>Ga0075012_10002033_pt1 | contig 20124 bp, 14 predicted proteins | sample All_14_2_FD_71474 | JGI IMG/M metagenome (GOLD analysis project Ga0075012, IMG submission 71474) | Freshwater microbial communities in response to fracking from Pennsylvania, USA - Allegheny Zone_MetaG_DW_15 | ecosystem: Environmental > Aquatic > Deep subsurface > Groundwater > Drilled... | reverse complement strand
GAAAGGAGCAACGAAGCCCTGTTTGACGTCGTCGAAGATGCCGATGTGCACCTCGAGACAACCCCCGAAACGGTTTGAGAGTCAAACCAGAAACCGTCCACCGAACCGGGTCAACTCCAATCACCCCCTAAACACAGGCCACACTTTTGGTTCAAAAAAGAGATGAAACGCATTTCCTCAGATATTTTCTGCACCCTGCACACCATCGCCCAAACCCAAGCACTGGAAAAACACCTAGCCGCTTTGCTCCCACCCCATACCCTGATGGCGAAAGCAGGCGAAGCCGTGGCAAAACTGGCCAAGGCGCTTGTGCCACACGCCAAGTGCATTTGGATTGCTTGCGGCCCAGGTAACAACGGCGGAGATGGCCTCGTTGCAGCAGCAAGGCTCGCCCCATGGGCAAAAAAAAACGGGGTAGATCTCAGGGTCTCGTGGTGTGGTGATGAGTTGCACGCACCTCTTGACGCTCAATGGGCACTCAGTTTGGCAAGATCAAACGAAATCAAGTTCACAGACCAAGCCCCCCCCCAATGCGATCTGGTCATTGACGCTATTCTGGGTATCGGGTGCCGCACAACCAACATCCATTCATTGGATGCACTTTATGACGGTCACCTGCTGAAACTGCTAGCGGAAATGCACTCGATCAATGCCACTCGCCTGTGCGTGGACGTACCGAGTGGCTTGAATGCTGACAATGGTTCACATTCAATAGCAAACTATTTAATTTCCAAAAGCGAAGTAACCATACATACCTTATCGCTCTTGACCTTGAAGCCAGGACTCTTTACAGCTGATGGAAGAGATTCGGCCGGACAGGTTTGGTTTGATGACCTTGGTGCAGATAGCGCCCAACTCTCACTCTTGGTATCTCATGAACCAAAGGATGTACGACTCGGGCCGAAAAGCAGCTTGGTGACTTCGAGGGCTGGGCTTCACAGTTCGCACAAAGGCACGTATGGTGATGTGTGGGTATTGGGGGGGCAACACATCACACAGTCGGGAGCCGGCATGACTGGGGCCGCAGTATTAGCTGCACGAGCTGCACTGAATACAGGTGCGGGCCGGGCGTTTGTGATCCCCCTCGGTGAACCCGAAATCGACTGGGATCCCGCGCAGCCCGAACTCATGTTCCGATCCACTCGCACACTGAACGACCAGCCCCACCCCCTACCAGGTAGCTGGGTCTGTGGCTGCGGAGGAGGTTCGCTTGTTGTCCCGTACATCCCATTGCTCTTGCGCCGCGCAACCGCCTTGGTGCTGGACGCAGATGCACTGAACGCGATTGCCCTAGATCCATTGCTGGCCGAATTGCTGCACACACGTTGGGGCAACAGTCAATGGACCGTGGCAACCCCCCATCCTCTCGAAGCAGCCCGCCTGTTGGGGTGTTCAACCCGCGCAGTACAGGCCGACAGACTGACCAGCGCGCGCGCCATTGCGCATCGTTACAACGTCATCTGTGTGCTGAAGGGCAGCGGTACGGTGGTGGCGACCCCGAAAGGTCAAGTGGCAATCAATCCCAGCGGAAATGCCAAGCTGGCCACTGCTGGCACAGGTGATGTACTGGCAGGCATGCTGGGGACCACACTGGCCCACTTTATACAAACGCAGCGCCAGGGATGCGATGCGGTGTCAGCGCTCGCAGACGCAGTCAGCCAGAGCGTTTGGTGGCATGGACACATCGCAGATTGCTGGACGGCGGATACACCAACACTGACAGCCAGCCGGTTGAGTCAGGCTCTTGGAACGAGGAATGGGCGCTAATGCCGAGAAGCAGACAGCTCACCCCAGCAACATCAACACAATCTGAACCAGCAACACAAGTACCAGCGCAGACAAATCCACACCTCCTACCAAAGGCACCCACCGGCGAATCGGAGACAAGAGGGGCATCAACAATCTGCTGAGCCATCCATAAGCTGGAGCAAGGGGCTGCACCCAAGACAGAATTGCGTGCCCCAAAGTCAAGTACAAAAGGGTTTGGAGCCCTGACTTCAAGAGGATTTTCAAGGCCAAAACAGGCAAAGCCAGCACAAATACCCCCCCTATGCCGTGCGTGGATACACCCCAACCCAAGCCCACCCACACAGCGGCATTCACCAGCGCAAGCAGACACGCCGCCATCAGGCTGGCCACATCCCAACGGGTTCTCATCCAGGCACGAGGAAATCCTTTGCGCAAGGGTTGAACTAACCAATCGGTAAGCGCCAACAGTAATGGCCCGGGTTGCTGAGACATATTGATTCGAACGGCATTCAACCAAGCCCGCAACAATGCCGCAGCAACCAGAAAGAAAAACACCGTATCCAGAACAAAAGCCAAAATAGACATACTGAATCTCACCTCATCGCCGGGATTTCTTGACCTTACTGACAGGCTCATCCCGCCCTGGGGTCTTGCGTGACCTCCCGCCCGACACGGAAATCGGTTTTGCGTTGGAGCGCGACTCCCGTCGCCGAGACTTTCCGTCTGAGGCCCCGTCACTCGCCCAGCCTCGGCCGGCCTCATCACCCGCGGCGTCTTTTGTACTCCTTGGAATTTTGAGCGTCACCTCACCCTCGTCATGCACCAGTCGAAAGTCAATCCGCCGTCCATCCAAATCCACACGACTCACCTGGACTTGAACCCGAGACCCTAAGTGATAGCGAATACCGGTTCGCTCTCCACGAAGCTCCTGCCTGGGTTCGTCAAAGCGGAAGTATTCCCCCCCCAGCTCAGTGATGTGAACCAATCCTTCGACGTACATGGCATCAAGAGTCACGAATACCCCGAAACTGGTAACAGCAGACACCACGCCGGAAAACTCCTCACCCAAATGCTCACGCATGTACTTGCATTTCAGCCAAGCTTCCACATCTCTGCTAGCTTCATCCGCCCTGCGCTCGTTTGCACTGCAGTGCAAGCCAGCGGCCTGCCATGCCAGCGTGTCTGCACTGGACCGAGGAGGAGGTGCACCATCTCGATTGGTAGCCCTTGACGCCAGCCGCTTTTCCAGCTTCGCATGCGCCTCACCGGGTGTGGGCAAATTCGGCAGTTGGTATTTGCGCTCATGCAAGATGGCCTTGATAACCCTGTGCACCAGCAAATCCGGGTATCTCCGGATCGGACTGGTGAAATGCGTGTAAGCCTCGAATGCCAGGCCGAAATGCCCACTGTTGTTAGGCGTATAAATGGCTTGCTGCATGGACCGCAGCAACATGGTGTGTATCTGCTGGGCATCAGGCCGATCTTTGGTCGCCGTGGCAATCCTCTGAAAATCGCCTGGGGCAGGCTTTTCCCCAATGGTTTGAGAAACCCCCATGACTTTCAGGTATCCCCTAAGAATTTCCTGCTTCTCCGGTGTGGGACCTTCGTGCACCCGGTATAGCCCCGGCTGTTTGCCTTGTGCGATGAACTCGGCCGAACACACATTGGCTGCCAGCATGGCCTCCTCAATCAACCGATGCGCCTCGTTGCGTACACGCGCGACGATTCTTTCGATTCGCCCGGACTCATCACAAACTATCTGAGTTTCGGTGGTTTCAAAGTCCACAGCACCCCGTGCTTGCCGAGCTTTGAGCAACGCACGGTATACATCGTGCAAATCGACCAAATGTGACACCAAAGCCTTGCGATTGGCCGCCTCCGGTCCACGGGTATTCGACAAGATGGCTGATACTTCAGTGTAGGTAAGCCGTGCGTGACTGAACATAACCGCTGGGTAGAACTGGTATGCATGTATCTCCCCTGCGGAATTGATAAGCATGTCACACACCATGCACAAGCGCTCTACCTCTGGATTCAACGAGCACAAGCCATTCGAGAGCTTCTCCGGCAACATGGGTATCACCCGCCTGGGGAAGTAAACGCTGGTTGCCCTGTCATACGCATCGACATCGATGGGTGAGCCGGTTTCGACGTAATGGCTGACATCTGCAATGGCCACCAACAAGCGCCAACCTTTGCCGCGCCCCACCCTACATGGCTGTGCAAAGACCGCATCGTCAAAGTCTCTGGCATCCTCCCCATCAATGGTGACCAAAGGCACATCCGTTAGGTTGATGCGTTGAAGCACATCAGATGGGCGCACTTTGTCCGGCAAACCACGCGCTTGGGCCAGCGCAGCTTCTGAAAACTCGTGGGGTACGCCGTACTTGCGCACAGCGATTTCAATTTCCATACCCGGGTCATCCACTTCACCCAACACTTCCTTGATACGCCCGACCGGCTGTCCATACAAAGCCGGAGGCTCTGTCAGCTCGACGACGACCACTTGACCAACCTTGGCCCTCCCTGTGGCACCTCCAGGAATTAACACGTCTTGACCATACCGTTTGTCCTCGGGGGCAACCAGCCAGACCCCCCCCTCCTGCAGCAGGCGACCGATGATCGGAGCACTGGAACGTTCAAGGATCTCGGTCACCCTCCCCTCGGAACGACCTCGACGATCGGTGCGTATCAATCGAACCTTGACACGGTCTCTGTGGAGCACTGCCCGCATTTCATTTGGGGGCAGATACACGTCTGCAGCACCATCGTCACGGGCCACAAAACCATGCCCATCGCGATGTCCGGAGACAGTTCCAGAAAATTCTTCTAAAGAGTTGTTTTTTTCTTGCATAAGTGGTGCTATACTAGCGTCTTTCCTGAAGAGCCCAGGTGGCGGAATTGGTAGACGCACTAGTTTCAGGTACTAGCGCTGCGAGGCGTGGAGGTTCGAGTCCTCTCTTGGGCACCAAGTTTAAAGCCCTGCAATCCAAAAGATTGCAGGGCTTTTTTAATTTTGCATTCAAAACAAAAACGCCAACAAATGTTGGCGCTCCAAAATACCTGCGGGCAACGGACTCCAACAGGTTTAACAAGAAAAATCCAGCGTTCAAATGGGTTGAGCCACCAAATCATGCCCCTCGACGGCTACGACTTTGGCCTTTGTAAACTCACCAACCTTCAGAACTTTGCTGATTTTCTGCGGTGGCAACAATCGAACAACGCCATCAACTTCAGGCGCATCGGCGTAACTTCGACCATGGCCACCTCTTTTCCCCAACCCTGGGGCCGAATCAATGAGCACTTGGACAACATCACCAACCCGCCGCCGCAAACGCCCGAAGGAGACCTGCTCCGCCACCGCCATCACACGAGCGCGCCGTTCTTCCCTCAACATTTCAGGTAACTGAAACTCCAAACCATTGGCCTCCGCACCCTTGACCGGGGAATAGGCAAAGCAGCCCACGCGATCAATCTGCGCCTCCTGAAGAAACATCAGAAGGTGCTCGAATTCATCTTCCGTTTCCCCTGGAAACCCAGCAATAAACGTGCTACGCAACACCAAATCAGGGCAAATTTCACGCCAACGCCGAATGCGCTCCAAGTTCCTCTCCCCACTGGCAGGTCGTTTCATGCGCTTGAGCACCGCCGGATGGCTGTGCTGCAAAGGCACATCCAGATAAGGAAGACACAAACCTTCTGCCATCAACGGCAAGATATCATCGACGCTGGGATAGGGGTATACATAGTGCAGCCGCACCCAAGCACCGTGTTCACGGGCCAAATTGCCCAACGCTTTGACCAGGTCATACAAACGGGTCTTGATAGGCTTGCCATCCCAAAAACCCATTCGATACTGCACATCCACGCCGTACGCGGAAGTGTCTTGGCTGACCACCAGCAACTCCCTAACCCCTGCCTGAAAAAGACGGGCCGCCTCGGACAGGACGTCGCCAACAGGGCGACTGACCAAATCCCCTCTCATCGAGGGAATGATGCAAAACGTGCAGCGGTGATTGCAACCTTCACTGATTTTCAAATATGCATAGTGCTTCGGCGTGAGTTTGATGCCCTGCGCTGGCACCAGATCCATGAATGGATCATGAGGCTTGGGCAAATGCAAATGCACAGCATCCATCACCTCCTGCGTCGCATGAGGGCCCGTCACCGCCAGTACGGCCGGGTGCATGGCGGCCACCAGGTTGCCACCGGCATCGTTTTGCTTGGCCCCCAAGCAGCCTGTGACGATGACCCGTCCGTTCTCAGCCAGCGCCTCCCCTATCGTGTCCAGGCTTTCTTTGACCGCATCGTCAATAAACCCGCAGGTGTTGACAATGACCAAATCCGCACCTTGAAATGTCTTTGACGTCTGATACCCCTCCGCACTGAGTTGGGTGAGTATCAATTCCGAATCGGTTAACGCCTTAGGACACCCCAAACTGACAAAACCAATCTTGGGATTAGAGACGGACGGGGCTGTATCAGCTTCAGAGCTCAATGGACACCTGTGGGTTGTTGGGGATTCAGCGCTTTAGGCCCATCGCGGCCAGCATTTGCTCGCTGCTGCGCTGCATTTGCTCTTGCACCTGCTGAAATGCGGTTTTGGACTGCTCCATGTAACTGCCCATCATGGTCTGCATCACGGGCCCTTGTACGTTCAAAAACTGACTCCATGCCTCAGGGGTCATGCCCTTGGGCTGAGTGGCCACCTTCTGCTGCATCTCCATGAAAACCTGCATGTTTTTTTCAAGGTATGCCCCCACAAAACCTTGCATGGCATGTCCGTAGAAACGGATGATGTTGGCCAGAATCTGCTCAGTGAACAAAGGAACACCCGCCGTTTCTTCTTCGAGAATGATTTGAAGAAGAATGCTGCGCGTCAAATCGTCGCCAGTTTTCGCATCCAACACCACAAAAGGCTGGGCATCCATCACCAATCCCTTGACTTCCGCCAACGTTATGTAAGTGGAAGTGTCGGTGTCATAAAGCCGACGGTTGGGATATTTTTTGATCACTCTCACCCCCGCAGGGGCTGTGGCGGCTTCAGGCTTGGTTTTGGTCACTGAGCAAATCCTTGGTGAAAATGCCGGTCTGCTCCACCACTTCACGCGGACGCGCTGCCGGTTACGGGAACAAGGCTTGGAATGGGCCGCTTGGGGCCTGCGTGCACTTGACGGGTGCAGCAAAGAGTTTGGTAGGCGCGATTGGACTCGAACCAACGACCCCCACCATGTCAAGGTGGTGCTCTAACCAGCTGAGCTACGCGCCTACAAACGATTCGAAGCTCGAATTATAGCCTGAATTTTCACCTGTTCCACAAAACCCATCGTGATTGCTCGTTCATCGGCGTCTGGCCATACGCACCCCCTCCACATCGGTCAAGGCAGACAACACACGCTGAAGCCGTTGGGCATCCGACACCTCGACGGTAAACGTCATCCAAGCCACCCCTTTCACCGACTGGGTCTGCACGCCGATGACATTGATTTTCTCGCGTGCAAACACTTCGGATATGTCGCGTAACAAGCCTTGGCGGTCACGCGCTTCCACCGATACGTCCACCGGATAAAACGCCGCTTCACCGCCTTTCGCACCCCGCCATTGCACAGCGATGACACGGTCAGGGTGGGTGCGGGTGAGGTAGCGGTAATCTGCGCAATCGGCACGGTGGATACTGACCCCTTTGCCCTTGGTGACGAACCCTCCAATGGCGTCGGGAGGTGCGGGTTTGCAGCACTTGGCCAACTGGGTCAGCATGGAGTCCACGCCCACCACAAGCACATGGCTGCCCGAGAATTTGTCGCTCTGGCGATGCTTGCGCACAAACGGGAGCTCATCAGCTGGCGGCTCTGGCTCTGGTGGGGTCAACTGGTTTTCAATGGCTCGCAACGACAGTTCGTCCTTGCCCACCACTTCAAACAACTGATTGCTGGAAGAAAAGCCCATCTGGGCGGCCAGATCCTCAAGACTCAGGGCTGTCTTGCCTTCTCGCTGCAGCAATTTCTCGACCGCCTCGCGACCCCGGGCCACCGTGGCTTCGGTGGCCAATCCGTTGAACCAAGCCCTGACTTTGGCTCTGGCACGGGCTCCGACCAGATAGCCGAGATCGGGGTTGAGCCAGTCTCTGGACGGCCCCCCCTCCTTGGCGGCAATGATTTCCACGGTCTGCCCGTTGTCCAGCGCGGTGCTCAGCGTCACCATCACCCCATTGACTTTGGCCCCTCGGCAGCGATGACCCAGGTTGGTGTGAACGCTGTAAGCAAAATCAATGGGGGTCGCCCCTTTGGGCAACTCCACAATGGCGGCATCGGGCGTGAGGACATAGATGCGGTCATCAAACAAAGCCGGGGTGGTGCCACTGAAGTCGCGCTCCCATGCCAACAGCTGCCGCAGCACGGCAATTTTCGTGTCGTACTCTGATGTGGCAGAAACCCCCGCATAGCCTTTGCTGCCTGCTTCTTTGTAGGCCCAGTGGGCGGCCACACCGTGTTCGGCATGATCGTGCATGGCTTCGGTGCGAATTTGTATTTCGATGGCTTTGCCCTGTTCGTCCCGCACCACGGTGTGCAATGACTGGTAACCATTGGCCTTCGGGCTGGCAATGTAGTCATCGAACTCCTCGACCACCGGCTGGAACTGGGCATGCACCCAGGCCAACACCGCATAACAGGCATTCACGTCAGGCACCACCACGCGCAAGGCGCGTATATCGAACACACGGTCAAAGTTCAGCGACTTTCCGCGCATTTTTTTGGCAATGCTGTAGATGTGCTTGGGTCGGCCTTGCACCTGCACATCAATCCCCTGGGCGCGAATTTCCCGCTCCAAGCGTTCGCGCAGTGCGGCCATGTAAATCTCGCGCTCGGTGCGCTTTTCATCCAGCAGGCGGGCGATGTCTTTGTAGGTATCGGGCTCCAAAAAACGAAACGCCAGATCCTCCATTTCCCACTTGATCTGCCAGATGCCCAAACGGTTGGCCAGCGGTGCGAACACATGCAGGGCCTCCCAGGCCAGGTCCTGCGGGGCCATCTGCTTGACTGCCGCGAAATGGCGCAGGGTTTGCAGCCGCGACGCCAGACGCAGCATCACCACCCTCAGGTCGCGGGAGAACGCCAACAGCATCTTGCGAACGTTTTCGGTCTGACTGGCGGCCAACTCCGAAACCGGCGCTTTGTTGCCAGAGGTTGCGCCAGGCACAGCGGCGGCACGCTCGCGCTCTTGCCTCACTTCCGCGGCTTTGCGTCGGGCTTCCCGCTGCAAACGCACCAGCTTGGTGGTTTCCATGGCCAGCTCGGCAAAGTTGCTGCCGAACGCCTTGGCAATCACCTCCTGGGGTTTGTTCAAGTGCTCGCAGGCGTACACCAGATAGCAAGCCGCTTGCATGGCCTCCGAACCTCCGATGGCGGCAAGGATGGCAGCCACCGAATCGGCGTGCGACAAGATGTTTTCACCCGTGTCAAGGCTTGCGTCGGCCAGCAGTGGCTCGGCAAACGCGCGGGCGCGGGCAATGGCATGGGCGGGGGACGAGAGCCCATCGGCCGTGGCGGCCACGATGAGTGCGGTTCCCGCTTCGGAGGTCTGCCCTGCGGGAAATTGCGGAATGTCAGACGTTCTCATGCGGCATCCATCAGAAAAGACACCACCACGTCCACCTGCCCGGTCGGCACCAGGGTGGGGGCATGGCCCACCCCCTCAAACGACACGCAACGCGCCCGGGGACCGCGCTCGGCCATGGCCTGCGCAGTGGACAGGCTCAGCAAATCCGAGTCAGCCCCGCGCAGCACCAACGTGGGCGACGTGATGTGCTCGTAGATGTGCCACAGCAACACCTCCCCCTGAGCGACAGTTTCGAGTGCAATGGCGTCGTTCATGGTCTTGAAAGGCTCTGCAATGCGCGGGTCGTAATGGAGAACACACGCACCGTCTTCGAAACGGAACATGGGGGTGCTGAGGTCCAACCACTCACCGTCCGTGTGAGGGCCGAACCCATGGGAGATGCCAAGCAAATAGTGGGCCCCTGCCTCAATGGAATCAAACCGCTTGGGCACACCGAGGTATCCCCCTATGCGACGGAGTGCCGTGGGCTCGATTGACGGCCCCACATCGTTCAACACCAGCCGGCGCAAAGCGGCTGCGGGGTGCGCGGCCACGCCCATGCCGATCAGTCCGCCCATGCTGGTTCCCACCCAGTCGATGGTGTGAACCCCTTCTGCCCGCAGCTGCGAGAGCAGGGCCAACATGTCGGCGGCATAGGTGGGCACTTGGTAGTCGGCAGCGTCGGCCAGCCAATCGCTGTGACCTCGCCCTGCCACGTCGGGGCACACCACACGCACAAACGGTTGAAGACGGCGGGCCAGCACATCAAAGTCACGTCCCTGCCGACTGAGCCCATGAACACACACCACCACGTGCCCGGTGTCACCATCGGCAGCGGCGGGCCAGTTCCAGTAAGCCATCCGGCGCGTTTGTCCGCCCAGGGCCATGGGGGGCTCGGGGCATTCGATTCGGCGCAGTTCAGGTTGGCCGCCGAGGGAAGGGGTACGAGAAACTTGAATCATGTAACAGCGCCTGCGACAGGTCGGGGGACGGCTTCGTGATAATGAACGCAGGGTAGAACGCGCTGAGTGGCCGGATCTGCCTGGATCGCACATTTTTGATGCACATTCAAACCAATCGTAATGGAATCGGAGAACGACATGCTGAAGCAAAAAACCGCCCTCGTCACGGGTTCAACCAGCGGCATCGGTCTGGGCATTGCAAAAGCCCTGGCACGCCAGGGGGCCAACATCATGCTCAACGGTTTCGGCGATGTCGAAGCGGCCAAGGCCGAAGTGGCCGCACTGGGGGTGAAAGTGGGCTACCACGGGGCCGACATGAGCAAGCCTGCTGACATTGAAGACATGATGAGCGCTGCGGCGGCCGAATTCGGACGCGTGGACATCCTGGTCAACAACGCAGGCATCCAGCACGTGGCGCCGGTGCAGGACTTTCCGGTGGAGCGCTGGGACGCGATCATCGCCATCAACCTCTCCAGCGCCTTTCACACCACCCGCCTGGCGCTGCCCGCCATGCTGCAAGCGGGTTGGGGCCGAGTGATCAACGTGGCCTCGGTGCACGGTCTGGTGGCATCGGCCCAAAAAGCGGCCTACGTCGCCGCCAAACACGGCGTGATCGGCCTGACCAAGGTCACCGCGCTGGAGACCGCCACCACTGGCGTGACCTGCAACGCCATCTGCCCCGGTTGGGTGTTGACCCCGCTGGTGCAGAAACAGGTCGACGCCAAAGCCGTTGCACTGGGCATCAGCAATGAAGAGGCCAAGCGCCAGTTGCTGGCCGAAAAGGAACCATCCCTGCAGTTCACCACCCCCGAAGAACTGGGTGAACTGGCCGTGTTCTTCTGCTCCCCCGCCAGCAACAACGTGCGTGGCGTGGCATGGCAGATGGACGGGGCCTGGACCGCGCAATAAACCGCGGCCTGTCGGCTCACTTCAACCGCACGGTGCCGTTCACCGACAACTGCACCGTGCTCTGCCCGGCCTCCACCGGCACCGCCGCTTCGGCCATCGCGGCCTTGGCAAAGGGTGCGGCAGACAACATGGGGCGCATCTGACCACCGCCCCCATCGACCGCCCCCACATTCACCTGCACCAACTGATACGTCTTGAAGCCGAACGACTGGGCCACCGCCTGGGCTTTGGCTTGGAAGCGGGCAAGGGCCTGCGCTTGCAAATCGGCCTCCAGCGCGGCACGGGCGGATGGGCTCAGCCCAAAAGACAGGTCCTGCAGCGTCAGGCTTTGGACCTTGCCCGCCACGGTGGTGATGCGGGCAAAGTCACGACCCTCCAGTGTCAGGTTCACGCTGCCCTGCCAACCGTTGACCTTGCCATCGCGCCCGTAGCGGGGCGAGAGACTGAAGTTGCCGCTGCGCAAGTCGAGCTGCCCTTTTTCCGCCTGCGGGCGGGCGATGGTCAGCGCCGCGTCCAGGGCCTGTTTGAGCTGGTTTTGCACCGCAGCGGGTTCGAGCCCTTCACGGGTGGTTGACAGGTTGAGGGTGAGCCAGTCCTGGGGCACTTCCACCTGAGCAGTGGCCGACAAGGTGACACGGTTGCCTGACTCCTCGGCAGATGGCCGGACCTCTTGCGCCCTCAGACTCTGTGAGTGAAAAATGCCTGCAGCGCTTGCCAGCATTGCCAAATGAACTATGCTTTTTCTGGAGAACGAACCGGAAAACACCTGCATACAGAACCTTTCTTGAACAGTGAACGCCACGGTGGATTTGTAACCGCTGCCGCCCATCTGACACCAGCCGCCTGCCGAGGGTGCCACCCCGCAGGGCCCTGGCTGTAAGCGGTTGTTTCCAAAACGACCGGCGGCGCAGGCTTTCGGAGACCCCAATGGCCTGCTCACGCCACACAATGCCGTTTTGACCGACCGCGTTCGCACCGACAGCCACTCCCATGCCCACAACCCCTGACACCCCCACGCCAGCCACCCAGACCGCAGCCACCCGGCCCGACAAAATCCTGGTGGTGGACGACGACGCCCGCATCCGCGACCTGCTGCGCCGCTACCTGACGGGCGAGGGTTTTGTGGCCATCGTGGCCGACAGTGGCGCGGCCATGGACAAGGTGCGCCAGCGCGAATCGGTGGACCTCATCGTGCTGGACTTGATGATGCCCGGCGAAGACGGCCTTTCCATCTGCCGCCGCCTGCGCGCCGCCAACGACCGCACCCCCATCCTGATGCTGACCGCCAAGGGCGACGAGATGGACCGCATCGTGGGCCTGGAACTGGGGGCTGACGACTACCTGCCCAAACCCTTTAACCCACGCGAACTGCTGGCGCGCATCCACGCCGTGCTGCGGCGCCGCCCGCCCGAGCTGGCACCCGGTGCACCCTCGGACGAAGGCCAGGTGGCGTTTGGGGACTTTGTGCTCGACATGGGCCAGCGCACCTTGCGCAAACACGGCACCGAGCTGTCGCTGACCACGGGCGAGTTCGCCATGCTCAAAGCCCTGGTCAAGCACCCCCGGGTGCCCCTGACCCGCGAGCGCTTGGCCCAGCTGGCACGGGGTCGCGAGTTCGAAGCCTTTGACCGCAGCCTGGACGTGCAAATCAGCCGCCTGCGCAAAATGATCGAAACCGACCCTTCGGCCCCCCGCCACATCCAGACCGTGTGGGGCGTGGGTTATGTGTTCGTGCCCGACAGCCAGGGCTGACGCGCCATGGCCGCTTTCGGTGCCCCACGCTGGCTGGGCGGTCTGAGCCTTTTCTGGCGGACGTTCCTTTACTTGGCATTGCTGCTGGCCGTCAGCGTGGTGGCCTGGCTGCAGACCTTTGTCGCGCTGGAAGTGCGTCCGCAAGCCCTGCAAAGCGCACGCGAGGTGGCCTCGCTGGTCAACCTGACGCGGGCAGCCCTGCAGCACGCAGACCCCATCGCCCGCGTGTCGCTGGTCAAAACCCTGGTGGATGAAGAAGGCTTGCGCATCGCCCCCCACGAGCCCGGTGACACCCATCGGCCTTACGGCACGGACACTTTCACCCGCGAGATCGCCGCCGAGCTGGCCGAGCGCCTGGGGCCGGGCACCGTCATCGCACGGGCGGTCAACGGATTCGACGGCCTGTGGGTGGGCTTCACCATGGAGCGCGAGAGCTACTGGCTGCTGCTGGACCCGCGACGGGTCACCGCCATCCACCGCCAAACCTGGCTGATCTGGCTGGGCATGGCCGCCCTGCTCTCGCTGCTGGGCGCGGTGGTGATGGCACGGCTGATCAACCGACCCTTGCAGCAGCTCTCGGTGGCCACGGCCCGACTGCGCCGGGGCGACTACACCCCCGACCTGCTGGACGAACACGTGCCCACCGCCGAAATCCGCGAGGTGAACCAGGGCTTCAACCGCATGGCCCGCGAACTGGCCCAGGTGGAGCACGACCGGGCGCTGATGCTGGCCGGCATCTCGCACGACCTGCGTACCCCCCTGGCCCGCCTGCGGCTGGAAGCCGAAATGAGCGTGCCCGACCCCCAGGCCCGCGCCGACATGGTGGCCGACATGGCGCAAATCGACGGCATCGTCACCAAATTCCTGGACTACGCCCGACCCGGCCACGGCACCCGGGAGCCCACCGATGTGACCGCCCTGCTGACCAGCGCCACCCAGGCACTGGCACAGGACGAGGGCCTGCGCATCACCCTGCAGGCCCCTGCAGGTCTGGAGGCCCTGGCCGACCCGGTGGACCTGCTGAGGGTGGTCAACAACCTGCTGGAAAACGCCCGCCGCTATGGCAAAACCCCGGGGCAGGCCCATGCCGATGTGACGCTGGGTGCACAGCGACAGGGTCAGGGCGCCCAAGCCCGTGTGTGCATCACCGTGGCCGACCACGGCCCCGGCGTGAGCGCTGCCACCTTGGCACGCATGACCCAACCGTTTTTCCGTGCCGACGAAGCCCGCAGCCAAGCCAGCGGTGCGGGCCTGGGCCTGGCGGTGGTGGACAAGATGCTGCAACGCATGGGCGGCCAACTGCTGCTGCAAAGCCCGGTGCCCCATGTCGGAGGCCAAAGGGTCGCCAGCGGTGCGGCCACGCCCCAAGGCGGCCCCGGCCTGCAGGCCACGCTGTGCCTGGCCACCGAAAAAACACACATCAAAAGTGGCAAGATCGCTTGATGGTATTGCACAGACAGCTTCTTTTTTTGAATGCCTATCGACGCCTACCCGGCCAGCAACGCCACCGCCTGCGCCTCCATGCTCAGACCCTGGCCGACCGGACCCAGTTTTTCGGCGGTCTTGGCCTTCACGTTCACCTGGCTCACCGCCACGCCCAGGCACTGCGCCACATGGGCGCACATGGCTGGGATGTGAGCGGCCAGCTTGGGGACCTGGGCCACCACGGTGCTGTCCAGGTTGACCAGTTCGAAACCTGCGGCGCGCACGCGGGCCATGGCTTCGGCCAGCAGCACACGCGAATCGGCCCCTTTGAAACGGGCATCGGTGTCGGGAAAATGGCGGCCAATGTCGCCCAGCCCGGCAGCGCCCAACAGCGCGTCGGTGATGGCGTGCAGCAACACATCGGCGTCGGAGTGCCCCAACAGCCCGTGGGTGTGGGGCACCACCACGCCGCCCAGCACCAACGCACGGCCGGGCACCAGGGCGTGGCAGTCCCATCCTTGGCCTATGCGCAACTTGGGCAGGTCAGGCAGGCGAGGCACGGGTGTCGGGGTCGTGGCAGGGAAATCGGTCATGCCTGTCGGCCTTTCAGAATGGCTTGGGCCAGCGCAAAGTCCGGCGGGTAGGTGAGCTTGACGTTTTCGGCGCTGCCGGGCACCAGCTTGGGGGAGAGCCCCAGGGCTTCGATGGCGCTGGCCTCGTCGGTGATGCCGTCAAAGCCCCTGGGCTCGGCCCGTGCCAATGCACGCTGCAACACACCCAGGCGAAACATCTGCGGGGTTTGGGCCAGCCACTTGTCAGAACGCGGCACGGTTGCGGCCACACGGCCATCGGGGGTGGCGGCCTTCAAGGTGTCGGGCAGGGGCAACGCCAGCAGGCCGCCCACGGCATCGGGCAAGCAGGCATCCACCAAGGCATTCACCTGCGCGGGCGTGACCAGGCAACGCGCCGCGTCGTGCACGAGCACCCAGTCGTGTGGACTTGCCCCCTGGGCCAGCAGGTGGGCCAGGCCGTTGAACACGGTGTGGGCGCGGGAGGGCCCGGCACAGCCGGCCACCACCAGCCGGGGCCCCTGGCCTTCACCGCCGGCGGGGTGCCCGGGCCAGGCGGCGTGGGCGGTGCGGGGGCCGGTGTCGTCGTCAGAGGCCACCACCACGAGCACGGTGTCCAGCCGGGCCACCCCGGCCAACGCGGCCAGCGTGTGCCCGAGCACGGGTTGGCCCGCCACGGGGCGGTACTGCTTGGGCACACCGGCCCCCGCGCGGGAGCCGCTGCCACCGCAAGGCACCAGGGCGTGCAGTCGCACGGGCGGGGTCTGAGGTTCAGAAAGGGATGGGGTGAGGGTCACAGGCGGTCATCAATCGTCACGTGGCGGTCGCAAGCCGTGGAAAACGGCCCGGTATTGTGCAACGTGCGCCCGTGGGCCTGCCCCCTAGAATTCGGCATGGACCTGCCCAAGCTGCCCCCTGGCAAACGCCACACCCTCCCCCGCCCCACCGGCTCTGCCGATGCCCTGCTGCTGGCCCAACTCGGGGCCCGCGAAAAGGCCGCAGGCAAGCCCATGGCCATCGTCACCGCCGACGCGGTGGACGCCCAGCGCCTGCTGGACGAGATGGCGTTTTTTGCGCCCAAGCTGCGCGTCGCCCTGTTTCCCGACTGGGAAACCCTGCCCTACGACACCTTCAGCCCCCACCAGGACCTGATTTCCGAGCGCCTGGCCACGCTGTGGCGCATCCAGCAGCACGACAAGGACACGGGTGCCGACGTGGTCCTCGTGCCCGCCACCACCGCGCTGTACCGCCTGGCACCGCCCGCGTTCCTGGCGGGCTACACCTTCCATTTCAAGGTCAAGCAAAAGCTGGACGAAGCCAAATTGAAGGGCCAGCTGACGCTGGCAGGCTACAACCACGTCACGCAGGTGGTCAGCCCCGGCGAGTACGCCGTGCGCGGCGGGCTGATCGACCTCTTCCCCATGGGCAGCCCCGTGCCTTACCGGGTGGACCTGTTTGACGACGAGATCGACAGCATCCGCACCTTCGACCCCGACAGCCAGCGCAGCCTGTACCCCGTGCCCGAGGTGCGCCTGCTGCCCGGGCGCGAGTTCCCCATGGACGACGCGGCCCGCGCCAAATTCCGCAACCGCTGGCGCGAGCTGCTGGACGGCGACCCCACGAAAAGCCGCATCTACAAAGACATTGGCAACGGCGTGGCCACGGCGGGCATTGAGTACTACTTGCCGCTGTTTTTTGACGACACGGCCACCGTGTTCGACTACATCGGGGCCGATGCGACCGTGGTGCTGCACGGCGAGCTGGAGCCCGCCTTCCAGCGCTTCTGGCAAGACACCAAAGACCGCTACCGCCTGTTGCAGGGCGACACCGACCGCCCCGTGCTCCCGCCGGAAACGCTGTTCCTGGGCACCGAGCAGTTTTACGCACGCGCCAAGGCCCACGGCCAACTGGTGGTGCGCCCGGCCACTGCGACCTCAAGTCCTGAAACAGGAGCTGACACCTCAAGCAGGGAAATCGCTTGGGCCGAATTCGATGCATTGCCCAACCTGACCGTGGCGCGTGGCGCCCCCGAGCCGCTGCAGCACCTGCAGGCCCACATCCAAGCCAGCCCGCACCGCGTGCTGGTGCTGGCCGAAAGCGACGGCCGCCGCGAAAGCCTGCTGGACTTTTTGCGCACCGGCGGCGTGTCGCCCCCGGCGTTCGACAGCCTGGCCGAGTTCCAGGCCAGCGACGAAAAGGTGGGCATTGCCACCGCCGCGCTGACGGTGGGCTTTGCCTGGAACGAAGGGGGCATCGACCTCGTCACGGAAACCGAGCTGTTTGCCAGCGGCCCCACCACCCGCCGCCGCAAAAAGCAGGAGCAGGTCAGCGATGTGGAAGCGCTCATCAAAGACCTGAGCGAGCTCAACGTGGGCGACCCCGTGGTGCACAGCGCCCACGGCATCGGGCGCTACCGGGGCCTGATCAACATGGACCTGGGCGAAAAGAACCCCGATGGCACCCCCGCAAGCCAAGAGTTCTTGCACCTGGAATACGCCGACAACGCCACCCTGTACGTGCCGGTGAGCCAGCTGCAGCTCATCAGCCGCTACACCGGCGTGAGCGCCGACGAAGCGCCCCTGCACAAACTGGGCAGCGGCCAGTGGGAAAAGGCCAAGCGCAAAGCCGCCGAACAGGTGCGCGACAGCGCGGCCGAGCTGCTGAACATCTACGCCCGCCGTGCCGCCCGGGTGGGCCACCCCTTCCGCTACAGCCCGGCCGACTACGAAACCTTTGCCACCGACTTCGGGTTTGAAGAAACCGCCGACCAGAAGGCCGCCATCCACGCCGTCATCCAAGACATGATTTCGCCCCGCCCCATGGACCGCCTGGTGTGCGGCGACGTGGGCTTTGGCAAAACCGAGGTGGCCCTGCGCGCCGCCTTTGTGGCCGTGACCGGCGGCAAACAGGTGGCCTTTCTGGCCCCCACCACCCTGCTGGCCGAGCAGCACTACCAGACGCTGGTGGACCGCTTTGCCAAGTGGCCGGTGAAGATCGCCGAAATGAGCCGCTTTCGCTCACAAAAAGAAATCACCACCGCCATGAAAGGCGTGGCCGACGGCACAGTGGACATCGTGGTGGGCACCCACAAGCTGCTGAGCGAAAAAACCCAGTTCAAAGACCTGGGCCTGCTCATCATCGACGAAGAACACCGCTTTGGCGTGCGCCACAAAGAGCAGATGAAACAACTGCGCGCCGAAGTGGACGTGCTGACCCTCACCGCCACCCCCATTCCCCGCACCATGGGCATGGCGCTGGAAGGCCTGCGCGACCTGAGCGTGATTGCCACCGCCCCGCAGCGCCGCCTGGCCATCAAAACCTTTGTGCGCACCGAAAGCCAGGGCGTGATCCGCGAGGCCGTGCTGCGCGAGCTCAAGCGTGGCGGACAGGTGTACTTCCTGCACAACGAGGTGGAAACCATCGAGAACCGCCGCCAGAAGTTGGAAGCCTTTTTGCCCGAGGCGCGCATTGCCATCGCCCACGGCCAGATGCCCGAGCGCGAGCTGGAACGCGTGATGCGCGACTTTGTGGCCCAGCGCTTCAACGTGCTGCTGTGCTCCACCATCATCGAAACCGGCATCGACGTGCCCACGGCCAACACCATCATCATGGCGCGGGCCGACAAATTTGGCCTGGCCCAGCTGCACCAGCTGCGCGGGCGCGTGGGCCGCAGCCACCACCAAGCCTATGCGTATTTGATGGTGCCCGACATCGAAGGCCTGACCAAACAAGCCCAGCAGCGACTGGACGCCATCCAGGCCATGGAAGAACTGGGCAGCGGCTTCTATTTGGCCATGCACGACCTGGAAATCCGCGGTGCGGGCGAGGTGCTGGGCGAAAACCAGAGCGGCAACATGCTGGAGGTGGGCTTCCAGCTCTACAACGAAATGCTGAGCGAAGCCGTGCGCTGCCTGAAAGCGGGCAAAGAGCCCGACCTGCTCAAGCCCCTGAGCGCGGCTGGCGACATCAACCTGCACGCCCCCTCCCTGCTGCCCAACGACTACTGCGGCGACGTGCACCTGCGCCTGAGCTTCTACAAAAAGCTGGCCATGGCCAAGCGCAACGAGCAGATCGACACCCTGCTGGAAGAGCTGGTGGACCGCTTCGGCAAGCTGCCGCCCCAGGCGCAAACCCTGATCGACGTGCACCGCCTGCGGGTCTTGAGCGAGCCCTACGGCGTGGTGAAGGTGGATGCGGCCCCAGGCGTGATCACCATCACCTTCAAAAAGAACCCGCCCGTGGACCCGATGGCCATCATCCAGATGATCCAGAAGAACAAGCACATCAAGCTGGCGGGAAATGAAAAGCTGCGCATCGAACGCGCCCTGCCCGAGGCAAAAGACAGGGCGCAGCTGGTGCGGGACGTGCTGCGGGGGTTGGGGAAGCCGGTGGAGGGGTGAGCCATTGAAACCATGCAGTGGCTCCTATTCAAAGGTCAAAAAGGCCAGATCCGATCTTCAATGGCCACAGCCAAGGCTTTGAAGTCGCTCCAGGCATCGCGCACGGCTTGCGAATGACTGCCAATGGCACCGTCTGCAGAACTGAGGTGAAAAATGGGTTTGCGCACCTCTTGGGCCATGGGCACCAAGCTTCGGTAGTGCTTGAGACGAGCCAGGCAATTGCCATCGTTGGCGGTGCTGGCATTCGATTGCCTCAGCACACTGTCCTGGTAGGTGGCCGGAATGCGGTCCCCCCACTTTTGATAGGCTTTGACCGGGCGAGACAACCGCTCCATGTGCTGCATCAGAATGTACCCTTCGGGCTTCATTGCACCACTGGGCAAATCAAAGTCGGGCTGTGCCCAATTGCTGGTGCGCCGACTCCAATCGGCCCGCCAGCCTGCCAACGTTGGCCCCAAGTTGCGCAGCCCTTGCAGCGAAAACAAATCCGCCGCCAGGGGAATGACGACATGGTCACTGCCAATCAATGCGGAGCGGTTGATGGCCCCTAGATTAGGCCCTACATCCGCCAGAATCAAATCAGCGCTGTGCTGTTGTGCGGCCATTTGAGCCACTTGCCAGAACGCAGTGAGCAACCGGAATGGGCGGTAAAGGTTGTTGGGGTTGGAGTCCATGGCCGCCGTCCAGGCACCAGAAAGCTGGTCTTCAAACCCGGCCAATGCCAAGTCCCCCGGCACCAAATGCAGCCGAGCGTTGATGGTT
>Ga0075012_10002032_pt1 | contig 20142 bp, 18 predicted proteins | sample All_14_2_FD_71474 | JGI IMG/M metagenome (GOLD analysis project Ga0075012, IMG submission 71474) | Freshwater microbial communities in response to fracking from Pennsylvania, USA - Allegheny Zone_MetaG_DW_15 | ecosystem: Environmental > Aquatic > Deep subsurface > Groundwater > Drilled... | reverse complement strand
AACCTGATCCTCAAGCTCGGCCTTGAGCTTTGCAATGAGGGCCTTGGTCTCTTCCACAACCGTGGCCAGCTCGAAGCTGAAGGTCTCTTCTAGGTTTCTTCTCAGTTTCACCTCGACCTTGCCCTCCTTCAGGGAGCGGTTGCCCAAAGTGATGCGGATCGGAAGCCCGATGAGGTCGGCATCGGCGAACTTGACACCGGCGGACTCCTTGCGGTCGTCATAGAGCACTTCAACACCGGCAGCACTGAGCTGCTTGTACAGTTGCTCGCCGATCTCGGCGTCTTTTACCAGGCTGACAAGATGTACCTGCATCGGTGCAACGGAGATGGGCAAGGAAAGCCCTTGTTCATCACTATAGTTCTCGGCAAGACAGGCGAGAAGGCGTCCCACCCCGATGCCGTAGCTACCCATGATGACAGGCTTGCGGACTCCTCCCTCATCCTGATAACTGCAGTTCATGCTCTCGCTGTAGCGGGTGTTGAGCTGGAAGATATTTCCAACCTCAACGCCTTTGGAAGCAGAAAGACTCCCTTCGCACTCGGGGCATGCATAGCCGGCTGCAGCGCTTGCGATGTCGGCGGTCTGGCCTGTATAGTCGCGTCCAAAGTTGGTATTCAGCAGGTGATACCCTTCCTCGTTCGCCCCTGCGACAAGGTTGTTGCTCTTTGCCACCGAGTCGTCGACGATGACCAGGACATCCTTGCTGCATCCGATGGCCGAGCCGTAGCCGGGGACCATCTTCTTTGCAAGGATCTCCTCTGCATGGGCGGGCCTGAGGGCGTTTGCACGAGCGGCATTCTGCAGCTTGTTTTCCTCAACCTCCAGATCGCCGCGGATGATGCCGACGATCAGCTTGTCCTCTTCCTCACCATTGGTATCGTTGATGAAGGTACCGACCATGAACACAGCCTTGGCGGTCTGCCGCTTTTCAATCTTCAGGAACGCAGCAAGCTCATCGATGGTCTTGCAATCGGGGGTGAGAACCTTCTCGGTCTGCTTCATCGGCTCGGTGTAGTAGGTTTTCTTGAAGGTCGCCACCTGGCGGTTGGCGGTGTATCCGCACGTCGGGCAGGTGATGATCGTGTCCTCACCGATGGCGGAGAGGTACATGTACTCGTGGGAGATCTTGCCTCCCATCATGCCGCTGTCGGCTCCGACAACAATGACAGGAAGACCACACCGACTGAAAATCCTGAAGTAGGCTTTGTAATGGGCGGCATACTGGGCATCCAGACCCGCTTGGTCGACATCGAAGGAGTAGCTGTCTTTCATGGTGAATTCACGCACGCGGATCAGGCCGGCACGGGGACGGGGATCGTCGCGCCACTTGGTCTGGATCTGGTAGACCAGAAGCGGCAGGCGCTTATAGCTGTCGATCTCACCGCGGGCCAGGTCGGTGACAGCTTCCTCGTGGGTCATGGCAAGCACCATGTCACGACCGACACGGTCGCTGAAGCGGCTCATCTCCTTGTCGATGCTGTAGTACCGACCGGTCTCTTTCCAGATGTCGGCAGGGTTGACCAAGGGCATCAGGATTTCCTGGCCTCCGATTGCATTCATTTCCTCGCGGATGACCTGCTCAATCTTCTTGGTTGCATTGAAGCCGAAGGGAAGCAAACTGAAAATACCGGCTCCCAATTGGCGGATAAAACCTGCACGAAGCAAATACTCGTAGCCCTTGCTGTCAGCACCGTTCGGGGCCTCGCGAAGGGTTTTTGAAAAGAGTTTGGACATCCTCATCTTGATACGTCTCCTTGGTATTCGAACAGTGGCCATTGTAGCAAAACCCCTTGTGCATCTCAAGCCTTGGGTGAGGATGGTTTTCCTTTCCCACGATACCGGAGACATGCTATACTCGCCCTATGGATATCAAACAATACGAACAACAGCGGCGACAAGTCGCCTCTTTCATGACGCGCCTGTACGACCGGCAACTTACTACGGCCAGTGGCGGAAACATCAGCATGAGAATAAATGAGGATCTGTTCTGCATCACTCCTTCTGCTTTGGATAAAGGCTTGCTCACCTTCGAGGACATCGCAGTAGTCACTATTGACGGCAAGAACCTGACGCCTCAGCTGCGCCTGAGCATAGAGACCGAGATGCATCGCCTCATTCTCATCTCCCGCCCCGACTGTACAGCGATCGTGCATGCCCATCCTACGTATGTGTCGGCATTCACCGCCATACAGAAGGATGGAAAGTGTGCGATAAACACCCATTTGATCGCCGAATCCTACTATATTCTTGAAGACCCTGTTCTGGTCGACTACCGCCTGATGGGGACGGTCAACCTTGCGGAGATTGCGGCGGTGAAGGCGTTCGACCACGACGTGTTGTTGCTGGAAAACCATGGGGCGGTAACCCTCGGGCATTCGATGCTTGAGGCCTTCGATAAGATTGAGCTTCTTGAGCGGGCAGCACAAATGACGGTGATCACAACACAGATGGCATCTGCAGGATACGATGTCTCCCCCTTGGGAGAGAACCGGTTGCAGCAGCTTATGCACATGAAATACCAAAAATAGGGGAACGAGATGCTAGACATGAAACGGCTCAAGCAGCAGGCGTTGGAAATCCGCAGGCTCACCATTGAGGAAATCGGAAATTTTGGCTCGGGACACATCGGCGGAAGTATGTCCATCGTGGAAGTGCTCACCTATCTCTATTATGAAGCAATGAGGATCGACCCAAGCAATCCCAGGAAGGAAGACCGCGATCGCTTTGTCTGCTCGAAAGGTCATGCAGGGCCGGCAGTGTATGCAACCTTGGCCAGTAAAGGGTATTTTAACGCCGAGCTTCTGAAAACGCTCAATAGTGGGGGCACCAATCTTCCCAGCCATTGTGACATGAACAAGACAGTCGGAGTGGATTTCACCGCCGGCTCGCTCGGTCAGGGTTTCAGCGCTGCTGTAGGTATCGCTTTGGGTCAGAAGATCAAAGGCCTGGATGCCCGTACGTATGCCATCATCGGTGACGGGGAGAGTCAGGAAGGCCAGATCTGGGAAGCAGCCCATACGGCCAGCCAGTGGAAGCTGGGCAATTTGATCGCCTTCACCGACTATAATAAGCAGCAGCTGGACGGATATGTCTCAGACATTTCCGACATGGAATACATCGAGACCCGCTGGCTTGGATTCAACTGGCATGTGCAGCGGATCAACGGCCATGACTTCGATCAGATCGACCGCGCCGTAAAGCGCGCCCAAGCGGTTGTGGACCGACCCAGCATGATCATCCTGGACACCATCAAGTCCTACGGATTTATTCCCGGAGAGGGTGTGGCAGCCAACCACAGCATGGCTTTCGACCAGAAGGCGGCCCAGAAGGCCATCGCCGATTTGTATGCTCGCGAGGGGGCAACGCTATGAGAGATTTAAGTACCTGTGAAAATATGCGCGATGCAGCGATGGCTGCCATCAATGATCTTGCTTCCGAGCACAAGGAAGTAGTGATGCTGGATGCCGATCTGGCCAGCTGTCTCGGCTCGGGATCCTTCTGTTCGCGCTATCCCGATCGGTTCTACAACTGCGGGATCGCCGAGGCGAATATGGTGGGTGTGGCTGCGGGCCTGGCCTCAATGGGTCTGGTTCCGTTCGCCCACAGCTTTGGCTGCTTTGCCACCCGTCGCGCCTACGACCAGGTTTTTCTCTCTGTCGGATACACAGGCCAAACAGTGCATCTCATCGGAAGCGACCCGGGCATTACCGCACAGCTCAACGGCGGGACGCACATGCCGTTCGAGGACATCGCCCTCATTCGACAGGTTCCCGGTGTCACCATCATCGAACCGAGCGACGCCCAGAGCCTGTATGAGTTGATCCGTCAGGCCTATGAGCTGAACAAGGCTTCCTATACCCGGGTTCCCAGAAAGGGTGCCACCCACCGCTACCCGGTGGGAACTCCCATCGAGCTGGGCAAGGGCATAGTCCTGGCAGAAGGCTCGGATGTCGGTATTTTCGCTACCGGAGAAGTAATGGTCAATGCCGCCCAGGAGGCGGTGAAGCTGTTGCTCCAGAAGGGAGTGAAAGCCACCTTGGTCGACCTGCATACCATCCGTCCCCTCGATTATCCCTTGATCGAGCAGGTGGCAGCAAAAACCGGCCGGATCCTGGTCTGTGAAAACGGCCGGTATGCAGGCGGGATCGGAGAGGCCGTTGCCGCACACCTCGCCCGGGTACAGCCGACCCGAATGGATTTCGTCAATGTCGGCGAACGTTTCGGGGAAGTCGGTAAACTTGCCTACCTTGCACAAACCTTCGGTTTTACCGCTGCTTCAATCGTCGAGAAGGTTGAAGCCTTGGTAGCTGTATGAAGCTTGAACTGGAAACCATCCCTGTATGGGATGGTGTTGCAAGCAAGAGTGAGTGCTATGTGTGTGATTTGATGGCCGAGGCCCAGAAGGATGCTCTTTCCTTTTATCTGGGAAATTCGGTCATGAATCCCGAGACTCGGGTCAAGGTCAATGAGAGCGGGTTCTGTACCAAGCATTGGCAGCTGTTGACAGCCGCCAACAAACCCCAGGGCATCGCTTTGATGACCGATACGTACCTTGGCATGACACGAAACAAGTTTGAGAAATCGATAAACAGCCTGCTGGGAACCAAGAATTCCCGACAGGCCAGGAAAGCCATCCAATCCTTGAAGGCTGACATGGAAAAGCGCGAGAAAGGATGCCTGGTCTGTAGTGCGATGCAGCAGCGCCTGGATCGCTATCTATTCACTACCTGCTATCTGTGGGGTGAGGACTCAGCTTTCCGCTCTGCCCTGCAGGAAGGCAAAGGGTTTTGCCTGCATCACTTCCAGCTTCTGTTGGAAACGGCTCCGGCCGTTCTGTCGGGTTCGTTGCTCGCACAGTTTGTACATGACCTGACTCAGACCGAGGTGCTCAACCTGGACAGAATAGCAAATGATGTGCATTGGATGACCCAGAAGTACAAGTCGGAGAATATGGATAAACCTTGGAATGGATGCGAGGATGCCCACAAGCGGGGAGTGGACAAGATGACCGGCCGTCACCGTGTCATTGATCCTGTGTAGGCTTCCGCTTCTTTCGTACCTTGATTCCCAAGGAGAGCTGACGATCATCGGCTTCGCCTTCTACGTCGCGCTGCATGAGGTGGTGTGTCGTACCATCTTGTTTGTTGAAGTGATAGTACTCAAGACTTTCTTGTTTCGGACTGTAGAGAAGGACGTACTCCTTTTGCATCAAGAACGAGACCCCCAGGACGAGCCTGAAGCCTTGCTCCTTGAGCTGATGCAGGTGTTCCTGTTGTGCCTTGGACAGATAGTCGTAGCCCAGGACAATGCCCAACAGGTGCTTGCCTTTTCGGTCGTGTACCAGGATGTCACACCCTTCGACCAGAATATCGACCTTGATATCCTGCGGAAGCGAGAAGAAAGCGGGACTGGCGCTGTCCTCGCTCAAGCCGAGGACGCTTCTCAGACTCCGTTGCAGTTGGCCGGCCAGGCAGTGTGCAAGGCTCGCCTTGGCCCGTGGCCAGGAGAGAACCTGCTCGTCCTCATGCATGAACTGCATGAGGGCCTTCTCAAAAGCCTCGAACAGGAGAATGGTGGTGAAGCGTCCGTTGCCTGCCATTGCAATTACCTGAAATCCACAGACCAGTGCATTTCACTGACACCGCTGATGGTCTGGTAGATGGAGCAGTAGCGCGTAGCAGTCTCAAAGGCTTTGCTGAACTTTTGCTGGTTGTCCACACCGGTAGCCTCTACGGTTATGGAAAGCTCCCGAAGCGTGGTCGGTACGTCCTCGCGCTTCTCTGCATGCACCTCAAAACTGACATGCTCCCAGCTTACGCGCATCTTTACCGCAAGCTCCTCAAAGGTTGAAAACAGACAGCCCGACAGTGCGCCCAGCAGATAGTCATAGGGAGCGCTCTCAGGCCCTATGGTGAAACTGGAGCCTTTGTCGGTTGTAAACTGGTAGTGGCCCGGAACAAAGTCTGCACGTATATGTTTTTTATCACCCATGGATTACCCCTTGTCATCGTTTTCTCCATCATAGCCCATACAGGACGATATTTCCAGCGAGCATGACGGTCCTCTCACTTCCTGTTGCCAAGCTTGCTCCGCTTCTGTTCATACATGGCCCCGTCGAGGCCGGCCATGAAATTCTTGTCATCGGAAAACAGTGAGGAGTCGAAGATGGCGTATCCCATGCTCACCGATAGCAGATACGGCCTTTTGGAGGACTGGTTGCTCATCGCCACTTCAAGCTCGATTCTCGAAACCAAGTCCTGCAGGAGATGCTCTGAAGCTTCATATATCAGTACTGCAAACTCATCGCCGCCGTAGCGGGCTACAATATCCTTGGGTCCGGCCACTCGCCTGAGAATCCTGGCCATCTCCTGGAGTGCCTGATCGCCCGCATCGTGCCCCAACGTGTCGTTGATCTGCTTGAACCCGTCCAGGTCCATCAGGATGCAGCCGAATCTTTGTTGAAGATGCAGATGATGATTGAGCATTTCATCGAACAACAAACGGTTGGAGATGCCGGTAAGGTGGTCGATGCCGATTTGGTTTTTCTGGATGTTCAGCGCTGCAGCCACAAGAAATACCGTAGTCACCGGCCAGATCAACACCAAGCCATAGAACAACGATTGAAGCAGGCCCCCTGCAAATGCAATGATCGGAAAGAAGACCAGCGTCCAATACGTCCTTGCCGTACTTTTCTTTGCGGATCCGATAAGAGAGATGAGTGATGCTCCCAAGAGCAGCGATTGGACAACAGCATAGCCGATGAACCATGTTCCTCGAGTGTATACATTCTGCGCATCGACGTGAAAGAACCATCCAGTGATTGGGGAGGCCAATGAAGCAAGTGCAAGCAAGCCTGCCAGGATTATCAGAGGTACCGCCCAACGTTTCAACCTCTCTGGATTTTGGTAGAGCAGCTGATCGGCATAGAGAATATAACAGATGGTCGGCATGGCGTGCATGGCATAGTAGATTGTGTGGGCCGCCAGCAGAATCAGATGTACACCTTTATCCTGTCTCCCATCCAAAACCCAACCTAGAAGATCGGTGACCAGCATGATGGTGGTAAAGAGAATGAAGAGATGGTAGAGCCGAAGCGAGAGCGAAGAACCCAAGCCGCCGAACAAGGGCTTCCACGTTGTGGCGGCATAGCAGAAGCCGAGCAACATAAGACAAAGGAGAAGAATCTGGGTACGCAGCATGGTTTCCATCATGATAAGATCGTATTCCTTATGGTATGCGACTGTATGTCTGAAAGCATAGCACACCGGCAAAACGTGAGGGAAGTTTTTAGAGGGGTTCTGATAGGAGGAAATCGATGATATGGGAGTGCTCGATGCCGTTGCGGCCTTGCCTGATCGGATCCATGGAGACTACGTATTTTGGGAAGTTATCCCGAATTCTCTCAAGATTTCCGAACTCACGTTCTCTTGTTTCTTCGCTGGCTAGAAGGTAGCAGACTTGGATATAAAGTAATTGTTCTCCTTTATGTGCAACAAAATCGATTTCTACCCCGTCCAAGTGACCTGTAAAAACCGTATAGCCGTATTGAAGCAAATGAAGAAGAACCAGATTCTCAAGAATGAGTTCAATATCACGTACATTGCTGGAGAATGCAACGAGTCTGAACCCATGGTCGCTGAGGTAGAGTTTTTGTTGAAATCGCAGGACTTCTTTCCCTTTGATATCGAATCGGCTGACGGGAAGGACAAGGCATGAAGCCTTGAAATATTCGATGTACCGATACAACGTATCCAAAGAGATGGACAGATGTTCATGTTTCAGGTACTTAACGATACTCGAGGCAGAGAACATCCTGCCGCTGTTCGCCACGCAATAGATAAGAATTCTCCTTAATGTATCGATATCACGCACTTTGTTGCGGGCTATGATATCTTTTACCAAAACTGACTCAAAGACATCTTCAAGATAGACTCGCGCATTCTCTGGGGAAAGAGAGTTTTGATGAATAAAAGGCAGTCCACCAAGATTCAGATATTTTTCAAATGCTTGCTCCTTGGTAGCTGTCTTCTCGTTGAGAACTCCATACTCCCATACTTCCCGGAAAGAGAAGGGATACACCTGAATCTCAATATACCTTCCGCTGAGATAGGTGGAAAGTTCGCTGGACAATAAGTAAGCATTCGAGCCCGTTAGGTATATATCGCAGTCAAAATCAATTTGACAGGCATTGACAACCCGCTCCCAATGCTCAATTTCCTGAATCTCATCAAATAATAGATATACCTTCTTTCCTGCTGCTTGTTTCGTCAATGCTTGGACGGCTGCATACACAGCTTTCACGGTTTTCTCAAAATCCAATTGAAAAGATTCAAAGTTCACCAGAAGAATATGTGACTGCGGCACTCCTTGTTGGAGGAGCTCTTCCCTTATGAGGGAGAGCAGCCTCGATTTGCCGCAACGCCGGATACCAGTGAGTATTTTAATGATATCCTGGTGCATGAAGGCCTTGACTCGGTCAAGATACTGATTTCTATTGAGTATCATATGTTCTGCCTTTTAATGGCAGTATAGTTACGGTATATCGTAAAGTAAAGAGTTTTTATGGTAAGAATACGATATATCGTATAAATTATGTATTTACGATTAAAGTTTCTGATATATCGTAAACTATTGCTTCTTCTGCTTGCTGGGATTTACATGCACCATGCAGTGCTTTACCTGGGGGAAGTTCTTCTCGATGGCGTGATGGACGCGTTCGGCGATCGAGTGTGCATCCACCAGGCTTTGCAGACCATCGGCGGAGATTTCCACGTCGACATAGCAACGAGAACCGAAGGTTCTTGTTCGCAACAGGTCCAAGCCGCGGACTCCTTCCTGGTCGAGAATGACGGTGCGAATTTGCTGGACCGTCTCCTCCTGGCAGGCACGGTCGACCATCTGGTCGGTCCCGTCGCGGAATACCTGCACACCGACACGGAGAATGAAGAGGGCTATGATGATGGCTGCAATGGAATCGGCGATCGGGTACCCCATGCGGGAAAAGAGGATGCCGATCAAGCCGCCGGTGGTGGCCAGCACATCGCTCTGTGAGTCCCAGCTTGAGGCAAGCAGGGCCGAAGAGGCTGTCTTCTTAGCCGCCCATCGGGTATAGAGGAACATGATCTCCTTTACTACGATGGAGACAATGGCTGCAATGACGGCAAGCAGGCCGGGGACCGGTTTCTCATGGTAGGAGCCTTTTATGATTGAGGAGATTCCATCAACGAGCAAGCCCAGCCCCACGACCATGATGATACCCGACAAAAGAATGGCTGCAACGCTCTCCAACCGTTCATGTCCGTATTGGTGCTCTGCATCGGACTCTTTTCCGGCCGCAGAAATACCCACCGAGGCGATGACCGAGCTGACTACATCTCCGGCGTTGTTGATACCGTCGTTGAGCAGGGCTGCCGAGTGAGCGACGACACCGATGCTGATCTTGCTGATTGCAAGCACCACATTATTGAAGATATTGATTTTTGATACAGTCAGCGCAAGGTTTGTTTTCATAGGGCATCTCTCTGCATAGAATAAAGACATCCGCAGGATTTGCAGTCCCGCAGATGTCTTTTACACACTAGGGCCGTTTGCCCTCTTTGTCAAGGAAGAGCCCCGGATTGCTCCAGGGCTCTCCAAATCAAGCTTTAGGTTTGGGATAGTTGATGATCAAGTGCAAATCGTCAAGCTGCTGCTGGTCGACTTCGGACGGTGAATCGTCCATCGGGCTGACTGCAGCCGTATTCTTCGGGAATGCGATGACCTCGTGGATGGATGTCTGCTCGCTCATGATCATCACCATACGGTCGACTCCCGGAGCAATGCCGCCGTGCGGGGGAGGCCCGTAGCGGAAGGCATTGAGCAGGAAGCCGAAGCGCTCCTCTGCTGTCTTGTCATCAAAGTTGCAGATGCGGAAGATGCGCTTCTGAAGCTCGACATCGTGGATACGGATCGAGCCGGAGGCTACCTCATACCCATTGAGGACCAGGTCGTACAAATCACCCTTTACGCTGCCCGGATCGGACTCGAGGGTATCGAGGTACTCGGCCTGGGGCATGCTGAACATATGGTGTGCGGCCTCCCAGTGTCCGCCTGCCTCATTGTACTCGAAGAGGGGGAAGTCGATGATCCAGCAGAACTCGAAACCCTTTCTGATAAGGTTCAGGTCCTTGCCGAGCTTGGTACGTACGGCACTGAGGCTTGCACAGCACTTCTTCCAGTTCTGGTGGGCGACAAAGAGAATCATATCCCCTTCGTTGGCACCGAGTTTTTCGACAAGCTCAGCTTCAAGACCGCTGAAGAACTTGCTCACTCCACCCGAAAGATTCTTGTTCTCACCCACCTTTATCCAAGCAAGCCCTTGGGCTCCGTAGATCTTGGCGGCATCCTCAAGCTCGGTGATGTACTTGCGGGAGAAGTCCACACCCTCGGTTTTGGGAGCGCACAGAGCCTTGACATACCCGCCGTTGGCGACGATGTCCTTGAATGTGGCAAAGCTGCTCTTTTGGGCCAGGTCGTTCACATCACTGAGGGGAAGGTCGAAACGAAGGTCGGGCTTGTCGCAGCCGTAGGTATTCAGGGCATCGTTGTAGGAAAGCCGTCTGAAGCGTGCGGGCAGCTCGTAGTTCATGACTTCCCTGAAGACGCTGTTGAACAGGTCCTCCATTAAGGAAAGGACATCGTCGCGTTTGACGAAGCTCATCTCAAGGTCCAGCTGGGTAAACTCGAGCTGACGATCGCCGCGGGCGTCCTCGTCACGGTAACAGCGGGCGATTTGGAAATACTTGTCCATGCCGCCGACCATGAGAATCTGCTTGAAGAGCTGGGGGCTCTGTGGAAGTGCATAGAACTTGCCTGCATAGATTCTGCTGGGAACCAGGAAGTCGCGGGCACCTTCGGGGGTGCTCTTGATCAAGGTCGGAGTCTCAATCTCATAGAAATCGCGACTTGCAAGGTACTTTCTGCACGCCAAAATGAAATCATGCCTCAGCTTGAGCCTTTGCTGCATGCCTTGGCTGCGCAAGTCAAGGTACCGGTACTTGAGCCTGAGGTCCTCGCGTGTCTCCTTGCCGTCATCGATCTGGAAAGGAAGAGGGGCGCAGCGGCTGAGAATCTCGATGCTCTGTGCCTTTACTTCAATCTCGCCGGTGTTCATCTCGGGATTGACCATGGAATCGGGCCGAAGGCGGACGAAACCGGTGACGGCAATGCAGTATTCGAGACGAAGCTCGCTTGCAACAGCCTGGAGAGCTGGTGACGCATCGTCATCGACTACCACCTGGGTGATGCCGTAACGGTCTCTGAGGTTGATGAAATGCAGTGCGCCATGATTTCGGTCACGGTGCACCCAGCCATTGAGGACGACGGTTTTTCCGTTGTCAGCCTTGGTCAGCGCCCCGCAGGTAGTTGTTCGTTGGGAAAATACTTCTTCAGACATACTCGGTCCCTCTTGGGTCTCCTTTGTAAAGTATTGTCATACTATCGTAAGAGGACCCAAAAGGCAATTGCTCCTAGGAAGAGAGGGAACGAACAACCACTTGTTTTTTTTGCAGGTATTCGATTGCCTGTACAGCAGCTATGGCGGCACTGGTGGTAGTGGTGTAGGGAATCTTCAGTCGCATGGCGATGCTGCGGATCTCATCGTCGCTGGCGTGTGCCTGGTAGCCCATCGGTGTGTTGATCACCAAGGCAATCTGCCTGCTCCTCAGGTAGTCGATGATGTTCGGCCTCCCCTCGTGGACCTTCTGCATCACCTCGCACAAGATTCCCTGTTCGAACAGGAAGCCTGCAGTTCCCTTGGTTGCCGCTACTGCAAAGCCCAGGCCTACCAACTTCTGCACAACCGGCAGAATGGTGGCGCGGTCCTTCTTGTTGACGCTGACAAAGACCTTTCCTGCAACAGGCAGCTTGTTGCCCGCGCTGATCTGACTCTTTGCGAACGCCTCACCGAATGTTTTACCGAGGCCGATCGACTCTCCTGTTGAACGCATCTCCGGTCCGAGGGCGGGGTCGACATTGGAGAAACGGTCGAAGCTGAACACCGCTTCCTTGACCGCCCACCCGGTCCTGCAGGTTCCCATCGCCCTGCCTCCAACGGTTTTCACCAAGCCTTGGGAGACCAAATCCTCTCCTTCCCAGACCCGTACCGCCGCCTCGATGAGATCGACGCCAGAGGTCTTGGCAATGAAGGGAATGGTCCTGGAAGCGCGGGGATTTACCTCGATGAGGTACAAGAGCCCGTCCTTGGCGGCAAACTGGATGTTCATCAGGCCCCTGGTGTCCAAGGCTATGGCGAGCTTATGCGCCCAAGCCTGCATCTGCTCCAGGATCTGGGGACTGGACTTGTAGGGTGGAAAGACGGCGGCCGAATCGCCGCTGTGGATTCCAGCAGCCTCGATATGCTGCAGTATTCCTCCGATGTAGAGGCTCTTACCGTCACAGACCGCATCGAGGTCATACTCGAAGGCATCCTCCAGAAACTGGTCAACCAGAACGGGAGCCTCTTCGCTGGCCTCAAGGTGCGTGAGCGCAAGCAAGGCCTCTTCATCATAGACGATGTACATGCCTCGTCCCCCGAGTACGAAGGAGGGGCGGATGAGGACGGGAAACCCGACTTCCTTGGCCAGGGGAAGGATATCCTCGGTTCGTTTGGCACTGCGGTTCTTCGGCTGCCTGAGGCCGAGCTCGGAGACCAGGGCGGAGAATTTTCCACGGTCTCCGGCATCAAGCAGTCCCTTCAGGCTTGTTCCGACTATCGAGGCGCCTGCCTTGATCAGGTCGCCGGCAAGGTTCAGCGGGGTTTGTCCTCCCAATTGAACCACTACATGCTTCGCTCGTTCAAGACGCAGGATTTCCTTGACCTCCTCGGAAGCCAGACTCTCCATATAGAGACGGTCGGAGATGTTGAAGTCGGTCGAGACTGTCTCCGGGTTGCTGTTGATCATGATGGTCTTCTTGCCCAACTTGCGGTAGGCAAGGGAGGCGAGGGTGCAGCAGGTGTCGAACTCCAAGCCTTGGCCGATCCTGTTCGGACCGCTGGCAAGGATGACTACCGCTTCTTCTCCCATCGGCTTGGCCTCGGTCGTTTCGTCGTAGGTGGTATACAAATAGGGAGTGAGGGCATCGAACTCACCCGAGCAGGTATCGACATGGTGATTTACCGGGTGCATTTCATAGGCATAGCGCAGCCGCTCGATGGCCTGTGGCGTTTGTGAGGTAAGGAAGGCGAGATGACGGTCGCTGATACCGGCCTTCTTTGCATCGAGCAGGGTTTGCTGATCGAGCTTGGAGCGGATGGCTTGTTCCAACTCGTATTGCTGCACCAGCAGGTGCAGGAACCAGCGGTCGAATTTGGTGATTTGTTCGATCATAGGCAGGCTGGATGGCCCTTTTCTGACCAACGTGGTATAGGCGGACAAGAGTCTCAGCGGGTGTGCACTGCCTAAGAATTGCTCCACCTCCACTTCGCTGTAGCGGCCGATCGCAACCAGGTCGCACAAGCCTTCCAGCTTGCGTTCGGATGCACGGATGGCCTTGTTCAAGGCCTCCAAGGCGGTTCTCCCCAGCGCAAGGGCTTCTCCTACGCTTCTCATTTGTGTTCCCAATGCAGAGATTGGGAGGGGGAACTTCTCCAGCTCGAAGCGGGGGACCTTGACGGCACAGTAGTCCAGCACCGGTTCGAAGCAGGAGACCGATTGGCCGGTGATCTCATTGACCACCTCATCCAATGTATAGCCTACTGCGAGTTTCGCCGAGCAGCGGGCGATGGGAAATCCGGTCGCCTTGCTGGCAAGGGCGGAGGAACGGGAGACACGCGGATTCATTTCGATGACCACCATTCTCCCTGTCTCTGGATGGACTGCAAACTGGACATTGCTGCCTCCGCAGTCGACTCCTACCGCACGCAGGATTGCTATTGAAGCATTACGCATTGTTTGGTAGAGCTTGTCATCCAGCGTCTGGATGGGAGCGATGGTGATGCTGTCCCCGGTATGCACTCCCATGGGGTCGATGTTCTCGATCGAGCAGACAATGATCGCGTTGTCGGCTTTGTCGCGCATAACCTCCATCTCGAACTCCTTCCATCCAATCAAGGACTCCTCGATGAGCGCCTCGCCGGTCGGGCTGGTCTCGAGGGCGTGGAGCAGAAGTTCGGGGAACTCTTGTTCGTTGTTGGCGATCGAGCCACCCATTCCTCCCAATGTATAGGAGGGACGGATGATGCGCGGATAAGGGAAGTCTGCAAGTTTCGACTGTGCTTCAGCAAGCGAGTGTACAACATGGCTGTTGGCGCTCTCCAAGCCAAGTCCCTCCACCACTTGTTTGAAGGAGCCTCGGTCCTCGGCAAGTTTGATGGAGGCTATGGAGGAGCCGATCACCTCGACCCCGTACTGCTCGAGCAATCCCGCCTTGTCCAGTTCCAGGGCAAGGTTCAAGCTGCTCTGGCCTCCCATGGTGGTCAGGATTGCATCGGGTCTCTCGCGTTGAAAGATTTGTTCGACATATTCTACCTTCAAGGGATCGAGATAGACCTTGTCGGCCAAGGAGGGGGTGGTCATGACGGTTGCAGGATTGGGGTTGAGCAGGATTACCTCATACCCCTCTTCCTTCAGCGCCTTGACCGCTTGTGTCCCGCTGTAATCGAATTCGCAGGCTTGGCCGATGACGATCGGACCGCTGCCGATGACGAGAATCCTCTTGATGTCGGTTCTGGCACTCATGCTTTTGCCTCCTGTACAGTCCGGATGAAGGTATCGAAAATCCATGAGGCATCCCGGGGGCCTGGTGAGGCTTCGGGGTGGAACTGTACACAGCATATGGGCTTGGTGGTGTGATACAACCCTTCGACGGAGTTGTCGTTGGCGTTGCGCAGCCAGACTGCAACCTCGAAAGGCAGGGAATCCTCCTGGCTTGCGTATCCGTGGTTTTGGCTGGTGACAAAGCAGGCTTTGGTGCGGATGTCGATGACGGGGTGGTTGCCGCCATGGTGGCCGTACTTCATTTTATACGTTCTTCCTCCCAGCGCCCAGGTGATCAGCTGGTGGCCCAGACAGATGCCGAAGACAGGTAGGGAGTCCATAACCGCTTTGGTCATCGTCACTGCTTCGGTAAGAAGGGCCGGGTCCCCGGGCCCGTTGGAGAGCAGCATTGCATCGCAGCCGCTTCCAAGTATCTCTTCTGCCTGGACCGAAGGGGGGAAGAGTGTAACGGCGATATTCCGTTTGTACAGCTCGGCGATGATGGAACGTTTGATACCGAAATCCACCACGGCAAACCTGAGCTTCGGATGCTTGGGGAGGTTGGGTAGCTTCGGGTCTGTAATCGTCTGTTTTGTTGCAACACCTTCAATAAGATTGCGCTGTCCGACATGCGGGTAGGCTGCAAGCTTTTCGAGAGCCCGGTGGTATTGGTGGTCTGTCAGCTTCCCGTCCATGGTACGGAAGACTGCTGCATTCTGTGCACCATGCTTTCTCAGATGGATGGTAAGACAGCGGGTGTCGATGTCGGTAATCCCGACTGTTTTATGCTCGGATAGGTAGGTATCTAAAGAGACCCTCTTCAAAGGAAGAGGGCCTTCATATGCTGCTCGAACAATAAGAGCGGTACAACAAATGGGACTTGGAGAGGAGATCCCCTCATCGAAATCAGGCTCACAGCCATAGTTTCCTATGTGCGGATAGGTCATGACCACCATCTGGCCATGGTAGGAGGGATCGGTAAGAATCTCCTGATATCCGGTCATACTGGTATTGAAGACGAGCTCTGCTGCACAGAGATGATCGTCAAGCAACGGGGCTTGCAATCCGAACCCGTTGCCCTGGTACAAGGTTCCGTCTTCGAGAAGTAGAAAGCATGTGTTCATGGCTGCTCCATCCGCTTAAATTGTAGGGATGATAGCCAAAATTGGAATATTATGCAACAGATTCTGCATTAATATACAACAGAACCCATAACTAAAAGAGCTTATGCAACAAAAAATATAAGATTTGTTGCAATTACTTCTTCTTTTCCTTCTTATTCAACGTAAAGTTCTCCGGGTTGAATGCATCACTGCCCAACCACAGGTCGATTCTCAATCCGCTGTCCGAATTGTCAACACTGGCATGCTTGATCTGCCAGCCGATGAGTTTCAGTCGTGCATCCCACGCCATATCGTGGCCGGCCATCAAACCATAGTATTCGGCGAGCTCTGGTCTGCTCTTTTGGGGATTGAGGGAGTTGTAGATTCGCTGAATCTCCTCTTCCGACCTCGGCCGGTCGTCGAAGAAGCTGATATGTGCACCATCGTCTTCCTGGTGCAGGGAGACGACGAGTCGGAGGGGATTGCCTTCGAGCAGGAAGTTTGTTACTTCCCCAATCAGTCGTCCGAGAAACTCTTTTCGTTTCATGTGGTGAAATCCTCCTTCGGGCGATTGGTCTTGTACCATTGCAGGATGGCGATGAATAAACTTGCGGTCAGACCTCCTGCAAATCCATTGTTATAGAGGTCGAGGCCGGCATGCCAGGAAGCCGTTACTTCCACCATGATCAGGTGGATGAAGCCTGCAAGCAGGCCGGCGATGATGCCGAATTGACCGGCGATGGGGGCGAGTGTGGTGGCAAAAAGCGCTGCAAGCAAGGGCCCGGGGGCTGTAAGGGACTTGCCGAACAGCAAGGTGGAAAGAATGACTCCTACAACCACCGGGGTGGTGTTTTTCAAGGTTTTGCCGAAACCTCCGAAAGCCATGATGGTGAAGATTCCTCCGATGACCGGGCCGTTGATGACACCTCCAACTACCAGTACATAGGTCCAGTACAACAATCCGAGCAGGCCGATGTTCAGCAGCGTACCGCCGAAATACCCGGTGTCGAAAAAGTCGTAGGGAAGCCGTCCGGACAGCTTCTGGATGGCAAGCAGTCCTTGCATGCTGCGCTTGGGTTTGTCGACGACGATGGCGGTGATAATGAGGGCGAGGCTGAAAACGGGGACAAGCAGGGTGAGGGAGAGGGAGTACGCAGTATTCCATGCAATGGTTATGGCTTGCATCTTGTTGGATGCGAGCAGCAGATTCGCTGCAAACAGGCCGATGAAGCCGCAGCTGAAGCCGACGTTGTACAGATTGTAGCCTTGATGAAGCTGCAGCATCGAGCCGGCGACTGCAGGGAGGATGAAGCCTGCAGCAACTCCTGAAACCAACCCCAGAGGGATGGAAAGTGCATAAGGAAGGCCGAGGGAGAACATGACATAGGTGACCAGCGGTCCGAGAGCGGTGCCGAACAGGGCGATGAGACTGTAGGAACCGAAGGTTTTCCGTGCGAGCTTGCTGGCAATCCATACTCCCAGGATGAGGGGAGTGCAGTTGAGCAGGGTGTTGCCGAAGAAGGCGAAGCCCATCATCGTCAGGATTGCAGAGAGGGTGGGTCCGGAAAGACTGACGGTGGCAAAGTAGACCAAAACCAAACCAAGCGTTCCTACGGTTGCGGCATTGAAGAGAGCAGTTCCCACCCCGTAGAGGGTGAAATCGTTGATCAGGCGAGCACTCTCCTTTTGGAGCAATACAACCTGTCCCACCACCTCGAGCGGGCCCTCGAGGGCCATGGCGGTAATGAAGAGCAAGGTGATAAGTAGAACCATCAGAAGATATAAAAGCTTTTCACTACGCTGCACGGTGCCTCCTCTGGTATATAGGTATGCTACCGATGGATAGGCTGCTAGTCAAATAAAAAAGCTGCCTCTTTCGAGACAGCCTGGCTGTAATGCCTGCAATTCAGTACCAGAGCTTGATCGAACCGCTCACAGTGGAGAGGTTCACCTTGTTTCTGGCGCTTCCCGTCTCAAATGCCGCACTCTTTCCCATATCCTTATCATTGAAAACTATCTGGCCGCTGGTGCTGGAGGCTTGGATCTTCAGGTTGGAGCTCTGCTTCAGATCAATCTGCACGGAACCGCTGGTCGAGGCGGCGTTCAGCGATCCTCCATCAAGGATCTTCACCTCTGCCTCAATGCTGGAACTGATGGATTTGAGATTTGCATCCTGAGCCTCTACGCTCTGTACTTCGATGCTTCCGCTGGTGCTCATCAGTTCAACCGAACGCTTGCCGGCAACTTCACTTCCATTGATGCTGCCGCTGATGCTGCTCAGTTTGATGCTCTGATCGGCTGTCAAGGTCAAGAAATCGATCTCTCCGCTGGTGCTCCTGGCAACCAAAGTACTGCCCTGGATGGGGTGCAGGATCCGGATATCCCCCGAGATGCTGGAAAGCTCAAGGCCGTCCAGGCGGGATGCGGGCAGGGTGATGACCAGCGCCGAGGGGGAGTAGGAGAAGAAGCGGAAATACCATGCTTTCTTGGGTTTGACGTCCACGTTCAGGCTCCTGCCGGTTTTCGAGACCGACAGGACGTCCGACTCATTTTTCCCAATCGAAACGGAAGCGCCTTTGGCGGCGTTGTCCACTTCGATGACGATGTCATTGGAAATCGTAGAAACCTTCAGCGAATCGGTGGTTGCGAAATCGATGGACTGGTTGGTCCGGCTGTCCCTGCTACGGATGGTCCACCCTCTGCTTACGGTGAAGCCGAGGGCCAACAGAACCACCAGAATTATCAGGAAAATCTTGTTGGCCTTGGTATCTTTGAGCATATCAGCTTCCCTGGTGGAATCGGTCGTCCCAATCCCGTTCCTTGTTGAACATTTCGCTTTCCATCTTTTCGACCTTGCGCTTGAGTCTCTCGTACTCGGCTTTCAGCTCCGCTTCACTCTGCTTGGGTTCGTCATTGGAGTAGATTGTGCTCTCAGAGTAGTCGTATCCTGGATTCATGGGAATCAAGAGGGCGGCAGCCAAGTAGATCAAGGCTCCCGGGAACACTCCGGTGACAAGCACCACCAGGAAAACAATCAGACGAACTGGGTCGGCGGGCAGGTCCCTCCACTCAGCAAGGCCGGTGCAAACCCCGAAAATCTTTCCCCGAGGGGATCTGTACAATTTTTTGGTAGCCATAGCAATCATTCCTTCCATTCCTTATCTTGCATACCTTCAGGCTTTGCCTTCCGGTTGTTCATTATTGTTTCCAGATTTGCCAGCCTCTGCTGCAAATCATCGATACCCTTCTTCAGTTCAGTCCTATTGGATGTCTGCTTCCATTCAGTGAAGGATGGATCGACCGTATTCCGGTTTTTCCCGCTTTTGATCTTGGTGGAACTGTAGGTTCCCGGAGGGAGTCCCATCTCCATCTCCCGCATCCTGAGGGCGGCATCGATCTTTTTCTTCCTGAGGTTGTACCGATGATCGATGGTGGAAATGATGATGATGAACGTGAAGATGACAGATAGAATCCAAATAGCTTCCATGCTTCGCCTCTACTTTACAAGCCGGCGCGCTTGCGCAGTTCAGCGATTTCGGCATCAATGTCATCCATCTCTTCCAGGTCCCTGAACTTGTCGTCGAGAGAAGAATTGGTGGGCCGATTCATCTCATTGTTTGCCTGCATCCGGTCGATCTTCTCTTCCATATCGCTGAACCGACCGAAGGTGCTGCTGTCGTTGGCACGCTTGAGAGCCTCCTGTGCAGCCTGTTCTTCGCGAGCACGCTTGGCTCGCTCAACCATCATCTGATACTTCTGCTTGACCGTGGTAAGCTTGTCCTCGATCTGATTGATCTCGCTCTTTGCAGTCCTGATCAAGTCGTCGTATGCACTGAGCTCAGCCTGCAGCTGATCAAGGGCCGCCTTTGCCTGCTTTCGTTCCAGCAACGCTTCCCTGGCCAGATCCTCCCGACCTTTGCTGATGGCGAGCTCCGCTCTGCTCTGCCAGCGATCGACAGCACTGAGCGCCTCCTTGTAGGTGCGGTCGGTTTTGGCTCTGCTGGCCATTTTCGCAGCGCAGGAACTCTTCAGCTCGATCAGGGTATCTTCCATCTCCTGCATCATCAACTTGATCATCTTTTCCGGATCTTCCGCCTTGTCGAGCAGTGAGTTGATATTTGCGTTGACAATATCTAAGAATCTTGAAAACACTCCCATACTTCTCTCCTTAGGTAGTAGTACCACCTGTGTTCGTGAAAATCTAGATGCACGAATCGTGCCAACTATTAAAAGTTTAAAGAAAAATATCTAAATCGCCATTTTGCCTAGGATTGCGGCCCTTCCTCTTTTCGCTCTTGCCAAGC
>Ga0075012_10002029_pt1 | contig 20166 bp, 16 predicted proteins | sample All_14_2_FD_71474 | JGI IMG/M metagenome (GOLD analysis project Ga0075012, IMG submission 71474) | Freshwater microbial communities in response to fracking from Pennsylvania, USA - Allegheny Zone_MetaG_DW_15 | ecosystem: Environmental > Aquatic > Deep subsurface > Groundwater > Drilled... | reverse complement strand
TCACGCGGACCATGGTGTGCAGATAGCGCATGAGAAGGTCCGTCCATGGGGAGAGGCGGGCGACCGCGATATAGCCGCAGAAAGGGTCAATTATCAGTCAAATCGCGTAACGCGCGATCAACAACCCTATTGGTCTTCGTCGAAGCGGCGGGCGATCAGATCTTTCAGGGCCTCCACAGCGGCCTGGGCGTCTGACCCGTCAGCCGAGATTTCGATCCCGCAGCCCTTGCCTGCGCCCAGCATCAGTAGGCCCATGATGGACAGGGCATTCACGGTGACCCCGTCGCGCGTCACATGAATTTCCGCATCGAAGCTGGAGGCCAGTTTGACGAATTTCGCCGACGCCCGCGCATGAAGGCCCCGGGTGTTGCAGATGTCGGCGGTCGCGACGACCGGAGCGGGAGCCGTACTCATTTCTCACCTGCCAGCAGCCAGGACGCGACGGAGATGTATTTGCGGCCGGCGTCCTGAGCATGGGCGACACAGGTTTCCAGAGGCTCGCGGCCCCGCACGCTGGCCAGCTTGATCAGCATGGGCAGGTTCAGACCGGCGATCACCTCGGCATGGGTCTGTTCCATCACCGAGATGGCCAGGTTGGACGGGGTACCGCCGAACATATCGGTCAGCAGGATGACGCCATCCCCGTCGTTGACCGCCGCCGCCGCATCGACGATGTCGCGACGTCGCCGCTCCATGTCGTCTTCCGGTCCGATGCAGATGGCCGCGACCCCGCGCTGGGGGCCCACAACGTGTTCCATGGCCGCCAGAAATTCGGTGGCCAGGCCGCCGTGGGTGACGATCACCAACCCGATCATGAAGGCTTCACCAAAATCAGCGCCCCCCAGCGGCTTGCGTCCGATACGCGCGCAAGCCGCGTCCGATAGCCCAAAGCGGTCGCCGGTTAAAGCCGGGCGATCGCAGATGTCACGATTTCCACCGCCGAGGCCGGGCGAGGATCGAGCCGGAGCAGCCGCAGAGACACGCCGGAAACCGTGACAAACTCAGGCTCCGGCAAGCGTTCCGGCGTGGCCGTCGACAGATCCACCACCAGAACCACGCGAGACGGGCCGATGGCCGGGGCGGATACGATCCCCAGGCCCCGGGCCTCGATCTGGCCGGCGATGCTGTGCGGCACGGTCGCATAGGCCAGGCCCCCGCTGGCCCAGACATGGCTGTAGTCGTCCGCCACCAGTCGCCAGCCGCGGGCGATCAGCCGCAGGGCCAGGTCGCTCTTGCCGGCACCTGACGGACCGGTGATCAGGGCGGCGCGCCATCCGCCGTGACCGCGCCAGGCCACCGTGGTGCCGTGCAACGCCTGGGCCGTCATCCGCGGCGCCCCGGGGCGGGCAGGCTGATCTCGAACTGGGCCCCCAGGACCGCGCCATCGGCGTCTTTTCGGTTGACGGCCCAGACCCGGCCGCCGTGAGCCTCGACGATCTGGCGCACGATCGACAGGCCCAGGCCCGAGTTGGACCCGAAGGCCGTACCCTTGGGCCGGGAGGTATAGAACCGCTCGAACACGGTCTCCAGATTGTCTGGCGGGATGCCGGGACCATCGTCGGCGACCGTGATCCGCAAGGGTCGCTCGGGATCGCCAGGGTCCCGTGTCAGGGCGACCCGCACCTGTCCGCCGGGCGGGCTGAAGGAGCGGGCATTGTCGATCAGATTGCGGATGACCTGGCCCAGCGGCCCGTCGCGGCCCAGGACGCGGGCGGGCGAGGTCGGCAACGGGGCCAGCACCACGGTGGGATCGCCTGGCTTCAGCGTGGTCTGATAGACGCCGACGATCTCGGTCAGCAGGCGGCCCAGATCGACCGCCCGGGGCCGGTCGCGCGACAGTTCGGCATCCAGGCGCGAGGCATTGGAGATATCGGTGATCAACCGGTCGAGCCGCCGCACGTCGGCTTGCAGCAGGGCCGTCAGCTTTTCGCGCTGCGCCTTGTCCTTGACCAGATCGAGGGTCTCCAGCGCCGAGCGGATGGACGTCAGGGGGTTCTTGATCTCGTGGCTGACGTCGGCGGCGAACCGCTCGATCGCGTCCATCCGGTCGGACAGGGCCAGGGTCATGGTCTCCAGCGACCGGGCCAGGTCGCCGATCTCGTCCTTTCGTCCCTCGAGTTCGGGCAGAGAGATGGCGCGTGCGCGCTGCATCCGCACCTGATCGGCCGCCGCCGACAGCCGCATGACAGGGCGGGCCACGAAGACGTGCAGCAGGAGGGATGAGAAAAGGGAGACCGCCAGGGCCACCAGGGCGAAGGGAACCAGGGCCCGGCGCTGGGCCGACAGGATGGCATCGACATCGCCCGCCTCCAGCGTCAGGACCCCCAGAACCTGCCGCACATGACGGACGGGGATCGAGACCGACACCACGCGTTCGCCATCCTCGGACAGGCGCACACCGGCCTGGGGCGTGCCGGCCAGGGCCGCCTCGACCTCGGCGGCCAGTTCGGCGCGGGCGCGTTCGGACTGGGCGGCCACCTTTTCCACGGCATCAGGAGCGACCGGAGCGGGCGGCGTGCCGGCAGGAAGGGCCGGCGGCAGGTCGCGGCCCGGAATCGCCTCCGACACCGCATAGCTGTCGGCGATCAGCAGGCCGTCAATGTCATAGAGCCGGGCGCGCTGCCCCTGAGGGATGAAGTTGTCACGCAGCCACTGGGCCGCCGCCAATCCGTCCAGCACCGGAACCGGTTCGCCCTCGGTGATGTCCAGTTCCCCCAGGACATTGGACAGCAGCTCCGCCTGGACCGACAGGGATTCCTGGCGCGCCTCGACCAGACCGCGGTCCCATTCGTTGAGGGCCAGCGCCCCGCCGAACAGGATCAGCAGGCTGAGCAGGTTAAGCGCCAGAATCAGGCCGCCGAGCCGCGAGCCCCCGAACCGGAACAGGCGGCGCGGCGCAATCCCCTCTTCGGGGCGGGCCTCAGCTTTCGCGATAGCGGTATCCGACGCCATACAGGGTCTCGATGGCGTCGAACTCGGGGTCGACCACCCGGAACTTCTTTCGCATCCGCTTGACGTGGCTGTCGATGGTCCGATCATCGACATAGACCTGATCGTCGTAGGCGGCGTCCATCAGGTTGTCGCGGCTCTTCACGAAACCCGGCCGCTGTGCCAGGGCCTGCAGCAGCAGGAACTCGGTCACCGTCAGCTTGACCGCCTTGCCGTCCCAGGTCGATTCGTGACGGGCCGGGTCCATGGTCAGTTTTCCGCGCTTGATCGCCTTGGCCGAGCTTTCGGCGGCGCTCTCGGGCTCAGCCCCATCGACGCCCGCGCGCCGCAGCAGGGCCTTCACCCGCTCGATCAGCAGCCGCTGGCTGAAGGGCTTGGTGATATAGTCGTCGGCCCCCAGGTTGAAGCCCAGGATCTCGTCGATTTCCTCGTCCTTGGACGTCAGCATGATGACCGGGATCTGGGATGTCTGGCGCAGGCGACGCAGGACCTCCATGCCGTCCATGCGGGGCATCTTGACGTCCAGGATCGTCAGGTCGGGCGGCGACTGTTCCAGCGCCTCCAGCCCAGAGGCCCCGTCGTGATAGGCGGTGACCTTGTGGCCGTGGCTCTCCAGCGCCAGGGAGACGGAGGCGACGATGTTCTCGTCGTCGTCGACCAGGGTGATGTTGGCCAAGGGGTTCTCCTTATTCGCGGTCCGTCAGGGACCGGTCGGTCTGAACGCGCGACAAGCGTAACCGTTCGTATGGAATCGCGGTCACAATACGACCGCCATCCTCTGACGACCATATGGGGCGTGAAACCCCGTCTTAAAGACTGACGTGCCAGCCTTGTGCCTTGTTCAGCGTCGAAGGCGTCATGGCCGGTCCCGTTCACTACGAAGTCTATATCCGCAAGACGGCCCCGGCCCCCTGGTCCCTGCTGATGGCGACCGAGGACCGCACGGTCGCGACGCAGACCGCCGAGGATATGCTGCGCGATGACCGCGCCGCCGCCGTGCGCGTGACCAAGGAGACTCTGGACACCGCCACCATGGAATTCTCCAGCCTGACGCTGCTGACGCGCGGCGCCCCTGAAATCCAGCGCAAGCGCGTCGTCGCCGACGACCATGTGGGGCCCCAGTGCAATGCGCCCGCCGACCTCTATGCCCCCCATGCGCGCGAACTGATCGGGCGGGTGCTGGAGGACTGGCTGGCCCGCCAGGGGGCGACGCCGTTCGAGTTGCTGCACCGTCCGGATCTGGCCGAGCGGCTGGAGGCGTCGGGGGTAGAGTTGCAGCACGCGATGCAGAAGGTCGCCGTGCCCGAGAGCCAGGCCGTAGGACAGCCGGTCCACGAACTGCTGCGCCATTATCAGAAGCTGGCCGACCAGGCGATCGAGCGACTGGTCGGGGCCGGGCGGCGTCAGGCCTTTCCCAGTCTGGATGGCGTTTCCCTGGCCGATCTGGCGCACAGGCTGGTCGGGGCACCGGACCGGGCCTTCGTCATGGGGGGCGTGGTTTCTGGGGCCCTGGTCGGACTGAAGGGGGCCCGCGCGCGTCTTGAGCGGTTGATGGATCTGGCCGACCGGGCCCCGATGGACGGTGCACCCCGGGCCATCGTCATGGTGGCCGTGGAACAGATCCTGTCCGAACTTCTGTCCAGCCGAACGGCCCTGGCCGACATCCTGGGCCCGTCCCTGGACCAGGGGGCCAGCCTGGCCGCCGTCGTCCGCATGGTCGCGCCGCGCGAGATCGAGGCCATGATCGCGGACGACCCGCGCCTGACTCTGCAAATTCCGGTCGTCGACGGACCCGCCGTGCGGCTGGGCGTGCGGATAGAGGCGGGTGATTTCCCCATGCTGGGGGCAGTCCTGGCGCGGATGGTTCTTCGCGAACTGATGTCACCCCGTCGGCTGAGGCCGCGCGATGCGGCCGGAGAGATCGAGATCCTGCGGACCCTGGCCCTGGCGCTGACGGCCACGGCCGGACGACTGCTGACGCTGGACGAAGTGCAGACGGCCTTTGCCGAGCGCTCCAAGAGCCTGATCACCGCCGATTTCGTGGCGGCCTATGTGGCCGGGTGCGAGACGGCGATGTGCGAGGCCGAACGCCTGACCCGGCTGTGCGAGAATGTCACCGGAACGGGCAACAAGCGGTCGGCCGCGCGTTGGCTGGTCGCCTGCGTGACCTCCCTGCGGTTCGAGACCGAGATGCGTCAGTCCACCCAGCCGGTGTCCCAACGGCTGATGGTGTTGGCGGGGCTGCAACGCACCGCCCTGGGGGCCGGGTTGTCGGAGAACGACACGGCCCAGGTCTCCGGTGCCATCGGCCAGGCCGCCGGCGTCATCGAGGCCGAGGCCAGGATCGTGGCCCAGATCGTGCGGGCTCCCGTGCCCGTTCCTCAGAAGCTGCAGGCCCTGCTGCGGCTTGCGGCCGGCGAAACGGCTCCGCTCGGGCCCGTCGCGGACCGGGCCAAGGCCGAAGCGGTCCGGCTGATGCGGACCCCCGAGACACGGGCCGCCCTGTCCGCCGCCCCCGAAACCATGACGCCGCTGAAGGGTCTGATTCGGGCGGCAGGACTGGCCGCCTGACAGCGCCTTGCTAGCAGGCGCGGGTCGACCGGGTCAGAGAACCTGTTCGACGCGCGTCACTTCGGGGACATAGTGGCGCATCATCTGCTCCACCCCGGCCTTTAAAGTGGCCGAGGACGAGGGACAGCCGGCGCAGGCTCCGCGCATCCGCAGCGACAGGACGCCGGATGCCTCGTCGAAGGCGTCGAACAGGATGTCGCCGCCGTCCTGGGCCACGGCCGGGCGGATGCGGCTGTCCAGCAGGGCCTTGATCTCCGTCACGATCTCGCTGTCGTCGCCGCCCCCGGCATGGCCGTCGGACGATCCCGCCTCGCCGCGCATCAGGGGCTCGCCCGAGACGAAATGATCCATAACGGTCGCCAGGATTGGCGCTTTCAACTGCACCCATTCCGGACCCTGGGCCGCCCGTGTCACCGAGATGTGGTCCGCGCCATAGAAGACGCCCTCGACCCCCTCCAGCTGGAACAGGGCCCCGGCCAGCGGCGAGGCTGTCGCCTCGTCGATCGATCGGAACTCCACCGATCCCTCCGGCGCGACGTCGCGGCCGGGCAGAAATTTCAGGACGTTCGGGTTGGGCGTCGGTTCGGTCTGGATGAACATGGGGGGCAGATGCGCCTTGCGGGCCGCCGCTTCAAGACCTCGGACCATTCCCTCCCCCGCTGGGGGAGGGAATGGGTCAGGCCAGGTCTTCGATGTCGCTTTCGGTCAGTTCGCCCGGGACGATGGTCACGGGCAGTTTGCGGCCGGTGAAGGCGGCTCCCTGTTTCAACACGGCCGCGACCAGGGGTCCGGGCGCGCGTCCCCCGCCCGCCGAGGCCAGAACCAGAATCTTGATCTCCGGGTCCTCGCCTACGACCTTGCGGATCGCGGCCTGGGGCTCGCCCTGTTCGATCAGGAACAGGGGCTGGGCCCCCGAGCGCTCGGCCGCTTCCTGGCCCAGGCGTTGCAGAAGGGCCTCCGCGTCCGCCCTCAGTTCGCGCTCGATGTCGTCGCGGGCCCCCGACCAATGGGCGTCCAGGCCTCGGGGAAGCACCCGCAGCAAGGCCACCCGCCCCCCGGTCGACCTCGCGCGCCGAGCGGCGTAGCGCAGGGCCGCCTCGAACTCGGGACTGTCGTCCACGACCACCAGGAACTTACGCGGCATGGGTTCGTCTCCGTTCGCGCCGTAGCGCGGCCCAGCTTTAACATCCCGCTCCACGCTCAAGTAGCGCGAAGCGCGATAACGCCCTCAGGATACCGCCGACGCCACGTCACGGATGGTGCTGTTGGCGATGGTCAGTTTGGCGAAGGTCCAGCCGGTGCCCGAGGCCTCGATCTCGTCGACAGAGGCGCGGACGCCCTCCACCACACCCAGACGTGGTCCGATCCAGGCATCGACAGCCCCCTCGGCGGAGGCTTCGTCACGACCCACCGAGGCGTCGGCGCTTCGGGCCACGGCGCGGGTCAGAACCATCTGCTCGGTCATGAGATCCTGGATCAGGCGACGCACGGCCAGGCGGTCGAAATGATCGACCGAGGGCACCTGGCCCGCCGCCGCGCGCAGACGATCGAAGTCGAAGGCCGCCCCGACCTGATGATAGAGCCGCGCCATCTCCGGGGCACCCCAGCCCGCCTCTCGCGCCAGATCGCCGATATCGGCCGTGGCCACCATCGGCCGCAGCAGGGCCACCGTCGCCGCCAGATCGGACGGAGCCCCCAGGTCGGTGAAGGCCCCGACGCGCCCGGCCAGTCGTTCCTGTTCGAACCGAGACAGGACGCCGCCGCCCGCCTGACGCAGGACGTCGGCGGTCGGGCGGTAGGTGTCGATCAATCCGCCGACGGTGGTTTCCTGTCGCGCCGCGCGCCGGGCCAGCCAGAAGGTCTGGCGGCGCAGGACGGTGGCGATCTCGCGGTACAGGGCCGTCTGGGCCTCGGCGGTGATCTTCAGGTCCAGGGCCGATACGGCGTCCCAGGCCTCGTCCAGGCGGAAGACCCGCCGTGCGGCCTCGAAGGCCACGACCATGGCGGCGGTGTCGCACTCCGCGCTCTGCTTGAGGCGGTCGGGGAAGGTCGCCCCGGCCATGTTGACGATTTCATTGGCCATGACGGTCGAGACGACCTCGCGCCGCAGCCGATGCCGCTTCATGTCGTCCTCGAAGCGAGCGAGAGGCTCGGGGAAATACCGGACCAGGGTTTCCTCGAAGAAGGGATCGTCCGGGGCCGTCGAGGCGACGATCTCGTCGAACAGTTCGATCTTGGAATAGGCGGTCAGAACCGCCAGTTCGGGCCGTGTCAGGGCCGATCCTGTCGTCCTCATCTCGGCCAGTCGGGCGTCGTCGGGCAGGCCTTCAACCTTGCGATCCAGTTTGCCGCGCGCGCCCAGGGCCAGCATGAAGCGGGTCTGAGCATCCAGACCACCCGGACCCTCGGCCTCCTGCAGGCTGATGGCCAGGGTCTGGTCGTAGTTGTGCACCAGCACCTTCAATCCGACCTCGTCGGTCATGGAGGCCAGCAGGGCGTCGCGGTCCTGAGCCTTCAGATTGCCGGAAGCGATCGCCGTGCCGGTCAGGATCTTGATGTTGACCTCGTGGTCGGAGCTGTCGACCCCGGCGGAATTGTCGATGGCGTCGGTGTTGATCCGCCCGCCATTGCGCGCAAAGGCGATGCGCCCGGCCTGGGTCAGCCCCAGATTGGCCCCCTCGCCCACGACCGTGACCCGCAGTTCGTGGGCATCCACCCGCACGGCGTCATTGGCCTTGTCCCCGACCTGAAGATCGCTCTCGTTCGGAGCCTTCACATAGGTGCCGATCCCGCCCAAATACAGCAACTCGGCCGGGGCCTTCAGTATGGCCTTCATCAGGCCTGCGGGATCCAGGACGTCGTCGCTGATATCCAGGGCCGCCTTGATCTCGGGCGACAGCTGGATGGATTTGGCACTGCGCGAGAACACCCCGCCGCCCGCCGAGATCAGGCCGGTGTCGTAATCGGCCCAGGACGATCGCGGCAGTTTGAACATCCGATCCCGCTCGATCCAGCTGGTCGCCGGATCGGGGTTGGGGTCGATGAAGATGTCGCGATGGTCGAAGGCGGCGACCAGCCGGATCGCCTTGGACAAGAGCATTCCGTTGCCGAACACGTCGCCGCTCATGTCGCCCACGCCGACGACGGTGAAGGGTTCGGTCTGGATATCCTTGCCCGCCTCGCGGAAGTGGCGCTTGACCGCCTCCCAGGCCCCGCGTGCCGTGATGCCCATGACCTTGTGGTCATAGCCGACCGATCCGCCCGAGGCGAAGGCGTCGTCCAGCCAGAAGCCATAGTCGCGCGACACCCCATTGGCGATGTCCGAGAAGGTCGCCGTGCCCTTGTCCGCCGCCACGACCAGATAGGGGTCGTCCCCCTCCCAGGCGACGACATCGGTCGGTCGGATGACCGCGCCGTCGGCGGCCAGATTGTCGGTGATGTCCAGCAGCCCCGACAGGAAGGTCCTGTAGGCTCGGATCGCCTCGGCCTGCTGGGCGTCGCGGTCGCCGCCCGAGCGCACGATGGCGGGCAGGCCCTTGGGATAGAAGCCGCCTTTGGAGCCGACCGGCACGATCACCGCATTCTTGACCTGCTGCGCCTTGACCAGGCCCAGCACCTCGGTGCGGAAGTCGTCGCGGCGATCGGACCAGCGCAGGCCGCCCCGCGCCACGGGGCCGAAGCGCAGGTGCACCCCCTCGATATGCGGGGCCCAGACGAAAATCTCGCGGTAGGGCTTGGGCAGGGGCAGGTCGTCCAGTTCGCGCGAGGCGATCTTGATCGAGATGTGGGGCTTGGGCTCCCCATCCGCGCCGGTCTGATAGAAATTGGTCCGCTTGATCGCCTGGACCAGAAGGGACAGACGGCGCAGAGCGCGGTCGTGATCCAGGCTCTTCACGTCCTGAAGCAGGGCGTTGATCTTGTCGACCAGTTCGGCCGCGCCGCTCTCGCGTGCAGCCTGATCGGGGCCCGCCGGATCGAACTTGCAGGCGAACAGCGACAGGATGGCCCGTGCCACGGCGGGATAGTCGCGCAGGGCTTCTTCCTGGACCGCCTGGCTGGGATCGAGACCCGTCTGCTGGCGATAGCGGGCCAGGGTGCGGATCAGCGCCGCCTGGCGCCAGTCGACGCCCAGTTCCAGCACCATCCGGTTGAAGCCGTCGCTCTCGGTCCGGCCGGTCCAGACGGCGGAGACCGCCGCCTCGAAGGTCTGTTTGACGTCGGCGAAGTTCAGGCCGGCGCCGCGCGGATCCTGCAGCAGGAACTCATGCACATGGATTGGCTGGCCGCCCGCCGGGGTGATGGCATGGCCCCATTCCTCAAGCGTGGTCAGGCCCATGTCCGCCAGGATCGGCAGGACGTCGGACAGGGGCACGGCGGCCCCCCGGCGGTACAGCTTGAACCGAAACTGCAGCGGCGTGTCCGACCGCGTGCGGAACGCTCGCACGGCCACCGGCTCGCCCCCATCCAGAAGACCGCTGTCGTTCAGGCGGTCGAACTGGGTCAGGTCCTCGACCGCCTCGGCCGCGTCATAGCGATCGCGATAGCCGGCCCCGAAGGCCTCGGCCCAGCGGGCACTGAGAGGCCCGACCTGGGTTTCCTCGATGTCGGCGGCCCGCACGGCGCTTTCGAACCGTTCGACCCAGCCGCGCCCGGCCTCGGTCACTTCGGCCTCCAGGGCCGCATGGTCGGGGCAGGGGTGCTCGCCCGGCACGACGCCGATGATGTAGTGGATCCGCACCAGAGGGGCGTCCGACAGCTGCGGATACCAGGCCGAGAGCCGCCCGCCCCAGGCACGGGCCAGAATCCGCCCGATCCGCTCGCGCACAGAGGCGTCGAAACGCTCGCGGGGAATAAAGGCCAGCACTGAGACGAACCGGTCGAACGGGTCGCGACGCGAGAAGATGCGGATGCGGGGCCGATCGTACAGATGCAGTATGCCCGAGGCGATCCGCAACAGTTCGTCCTCGCCGATCTGGAACAGTTCGTCGCGCGGATAATTCTCCAGGATGTTCTTGAGCCGCTTGTGGTTGTGGCTGCCCGTCGCCTTGCCCGCGCGGGCCAGGGCGTTTTCGACCTTGCGACGCACCAGAGGCACCTCGGCGGCGCCCCGGTCATAGGCTTCGGCCGTGAACAGGCCGACGAAGCGGGTCTCGCCCGAGGCGCGACCGTCCGGCCCGTACCGTTTGACCCCGACATAATCCATATAGGCCCGGCGATGGACGCGGGACCGGATGTTGGCCTTGGCCACCGTCACCGGCTCGGACAGGTCCAGCTGGCGCTTCATCGACTTGGTCAGCACGGCCGGTTCATTGGCGCGGCGCAGCACGGTGCGCTCCGGATCACGCAGGACCCCCAGGCCCTGGCCGGACTGGCTCAGCGGAGCCTCGGCCTCATAGTCGCCGTCGCCGGTGCGCGGATACTCATAGTCGCGCGCGCCCAGGAAGACGAAATGGTCGGCGTTCAGCCAGTCGAGAAAGGCGATCGTCTCCTGGACCATGGCGGGATCGATTGGCGGCGGCGAGGTCCTGAGTTGGTCGATCGACTGGGTCATCAGGGCGTTCATCGCCTCGTGATCCCCGACCGAAGCGCTGACGTCCGCAAGGGTTCGGGCCAAGCCTTCGCCCAGTTCGTCGCGGCGCTCCTGTGACAGGGGATCGGCGACGATGACGATCATCGACGTCAGGCCGCCACCGATCTCGACTACCGGATGAAACATACCGCGTGCGGTGACACCGGTCTCGGCCAGTTCGCCCATGACGCTGTCGACCAGAAAGGGCCGGTCGTCCTGGATGATCTGGATCAGATCATAGGCCGCGCGGCGACCTTCGGCTCCGGTCAGGGGGCCAATGCTGATTCGCGCAGGTTCTCCGTGGCTGCGATCTTCGCCCGCCCGCCAGGTGGAGGCCAGAACGACCGCCAGATCGGGGCCGTCGATCTCGGGCGTCTCGTCGGCGACATAGTCTTCCAGGGCCAGGGCCAGATAGTCCGCCTGGGTAGGGTCCGGACCGTCGTCGCGGCCCAGGGCAGAGGAAAATGCCCGCCCCAGCGCCTCCAGCGTGATCGGCTGAGGGATCGGGGCACGGGCTTCGCCGGACATGGGCAGGGTCTCTGGGTGGCGCGGCTTGGCACCGCTGTCTCGGGGGGGATGGTTAGGCCGTCGCAGGCCTCTCGGGAAGCCGGAAAACGTCGAAGGCCGGACCCGGTCGCCCGGTTCCGGCCCTCCTTCCTCGTGCGGGCGAGCCCGATCGAAGGGTTTAGAAGCTGACGTTCATGCCGATGCGGAAGGCATGGATGTCATAGTTGTCGTTGCTGCGACGCAGGTCCGTACCGGCCGTGTTCGGCGGCAGGATGAAGGGGTTGGCCGGAGGGGCCGTGCCCGGTCCGACCCGGACCACATAGGGATCCGGCTCGAGGCTGGTGTACAGATACTCGCCCACCAGGCTGAGGTTCGGGGCCAGTTTCCACTCCATGCCGGCACCGGCCTGATAGCCGTCGGCGTCGTCTTCATCCGAAGTGGCGGTGAAGGTGTTGGCACCGTTGGTGGTGTAGAAGCTGTTGTTGACCTTGGCATAGGCGGCACCACCGGTTCCGTAGATCAGGACCGGACCGAAGGCGTAGCCGAGACGGGCGCGCAGGGCGGCCATGTGCTCGATCTCGGTGGTGAGCACATAGGACGCGGGCGTGGTGCTGAACGAGGTCACGCTGTCTTCGGACTTGACGGCGCTGATCTCAGCGACGCCGCCGATGACGAAATTGCCCAGCTGCCAGTCCCAACCGGCACGAATGCCACCTTCGACGCCATTGCTGTCGGAGCTGCAGCCCGCCCCAGGCGTCGCGCCCACGGCCGCACCGTCGCAGGAACCGGGGCTGAAAGCGCTGTTGGTGGTGCCGTTCAGAACGACCGTGTCGTCGAACTGACCGTCGAAATCACGGTCGAAAACCAGACGCTCGTCCTCGTCCTCGCCGGTTTCCAGATAGCCGCCGTACACGCCGACGTAAGGGCCGGACCAGTCCTGGGCCAGGACGGGCGACGCGCCCGCAACGACCAGGAGCGCCAGCGACGCCGCAGAAATCATTGTCTTCATGAGTGTGGTTCCTTTGCCCCGCTGGGGAGCGTTTTCCGAAAATGCCCTACCGATCGCCACAACGTCGGCCTGGCTTTGCCGTTCCCGGCACCGTTCCGGTTTCGATTGCGGCGCACCGCACTGTGGCCCAGCGGCATCAGTGGGCGGTGTCTACCGCCTTGGTTTTTTCGCGGCCGGCGCGACACGGCAAGCGATACGGGCGCGCGATCGCCGGCTTGCCTCAGAGCTGGTCCATGTTGTTGTCGTGATGCACGGCCTGGCGCTTCAGCCAGGCGATGAAGGCCGCCGCGCCGGGCGAAGGCGGGCGATCGCGGGGCAGGACGATATAATAGGCAAAGCCCACGGCCTCGGACCCGTCGGGAAAGGGCGCGACCAGCCGGCCGGAGGCCAGGTCGGCCTGGGCCAGTGTGCGCTTGGCCAGGGCCACGCCACGCCCGGCCACCGCCGCCTCGATCAGCATTCCGGACTGGTTGAAGCGCGACCCGCGCCGGGGATCGGGATGGCGCACGCCCCGCGCCTTCAGCCACATGGGCCAGTCCGGGCGGCTGGGGTCGCCATCTTCGGACATATCATGCAGCAGGGTGTGATGGACCAGGTCGGCGGGCTTGCCGATCGGATGGGCCGAGGTCATCAGGCCGGGCGCGCAGACGGGCAGGACCGTCTCGGTCAGCAGCCGCTCGGTCACCGATCCGGGGTAGTCGCCCGGGCCGTAGCGGATCGCCAGATCGGCCTTGCCCTCGCCAACTGCCACCGGTTCCATGTCGGCGGAAATCCAGACCTCGACCTCGGGATGGGCGGCGTGGAAGTCGTCCATACGCGGCATCAGCCATTTGGACGCGAAGGAGGGGGCCACGCTGATGGACACCTGCGGACGTCGAACCGGCTCGCGCAGCAGGGCCGAGGCATCCATCAGCCGTTCGATACCCTCGGTCAGCAACGGCACGGCGGCGCGGCCGCGATCGGTCAGTTGCAGGCCGCGCGGCTCACGCTTGAACAGGGGCCCGCCGATGATGTCCTCCAGCAGGCGGATCTGCTGGCTGACGGCCCCCGGCGTCACGACCAGCTCATCGGCCGCCCGCGAGAAATTCAGATGGCGCGCGGCGCTCTCGAAGGCGCGCAGGGCATTGAGGGGAAGCAGGGGTCGGACCATGGGCCTTAGAAATCCTATCAGCCATGCGAAGACAATCTGGTTTGTGCAAAAGCCGGTGCGGGTCGAAGACGCTGATCCTCCGGCATTCGGGTCATTCCGACCCTGGGCTGGGGATGGAGCGAGCCGATGCGCCTGTTTTTGGCGTCCATTCCCCTGGAAGACACCCGCGTCGTCGTGGTCGGCGGGGGCGAACCCGCGCTGGCCAAGCTGCGGCTGTTCCTGGGGTCGCCGGCGCGCCTGACTTGGTTTGCACCGGAACTGGACGCCAGCGCGCTGGAGATTCCCCGTACCGCCCCGGAACCACAGAGGCGCGAGCCGTCGGCGGAGGATATGAACGGCGCGCGGCTGGTGTTCATCGCCCTGCCCGACCTGGATCAAGTCCGGCGCATCGCCGCCCTGGCCCGCGCGGCGGGGGCCCAGGTCAATGTGGTGGACCAGCCTGCGCTGAGTGACTTTCAGACACCCGCCCTGATCGACCGGGACGAGGTGGTGGTGGGCATCGCCACCGGCGGATCGGCCCCCATCCTGGCGCGTGACATCCGTTCGCGGATCGAGGCTGTCCTGCCGGAAGGTCTGGCCGAGGTCGCCCGGATGGCGCGTGAACTGCGCGACACGGTCAAGTCCAGCGTGCCCGATTTCCTGGCGCGGCGAAGGTTCTGGGAGCGGGCGTTCCGCGGGCCCGCCGCCGATCTGGCCGCCGCCGGTCGCACGGCGGAGGCACGCCGCGAGATGCTGCGCCTGCTGAACCAGGCGGCCCCCGAGGCGGGCGTGGTCCATATCGTGGGGGCGGGGCCGGGCGATCCGGAACTGCTGACGTTGAAGGCCCTGCGCGCCCTGCAGGACGCGGATGTCATCATCCACGACCGTCTGGTGCCCGATGCCGTGCTGGACCGGGCTCGGCGGGATGCGCGCCGCCTGTATGTCGGCAAGACGCGCGGCGATCATTCGGTGCCTCAGGACCAGATCGAACAGCTGATGATCGAAGAGGCCCGCGCCGGGCATCGCGTGGTCCGGCTGAAGGGCGGCGATCCGTTCGTCTTCGGTCGGGGCGGTGAGGAACTGGCGGCGGTACGGGCGGCAGGCATCCCCGTCTTTGTCGTGCCGGGCGTGACGGCGGCCTTGGCCTGCGCGGCCTCGGCGGGCATTCCGCTGACCCATCGGGATCATGCCCAGGCCGTGACCTTCGTGACGGCCCAGGCCAAGCCGGGCGGCACCGATGCCGACTGGGCCCGTCTGGCGGGACCCAACCACACCCTGGCCATATACATGGGCACGGACCGGGCGGCGGAGACGGCCTGCGCCCTCATCGCCGCAGGACGGGCCGGATCGACGCCTGTCGCCGTGGTCGAGAACGGCAGCCGCCCCGACGAGCGCATCCTGCACGGACGACTGGACGGACTGGCGGCCCTGGTGCGCGGTGCGAACCTGACCGGCCCCGCCCTGCTGTTCGTGGGCGAGACGGCCGCATTTTCGCTGGCCCAGGATGCGGTCGAGGTGGCGGCGTGAGCATACTGACCGCCAACCGGCTGGACGACGGCCGGGTCATCTATCTGGGCGAGGACGATCGGGTCGTCGAGGCGATCAGCGAAGCCCGCGTGCTGGACGAAGGCGCGGCTGAGGCCGCCCTGGCCTATGCCGCCGCCCGGCCCGGCGTCTTCGTCAATCCCTATCTGGTCGAGACCGACGGGCACCGGCCCTCGGGCCGCGACCGGCTGAAGGAAACCATCCGTTCGGCCGGTCCGACGGTCGGCAACAGCCTGCGCCGCGAGACCGCCTGATGTACCGTTATGACGAGTTCGATACCGCTCTGGTCCGCGAGCGGGTGGCGGAGTTTTCCGACCAGGTCGCCCGCCGCGCCTCCGGCGCGCTCAGCGAGGACGAGTTCAAGCCGCTGCGGCTGATGAACGGGGTCTATCTGCAACTGCACGCCTATATGCTGCGGGTCGCGGTCCCGTACGGCACGATGAGCAGCGCCCAGATGCGGCGGTTGGCCCACATCGCCCGGACCTATGACAAGGGCTATGGCCACTTCACCACCCGGACCAACATCCAGTACAACTGGCCGGCCCTGACCGACCTGCCGGCGATCCTGACGGAGCTGGCCGAGGTCGAGATGCACGCCATCCAGACCAGCGGCAACTGCATCCGCAACGTGACCACCGACGTCTTCGCCGGGGCCGCCGACGACGAGATAGAGGATCCGCGTCCGTGGTGTGAAATCCTGCGGCAATGGTCGACGATCCATCCCGAATTCTCGTTCCTGCCGCGCAAATTCAAGGTCGCGGTGATCGCGTCCGAGACCGATCGGGCCGCCATCCGCACCCATGACGTCGGGCTGCAGATCGTGAAAGGCGACGACGGCGGCACGGCGTTCCGCGTTTTCGTCGGTGGGGGCCAGGGTCGCCTGCCCCATATCGCCCAGGAGATCGCGACCGTGCCGGCTGCGGATCTGCTGGCCTATCTGACAGCCATCATCCGCGCCTGGAACCTGGAGGGTCGCCGCGACAACATCCACAAGGCGCGGATCAAGATCCTGGTCGCCAGCCTGGGCATCGAAGCCTTCCGCGAGAAGGTGGACGCCCATTTCGCCACCCTGCGCCGCGAGGACCTGCGGATTCCCGACGCCGAGCGCGATCGCATCGCCGCCTATTTCGCCCCGCCGCCGTTTGCTGACCTGGACCGCAAGTCCGCCGCCTTCGACCGCGCGGTGCTGGGCGATCCGGACTTTGCGCGGTTCGCCCGCAACAACGTCCGGCGTCACCGGACGCCCGGATATGCCAGCATCGTCATCTCGCTGAAGCCTATCGACGGGGTGCCGGGCGACATCACCGATACCCAGATGGGGGTCGTCGCCGACTTGGCCGAGCGGTTCTCGTTCGACGAGGTCCGGGCCGCCTATGAGCAGAACCTGGTCCTGCCTCATGTCCGGCTGGACGATGTGCCGACGGTGTGGCGCGCCCTGCTGGACGCCGGACTGGCCACGGCCAATGCCGATCTGGTCACCGACATCATCGCCTGCCCGGGCCTGGATTACTGCAGCCTGGCCAATGCCCGGTCGATTCCCGTGGCCCAGGCCCTGTCGCGCCAACTGGCCGACCTGGACTGGCAGGAGCGGGTCGGGCCGGTGCGGATCAATATGAGCGGCTGCATCAATGCCTGCGGCCACCACCACGTCGGCCACATCGGCGTGTTGGGTGTCGATCGAAAGGGCGAGGAATACTATCAGATCACCGTCGGCGGCTCGCCCGACGAACAGGCGGCCCTGGGCGAGATCGTGGGCAAGAGCCTGCCTGCGGCCGAGGTCGCGCCCGCCATTGCCCGCGCCCTGGATCGCTATCTGGACATCCGCCAGGGCGACGAGCGCTTCATCGACACCGTCCGCCGGGTCGGGGCCGATCCCTTCCGTGACGCCATCTATGAGACCGCCGATGCTGTTGCTTGATACCGTCCAGAACGGACCCCGGCTGAAGGTCTCCACCCCGCTGGACGAGGTCGAGGCCGCAGCTGCCGACACCGATGCCCTGGTTCTGGAGTTCGACGCCTTTCGCGACGGGCGCGGCTTTTCCCTGGCCACCATCCTGCGCGAGCGTGGCTTTGCCGGTCGGCTGATCGCGGCGGGCAAGGTCCTGCCCGACCAGGCGCGGCACCTGCGCCGCTCGGGCTTCGATGCCGTCGAACTGACCGAGGGTGCCGACCAGGGCCCATGGCGAGCGATGGATCAGGCCTTCAGCGTCGCCTATCAGCCCGCGATCGATGCCCAGCCGACCATCTGGCAGCGGCGCCTGGCCGTGGTGCCCACGCCCGCGCCCCATGACGATACCGATGATCTGGAGGCGCATGATCTTGAAGGTCTGGCCGAGCGGCTGAATGCCCGGGTCGGCGACGGCGACGCGACCGCTATCCTGAAGGCCGCACTGGACCCGGCCTTGGGGCTGAACGTCGCCGCCATCTCGTCCTTCGGGGCGGAATCGGCGGTGCTGCTGCACCTGATCAGCCGACAGCGGTCGGACCTGCCGGTGATCTTTTTGGAGACGGGCCAGCATTTCATGCAGACCCTGTCCTATCGCGCCGAACTGACCCGGACCCTGGGGCTGACCGACGTGCGCCTGGTCACGCCGCAGCCCGAAGAGAAGGCGTCCCTGGACCCGCGCGACGACCTGTGGCGCACCGATGCCGACGCCTGCTGCGACCTTCGCAAGGTGCAGCCGCTGGCACGGGCCTCGGCCGGGTTCACGGCCATCGTCACGGGCCGCAAGCGATTCCAGACCTCGGATCGGGCGGCCCTGAAACCCTTCGAGGTTCTGGACGGCGTGCTGAGGGTCAACCCCCTGGCCAGCTGGACGGCGGACGGCATCGAGGACTGGCTGGAGACGCACGACCTGCCGCGTCATCCCCTGGTCGAGCAGGGATTCCTGTCGATCGGCTGCTGGCCCTGCACCAAGGCGGTCGAACACGGCCAGGATGCCCGCGATGGTCGCTGGTCGGGGCTCGACAAGACCGAATGCGGCATCCACATGGGGCGACGTCGGGCCGATATCGCAGCCTGACCAACGCTTCCTCCTCCCCCGAAAGACAGCCCGTGCCCATTACCCGATCCGTCATCGACCTTATCGGCGGGACGCCGCTGATCCGACTGAACCGCCTGTCGGAGGAGACGGGCTGCGAGATCCTGGGCAAGGCGGAGTTCATGAACCCCGGCCAGTCGATCAAGGACCGCGCCGCCCTGTCGATCGTTCAGCAGGCCAGGGCCTCCGGTCGCCTGCGTCCCGGCGGCACGATCGTGGAGGGGACGGCGGGCAATACCGGCATTGGCCTGGCCCTGGTCGGGGCGGCCCTGGGCCATCCGGTGGTCATCGTCATGCCCCGGACCCAGTCCGAGGAAAAGAAACAGGCCATCCGCGCCCTGGGGGCCCGGCTGATCGAGGTCGACGCCGCGCCGTTTTCCAGCCCCAACCACTTTGTGCACCACTCCGGTCGCCTGGCCCGGGAACTGGACGAGACCCTGCCCAACGGGGCCGTCTGGTCGGATCAGTTCGACAATGTCGCCAATCGCCTGGCCCACTATGCCGGAACCGGGCCTGAAATCTGGGAACAGGCGGACGGCAAGATCGACGCCTTCGTCAGCGCGGTGGGATCGGGCGGCACGATCAGTGGCGTCGGGGCCTTTCTGAAGGAGCGCGACCCGAACATTCGCATCGCCCTGGCCGATCCGGCGGGGGCGGCCATGTTCAACTGGTTCACCAAGGGCGAGATGACCTCGGAAGGCTCGTCGATCACCGAGGGCATCGGCGTGGCGCGGATCACCGGCAATCTACAGGGGTTCACGCCCGACCATGCCTATCGGATCGAGGACGCCGAGTTCCTGCCGCTGCTGTTCGATCTCGTGCGCGAGGAGGGGCTGTCGCTGGGGGGATCGGCGGGCGTCAACATCGCCGGGGCCGTCAGGCTGGCCCGCGAACTGGGTCCGGGCAAGACCATCGTCACGCCCTTGTGCGATCCCGGGTCCCGCTATGCCACCAAGCTGTTCAACCCGACCTTCCTGAAATCCAAGGGACTGCCGGTTCCGGACTGGACTACCGAAGCGCGCGCATAGGCCGTCTTCGGAGCAAGTTTCACGCAACCGCCGCCGCAACGTCACGAAGCCATGTGGGCCGGGGGCGGAGCGTTCGGCTAGGAACGCCCCGGGCCTGAAAGGGCCGTCGCAGCCCGTCCAGGGCATTCGGGGCGTATCGGTGGTCGGCACAATCGGCTGGAACAGGGCCCGCAGCTGGAGCAGGGCGGCGCGCGAGGCGGCGGAAACGCTGTCTGCCCGGCCCGATGCCCTGCGCCTGATGACCGAAGGCTTTCTGGTCATGCTGCTGATCGCCCAGGTCGTCTGGCTGGTGTGGGCCCTGGCTGTGCCCGGATCACGCGCCCTTGCCCCGGTAACCCCGCCGAGCGCCGACCTGTCGGTGCTGGGCCGGTTCGATGCTTTCTTCCGCACCGGCGGCCGCAGCAGCCTGGCCGAGGTGACGGCGGCGGGGTCCGAGCAGCTGCGCCTGTTCGGCGTGCGCGCCGGCGGTCCCGGAGCGGGTTCGGCCATCATCGGTTTCGCCGACGGACGTCAGGTCTCGGTCGGCGTGGGCGAGACGATCGAGCCCGGCCTGGTCCTGAGCGAGGTCGGCGCCGACTATGTCACCGTGGCGCGCGGGGCCTCCATCAGCCGCATCGACTTCGGCGAGGCCCCAACCGGAGCCGCAGCACCGCCCCCGCCGCCGACCACGCCCCAGATCGTCGGCCCGACCCCGGCACCGGCCGCAGCGCCGGCTGGCGGCTCCCCGACCAGCCCCGTCGTCGATCCTAGGCGACTGATGGCCCAGGCCTCGCTGCGTCCCCGGATGAAGGGGCTTTCGATCGACGGCTTCACCGTAA
>Ga0075012_10002028_pt1 | contig 20174 bp, 15 predicted proteins | sample All_14_2_FD_71474 | JGI IMG/M metagenome (GOLD analysis project Ga0075012, IMG submission 71474) | Freshwater microbial communities in response to fracking from Pennsylvania, USA - Allegheny Zone_MetaG_DW_15 | ecosystem: Environmental > Aquatic > Deep subsurface > Groundwater > Drilled... | reverse complement strand
GCGCAGCTTTGCAGGCGATACGAGCTTTATTTACCGCCAAACCAATGAGCGTGACCAAGTGGTTTTCGCCCAAAACGCACGGGCGGGCCTCGATTTTTACATCAACCCAAAAAACATCCTCACGGCGGCCTACTCCCTGCGCCGAACTGATGGCGACCGGACGGTGGACTACCGCTACCGGGACTATATTTTTGATGAAAACAACCTCCAAAGCATCTCCACCCGTCGGCAATATGAGGTGGAAACCGAGCCATATTCCGAGTATTCCTTGACCTACAAAAAGACCTTCAACCGCAAGGGCCAGGAGTTCTTAGCGGAGGCCCGTGTGCTTGATTATTGGGAGGAAAGCGACCAGGATTACACCGAAAAATATTACCTGCCCGACGGCTCGCCCAGCAGCGAAGCCGACAAATTGCAGCACAGCTACAACTACGAGTCGGAGCGCCAGTACCTGTTCCAGGCGGATTACGTCCATCCGTTTTCGAAGGAAGGAAAATTGGAGGGCGGCCTGCGTTCCACCCTGCGGGACATGGACAACGATTACATCCTCACTGAGTTAATAAATGGCGTTTGGGAAACTAGGGATGGCTTCGACGATCGCTTTCTTTACCTCGAAAACATCCATGCAGCGTATGCGATTTTTGGCAACAAAGTGCATCAGTTCAGCTACCAGCTAGGCTTGCGGGCCGAACTCACCGACATCACGACAGAACTGGTGGAAAGCGACTACGTGAACAATCGGAACTACACGAACTTCTTCCCAAGTGCGCACGTGACCTACGACCTGCCGAAGGACAACGCTGTGCAGGTGAGCTACAGCCGCCGCATCCGCCGCCCACGTTACAACGACCTCAGCCCGTTCGTCACTTTCTCCGACGAGCGCAACTATTGGAGCGGAAACCCCGACCTGAAACCCGAATTCACCGATGCCTTCGAACTGGGGCATATCAAATATTTTGACGAAGGCTCCTTGACCTCCTCCATTTACTACCGCCACACGACCGACGAAATCGAGCGCATTCGGCGAGTGGATGAAAATGGCTACTCCGCTACACGCCCCGAAAACCTGAACACGGAAGACGCCTACGGCCTTGAATTTACCAGTAACTACAATCCTACGAAGTGGCTGAAATTGGACGGTAATATCAACTTTTTCCGAGCCGTCACCGACGGTGGCAACCTCGGTGCGGACTACCAGGCCGACACCTACAGTTGGTTTGCGAGGGTGACTTCCCGCTTCACTTTTTGGAAAAACACCGACCTGCAAATCCGTGGAAATTACGAAGCCAAGGAACAGACCACCCAGGGCTACCGTAAGCCAATCGCCTATCTGGACTTGGCCATGAGCCAGGATTTATTGAAAAAAAACGCCACCATCACCCTGAACGTCAGCGACGTGTTCAACAGTCGTCGCCACCGCCACATCACGGAGGGCAGCACGTTTTACACGGAAACAGATGGGCAATGGCGCAGGCGGCAAATCAACCTGACGTTCAGCTACCGCCTGCACCAGCAGAAGAAACAAAAATCAGCGCTGGAAGAAGGCGGTGGAGATTGATTGTAACATAAATTTGATGGTAAAATTGAAACAGTATGAAAATCACTTTAAGCACCTTGTTTTTTTTGGGTTTGCTATCGCAAACATTTGCACAAACCGATGCGCAAGCAAAATGGAATGAAGTCAAAAATGGCAGCATCGCCACTATCCACAACCCCGGCGGCCAAACGCTGGGCTATTCCACCGAATCCGGCGTGAAAATCCTCACCGTGGACGGCTGGGCTTTCAAGGATTTGAACAAAAACGGCAAGCTCGACAAGTACGAGGATTGGCGTTTGCCCTTCGATGTGCGGGCCAAGGATTTGGCTTCGCAAATGAGCGTGGAGCAGATAGCGGGCCTCATGCTCTACAGCCGCCACCAGACCATCCCCGCAAGGGCAGGCGGCTTTATGGGCGGCACTTACAACGGGAAGCCCTTTGTTCAAGGCGAAACCGACCCCGCAAGCCTTTCCGACCAACAGGCTGCTTTTTTGAAGGATGACAACCTGCGGCACGTTCTCATCACCTCTGTCGCTTCGCCGGAGGTGGCCGCACAATGGAACAATAAAGCCCAAGCTTTTTGCGAGGGCCTCGGCCTCGGCATCCCCGCCAACAACAGCTCCGACCCCCGCCATGGCACGGTCAGCAGCGCAGAGTACAATGCAGGTTCCGGAGGAAGTATCTCCATGTGGCCCCCATCCCTTGGCCTCGCCGCCAGTTTCGACCCGAAACTGATGGAGCGCTTCGGCCAAGTGGCTGCTGCGGAGTACCGTGCATTGGGCATCTCCACCGCACTCAGCCCACAGGTGGACATCGCCACGGAGCCACGCTGGATGCGCTTCAGCGGCACCTTCGGCGAAAACCCTTGGCTCTCGGCAGCCATGGCAGAAGCGTATTGCAGCGGCTTCCAAACCTCCACGGGTGCCCAAGAAATCGCCAACGGCTGGGGATACAGCAGCGTGAACGCAATGGTGAAGCACTGGCCAGGCGGCGGTAGTGGCGAGTCAGGTAGGGATGCGCATTATGCAATTGGGAAATATGCCGTTTACCCCGGCAAGCAGTTCGACAAGCACCTCATTCCGTTTACCGAAGGTGCTTTCAAACTCAAGGGAAAAACAAAGATGGCGTCAGCCATCATGCCGTACTACACCATATCCTGGGACCAAGACACCAAGAACAAGGAGAACGTCGGCAACTCCTATAACTCGTACATTATCAATGATTTGCTTCGCAAAAAATATAGCTACGACGGCGTGGCCTGCACCGATTGGGGCATCACCGGCGACCACACGGTGATGAACTCCTTCATCGGTGGCAAGCCTTGGGGCGTGGAAAAACTCAGTGTTGCGGAGCGCCACTACAAAGTGCTGATGGCGGGCGTTGACCAGTTCGGCGGCAACAACGTTGCACAGCCAATCCTCGACGCCTACCAGATGGGCGTGAAGGAAAAAGGCGAAAAATGGATGCGGGAACGCATGGAACTGAGCGCTGTCCGTTTGCTGCGCAATATTCTCAGGACAGGTATTTTCGAAAACCCTTACCTCGACCCGGAGGCAACGAAGGTGATTGTGGGCAACCCCGGCTTCATGCAGGAAGGCTACGAAGCCCAGTTGAAGTCGCAGGTTTTGTTGAAGAATAAAGGCAGCGTTTTGCCCATCAAGGAGAAGAAAACGGTTTACGTGCCGAAGAAATTCACGCCGGCTAGCACCAATTTCTTGGGCATGAAAACGCCGGAAAAGCTGGATTACCCAGTGAATATGGACGTTGTCCGCAAATATTTCAAGGTCACGGACGACCCAGAAAAGGCAGATTTGGCACTTGTTTTCATCGAAAGCCCCAAATCTGGTATCGGCTACGACAGTGCCGACGTGAAGGCGGGCGGCAACGGCTACGTGCCTATCAGCCTACAGTACGGCGACTATACGGCTACCGAAGCCCGTGCCACGAGCATTGCCGGCGGCGACCCCAAAGAGGCCAGCGCCAACCGCAGCTACAAGGGCAAAACCGTGAAGACCAGCAACGCCACTGACCTCGGCATGGTGACAGAGACCGCCGCTAAGATGAAGGGTAAGCCTGTCATCGTCAGTTTGGCCGTGGACAACCCAATGGTTTTCAGCGAGTTCGAGCAATATGCCGATGCCATTTTGGTCAATTTCCGGGTGCAGGACCAAGCCGTACTGGACATCTTCACGGGCAAGGCGGAACCATCCGCCCTGCTGCCGATGCAAATGCCCGCCAACATGAGCGAGGTCGAGCGCCAAGCCGAGGACGCCCCGCAGGACATGAAATGCCACCAGGACACGGAAGGCCATAGCTACGATTTTGGTTTTGGGATGAACTGGAAGGGGGTGATTAAGGATGATCGGGTGACGAAGTATAAGAAATAGGGATTGGAAAGCCCGAAGGGATTTCTAAGCCCGGGGCATTAATTTGATTTAAGTTATGAGATAGACACTGTTTACCGACAGGCAGGGTTTATCTTAAAGTTTAAATCAAACGCTAAATCGTAAATCCAAAATCGTAAACCACCACATGAATCAAGAAATCATCAACCTCTACGACGAATACACCCACAAGCCACTGCCCCGACGGGAGTTCCTCGACCGCCTCGCCAAGCTGACGGGCGGCATGGCGGCGGCATTGGCCGTTTTGCCTTTGATTGAAACGGGCTGCACCCCTGCCAATCGGACGCAGGGCGACGACCTGCACACCGAGTACGCCACATGGGCTGGTGCCCAAGGCGAAATGAAGGGCTATTTGGCGAGGCCAAAAAAGAAGAAAAAGTACGCCGCCGTCGTGGTCATCCATGAGAACCGGGGGCTGAACGCCCATATCGAGGACGTGGCCCGAAGGGCAGCCAAGGCGGGCTACCTCGCCCTTGCACCCAACGCCCTCGCTCCGCTCGGCGGTACGCCTGCTAATGAGGATGAGGCCCGGTCGTTGTTCCAGACCCTGAAGCAGGAGGATTCGCTCCAAAACTTCATCCGTGCCTTTGATTTGCTGGCAAAACGGGACGACTGCAACGGCCACTTCGGCTGCGTCGGCTTCTGCTGGGGAGGTGCGATGGCCAACAGCTTGGCAGTGAACGTTCCGAACCTGCGGGCTGCCGTGGCCTTCTATGGTCGCCAACCAGAAGCCGCCGATGTGCCCAAAATCAAGGCTGCCGTGCAACTCCACTATGCCGAGATGGACGAGCGGGTGAACGCTGGTATGGCTGCCTACGAGGAGGCGTTGAAGGCGGCAAATATCCGCTACGAGCAGTACCTGTATCCCGGCGTTCAACATGCTTTCCACAATGATACCTCGCAAGCGAGGTACAACGAGGCGGCGGCGAAGTTGGCGTGGGAGCGGACCTTGGCATTTTTTGCAGGACTGCTTTGATTTTTCATTTCACCTTTCCTAAAATTAAATAGTATTATGAGCTTTTTCAGAAACAACCTTGACCTCGCTTTACTCATACTTCGAATTGGTTTCGGAGGTATGATGCTTACACATGGCATCCCGAAATTGCAAAAAATGCTCAGTGGCGACATGGGTTTTGCCGACCCGATTGGCATTGGCGAAACACCCTCCTTGGTGCTGACGGTACTGGCAGAGGTGGTCTGTGCTGCAATGGTTTTGGTTGGCTTTAAGACCAAGTGGGCGGCGATACCGCTGGCATTCACGATGCTGGTCGCAGGTGCGATCGTCCATGCTGCCGACCCATTTGGCGACAAGGAGCATTCGTTGCTTTTTTTGGCTGGTTACCTTGCTTTGGCGCTGGTAGGTGGTGGTAAATACGCCCTCGATTCAGTGCTATCAAAGAAGGAAAATGAGGCATTATGAGCAATGCTTAACAGCCAAAATTGTCATCATTAAAGGTGTCATCTCAACCTTACTTTTCACCTTTCACAAATCTTATTTATTCATGAAAAATGCAGTATTCACAGCGCTTTTGACTTTGGTTTTATCCAGCGCATTTGCACAAACTTGGACGCTCGACAAAGGCCACTCACGGGTCGGCTTCACCGTCAACCACCACATGATTTCGGAAGTGGATGGCAATTTCAAAATTTATGATGCCAAAATCACGGCCACGAAGGCGGACTTCTCGGATGCCGTTTTTGAGTTCACTGCCGAAACAGCTTCCTTCAATACGGACAACGAAATGCGGGACAATGACTTGAAGAGTGCCAACTATTTTGACGTGGAAAAATTCCCAAAAATGACCTTCAAAAGCACTTCTTTCAAGCGCATCATGGGCAATAAATGGAAAATTGTGGGCGATTTGACCATCAAAGACAAAACAATTTCCATTTCCTTGGATATTATCCTCGGCGGCCCAGAGTACAATGAGCGGGCGAAGAAACAAGAAATCGGCATCAAGGCCACGGGCAAAATCAACCGCTTAGACTTTGGAATCGGCGTCAATTTGCCCGAAATGATGGTGAGCAACGAAGTGGAGCTGCGCATTTTGGGAGAGTTCAAAAAGGACTAAAATCGCTTATTTCACGATTTCATTGAACTCCAAGCGCTCGCCGTCTGGGCCAGTGATGAAAAAATACTTGCAGCCATTGTCCCAAAAAGCCATCAGGACGGGTGCTTCTTCGAGCACGTTGTAGCCCGCATCTTTCAGGAGGTGAAAAGTCGCCTCCGCATCATCCACATCGAAAGCGATATGGTCAATGCGGCCAGCGTGGCGCTGGCGGATAATTTCTAGTTCGGCGGCAGGCATTTGGTAAAGTTCCAATACGATGTCGCCGTGCTTCAACATGCTGACCAGTCCGCCACCTTCGCCATTGAACTCGAAACTGGAATCCATCACGCTTTCGAAGCCAAGTTTTTCATAAAACTCCGTGGAAATTCGCAGGTCGGTGACTGGAATGCCAACATGCTGTAAGTGGTTGATTTTCAAACCGTTCATGTGCAATATTTTTATTGGCAATGTTAATCCTAAGTTTTAAGATTGCCGCAATAATTTAGGGTAGAAGGTGTAGGGTGGTGTGTTTGTTCAGGGCAAACCTCGACTAAACCTCCTAACCGGTTAAACATTTTTCACCATGCAAAACAGACGAACTTTTCTCCAACAGTCCAGTGCAATGGCGCTGGGCGGCCTGGCCCTTGGGCCATCTGCTTTCGATTTTTTGGCAAAAAAATACAACTTCCAACCGGGCGTGCAGCTCTACACCCTCATGGCGGTGATTGACCAGGACACCAGCGGCACCTTGAAAAAACTGTCAGAACTAGGCTACAAAAACATCGAATCAGCCTTCAGTCGGCAGGGTGGTTTTTATGGCAAATCAGCCACGGAGTTCTCGAAAATGCTGAAGGATTTGGGCATGACTTGGCGCTCGCACCACGTCATGGGTGCGCCGTTCAAGCTGCCTCCCGGTGCTAAAATGCCGACCGACGACAAAGGCAACCCCATCAAGATTCCGCCGATGAAAAACCTGAAGGAAAACATGCAGGAGGTGGTGGATAGCGTGGCTGGCGGCGGCATTGAATACCTGGTGTGCGCCAATATCCCAGTGACCACGCCCGAAGAAGTTGCCGATGCCGTGCAAATTCTGACAAAGACAGGCGAAGCCGCCAAAAAAGCAGGTCTTAAATTCGTTTACCACAACCACGATTGGGAATTCAAAACCGTTGGCGACAGCCGCCCCTTCGATGTGTTTGCGAAGCAGATTCCGAGCAGCCTGATGAATTTCGAGTTGGATTTGGCTTGGGTGACGAAGGCTGGCGTTGACCCCGTGGCGCTTTTCAAGGAGCATCCCGGCCGTTTCCCGCTCTGGCACGTGAAGGACATCACTAGCGATATGCAGACCCTCAAACCTGTTGGCGATGGGGTGATTGACTTCAAGCGCCTTTTCAAAAATGCCAAAAAAGCGGGCCTCGTGTATCCAATGGTAGAGCATGACCAGCCAGCCGATGCGTTCGACAGCCTTGGACGCAGCGTGGCATATTTGAAGAAAAATATCTTGAAATAACCAGTTAGCAAGTGCAGAAGCATTCATAGCGCCACGCTTGGGAACGGTGCATTTTTCAGATACAGAATTTATCCGAATGACCTTGAATGGCGTTGTGAATGCTCCTTCCGATTCAATATTCCAACTCTTTTTCTTCCACTAACGGACTGACATAGACCCGGTTCGGCTCCTTCCGCTGGTTGATGCGGTAGTGGAATGAAAGCAGCACCGTGCGGGATTGTCCCAAGAAATTGTCCTCGGAATAGAAGGTCACATCTTCGGAAAAAGAACGGCGGCGGCGGCTGTTGAACAGGTCGTTCACGCTAAGCGTCAGGGTGCCGTTTTTCTTTAAAAAGTCTGTGCCGATTGCGAAGTCGAACGAGGTGACAGACCGGTTGAGGCCCTGTGTCGTGGTTCTTGGGGCGGAATAGCTAACGGTGATTTGAGTGTTCACTTTTTCACGGAAACTGTACCTCGAACTCGCCTTTGTTTCCATGGAAAATGAGCCGCCCCCTACGAATACCTCCTTCCCTTCGTGCCGAAAACTGCCTTCGGAAAGCGAGTGGTAGAGGTTCATATCGCCGTTGAGCCGCCATTTTTTGTGGGGGAAATATGCGTAGGTGAACTCAACCCCATAATTGCGCTTAAAATCGAGGTTTTCGGCCTGTGTGATGGTAATGCCCGGCGAATCCGAGTCCACCCGTTGCAGCCGCTTGATAACGTCCTGTGTGTGGCGGAAGTACACCACCGAACTCAGCGACACCTTTTCCCAATAGCGGATATAGCCGAATTCACAAGTGTTGGTGTATTCTGGTTTGATATTGGGGTTTCCCCGGAAAATATTGCGACGGTCACGGATGGTGAAAAAGGGGTTCAGGTCCGAGTAAACTGGGCGCTGGATGCGGCGGCTGTAGCTAAACTGGAAGGCATCGGCATCCGTCAGTTTATAAGTCAAAAATGCGCTGGGAAACAGGTCGGTGTATCTGTTAAAATTGGTCAGGTTGGTGGCCAGCAGTTTAGTCGTAACGTCAGAGTACTCTGCCCGTAAGCCTGTCTGCCAAGAAAACCTATTGATAGTGCTCCCGATGTTCACGTATGCGCCATGAATCGCTTCTTCATAAAGGAAGTCATTGGTAAAATCTGCATCTGGGTTTTCAATGCTATTCACTACTTCCTCCACTTTATAATTGTTGGAAATCTGCCGAATAGCACCTTGCCATCCGGCTTCGAACTTGCCCTTTTTTCCAAAGGGAAGTATATAGTCCACATTGCTGCTCAGCCTGTGGGTTCCTTCCTTACTGTTAGCCAGTTGCCGATAGTCCACCCCGCTCAGGGGATTGTTTGCCCCATCGAAATAATGCTCTTTGAACACGGATGATTTGGACATCCCCGTGTGCTCGTATTGAAGTTCGGTAATTAGCTCATTTCCTTCTTTTTCGAACAGGGTTTTATAAATCAAGGAATATCGCAGGTTGGAGTCCGATTCTTTTTCTGCCTCCGCTCGGCGGGTGATTTTATTAATATTCTCAGGTTGGCCAAGGGCATCCAAATACCGTAAATCGGATGTATTGTTCCCCGTGCTTCTTCTGTAGGCAAAGGAGGTGGTGAGGAAGTTCTTTGAGTTCAGGTGGTAATCGCCATCAAATTTGATAAAGCCCGGCAGGCTCGACCGCCCATGCGTCCTGTCCATGTTGGAGAAAATGGTGCTATCGGGCTGGCCGATAGTATAAAACCTGTTGCGGTAGCTACCAGTGCCCGGTCGGTTGGCGTACCAGCCGCCCACGCCGAAATATCCGTTGAACTTCTCCTTTTTATAGTTGATGTTGAGGCCACTACCCATATTGCGGTTGTTGCCAATATGCGCATCCACCGAGCCGTTCAGCCCTTTTTTCTGGTTGGATTTCAGGACGATGTTCACGATGCCCGCCATGCCCTCCGCCTCGTAGCGTGCCGAGGGGTTGGTGATGACTTCGATGCGTTCAATCTGGCTCGCCCTGATTTGCCGTAAGCCCGACAGGTTGTCGTTGCCCACCAGCGAGGATGCCCGACCGTTCAGCAGGATGCGGATGGAACCGCTTCCGCGCAGCGTGAACCTGCCGTCGTTGTCCACCGAGATGCCGGGCACGTTGCGCAACACATCCTCCCCTGTGCCGCCAGCGCTGGTCAAGTCTTTCCCCACGTTGAACACCCGTTTGTCCAATGCCATTGTCACCGTGCTTTTTTCGGCACGCACCTCCACCACGGCTAATTTCGAAACATCGGGCACCAGCTCGATCACGCCCAGGTCCAATTTACTTTGGTTGTGGGTTAGTTTGGCTTCGCCAAAAACAACGGGCAGGTAGGCTAGGTATTCAATCTTGATGAAAAAATCTGAGTGGCTTGTATTCAATGAAAAACGGCCGTCAGCAGCAGTGGTCGTACCCGACAACAATGAACTGTCTTTTTTCAAAAACAAGCTGATGGTACTGAACTCCAAGGGCTGTTTGGTGTCTCTGTCAATGATTTTCCCGACAATTTCAAGGGAAGTTTGTTTTGATGGTGCAGCGGTGGGCAACGATTCTTGGGCACCTGCTGCTTGGGCAAATACCATAGCCAAAACCAGCATTGACGCAGTGTTTTGGATGGATTTAAGAATGCCCGTTTGCTTCATACTGTTACTTGCCAGGATTTTTTCTGGAGTAAATGCCCGTGAAGTATGGAGCCTTACAAAAATCATACTAGGAATCCATCCTTTCCTAACCACCACAAGGTTGCTGTGCTACTGAATTTGAAGGGAAATGCTCTGAAATGAAAAGATGCAGCATTGACAAAGCCACTGTTCTGGGGCAATTTTCGTTTCTTTGCCCCAGAATTTTTTTATAAAATGCTAACACAAAAAGCAAAATATGCCATCAAGGCCCTCATCTATCTCGCTGAAAATGAGGGACTTGTAAAGACAAAGGACATTGCCGAAAACGCCCAAATCCCGAAGAAATTCCTGGAATCCATCCTCGTTGAACTGAAGAGCCACCAAATGGTAGCCAGTGTGCAAGGCGCTGCTGGTGGCTATCATTTGATGAAAAAACCGAGTGAAATCAACCTCGCCACCATCCACCGCATCTTCGAGGGGCCGATAGCGCTGCTCCGCTGTGCTTCCCCCAATTTCTATCAGCCATGTACCGATTGCCCCGACGTACCAGCCTGCAAAATCCGCATGGCCTTGGCCGAGATCAGGCAGAAGACTTTTGATGCAATGCAGGAAATTTCCTTGGCGCAATTGTGCGGGCACTGCGAGTGAATTTTTTTTCAAAAATTAATTCTACTAAGTTGGTAGAATTAAAATAATTACCGTTTCTTTGCATTCGAAATCAGTAAAGCTGGTGGATTGACTAATTTATTCCTTGACTTAAATCCTTTTGATGAGAACCTCAACGTATAACTCCCTCGGGTTCCTGTTCCGAAGCCCAATCGGATGCTGGGCCTATAATTCCTGCGAGCGATGTTGAAAGCTACAGCCACTTGATGCTATAGTTTAGGCATTATCCCATTATTCATTCATTTTATTCCAACTTACCAAGTGGCGTGGCTGCTTGGCTGGATGGCTATTTTTTAATCATTTTCTATATGCGGCTGCGAGCAATCCGGTCACTTATGGGGTGGATATTCTTTTATAAAAATCACAAGCATGAAAAACGTTTTTTACAAAAATAACATCATAGGCATACTGGCCTTATTAATTGCTTTATTGCCATTGGTAAGCTTGCATGCCCAAAAAGCAAGCCTCCATATCTCAGGTACAGTGGTTGATTTTGACACGAAACAGCCACTCCCCGTCGCCACTATTCAAATCAAAAACACCTTCACAGGCACAGTAACAGATGAAAGCGGCTATTTTGAACTCGCCAATATCACTGTCCCAGCCAGCTTGGTGGTGAGCAGTGTGGGTTATGAAACCCAGGAAGTGCAGTTGAACGAATCGGTCGCAGCGCCGCTGATTATCATTTTGAAATCCAGCGTCCAGCTCTCCGAGATACTTGTCACCGCCCGCCGCCGTCAAGAATCGGCGCAGGATATTCCCATCCCGATTTCGGTGATAGCCGGGGCAGCCGCCGAAGATGCAGGTGCCTTCAACGTCAACCGCTTGAAGGAGGCCATCCCTTCCGTGCAGCTTTACTCCTCCAACCCCCGCAACACGGGCCTCAGCATCCGTGGCTTGGGTACTACGTTTGGCCTGACCAACGACGGCATTGACCCGGGTGTGGGCTTCTACGTGGACGGCGTTTACTACGCCCGTACCGCTGCCACCACGATTGACTTCATTGATGTAGAACGCATAGAAGTGCTGCGCGGGCCGCAGGGAACGCTGTTCGGGAAGAACACCACGGCTGGTGCTTTCAACGTTACCACCAAAAAGCCCAGCTTCACGCCCAGCGCCAATTTTGAGCTGAGCTATGGCAACTACGGTTATATCCAAGCCAAAAGCACCGTCACCGGGGCGCTGACCAAGACCTTGGCCGCCCGTCTTTCCTTCATCGGCACACAGCGGGACGGTTTGTTGAACAACGTGGCCACCCAAAAGCACGTCAACGACCTGAACAACCAAGGTGCCCGTGGGCAGTTGTTGTTTAAACCCAATGAGAAAATCAACCTGCTCGTGGCAGGCGACCTTACCCGCCAGCGCCCCAATGGCTATGCGCAAGTTTTCGCTGGGGTGGCCCCGACGCTGCGAGCCGACTACCGCCAATTCGAGAACATCATTGCTGACCTGAACTACGACCTGCCCAGCCGCAACCCGTTCGACCGGGTTGTTGACCACGACACGCCTTGGAAATCGAACCAAGATTTCGGGGGCGTTTCACTCAATGCCGATTTTGAGCTGGGCGCTGGTACCCTGACTTCCACCACGGCTTGGCGCTTCTGGAACTGGGACCCTTCCAACGACCGTGACTTCACCGGATTGCAAGCTTTGGCCTTGTCCCAAGCACCTTCCCGGCACGAGCAATGGTCGCAGGAACTGCGTTGGGCGGGCACTTTTACCTCAAAACTAAGCGGCGTGTTTGGGCTTTTTGCCTTCGGCCAAACGCTCAATCCCGACGGTGCCCACACCGAGGAATCCGGCAGGGACCAATGGCGTTTTTCCCAAAACTCCACCAGCGAGCTTTGGCAAACACCCGGTCTGCTCGATGGCTACGGCATCAAATCCTACCCAAAACTCAAGACCTTCAGCGGGGCGGTGTTTGGGCAGGTGGACTGGTCCATCACCGACAAAATCAGCGTGTTGCCTGGCCTCCGTTTCAACTACGACGATAAGGAAGTCAATTTCCGCAGGGTCACTTATGGCGGCCTCCAAACGGAAGACCCAGCGCTCATTGCACTGAAAAAAGCGGTTTACACCGACCAATCCTTCGAAGCACAGGTGGATGACACCAACCTGTCCGGCCAATTGACGCTGTCGTTCAAGCCTAGCGCTAAGGTCAACACATTCGCCACTTTCGCAACGGGATTCAAGCCCGTGGGGCTGAACTTGGGGGGCTTGCCTGTGAAGGACGGCTTGCCTCAAACTGAACTGGCAGTGATAAAACCAGAGTCCGTCCGTCATTATGAGTTTGGGGTAAAATCAAAGCCCAGCCAGGCGTCCACGCTGAACCTTGTTGTTTACAACACCGAAATTGAAGACTACCAAACCCAGGTGCAATCGCCTGAACTGGGCGTGAACCGTGGCTATTTGGCGAATGCCGAAAAAGTACGAGTGCGGGGCGTGGAGCTGGACGGAAACATCCGGGGCCGCCATCTCTCCTTGACGGGCGCATTTGCCTACACCGACGCCGAGTATGTGAAGTTCACGAATGCCCCGCTGCCGCTCGAAGAAACGGGCAAACAGGTGGACGGCAAGCAAGTGGCTTTCAAAGACATTTCCGGTGGCGACTTGCCCGGCGTCTCCAAATGGACGGGCAGCCTCAGTGGCGAGGTTTTCACGAAGACCAATTTCTTAGGCAATGCCAGTGATTTCTTTGTGGCCTTGGACGCCTACTACCGCTCCGATTTTTCCTCCAACCCATCGCCATCGAAGTATTTGGTGGTAGAGGCATATACTCTCCTCAATGGCCGCATCGGGTTCCGTGCCACGAAGGGCATCTCGCTTTTCATCTGGTCACGCAACCTGCTGAACAAGGACTATTTCGAGCAACTGCTGCCGGGAGCCGGCAATATCGGCCACTACGCCGCAGTGCTGGGCGACCCCCGCACCTACGGTGTGACCCTTCGCTATGCTTTTGATAAATGACCGACGGTGGTGGTGCTTTAACTATTGATTTACGTGTTTTAGTCAATTTTAAATTGTACCACCATTTGGCGCAGAAGGCCGGGCTATAAGCCCGGTCATTCTGCATTTTTCTTGAAAGCATTCCTTGGAATAGTAATCCGAAGGGGTGGAAGATTACCTCGCAGGTATCCATTCCAAGCCTAGTAGTTCGTCGTCCAAGGCGAGTTGTTTGCCGCCCAAATTGAATTGTTTGCCGCCCAAGTCGAGTTGTTTGCCGTCCAAGTCAGTTTGGACGCCGCCCAAACCGATTTGTTTGCCTCCCAAATTGAATTATTTGCCACCCAAGTCGAGTTGTTTGCCGTCCAAGTCAGTTTGGACGCCGCCCAAACCGATTTGTTTGCCTCCCAAATAGGTTTGGAAAAAGAAAAATAGCCAATTGACCACAACACTCAATGACCACAACTTCAGCGCATTTTCATCATCTAAAATCAGTATAAATGGAAAGGGTACAATTTAAACACATTTCTTATGTCATCATCACTTTGAAAATAGCCATTATTTCTTGGCTCGTCTGGCAGTTCTTCCACTCTACGGAAGCCAGTACAGTGACGATTGACAAACAATTTCTGACCTTTTGCTTGGTCGGGTTTATCGCCCAAATCATTGATGGTGCACTGGGCATGGCTTACGGGGTGAGCAGCACCACCTTCCTGTTGCATTTTGGCGTGCCGCCAGCGGTAGCCTCGGCCAGCGTACACACGGCGGAGGTGTTCACGACGGGCGTTTCCGGCCTTTCTCATTTGTACATGAAAAACGTGGACAAAAAGCTCTTCATCCGCTTGGCCATACCTGGCATGTTAGGGGCAGCGTTGGGTGCTTTCCTGCTCTCAAAAGTCTTGGATGGCGATATTGTGAAACCCTTTATTGCAGCCTATTTGCTCGTACTGGGCATCATCATCATCATCAAAAGCTTCAAAGAACCCCTGTTCAAGGACGATATCAAAAGGGTGGAACCGCTTGGCTTCATCGGTGCCCTGCTGGACTCCATCGGCGGTGGCGGCTGGGGGCCGGTCGTCACGTCCAATATCATCCATCGGGGCAAAACCCCCAAGCTCACCATCGGCACGGTGAACACCGCCGAGTTTTTCGTGACCTTTGTCAGCACGGGTGTGTTCCTGTTTTTCATGGGTTTGCAGGGCTGGAAGACCATTCTGGGCCTCATCGTGGGTGGAGTGGTGGCAGCGCCGATTGGTGCCTACCTCGTGCGTTTCATCAAACCCAAGACGCTGATGTTCATGGTGGGAATTGTGATAGTTTTGACCTCTGCTTATTCGATTTACAAAAGCTTGAAATAAGCGGTTGGAAACTATTTTTCAAAATGCAAATACATGGACGCACCGCAATTTGATGGCCACCTTCGGAAAAACATCATAAAAGTACCCGCCTGCATCCGGCAATGCAGCGGGATAGTTGTGCTGGGCAAAAAGATAAAGTCCATCCTGTTTTCCACCGATGTGGCCATCATCCGCAACCACAATGCCGATGCGGTCATCGCCGTCTATCCGTTCACGCCCCAGCCAGCGATTACCCATGCGTTGCTGGCTGCTGCGGATGTTCCCATTTTTTGCGGGATTGGTGGCGGCTTGACGAAAGGGGAGCGCTCGGTGGAGATTGCGCTACATGCGGAATTCCAAGGGGCTTTGGGTGTGGTGCTGAACTACCCTGCAAAAAACGATTTGATAGAGAAAATAAAGGCCAAGATTGAAATCCCGGTCATTGTCACCGTGGTGAAGCCGGACGAGGATTTTCAGGCCCGAATCAATGCGGGCGTTGATTTTTTCAACGTTTCCGGCGCAGCCGCCACTGCCGAAATCATCCAAAAAATAAGAAGCATCAGCCCGACCATCGGCATCATTGCCACAGGTGGCCGCAACGACGAGGACATCCTGAAAACAATCGAAGCTGGCGCAAACGCCATCACCTACACCCCACCTTCCACCGCCGAAATATTCAGGGGCATCATGGAAGACTACCGCAACGGCAAGGATTACAAAGGGTAAATACGAATAAAGAAAATGGAAAAGTCAAACCAAGCAGTTCAATACCCAAGCATTACGGAGGCATTTCGAGTGTTCCTCAAAATCGCCATCAACAGTTTTGGCGGCCCTGCGGGCCAAATCGCCGTCATGCACAAGCTGATTGTGGACGATAAAAAATGGCTGGGCGAGAACCGTTTCCTCCATGCCCTGAACTACTGCATGTTGTTGCCGGGGCCGGAGGCGCAGCAATTGGCCACCTACATCGGCTGGCTCCTTCATGGCCGGAAGGGTGGGGTCATGGCTGGGGCATTGTTCGTTCTGCCGGGATTCTTGGCCATTTTAGTCTTGAGCATTATCTATGCGCTGTGGAAGGACGTGGGTTTCATCCAAGGCATTTTTTATGGCATCAAACCCGCCGTGCTAGCCATCGTGGTCGGGGCCGTCATCAAAATCGGCAAGCGGGCACTGAAAAACGAGGTCATGGTCGCCTTGGCAGTGCTGTCCTTTATTGCCATTTTCTTCTTCAAAATCAGCTTTCCCATCATCGTCCTCGCCGCAGGTCTGATAGGCTACATCGGCGGCAAGGTCTGGGAGGACAAGTTCCTAGTGGTAAAAGGTCACGCCGATGTAAAGGAAAGCGAACATGGCTTGATTGACAAGTTCATCAAGTCCACAAAGCCCACATTTTCCAGCACTTTGACGACAGCCGCCTTTTGGTTGGCCCTGTGGCTGCTTCCCGTGGCAGGTCTGCTTTTGGCCTTCGGCAAGGACAATATCTTCACCAAGCAAAGCCTGTTTTTCAGCAAATCGGCGCTCGTGACTTTTGGCGGTGCCTATTCCGTGCTGGCCTACATCTCCCAAAAAGCCGTCGAGACCTACCACTGGCTGCTGCCCGGCGAAATGCTCGACGGCCTCGGCATGGCCGAAACGACGCCGGGGCCGCTGATTCAAGTGGTGCAGTTCGTGGGCTTCATGGGGGCGTTCCGCAATGCAGGCACACTCGACCCAGTGCTGGCTGGGGTGCTGGCCTCGGTGCTGGTCACATGGGTCACTTTCCTGCCTTCGTTTTTGTTCATCTTCACAGGAGCGCCATACATCGAGTACCTGCGGGGCAATAAATCCCTCACCACGGCGCTTTCCGGCATCACGGCAGCGGTGGTGGGCGTGGTCTTGAACCTGGGCGTCTGGTTCAGCCTGCACACCCTGTTTGGCGAGGTCGGCGATGCACAGTTCGGGCCGTTGCACTTGCCCAAAGTGGCCTTTTCCCAACTGGATTGGGGTGCCGCCGGATTGACGCTCGCCGCACTTATCCTGTATTTTGGGCTGAAATGGGACATGCTAAAGGTCATTGGCGCTTGCGCAATTTTAGGCTTGGCCCTGCATTTCATTGTTTGATAGTTTTTTTTCGAAAACAGCTCCCGCAATTGCTTTTCTGGGAAAACATTCGGTCATTTGCAAGAATTGCTTAATAAAATATCACCGAATGGAACTATCACTAATCGAAAGAAAACTGGAGCAAATGGGCCTTGAACTGCCCGTGCTGCCCAGTTCCAAGGGCATTTACCAGCGTTGCCTCACGGTCGGCAACCTTGTCTATTTCTCCGGCCATGTCTCTGTGAATACGGACGGCAGCTTCATCGTCGGCAAGCTTGGCGTAAACCTCACAGATGCTGAAGGGTTCCACGCTTCCCGCCAATGTGGCCTTGCCATCCTGGCGGCGCTAAAGGAACACCTCGGCAATTTGGACCGGGTGAAACAAGTCGTCAAGCTGCTCGGCATGGTCAATTCCATCCCCGATTATGGCAACCACCCCATCGTCATCAATGGCTGCAGCCAACTCTTCGCCGACCTCTGGGGGCCACAGCATGGGGTAGGGGTGCGCAGTGCCGTCGGCATGGGTTCCCTGCCTGGAAACGTGGCGGTGGAGATTGAAGGAATTGTTGAAATATAGTCGGGTTTAAACGTCAGGGAGGTTTCGAACCTCCCCGACGTTGAGCCATCCTACAGTATGATTAGCATCGAAAATATCGGAAATCTGGACTCACCCGCCCTTGTCATTGACAAGGCCCAGGTAGGGCAAAACATCGCCAATGCCGTGCGCATCGTCGGCGACACTGGAAGGCTACGCCCGCATGTCAAGACCAACAAATCGCCAGACGCTACGAAGCTGCTGCTGGCTGCTGGCATCACCAAGTTCAAGTGTGCTACCATCGCCGAGGCGGAAATGCTGGGGCAATGCGGTGCGCCTGATGTGCTGCTGGCCTACCAGTCCGTTGGGCCGAAAGTGGAGCGGTTTGTTTCCTTGTTAAAAAACTATCCAAATACTTGCTTTTCTTGCCTAGTGGATGGTATGGCTGCCGCAAAATATATGGCTGCTGTATTCCATGACAACGGGACAATTGTGCCTGTGTTTGTGGATGTGAACATCGGGCAGAACCGGACAGGCATTGCGCCAGCAAAAGTGCTGGAGCTATACAAATTATGCGCAGCATTAGATGGTATAAAACCCGTTGGCCTGCAAGCATACGATGGCCATATACGGGACGTTAATTATGGCAAAAGAACCGCCGAATGTGAAGAAGCATACAAACCCATTTCCCAATTAAAAAATGAAATCATAGCAGCGGGCTTCGATGCGCCTATCATCATCGCTGGTGGCTCGCCGACCTTCCCAATCCATGCGCAACGCCCGGACGTGGAATGCAGCCCCGGTACCTTTATTTACTGGGACAACGGCTATTCCGACCTCTGCCCCGAACAGCCGTTCCAACCCGCCGCATGGTTGGTCACAAGAGTGATTTCCAAACCCGATGACACGAAGATTTGCCTTGACCTCGGCCATAAATCCGTGGCAGCGGAGAATGATATAACGAAGCGCATATTTTTCCCCGACCATCCTACCTTAATCCCCATCGGCCAAAGCGAAGAACACCTCGTCATGGAAGCTGGCGCAAATCATGGCTTCCAAGTCGGAGATACCTTGATTGGCATTCCTTATCATATATGCCCCACCGTGGCCTTGTATGAAAAGGTATATGTCGTTGAAAATAACCAGGTATGCGGGGAATGGCCAATTACTGCTAGAACCCGCTCAATTCTGCTTTAATCGTGATTAGTGATTGGTGATTAGTGACTAGCCTACCAATCACCAATCACCAATCACCATTCACCAATCACCAATCACCAATCACTAATCACCATCATGCTAATCATTGACGCCCACCTCGACCTCGCCATGAACGCCATGGAATGGAACCGGGACCTACAACAGCCCATCGCCGCCATCAACGAACGGGAAGCCGGAAAAACCGACCTCCCCGGACGGGGCAATTCAGGGGTTTGCTTCGAAGAACTCCGCCGGGGCAACATCGGCCTCGTCGTGGCGACGCAGATAGCCCGCTATGTGGAACCACACAACTCGCTGCCAGGCTGGCATTCGCCGCAGCAGGCTTGGGCGCATACCCAAGGCCAACTGGCTTGGTACCGGGCGATGGAGGAGGCCGGGGAATTGACCCCCGTCACCGATATTCCCTCGCTGGATGCACACTTGGCCCGTTGGAACGACCCTGCCGTTGCGACCACTAAAAAGCCCATCGGCTATATCCTGAGCCTCGAAGGGGCGGACTCGCTCGTGACGCCCGACTATGTGGAGCGTGCCCATGCCTATGGCCTGCGAGCCATCGGCCCGGGACACTATGGCCCCGGCCGTTATGCAAACGGCACGAACGCCACGGGCAAAATGGGCCAGCTTGGCCTTGATTTGCTCCGCAAAATGGCCGAGTTCAATATCATCCTCGATACCACGCACCTCTGCGACGATGCCTTCTGGCAAGCCTTGGAGCATTACGACGGCCCCGTATGGGCGAGCCACAACAACTGCCGGGCGCTGGTGGACCATAACCGCCAGTTCTCCGATGACATGCTGCGGGAACTGATTGGCCGTGGGGCGGTCATCGGGGCGGTGCTGGATGCCTGGATGATTATCAATGGCTGGGTGAAAGGCGAGTCAACACCCAAAGGCATGGGCCTGAACCTGGAGCGGGTGGCCGACCATATTGACCATATCTGCCAATTGGCGGGCAATACCGACCATGTGGGCATCGGTTCGGACTTGGACGGCGGCTTTGGCCGAGAACAATGCCCGTATGATGTGGAGACGATTGCCAATTTGCAGCTTTTCACGGGGATTTTGAAAAAAAGAGGATATTCACCCGCCGATGTGGAAAAGTTCATGCACAGGAACTGGCTGCGGTTCTTGAGGAGGGCTTGGGCGTGAGTTTTTTCGTTCTCGTCGCTTTGTCATCTTAAGATTGTGGCGACAAATAAGATTGGGTTAAATTTGAAAGACCAGTAGGAGCAAGAGAAAAAGACAAAGTTTTGTCATTGGTCAAAAAGACCGTCGGCAATGCGTG
>Ga0075012_10002025_pt1 | contig 20188 bp, 19 predicted proteins | sample All_14_2_FD_71474 | JGI IMG/M metagenome (GOLD analysis project Ga0075012, IMG submission 71474) | Freshwater microbial communities in response to fracking from Pennsylvania, USA - Allegheny Zone_MetaG_DW_15 | ecosystem: Environmental > Aquatic > Deep subsurface > Groundwater > Drilled... | reverse complement strand
GGCTGGTACAGCTACCGCGCCAGCAAGGCGGCGCTGAACCAGCTGGTGCACACAGCGGCGATTGAACTGCGCCGCCGCGCACCGCAAGCCCTCTGCGTGGCGCTGCACCCGGGCACGGTGCACAGCGCGCTGTCGCAACCGTTTGCCAAAACCGGGCTGACCGTGCGAGCGCCCGAAGTCGCCGCCGCCGAACTACTGACCACCCTCGCCGCCTTGAAGCCCGAAAACTCCGGCGGCTTCTTCAGTTATGACGGCCAGGCGCTGCCGTGGTGAAGGTGTCATCCCACGCTTATGGGGTGCTTGATTTGCTTCAAACCATCCGACCCTTCACGTGGTGGATTCGACAGTCCATGACGCAGGGGGGGGCGGGTCTTGACGACTGAACGCTGTCAGGAAGTTTAGTCCAACGTCTGGCGCGGCGAAAACCGTACACAAAAACAGGACGCCCGCGCTGCCGCACGCCAACACGGCGGTTGCGCTGAGCGAAACCCATGTTTGAAGCAAACATGCTCATTGGTTGCAGCGTCATTGCGGCCAACTTGAAGCTGACCCAGCCATCTCTGCCGACCCAATGTGGCCATCCCCAACCATTTTGGCCAACCCAACGGGAACATGGTGACCGATAAAATGCTGCATGAATTTCCCACGCGTCACAGCACTCGGCGGCCTCTCTCGCCGAATTTACGCCGCGTTTCTTTTTGCCGCTGTGATTCCGACGGCGCTGGCCGGGGCCATTGGTGTCTACCTTTCATTGCAGGCGCTGAAAACAGAGACTTTGCGCAACCTTGATCAGGAAGTCACCGTTCGGTCACAAGGCGTCGGCCGGTTCTTTGATCAACTGTCCTCCGAGCTGCTCTACCTGGCCAACGCCCGGGGCCTGGTGGATGTCATTGCCGCCAAGCAGACCAAAGATGCGTGGTTGCTGCAGACCGCCACCACCCGCCTGGAGCGCGACTACGCGGCACTGGCCAGTTTGTACCCGCACATCTACCAGATCCGATTGATTGCCGACGATGGCCAGGAATGGGTTCGCGTGGATCGCAAGCCCGCAGGCGTGTACGTCGTGCCCGGCAAGGCGCTGCAATCCAAGGCAGATCGCTACTATTTTCGAGACGCCATGGCAGTCAAGCCGGGGCAGATTTATGTGTCGCCCCTGGATTTGAATGTCGAGTTCGGCAAAGTCGAAACACCGGAGCGCCCTGTCATCCGGGTGGCCACCCCGGTGCTGGGTCCCGGTGGCGAGAAGATGGGGGTCTTGATCATCAACCTGCACGCCGACATCCTCCTGGAGCAAATTCAGCAGATGGCCAATGCCCGCAAGGGAACCGCCTATCTGCTGGACAACCAGGGGCACTACGTCAGCCGCTCAGCGGGTGGAGAGGCTGGTGCCTTTTCGATGAATCCGGTGGACGAACTTGGCAGCATTTTCCCGACCAGCGTTGCAAAAAATCTGGTTCAAAACGGCACTTCACCCCATCAGGGAGATGGTTGGATCGTTGCTCATGCCAGCATTGATTACGCCCCCTTGGCCATTGCCGAGAACTCCAAAGGCCAATGGCGCATTGCCCTGGCGTTTCCTGAGCGGGAGCTTTTTTTCGCCGTTGTCAGCCTGTACCTGTTGTACGCGGTTCTGTTCGTCGCGCTGGTGGTGACTGCCATCAGCGGCTACATCCTCTCCAGGCGTTTGCTGCGCCCGCTGGAGGATTTGTCCAACGAGACCGACGCCATTGCCAGCGGCGATTTTTCACGCCGGGTGTCGGTCATCGGCAACGATGAAATTGCCGCTCTGGGCAGCAAGTTCAACAGCATGGCCAGTCGCTTGCAGCAGTCATCGCAAACCATCATGGCCCATCGGGCCCGTCTGGAAGAAGAGGTGCGCGCCCGCACCAGCGAACTGGAGCAGGAGCGTGCCTCGCTGGAAGCGGTGATCGAGCACACCGCCGACGGCATCCTGGCGATTGACCGCTGGGGTGCCATCCGTTTGCTCAATCCGGCCGCCACCCGTTTGTTTGGCCACCGCACCATCGAACTGGGATCCCAAGTTGAGCTGTTTTGGCCGCAGTGGCCAGACATTGCCAAAGACGCGGCCAAAGGCCAGTTGCGTTGTGATCTGCAGCTTCCCGAACAAGTGATCTCATTGGCGGTATCACCCACGGCCGCCGGTTTTATTGTGGTGGCGCGGGATGTGAGCCATGAACGCGAGATTCAGGACGAACGCCGTGAGCTGGACCGGCAGATGTTCCAGATGGAGAAGCTGACCACACTGGGTGAATTGGCCATGGGTTTGGCGCATGAAATTGGCAACCCCTTGGCGGGCATGAAGGCGGTGGCCCAAGCCATGCAATATGAAGAAGATGTGCCGCCCACCTTGATCGAAGCGCTCAAACGGCTGGAGTCCGAAGTGGACCGCTTGTCGGGTTTCCTGCGCACCTTCCATGGGTTTGCCGCGCCCCAGGCAGTGCTCGCCCAGCCCTGCGCTCTGGGACAAATCCTGGACGATGTGCTTTTCTGGACACGCAAGGACGCCAACAGCAGCGGTGTCAACTTTTCATTGAACGGCGTGACAGAGTTACCTGCGCTGTCCGCAGACCCGCATCAGCTCAAACAGGTCTTTCTCAACCTGGTCATCAACGCTGTGCACGCCTTGCCCAACGGCGGCACGGTCACCATCAACGCTACCAGCCAGTCCGGCATGGCCACCATCCAGGTTCACGACACCGGAACCGGTATTGAACCAGCGGTCCTGAGCCGGATTTTTGAGCCCTTCTTCACCACCCGCCGGGAGGGCACCGGCCTTGGCCTGGCCATCGTGCGCAAGATCATCCTGCAGCACAAGGGCAGCATCGCGGTGCAGAGCGCGCTGGGGCACGGAACCTGCTTCAGCATCAGCTGGCCCCTTGCCGGAGACCGCCATGTTTGAACCCATCCTGATCGTGGAAGACGACAACACCATCCGGGTGACGGTGGGCAATTTCCTCACGCGGCTGGGTTTTCAAGTGGCGTTGGCGGAAACCGGGCAACAGGCCTTGCACCTGCTCAAAGAGAAAACCTTTGCGCTGGTCCTGCTGGATTTGCATTTGCCTGACATCCATGGCTTGGAGGTCCTGGCAAGCATCAAGGCATCGGACGACCAGCCGCTGGTGGTCATCATGACCGCGTACCCGGAGGTTCGCACCGCAGTCGCCGCCTTGAAAGCGGGTGCCTACGATTACATCAACAAGCCGTTTGATCTGGAAGACCTCAGGGAGTTGATTGGCCGCGCCATCGAGACCCAACGTCTGCGTCGCGAGGTGGCGTGGCGGCGTGCCCAGTCCGACACCTGCGCCATCGAGGGACTGATCGGAACCAGCGAGCCATTTCGCAATTTGCTGGAGATGACCGCTAAGATGGCCGTGGCGGGCAAGGTGCCGGTGCTCATTCGCGGTGAATCAGGCACCGGCAAAGAGGGCATTGCCCAGGCGATTCACTGCCGCTCACCCCGCGCAGACGGCCCCTGGATCACCTTGAACTGCTCGGCCTTGCCCGAGGGGCTGATGGAGTCCGAAGTGTTCGGCCATGAGCGCGGCGCCTTCACGGATGCCAAACAGATGAAGCGCGGGCTGCTGGAGCTGGCCGATGGTGGCACGCTGTTTCTCGACGAAATTGGCGACCTGAGCCTGGCCTTGCAGCCCAAGTTGTTGCGGGTGCTGGAAACCCAGACCTTCCGCCGGGTCGGCGGCCAGAAAGAGATCGCGGTGGATGTGCGTTTTGTGTCCGCCACCCATCGAGATTTGCCGCGCATGGTGCGCGATGGCCAGTTCCGCGAAGACCTTTACTACCGCCTGAATGTGGGCGCCATTGACATCCCCGCGCTGCGTGAACGCCGGGAAGACATCATGCCCCTGGCGCGCCATTTTTTGCAGAAGGCGGCACCCGTCGTCGGCAGCGCCTGTGGCGACCTGGATGCTGACGCGGCACCGCTGCTGGAGGCCTACCGCTGGCCCGGCAACATCCGCGAGTTGCGCAACGTCATGGAACGCGCAGCCATTCTGGCAGCCGGGCAAACCATCACCGCCCGGCACTTGCCTCGGGACATTGTCAACCTCATGGCGCCACAGGCAGAGCACACGGCTCAGGCTGCGCCTGTTCCAGTCAAGGCGCACGCGGCCAACCAGTCACTCGCCGCGGTGGAAGAGGATTACATCCGCCAGATCCTGCAGCAATGCGGGGGCAACAAAACCCAGGCGGCAGAGATCCTGGGCATCAGTCGGCTCACCCTGCGCAACAAGCTCCGGGAAGACGTCTGACCTGCTGTGCAGGGCGCGCATGGAGCGTGTGCGTCAGCCCCTGATCCGGGACAAAAGTGACCGGTCAAAAATCAACCGGGTGGTCAGTTTTTGACCAGTCCAGCACCTGGTTTCCATCGTTTATGGCTGAATTCCCCGTGTTCTTGCGTGGCATAGACATTGCGCTTACCTCAGCACTGTGGGGTTTGTCCCGCAGGTCTTTGTTGCAGAAAGAGCACTATGAAAAGCAAACCCTACAAGCGTTTTGCGCAAGCACTGGGGGCCGTTGGTTTGGTGGCAGCCGTTGGGCTTCTGGGCAGTCCAGCCGCCCAGGCGCAGACCAAAACCCTGGATTTAACGCCTATGCCCGAGGTCAAGCCCGGCAACGCGGCCATGATCGAGTTGGGCAAATATTTCTTCTTCGACCCCAGGTTGTCGGGTGATTGGGGGGTGTCTTGCGCCTCGTGTCACGACCCGCAAAAGGGCTGGGGTGATGGCCAGGCGCTGTCCACCGGCTACCCGTCGATGGAATATTTCCGCAACTCGCCCACCGTGTTGAACGCCAAGTACCGCCAGCGTTTTTTGTGGGACGGTCGTCTGGATGGCTCGGATGCCGGCACGCTGGTGCGCGACATGATCACGGAAACCCACACCATGAACATGGACAGCCGCCTGATGCAGGAGCGACTCAAACAAGTCCCTGAATACGACGCCCTCTGGAAGAAGTGGCGCAAGGATGACATCAATGGCATGCGGGTGTTCAACGTGATCGGTGAATTCATCCGCAGCCTGGAAACCACCAACGCGCCATTCGACAAGTTTGCCAAAGGTGACAGCACGGCCATCAGTGCCGAGGCCAAGGCGGGCTACGAGCTGTTCAAAGGCAAAGCCGGTTGTGTGAGCTGCCACAACGGCCCGATAGGCTCTGACGGCAATTTGCACAACACCGGCGTGCCAGAGCATCCGGAAGTCCTCAAAAACCCGCTGCGCACCATCACCATGCTGCGCCATTACGCCACCAGCGGTGTGCCCAACTACATGAACCTGCGCACGGATGTGGGTGCGTATGCCATCACCAAAAAGCCGCGTGACATCGGCAAGTTCCAGACCGCGCAGCTGCGCGACCTGAAATACACCGCGCCTTACATGCACAACGGCATGTTGGCCACGTTGGATGATGTGGTGGCCTTCTACAACCAAGGTGGCGGTAAAGGCTCGGTCCTGCAGCCGCTCAACCTGACGGCCCCCGAGCAGAAATCACTGGTGACGTTCCTGCTGACGCTCTCGGGCGACCCGGTCATCGTCAAAGACCCGGACCAGCCCGACATGCAGGTTCGCACGTTCGGCAAAAACTAAGGAGCCCGACCATGAAAACAACATTTGTGATGGCCATGGCGGCTGCCTTGCTGAGTACCTCGGCCCTGGCTGCCGACAACTACCCGCCGCTCGGGCCGCTGCCGCCCGCACCGATCCCGAAGGACAACCCCCAGTCAGCTGACAAGATTGCCCTGGGCAAGCAGCTGTTTTGGGAAAACCGGCTCTCTGGCGACGGCTCCATGCCCTGCGTGTCTTGCCACCTGCCCACCATGGGTTGGGGTGATGGCGGCCAAATCTCGCGTGGTTACCCGGGCACCAAACACTGGCGCAATTCCCAGACCATTGTGAATTCCGCCTACTACAACAAACTGTTCTGGGAAGGCAGTGTGACCAGCCTCGAAGGCCAAGCGCCTTCAGCCGCCGAGGGCGGTGTGGCGGGCAATGGCGACCCGTCGGTGATGGAAATGCGGCTGCGCTTTATTCCAGAGTATGTGGCCGCTTTCAACAAGGTGTTTGGCAGCCCCTGGCCGCGCATGAACGATGCCTACCGGGCGATTGCGTCCTACCAACGGACCGTTGTTTCCGATGCCAGCAAAGTGCCGTTTGACCGCTACATGAACGGCGACAAAAAGGCTTTGAGCGCCTCGCAGCTGGCAGGCATGAAGCTGTTCAACGGCAAGGCCGGTTGCATCCAGTGCCACAACACGCCGCTGGCGTCCGACCAGAAGTTCTACGACACCGGGCTGCCTGATTTCCCGGGCTTCAAGGACGATCCGCTGTACCAGGTCACCCACCGTTGGGAGCATTACCAAAAAGGGGTGGACGAGCCACGCTACCGCAACGCCGACATGGACTACGGTCTGTTCTACATCACCAAGAACCCCAAAGACATTGGCAAGTTCCGCACGCCGTCCCTGCGCGAGCTCAAGTACACCGCGCCCTACATGCACAACGGGGTGTTCAAGACCCTGGAAGAAGTGGTGGACTTTTACGACCAGGGCGGCGGCAAGGGCAGCAACAAAACCAGTTTGCTCAAACCGCTGAACCTGAAAGCCCAGGACAAGAAAGACCTGATCGCTTTTATGGAAGCCTTGTCCATGACCGAGCCACTGGTTCACGAAGACCCCCAGCTGCCGGGCGACTACCAGCCCCTGCCAGCACCGGTGCAATAAGGAGTAATCACATGACTACAAAATCCATTTCCATCCAGGCCGAACCCAGCCAGATCCACACGCATGACGGTGATCGCCTGTGCATGAGTCGTCGCCAGATGCTGCTCACCGGTGGTGCCAGCGTGGCATTGATCAGCCTGGGCATGTTTCCCGGCATGGCGCAGGCGGCACAAGCGCTGAAGGCGAGTTATCCGCGCCAAAAGATTGGCAGCCTGGCCGCCTTGAAAACCGGCGTGCCGGTCAGTTTCAACTATCCCTACCCGGACATCCGCAATGTGTTGGTCAAGCTCGGTGTGCCCGCTGGTGCCGGGCTGGGTGCTGACAAGGACATCGTCGCCTTCAACCAGCAATGCACCCACATGGGCGGGCCGCTGGACGGCACTTACAAACCACAGCATCAAGTGCTCGGGCCGTGCCCGCTGCACTTGACCACCTTCGACTTGACGCGTCACGGCATGGTCGCTTCCGGCCACGCCACCGAGAGCCTGCCGCAGATCGTGCTGGAGATCAAGGGCGACGACATCTACGCCGTGGGCGTGATGGGCCTCGTGTATGGCTACAGCGCCATGACCACCCAACGTACCGCTTAAGGAGACATTCATGAGCAACCAAGACACCTACGTGGCACAAAACGCCGTGCCCTTGCCGCCCAAGAATGCCGACGTGTTGACCACGGCCTGCGATTACTGCACCGTGGCCTGCGGCTACAAGGTCTACCGCTGGCCGGTGGGCAAGGAAGGCGGGGGCAAAGCTTCGCAAAACGCGTTGAAGTCCGACTTCCCGCATCAGAACGTGATGGCGTCCTGGGTCAGCCCGTCGCAACACAACGTGGTCAGCTTCCAGGGCAAACCGCACCATGTGGTGGTGGTGCCAGACAAGGATGCCACGGTGGTCAACATCGGTGGCAACCACTCGATTCGTGGCGGCACGCTGGCCGAGAAATGCTACAACCCCAACAACCGCACCCGCGAGCGCCTGCAGCACCCGATGATCAAGCTCAACGGCAAGTTGACTGCCGTGAGCTGGGACCTGGCCACCGAGGTGATGGCCGACATCTCCAAATACATCATCGCCAAATACGGCGAGCACGCCTGGGGCGTCAAGTCGCATTCGTACCAGTATTTCGAGAACGTCTACGCCATCACCAAGCTGGCGATGACCACCATTGGCACGCCCGCATTCGCCTGGCACGACAAGTGTTCCGCCACCAACGATGCCACCGGGCTGGACGATGCCGGCATTGATTCGTTTGCCTCCAGCTACGAAGACTGGGCCAGTTGTGATGTGGCCTTCATGTCGGGTGTGGACCCGTATGAGACCAAAACCACCTTGTTCACCTCCCACATCATGCCGGGCAGCAAGAAGATGATTTTTGTCACCCCGCACAAAACCATGGGGGTGGCTTGGGCGGTCAAGGAAGAACGTGGCCTGTGGCTGCCGATCATTCCAGGAACCGACACCGTGCTGCACATGGCCATGGCGCGCATCATCATCGAGAACAACTGGCAAGACCAGGAATTCATCGACAAATGGGTCGCCAAACCCTGGGAAGTGGACGAAGGTTATGGCCGCGGCACCCGCAACACCGGCTGGCAGTGGCGCACCACCTGGGGCACCTGGCAAAGCGACTGGGAGGACTACAAGAAGTTCATCCTGTCGCAAGAAGAGTCCAAACTGGATGTGGCCGCCAAACTAACCGGGCTGAAAGCCGAGGACATTCGCACCGCCGCTGAATGGATCGCCAAACCCAACGCCGACGGCAGCCGACCCAAGTCATCGTTCATGTGTGAGAAGGGCAATTACTGGTCCAACAACTACATGAACACCACCTCGTTTGCCTCACTCGGGCTGATCTGTGGTGCCGGTAACCGGCCGGGCCGAATGATTTCGCGCGGCGGTGGCCATCAACGTGGTGGCTTGTCGGCGGGCGGTGGCTCGGGCTGGTTGTCACCTGAAAAACACCCGGGTCGGCGCAAGAAAGACTTCAACCTGGACCTGTGGCTGATGCAAGGCAACCTGCGCTTTGCCTGGGTGATTGGCACGACCTGGGTGGCTTCGATGATGGGCTCGAACGCGCTGGAGAAAAAGATGCGCGAACTCACCGTCGAGAACGCGCACCAGATCACCAGCCTGGACCGCGCCGCCATCTTCGAGACCCTGAAAAAACGTGTCGACTCGGGCGGCATGGTGATGGCCAACTCGGACCTGTACCCGGTGTTGCCGATTGGCACCGACTTCGCCGACATCGTGTTCCCGGTGTCGTCCTGGGGTGAAGACAACTTCACCCGTTGCAATTCTGAACGCCGCTTGCGTCTGTACAGCAAGTTCTACGACGCACCTGGTGAAGCCAAGCCCGACTGGTGGATTGTGCAAAAGTTCGCCCAGAAAATGGGCTTCGACAAGGACGGTGGCTACGCCTGGAAAGACTCCAACGACGTGTTTGAAGAAGCAGCCCGCTTCTCGCGCGGTGGCGTGCTCAATTACCACCCACTGGCTGTGCAAGCCAAGGAAAAAGGTGTCAAAGCCCAGGAGCTGCTGCGCACCTACGGCACCACCGGCATTCAAACGCCGATTCGGGTGCGTAACGGCCAACTGGTCGGCACCCAACGGCTGCACGACCCGAACAACAACTGGGGTGAGATGGAGCAGGCCGAGGTGCAAATTGCCGCGCTGTACGCCTTCAACACCCACAGCGGCAAGGCCATTTTGCTCAAGTCGCCCTGGAAATATGCGGGCTGGATCCAGTATTACGAGGCCATCAAGCCGCGTGCCGACAAGGGTGAGCTGTGGGTCACCAATGGCCGTGTCAATGAAACCTGGCAATCAGGCTTTGACGACCTGCGCAAACCCTATTTGTCGCAGCGCTGGCCCGAAGCCTTCATCTTCATTCACCCGGAAGATGCCAAGAAAAAGGGGATCGAGTCGGGTGACTATGTGGAAGTGGTCAACGACACGGTGTACATCCAGACCGGCCAGCCCCAAGGTGTGCTGGATGCCGACCTGACCTTCAACCAGCTCATGAAAGACGGCCACATCATGACCACCGTGGGCAAATTCCAGGCGGTGGCTGTGGTGTCGGACGAAATGCGCCCCGGTGTGTGCAAGGCCAATTTCAACTTCCCGAAGTCACCCGCCAACGCAGTGGTGTCTGCCGTGCCGGACCCGATGACCAACAACTACCGCTACAAGCTCGGCCGCGGTGCGTTGACCAAGCTCGGGGAGTCACCCTACAAACACAGCTTCACCCAGATGAGCTTGAAGCCCCGCAATATTGTTTAAACCTTTCGGATGCGCTGCCGCCCAGACAGCGCATCCCTCTTTGGAGTACCTCATGAAGAAAATTCTCACGCTGGTCACCGTGTTGGGCCTTTCCGCAACCGCTTTGGCCGTGGACAAAGAGACCGCAATGGCCCTGGCGCAGAAAAACGGCTGCCTGGCTTGCCATGCGCTGGACACCAAAATGGTGGGCCCGGCCTGGAACGATGTCGCCAAAAAGTATGCCGACGATGCCACGGCTGCCGAGCAACTTGCCGTGAAGGTGAAAAAGGGCACCAAGGGCACGTGGGGCACGGTGCCCATGCCACCCAACGCCACGGTCAAAAAAGCAGACATTGAAACCTTGGTCGGGTTTGTGCTGTCCCTCAAGTAAAACTGCCACTGGTCACCTCATGCCCTTGACGCTTGCCTGCGTTGAGGGCAGTCAATTTATGAAAATATTCGGTATCGCCGGTCACTCCGGCATGGGAAAAACCACCCTGCTGGAGCGACTGGTGCCGGAAATCGCGTCACGCGGTCTGGTGGTCTCGCTGATCAAGCACAGCCACAAACATATCGACATCGACCGCCCCGGCAAGGACTCCTACCGGTTGCGGGAATCCGGCTGCAAGGAAGTTTTGCTGATGGGCCATGACCGTTGGGCGCTGATGCATGAGCTGCGCGGTGCGCCTGAGCCATCGCTGGACGACCTGCTCGACCATATGCAGCACTGCGATCTGGTGTTGGTCGAGGGGTTCAAAAGCGGGAACTTCCCGAAGCTGGAGGTGTGGCGGGATGTTGGTGAAAAATCAACGCTGTGGCCGGATTGGCCTGGCATTCTGGGCATTGCTTCAGACGTGCCACGCGCAGCAACGTCGTCAACAGATGTCGCCGACTCGCCTGTCAGTCTGGACCTCGCCAATCTTGCTGCCATTGCAGATTTCGTGCTTTGCCACGCCGTTGAGCGTTGACCTAACGGACTCTTGAACAACTTGCCGCAACCGGTTGTCGTCCAGGTCCGTTGTTGATGGGGTCCCGGATCACTTTGCACGAGACCAGCACCAGTGAGTGGCGGTCATCCCTACGAGGCGACAGGCCGGTCTGGAGCGTGCAGATCGCAAACCGCTGCGACCGACAAGGGTCCCGGCATGACCACCAAGGCCAAAAACGCAAGGACCGGAACTGCTGCCCAACCGACTTTGGCTGTCACTGAATTGTGGCCCCTGAGATCGCGTTCCAAGGTCGTTCACGAGCAGGGGATGGCTTGGGGGTAACCGCAACCTGCCCCTGGATCGAGGCGCTAGGCCTTCAACAGCAATCTGTCAATTCGCCCCGCAGCACTTCTTGTACTTCTTGCCGCTGCCGCACGAACAGATGTCGTTGCGGCCCGGGGTTTCGACGCGGAACACGGTTTCCACGCGCGCTCCGATGTGGCGCCAGACTTCGCGCAGGTCGTACACCGCCCACAGCGCGTCGGCAAAGTCGTTCAGACGCTGCTCACTCATGGTGGGCACGCCGTCTTGCTCAAATGCGCCCACGGTGGGTTCTGCCGTGTCGTCTTCGGTCAGGGTCACGATGCATTCCAGCGCGGCGTTGATCACCTTGGCGGCTTCGCGGTCGCGCGGTGGCTCCCACTCTTCGGGCCAGTTTTCCACCGCGTACATGAAGCCGATGGCCCAGATCTGGCCAAACGACGGAATCGGTGCATCGCCCATTTCGGCGCGCTGCTCGGGGCTCAGGGCGGCAATGGCGCCGCGCAGGTCCATCACCTCGGGCTGGTAGGCGCGCTCGTCGTCCAGCGCTTCGATGGGGGTGTTGAGCGCGGTGGCCACTTCGTTCCAGCGCCGGGTCCACAGCGTCATAAAACGCTCAAACTGCGCGGTATCGGCAAACACCGAGCTGCCGCAGGCCCCGGCAGGGTCAAAGCCCAGAAGCACCGGCAGGTATTCGGCGGGCACCAGTTCTCGGCGGCAGCACACCAGCGCGGCCAGAAAACCTTCGCAAAACTCCCACTGCGGGATCTCGTCGTCGCGCGTGCGCAGGTCGTCCAGGATGGTGTCGAGTTCGTCGAAATGTTCAACGTCCAATGCGCTTTCAGGCGCGACTTGGGTGGTTTCAGAGGTCATGTTTGAAAATCAGAAATTAAATCAGCCGCTATTGTCCTCGGTGCGCCGGGGGTCGTCAAAGCAGCGTGGCCGTGCCGACCGATGCGCGCCCGTGCCACGTCCCCGCACGGATGGTTTCACCGTGATTCAGAGCGCTTTCAGAGCGGTCACACTCCAGGTCAGAAGCCTTTTTTTCATGCAAAGCACGGCCTTGTCCTTGCTCAGCAAGGTGGCTTGGTGGGCCACCGCCAGGTCGATGAATTTCTGGTCGTCCGGGTCTTGGCAGGTCACGCGGGCTTTGGGCGCCACGGGCACGAGACGGGCCTGGCCATCAAACGCCGCCAGCACCTGCACTGCGGTCAGCGCGTGATGCACCATGCTTTTGACGATCGCAGGGTAGGTGAGCACCCGCGCCAACTCCTCGCGCATGGGCGCGGTGGCCAGCCATTGCAACTGGCCCGAGTCCAGGGCGCTTTGCAAGGGTGGCGTGGCCGGGTCGCGAAAGATCAGCAGGTCCAGGACGATGTTGGTGTCAACGACCACCGGCGCAGGCTGGGCGGCCTGGGGCCAGATCGTATGGGTAGCAGCGATCAGGCTCACGCGGCGGGCTTGGGGCTGCGCTCACGCGCGGAGCCGGCCACCATGTCAAAGCGGAACAAGCGGCACTCGATCGGGCCGTTCCACATCGGCACACGGCGGGATTCTTTAAGGCGCATCTTGCTGGGCAGTTTGAGGTCGGGCGTGAGCATCCAGGCGGTCCAGCCCGAGTAGTTTTTTTTCCAGTGGGTGGCGAGCTGGCTGAAGAACTCACCGCCGTTCTCGGTTTGGGGCAGTTCACGGGCGCCAAAACGGCCCTGTTGCAAATCACCGCCCTCGTCTGAGCCACTATCGTCCTCGTAGCTGTCTGCCCTGTCGTTATAAGGGTTAGAGGCCTGTTTGGCATGCAAAGGGGCACGTTCCATGCGGCCACTGCGGGCCACACCGGCGACTTCGATCCGTTCACCATAGGGCGGGTTCAGCAGCATCACACCACCACCGGTCTGGCTCACGTCCATCGGCGGCATACGTTGCAACGCGTCACCCCCCCGGAACTCAATCACCTGGGCGACACCGGCGCGCTCGGCATTGCGCTGGGCAAAGTCGACCATGCGGTGGGCCACATCGCTGCCAAACAGCAGAGGCTTTTGGTCGGCGTCGGGCAGCACCACGGCCTCCAAAGCTTCCTGCTTCATGGTCTCCCAGTCGGCCTTGCGGAACGGCAGGTATTTCTCGAAAGCAAAACGGCGCTGGCCACCGGCGGGCATGTTGCAGGCCATTTGCGCGGCTTCGATCAGGATCGTGCCACTGCCACAACACGGGTCGTACAGCGGCTGCAGGTCACCCTCACCGTCGAGCCAGCCGCTGGCGGCGATCATCGCGGCGGCCAGGGTTTCTTTCAGAGGGGCGTCGCCCTTGTCCACCCGCCAGCCGCGTTTGAACAGCGGCTCGCCCGAGGTGTCGATGTACAACGAGCAACTGTCGGTGGTCAGGTGGGCGTAGATGCGCACATCGGGCCACTGGGTGTTGACGTCAGGCCGCACGCCATTGGCCACGGTGCGAAAACGGTCGCACACCGCGTCCTTGATCTTGAGCGCGGCAAAGTTCAGGCTATTGAGCGGGCTGTGCTGGGCGGTGATCTCGACCTTGATGCTTTCACGCGGGGTGAACCAGCGCTCCCAGGTGACTTCGCTGGCAGCGCGGTACAGGTCCTGCTCACTGCGGTATTCGGTGTAACTCAGCAGCACCAGCACGCGTTGCGCCAGACGGCTGTAGAGGTTGAGCAGCATGGCGTGGGCAAAGCCGGTGCGCACCGCCACCCCACCCCGTTGTTTGGTGATGCAGCCGGGCGGCAGCTCGGTGATGCGCAAGACCTCGGTGGCCAGGTAGTCTTCGACGCCAGCGGCGCAGGGCAGGAACAGTTGGAGTTGGTTCACAAAAAATCCTTATTCAGCATGTGTTTCGTATCAGCTTGACCAGGCATGCGACGTCCGCTTTGTACCAGTACCTTGTCTTGCGCAATGATCTTGCGAAAGGACGCGCTGGTCGTTGCCCAGTCCACCACGTCCACCTTCCAGGGCAGATCGGACTCACTGAAGTCATCGGCCAGCGCGGCGGACACGGCCAGCCCCAGCGGCTGTTCGCCCAGGATGGCCAGGTCGAGGTCAGAGTAGTCCTTGGCGGTTCCTTTGGCCCGTGAACCAAAAGCCCAGACGTCACGGTCGGACACATGCTTTTGCAGGATGGTCTGGACGATGGCCCACTGGTCGGGGCAGATGTCGATCTTGGGGTCCAACAAGCTCACGCCACCCTCCCCTGCAGTTGGTCACGCAGGTAGGACGCTTCCGCCAAAAAGGCCGGAATGTCGACCACCACTTCCAAGGAGATGCCTTCGTTGTAAGTGTGGCTGGTTTTACCACGCATCTCGCGAAACTGGCGCCAGCGCGGCCAATCACTGAGCAAGAGGCCTTGTTCGTTGCCGGTACGGATAAGGTCGGCAAAAGGCATGCTGTCAAACTGCTCTGGCGTAGCGGACGCCATCTCCAAATAACGCTTGAGCATCTTGTGGCTGAGCTCGTAGGTGAACTCAAAGCGCTGGATCAGACCGTCGCGAATTTGGGTGTCCGAGGTGTCTTGCTGGTAACGGATCAGCCCCTCGCGCAGGCGGTCGATGGCGTTGACCAGGGGACGCAGATCCAAGGCGATGTCAGTCATGGCAGGACTCCAAAGTGGCGAGCACGACGCAGCCTCGGCTGCCCAGCTCAAGCGTCACGGCACAGGGCCATGTGCTGCCGGCAGGCCGCTGTGCCAGATAGCGCAGGGCATTTTTCTCGGTACAACAGTCACGCACTTTCAGCTCGAAAACAAGGTGTTGCGGGTCATGGCCCGGGGCATCGGTCAGGTTCATTGGGTCGTCGTGCGCCGGGTCGGAGAAGAGCGGCAGTCCAAAGTGTGTTGTCCAGCCCTGTGAAACATGCTTGTTCTGCTCGGCCCGCGCTCCCCGCTCTGAGGGGCCTATCAAAGCTCCTTGCGCAACGAGGCCGGGGCGATGCGCAGGCCTTCGCGGTATTTGGCCACGGTGCGGCGGGCGCATTCGATGCCCTGCTCTTTGAGCATGTCGGAGATCTGGTTGTCGGACAGCGGTTTTTTGGGGTTCTCGGCGGCGACAAATTGTTTGATCAGCGCCCGCACGGCGGTGCTGGAGGCATTGCCGCCGGATTCGGTGCCCAGGCCCGAGCCAAAGAAGTATTTCAGCTCAAAGGTGCCGTAAGGCGTGGCCATGTATTTGGCGGTGGTGACGCGGCTGATGGTGGACTCGTGCAGGCCCAGCTCGTCAGCAATTTCGCGCAGCACCAGCGGGCGCATGGCCAGCTCGCCGTGGATGAAGAAGCTTTTTTGCCGCTCCACAATCGCCGTGCTGACGCGCAGGATGGTGTCAAAACGCTGCTGGATGTTCTTGATGAACCAACGGGCCTCTTGCAAACGCTGCTGCAGCGCCAGCGCACTGGAGGCCTCGCTGCCACCGGCCTTGTGGCCCTTGAGCGCGTTGGCGTAGATGTCGTGCACGCGCAGGCGCGGCATCACCTCGGGGTTCAGGCGCACACTGAAGTTGGCGTTGCCGCCGTTGCCCACCTTGACCACCAGCACATCAGGCACCACCACATTGCGTTCCACGTCCACAAAACGCCGTCCGGGTTTGGGCTCCAGCCGGCTGATCAGGGTGATGGCGGCGCGCACGGCGGCATCGGTGGCGCCGCACAGCGGCATCAGGTGTTTGATGTCGCGCCGGGCCAGCAGGTCCATCGGCTGGCGACAGATCGCCAGCGCGACCTTGATCACGTCGGGGTCGAACTCATCGCTGAGATCAGTGTTGCGCTGCAGGGCTTGCAGCTGCAGGCTCAGGCACTCGGCCAGACCACGGGCACCCACGCCAGTCGGCTCCAGGCTTTGCAGCAGGCGCAGGGCCACGGTGAAGTGGTGCACCAGTTGCTCAAGCTGTTCCGGGTCGTCGTCACCGGCCAGGCCACGGGCCAGCTCGTCGAGCGGGTCTTCCAGGTAACCGTCGTCGTTGAGCGACTCGATCAGAAAACGCAGCGCGGCGCTGTCTTCCGCACTCAGGCGCAGCGCCAGCGCCTGGCGGTGCAAAAAGCTTTGCAGCGACTCCTGGTTGCGCGCCAGTTCGGTGGCATCCATCTCGTCGTCACCGCTGAGGTTGTTGCCACGGGCGGCGGCTTCACCACCCCACTCGCCGTCGTCGGGGGCCAGGCTGACGGTGCCGTCGCCCTCCCAGCTGGGGCTGTCCTCAGACGGGACCCGCGCCTCCTCACTGTCATTGTCGGCCTTGACCCGGGTCGTCTCGGGGTAGTCAGCGCCTGAGTAGGTTGTGACTTCCGATTCACGGTCGGCCTGGCTGACCGGCGCATCGGCTTGCGCCAGGCCAAACGACTCGCGCTCGGCTTCCTCAACGTTGCGCTCCAGGAACGGGTTGTCGTCCAGCATCTGATCCACCTCGCTGGAAAGCTCCAGGGTGGAGAGCTGCAACAGCCGAATGGACTGCTGCAACTGGGGCGTGAGCGCCAGATGCTGCGAGATGCGAAGGGAGAGACCTTGCTTCATGGCGCCGCCGGGCCGCCCCAAGGCGACATAGCCCCCTCGGGGGGCAGCGTAGTACACATCGTGACAAGCGTGGGGGCCATATCTACATTCTGAAGTGTTCACCCAGGTACACCCGGCGCACGTCGGCGTCGTTGACGATGTCGGCGGGGGTGCCCTGCGCCAGCACGGTGCCGTCGCTGATGATGTAGGCGTGGTCGCAAATACCCAGGGTTTCGCGCACGTTGTGGTCGGTGATCAGCACCCCAATGCCCCGGTTTTTCAGGAAACTGATGATGCGTTGGATCTCGATCACGGCAATCGGGTCGATCCCGGCAAACGGCTCATCGAGCAGGATGAAACTGGGCCGCGTGGCCAGCGCACGGGCAATTTCCACCCGCCTGCGCTCACCGCCCGAGAGTGACAGCGCGCTGGACTGGCGCAGGTGCTCCACCCGCAGGTCTTGCAACAAGCCGGTCAGGCGTTTTTCAATCTCGGCCTCACCCAGCGGCCGCCCCTGTTCGTCAAATTGCAGCTCCAGCACCGCCCGCACGTTGTCTTCGACATTGAGCTTGCGAAAAATCGACGACTCCTGCGGCAAATACCCCAGCCCCAGGCGCGCACGCCGGTGGATCGGCATGTGTTCGATGGATTGGCCGTCGATGGTGATGTCGCCCGCGCTGGCCCGCACCAGCCCGACGATCATGTAAAACGAGGTGGTTTTGCCAGCCCCATTGGGGCCGAGCAGCCCCACCACCTCACCCCGGCGCACCGCCAGCGAGACATCTTTCACCACCTTGCGGCTGCCGTAAGACTTTTCCAAATGGTGCGCTTGCAGGCTGCGGTGGTCCGACCCAACGTCCAGCGGACGCCCGCGCGCCGCGGCATCAGCTGCGACTTGGGGCAACGGGGTGACCACGCTGCGGCCTGTCATGGCTTGGGGGCCCCCAGGGTGCCGGCTTCACGCAGCGGCGTCGAGGCCGGGGCGGCGGGCGCGCTGGCTGCGGCGCTGTTGGGCGTCAGCATGGCCTTGACGCGACCCGCTGGCGCACCCGGCCGCCCGGTGCTGCCGACTTTGCCCGCGACAGGCGCGCCGTCCAGCGTGAACACGTCGGTGACATTGTTGTAAACAATCAAACCGGCATTGAATTCGTCGTTCATGACCGTGCCACGGTAACGGCGAAGCTGCGCGCTGCCGATGAACTTGACGGTGTCGTTGCGGCCGTCGTATTCGATGGTTTCGCCTTCCCCTTCGATGTATTCGTCCAGGCCTTCGCGCTTCTGGCGAAAAAAGGCCAGCTTGCCAGGCTCAGCCTTGACCACGCCATATTGAAAGCCATCGGGGTCTTGCCGCACATCCAGCGTGGCACCCCGGATCAGGATGGTGCCCTTGGTCAGCACCACCCGGCCGGTGAACACGCTGACCTGGCGGACATCGTCATAACGCAGGGCGTCCGCCTCCACATTCATGGGCTTGTTGCGGTCAGCCTTCTCACCCCACGCGGCAGGTGCCAGCAGGACCATCAGGACCATGACCAGTCGGGAGAGAAGGGTGTTATTCATAAAGGCACGAATCTTGCATGATTTATGCCTTGCATTGTAGCGGCCCAAAGCGCTGCGCGGTACGGCCCAAGCCCGCATGACGCGCCACGCCGCTATCCGGCACTCAGCGCCCCGCGCGCACCTCTGCCACCAGAAAATTGGCCACTTGCAGCACCCGGTCCATGGCTCTGGTCATGGCTGCGTCGGTGTAAAACCGCCCGGCCACACCCAGGGCAGGCACGCCATCCACTTGGTAGGCCGTCATCAACTGGTTGGCACGGTGCGCTTTGGTGCTTGTGCCAAAGGATTGGAAGTGGCTGGCAAACAGGGTTTTGTCAACGCCCTGCCCGGCAACCCACTCGGTGATGGCGCGCTCACTGAGCAGATTCTGGCGCGCCACATGAATGGCCGCAAACACTTTGTCATGCAGCTGGGCCAACAAACCCATGCCATCCAGGGCATAAAAGAGGCGCTGGTGCAGCAAATAATTGCTCTGGAAGGCCACCGGAACCCGTCTGAACGCCACGTCTGGCGGCAATTGGCCCGCCCACGCACCCAGCACGGGCTCAAACGCATGGCAATACGGGCAGCCGTACCAAAAAAACGCCAGCACCTCGATCTTGCCAGCGGCGGCATCCACCGGCGCCAAGTGACCCAACGGGATGAAATCCGCACCCGCCTGCGGCACCCGGGCCTGGGCCAGCACACGCGGGGGAAACAAGCCTGCGGCGCCCAGCGTGGTGGTTACAGCACAAAAATCACGACGATTCAGGGACATGTGGGTTGTCAACGCGCCACACGCACCATGGCCGCTTCCTGACCGGCAGCTTCGAGCCGGGCCTTGGCTTTTTCAGCGTCTTCACGCGTCTCAAACGGCCCCATGCGCACGCGGTAGACCGTGCGACCGGCCTGCTCACGCTCGGTCATTTTGGTCTCAATGCCCGCCAGCGAGAGCTTGGCGCGCTGGCTCTCGGCGTCTTCCGGGCTGCGGTAGGCCCCCACCTGCACAAAATAGATGAAAGCCTCCGCCGGGCTGGCTGCTTCCGATGCGGCGGCCTTGGCACCCGCCAGCTTGGCTTTGACCAGATCCCCCAGCGGGTCGGCGGTGACGGCAGGTTTGACCTCCGGCACGGCGGCATCGGCCGCCGAGGCCGCGGCCTTGGGCGGCAAAGTCTCCACCTGTTCGACGGAGGCCGGGCGCGCCGGGTTCTTGCCGTACAAGGGGGCGTTCGGATCCCAATCCTTGTTTTTCTGCTGCTCCACCGCGTCCTGATCGGCGGGGCGGTTTGTGCCCTTGTCCAGAAAGGGCACCGGCACCTTGGTCACGTACACCGCCACCGCCAGCGCCACACCCAAGCCCACCACCAGCCCCAGCACAAATCCCAGAAAAGTGCCACCCCGTTGTTGTTTCATGTTTTGCCTTTGATACCGGTCTGTGTCCGTTGCTTACATTTTTTGCGGCGCGCTGACACCCAGCACCGCCAGGCCGTTGGACAACACCTGTGCCGTGGCCGCCACCAGCGCCAAGCGTGCCAGTTTGACCGCTTCATCGTCGACCAAAATCCGCTCGGCATCGTAATAGCTGTGATAACAGGCCGCGAGTTCGCGCAGGTAAAACGTCACATCATGCGGCGCAAACCCCTCCGCGGCCATGGTCAACATGGCCGGGTATTTGGCCAGCAGCAGCATCAGCGCCTGGGCTTGCGGGCTGTCCAGCGCGCTCAGGTCAACGCTGGCCAGGCTGGCCGCGTCACCGCCCCAGGCGGCCAGCACCGAGCAGATGCGCGCATGCGCGTACTGCACGTAGTAGACCGGGTTGTCGTTGTTCTTTTGTACCGCCAGATCGACATCGAAGGTGTATTCGGTGTCGGGCTTGCGGCTCAACAGGAAGAAACGCACCGCG
>Ga0075012_10002024_pt1 | contig 20191 bp, 17 predicted proteins | sample All_14_2_FD_71474 | JGI IMG/M metagenome (GOLD analysis project Ga0075012, IMG submission 71474) | Freshwater microbial communities in response to fracking from Pennsylvania, USA - Allegheny Zone_MetaG_DW_15 | ecosystem: Environmental > Aquatic > Deep subsurface > Groundwater > Drilled... | reverse complement strand
AGGCAGCAAACAATTATTCGCCGAGATCCGGGCAGCGCTCACCGCGCAACTGGAAGGGAACTATGCGATTTCTGACAATCCATTTCAACGATAACTATGGCAAACGTACATGCTCGCATTGAAAAAGGCCACTATGCCACGACCATTCGGAGTGCCAGCCATGAAATCATTGCAGATGAACCTCTGGATCAAATGGGGGGCGACACCGGTTTCTCACCCTCCGAACTGCTGGGGGCTTCGTTGGCCGCTTGTACTGCTATTACGCTCAGAATGTATGCAGACCGAAAGGGCTGGCCCCTGGAAGCGGTAGAGGTGGACATCCATTTTGAAAGAGATGCGGAGACAAAATCATCCACGATCATTCGAAATATCCAACTTTTCGGACCTTTGGACGAGGAGCAAAAGTCCCGTTTGCTTCAGATTGCAGATAAATGCCCCATGCACCAGACGCTCACCCAACCGATCACCATTCAAAGTCACCTGATATGAGTGAAACCACCAGAATGTACACCAACGCTGAGGTTACGGTGATTTGGAAGCCAGAAGCCTGTATCCATTCAAGGCTGTGTTGGACTCAGCTGGGAGAGGTATTTGACCCGCGTAAACGCCCCTGGGTCAATATGGAAGGTGCTGATACCGCCCGAATCATCCAACAGGTGACAAAATGCCCGAGCGGAGCCCTTACCTGCTTTTTGAATGAATCAAAGGATACTGCCGACTCCATCGAGACAGAGACCAAAGTGCAGGTAATGCCCAACGGCCCCCTGCTGGTGCACGGAAAATTAACGATTAAGCTGAAAGATGGGGCCGAAGAAACCCGTAACAAGGTCACCGCATTTTGTCGCTGTGGTCAATCCGGGAACAAGCCATTTTGCGACGGGAGCCATTCCAGCACCGGATTTGAAGATCCGTAAGCCTGATTTAACAAGATATTTACCCAAGTAATAGTTTTACAAAGAAAAACACGGGCGAAAAAAACACGCACTGTAATTTTACCGCATGGAAATATCCGTCACCAATGGCATCAGGGTCGCAGTCGAGACCAGTTATCTTCCGCATCACTCCGATCCGCGGGAAGGGAAATACCTGTTTGGGTACCACATCATGATTGAAAACGGCAGTCCACACACCGTGCAACTGCTTCGACGCCACTGGTTCATCACCGATGGAGCCGCACAGGTTCGTGAAGTGGAAGGAGAAGGTGTTGTCGGAGAACAGCCCATTTTACTGCCTGGAGCGCATTACGAATATGCTTCTTATTGCGATCTTAATACGGAAATTGGCAAAATGCGGGGTACTTATCTCATGACACGCCAGGATGACGACGCCCTTTTTGAAGTAGAAATACCAGAGTTCAAAATGGTGGCGCCCAGCAAGTTAAATTAAACAGGCGTACTGGTAACCTCCCCCAAGGGCCGAACCACTTTCCCAAAAATTTTTTAAAAGATGGAATTGTTGAAAACCTAGTCCTTCAGCAATTCCAGTTGCCCGGCTGCTTTCAGGAGTTTCAAGACGGCAAGCTTGTAACTGAACACCTGTTGCCAATAATTCGTTTCGGCCTCAGAAAGTGCCGTTTGTGCATTGAGCAGATCCGTTAGAGAAGCGACCCCCTCTTTATACTGGAGTACCAGCTTTTCCGTGATCTCACGGGCGAGCGCCACATTGTCTGTCTGTGTACGGAGGGTTCGCAAGCTGGTTCCAAGTTGTTCCCGGGCTTGTCGGAACTCCAGGGTTTTGGCGGCATGAAGCTGACGCTGGTCCTCTTCAACCTTTTGGGCGTCCAGTTTATACACCCAGGCCTTGTTGTGCACCCGGAAACCATCGAAGATCGGAATTTTAAGCTTGACCCCGGCACCCGCCGCACCATACCAGCGACGGTCAGTATCGAAAAAGTTGATGTCAGGGCGAAAAGACTGTGCCGAAATGGTAGCAAAAGCACTCAGACTGGGCAATGCTTCTGCAATCGAACTTCGACGCTGAACCCCTAAAAGTTCCAGGTTGTGAGAAAGCAGACGGCTTTCGGTGGTCGTTTCAGGATCCAGGGAAAGGCTTTGCCAGCGCGAAGAATCCGCGGCAGGAGAACCGATCTCCGCACTCATGTCCAGTGCTTCATCCAAAGGCAGTCCGCACAGGAACAACAGCGTTTGTCTGAGACTGCTGATCCCCGTCAGCAGGTTCTGGCGTTGGGTTTCGAGATTGGTCTTTGCGACCCGGATCCGTTTTACATCGGTGGGTACCGCATATCCATTGTCCAGCTGGAGTTGAGCCATGCCCTGAAGCGCTTCCAGCTTGCCCAGATTTGCATCCACTGCCCGCAACAATTGCTCCGTCTGCAAAGTCTGGTAGAAAATAGAGGCCGTACTAAACATCACTTCATCTTCAGAGCGTTCAATGAGCAGGTCACTGATCCCCCGGGTATTTCTCAAGGCTGGCAGATTGCGACGTGCAGCTTCATTGATCAGGTTTTGCTCCAGGGTCACATTGCCTCCCAGTTGCCAGGGGCGACCGAACTGCACCGGGACATAAGTGCCTTCTGCCAGGTTGACCACCTCCCCTGGCATGAGCTGTGTGGGTAAGAGTGGCCAGTAATCGAGATTTATCCCGGCACTTATTTGAGGAAATGCTTCACTCCGGGCTTCTTTGACCCGTCGTTCCAGAATCTGGCGGTCAATTTTAGCCTTCCTGATCTGAGCACTGTTCTCAAGTGCCAACCGGATACTTTCGCCCAAAGCAAGCGGGCGCACTGCAGCCTGGGTAGGTTGTGCAGCTATTTTTCCCAGAAAAAGAAACAAGAACAAGATGGGCGCGTAAAATTTCATGGCACGAAGGTAAATTGAACTAGGAACGATAAACGATGAACGATGAACGATGAACGATGAAAATTGCATTGTTTGTTTGGATTTCCGGGTTAGATATAGTTCATAGTTTATAGTTCATAGTTTATCCATTGCTTTCAATATCTCCTTCGCCAGCAGGCCTGCTGCTTCCGGATTGAAACGGAAAAATAATTCTGGTTCTACAACTTCCAGCTCTGAAAGTGCTGGTTGATTCTGGTCGTCCAGGATCAGATCTACCCGGGCGTAGGCGGGACGGGGCCAGCAGGCCGCATAAGCCCGTTCTGCCAGGGCGCGTTCTGCCGGGCTCATCTCATGGGCGTGAACACTGCCACCAAAATCATCATGAACCCTGAAATCCCCGGTTTTGGCCACTTTTAACACCGCATGGCGTGCGACGCCCCCGATCACAATGACCGAGACCTCCCCTTTTTCCAGAATACTTTGCTGAAAGGGCTGGACAAGCATGGCTTCTTCAGACACCAGAACATTGAAAATAGCCTGAAGTTCTTCCAGATTTTCCGGATTGACGCGGTATGCATGTCGGGCGGTACCGGCAATACAGGGTTTGATTATCAATTCTTTACTTCCCAAACGGTTCATTTGTTCCGCCAGATCGCAAGACTGACCTCGCTCCACCACCAGAGTCGGAATAATATGCACTCCCCGGCTCTGAAGGTCCAGTAAATAATGTTTGTCTATGTTCCAGCGAATCAGCGGATAGGGATTCAGTAGCTCGGTTTGGGTCGCTACCTGGTCAAGCCAGGGAAGAAACTTCCCGATCTTGTCAAAATAATCCCAGGTGGTGCGGAAAACAGCTAAACGGGTACTGCTCCAGTCAAAATCAGGGGTAGCCCAGTTTAAACGTTTGACTTTCAGGCCGTAATGCTCCAGGGCAGCCATAACGTAGCCATCCTCCGTGAGGATCTGCTGATCGTACCAATCCGGTTCGGATGGATTTTCATAACGGCCTTCGGTGAGGAGGATAACATCGTATTTTTTCATGGCCTTATTTACATCTCAAACCTCAGGTGCTTCACGGTAGTGCCATGATTCATCAGTTGCTTGAGTGAATCCACCCCGATCGCCAGGTGGGTTTTGGCGAATTGTGTAGTTACTATTTTGTCACTCGCTTCGGTTTTGATGCCTTCACGGGTCATGGGCATATCACTCACCAGCAATAGGGCGCCAGCTGGCATCTGATTCTTGAAGGCAGCGACAAAAATGGTCGCAGTTTCCATGTCGATGGCAATGCAACGCAGGTCCCGAAGGTTCTTTTTAAAATCTTCCCGGTGTTCCCAGACCCGTTTATTTGTTGTGTACACTACGCCGGTCCAGTAGTCCCGCTCATATTCCCGGATGGTGGTAGAAACCGCTTTTTGAAGCGCAAACGCAGGCAATGCTGGCACTTCCGGGGGCAAATAGTCATTACTCGTCCCCTCCCCCCGAATGGCGGCAATGGGCAGGATCAGATCACCATTGTGGTTTTTGCCCGTTTTCAGGCCTCCGCATTTTCCCAAAAACAACACGGCTTTGGGTTTTATGGCTTCCAACAAGTCAATCACTAAACCTGCATTTGGACTTCCTATCCCAAAGTTGATGATGGTAATTCCTCCGGCAGTAGCAGCTTGCATGGGTCTGTCCAGACCAGACACCGGCACCCCGTGCAGCTCAGCAAAGTCCTTGACGTACCCTCCAAAATTGACCAATAAGATGTATTCACCAAACTGATCCAGGGGCATGCCGGTGTAACGCGGCAGCCAATCCTTCACAATAGAAGCTTTTGATTCTTTTTCAACGATAAAATTCTCCTGCCACAATTGATCCAGTTCAGCTTGGGAAAGTTTGCGGGGCGTTGGTTCGTTGTTCATGTCAAATAATTTAAAGATACCTGTCTGCAAAAGTCCGGCAATTCTGACAAACCATGGGGAGAACTTTGAATATCGGGAAAGCCGGAGTCAGATTACCGAAGATTTGATCTCAAAACAAGCCCTCAAAATACAGACAAATATCGGCTTCCTGGATTCCTCCAAAACGGCTGGGAGGGTTAAGGACGGTCATTCAGGCCTCCTTTACCAGCATTCCGCCCAAAAATATCGAAGGGATGGCCGGTCTTTTTCCCCGACGCGTACCTTGGCCGAAATTCAATTTCTATTTTCAAATCATGAAACAGATCCTACGTATTTCTCTCCTGCTTTTAGGATGTTCCGGAGTCACTTTTGCTCAGGACCTGCCTGCTGATCTCAATGGGTATCATTTTACCCCACAAAAAAAACTGAACGTTCTTCCGGTGCAAAACCAGCACCGGTCCTCCACTTGTTGGGTTTATTCCACCAACTCCTTCCTTGAGAGTGAGGTCCTTCGGATGGGGAAACCTGCCGTTGACCTGAGCGAAATGTTCGTGGTCAGGGCCGGCTATCTCGAAAGGGCCGAAAACTTCGTCCGTCGCCAGGGAGCCGCGGCATTCGGACAAGGCGCAGAGAACCATGATGTGCTGAATATTGTAAAAGAATATGGGATCATCCCTCAGGCCGTTTACAGCGGATTCCCAGCAGGGCAGGACAAGCCCGTCCACGGCGAACTGGAAGCGGTGTTAAAAGCCATCGTTAATGCGGTGGTTAAACTACCTGATGGAAAATTGAGCAACCAATGGATGGCAGCCTACAAAGGTGCACTGGACGGGTACATGGGCGCTCCGCCCTCCACCTTTCAATGGGAAGGAAAAACCTATACGCCGCAGTCCTATTTCCAGAGTCTGGGGATCGATCCAAATAACTACGTAGCACTGACCTCCTTTAACCACCACCCGTTCTACAAACCCTTTGTGCTGGAACTTTCCGACAACTGGTCGAACGGAGAGTTCTACAATGTAACGATCGATGAATTGGTTCAAACTGCCGAAAATGCAGTGCAGAACGGCTACTCCGTGGCCTGGGCGACCGATGTAAGCGAAAAGACCTTTTCAGCAAAAGAAGGACTTGCACTCCTGCCTGAAACGGCCTGGGACGACCTGTCACAAGGCGCCCGCGATTCTATCTGGAAAGCACCCATCAAAGAAAAGTGGGTGACCCAGGAAGAGCGGCAGCAGGCTTTTGATGAGATGACCACCACCGACGACCACGGCTTGCACATTACCGGTCTGGTCACGGATCAGAGCGGAACCAAATATTTTACGGTAAAAAACTCCTGGGGAACGGTCAAAAAAGAAATGAGTGGATTCCTGTACGTTTCGCAGCCCTATTTCCGGTATAAAACCATGGCAATTATGGTCCATAAAGACGCCCTGCCAAAAACAATCCGCCAGAAACTGGGACTCTAACGAAGGGCATGACCACTCAGGAACCCCTTTAAGTCTGGGGTAGAAAAGACTTTTTTTTTGAGCAAAATCACCTGCGGCAACAAGTGCAATTTTTAAATTCAAAAACCGCTCTATCTTTCGCCCCATCAATTTCTAAAACAAAACTCTACTTTGTATGGCAAACCTTTGGGTACGAAAACCTCTTTCCCAACTTTTGGCACAAGCCGGCGACTCTGAAAAAGGGCTGAAGCGAACGCTCGGAGCCTGGAATCTTGTTGCTCTTGGCATTGGAGCGATCATCGGTGCAGGTCTTTTTGTGCGTACAGCTGCTGCTGCCGCCGAAGCTGCCGGACCATCTGTTACACTTTCTTTTATTGTGGCCGCTATTGGCTGTGCATTTGCGGGGCTGTGTTATGCAGAATTCGCTTCTATGATCCCGATTGCAGGGAGTGCCTACACGTATGCCTATGCGACCATGGGTGAGTTTGTAGCCTGGATCATTGGCTGGGCCCTGATCATGGAGTATGCGCTTGGCGCGGCAACAGTTGCTGTAGCCTGGTCCGAATACCTGAATAAATTATTGGGGGGAGCCATACCCTTCGAATGGTGTCATGGTCCGATGGAGGGTGGCATTATGAATGCGCCTGCGCTGGTCATCCTGCTCGCGCTTACCCTGATCCTGATCAAAGGCACCCAGGAATCGGCGTTCGTAAACGCTGTCATTGTGGCGATCAAGGTGTCTATTGTACTGATTTTCATTGCAGTAGGTTGGCAATTTATCGAACCTGCCAACCACACACCCTACATGATCCCTGAAGGCACCCCTGGCCATGAAGGCTTCTTCAAACACGGCTGGGGTGGCATTTTAGGCGGTGCTGCCATTGTGTTCTTTGCGTTTATTGGCTTTGACGCCGTTTCAACCGCAGCACAGGAAGCTAAAAATCCTGGTCGGGATATGCCCATTGGTATCCTGGGCTCCCTGGCAGTTTGTACTGTGTTGTACATTCTGTTTTCCTATGTACTCACGGGCGTAGCCAACTGGACAGAATTTGCAGGAGCCGGTAAAGAAGCTTCCGTGGCCTATGCCATTCAGAACCACATGCCCGGATATGAATGGCTTGCCACTGCCGTCACGGTCGCCATTCTTGCAGGTTTTTCCTCGGTGATCCTGGTGATGTTGATGGGTCAGAGCCGCGTGTTCTATTCTATGGCCAACGACGGACTGATCCCGAAGGTGTTTGCTGAATTGCACCCTAAACACCGCACACCCTACAAATCAAACTGGATCCTGTTCCTTTTTGTAGGAGCTTTTGCGGCTTTTGTGCCCGGAAGTGTAGCAGGCGACCTGACTTCATTCGGAACCTTGCTGGCCTTTGTGCTGGTAAGCCTCGGAGTATTGTTCATGCGCCGTTCCAATCCGGAACAAAAACGTCCGTTCCGCACCCCGTTTGTGCCTTTGGTGCCGATCCTAGGCGCAGTGATCTGCTTGGGTATGATCGTTGCCATTGACCCATTCACCCTCAAGGCCGCCCTGGTTTGGATGTTACTTGGTTTTGTGGTGTATTTCGGCTACAGCCAGCGCAACAGTAAATTGCAAGGCTAAGGCCCTTCAAAGCATGATTTATCCCGGATCCTGGAACGTTACTTTTGGGTAACATACCAGGATCCGGGACAAGTTTTATTCCCGACAAACCTAAAGCACTCCCCGCTGCCCCACCCTTCTTGTTGGCCCAGACCTCCTTTCCTGACATGATCATCTCTGCAATCGTCGCAACCGCCAAAAACAACGTCATTGGGAAAGACAACCAGATCCCCTGGTATTTGCCTGCCGACCTTTCCTATTTTAAAAAAACGACGCTGGAACATCACCTCATCATGGGGCGCAACAGTTTCAGGAGTATCGGCCGTCCGCTTCCGAAGCGCGTCAATATTGTGGTGACCCGGGACCCTTTTTTTACTGCAGACGGGGTATTGATCGCCCATTCTGTGGAAGAGGCGCTGGGGATGGCTTTTGACGGAGGCGAAGAAGAGGTTTTCATTATCGGAGGCGGGGAAATCTATCGGGAAACGGCTGATCTGTGGGATCGGATCTACCTGACTGAGGTAGATATGGAGGTTGAAGGGGATGTCTTTTTCCCGGAAACAGACCCGAAGGAGTGGAATGAGATCTGGCGCGAGGCGCATCAGGCCGATGAAAAGAACGAATGTGCGTACACATTCCGCGTTTTAGAGCGCAAACAAGTGGATTGACCTGCTCTAAAATTTTCCTGCCAAACTCTTTGGAAAAAAAACCTGCCTTTTTTTATACTTTTGCACCCGAATTTCACGGGGCAGGGCTTAGAAATGCATCCCCATGCTCTTACCGAATCCGGTTTTGCAATACATCGTGCTTTACACACACCAATCAAGTCTGGTTTTTTGACACATGGAAAAGAAGCGACTGCTCCTGATCACGCAAGAACTCGCACCCTACACAGAGGGTACCGATATTTCTGAACTCGTGGGGAAACTTCCCAAATTTTTTGCGGATCAAGGTTTTGAACTGCGCATCCTCATGCCCCGCTACGGCGTGGTGAACGAACGCCGTCACCGGCTTCATGAAGTGGTGCGCCTTAGCGGGATGAACATCATCGTTGACGACGACGATTATCCACTGCTTATTAAAGTAGCCTCCCTGCCCGGCTCTCGTTTGCAGGTTTATTTTCTCGACAATGAAGAGTTTTTTAAACGCAAAATGGTGTTTGAAGACGAGAAAGGACAGCCCTTTGAGGACAATGCAGATCGTGCAGCATTTTTCTGCAAAGGTGCTATCGAGACGGTAAAAAAATTCGGTTGGCCTCCGGACTACATTATGTGTCAGGGTTGGATGACCAGCCTTTTACCGCTTTACCTCCGTACTGCGTATAAGACCGAACCGATCTTTGCCAATGCGCAGATCATTTATGGAGCTTACGATACTCCCCACGAACACGAAGGAGGTGAACGTTTTTTCCAGAAGGCCGCCATCAACAATCTGACCAAGAAGCAACTTGAACCTTACCGCGAGGGCGATCAGGTTTCCATGCACAAAGGAGCGGCACATTATGCAGATGCCGTGATCATCGGCAGCGAATCACTGTATAGCAGCGTTCCACATTTGTCGGAAAATGGTGAAAAGCCGGTATTGCCATGGCAACCCATCGAAACAGCACTTCCTGCTTACCTGGAATTTTTAAAGAGTCTGACAGAAGACGTTCCAGCGTAATTCAGGAAATCGGAACCGCAAGATTTTTTCAGGTGATTGGCTTTTCGGGGCTCCAGGCAACCCAGCATTGAATCTCAGGGTCATCTCCCCCGACCATCCAATCACCTATTTTAATTTATAGATTACCCCATCCCCCAATCAACCATGTACATGACCATAAACATGAAGCAAAAACTCCCGGCTTTTGCCGGAATCCTCATAGCCGCCGTTCTTTTATGGACTGGCTGTAAAGAACCAGGCCCTCTGGGGGCAAATTTGCTCGGCGACGAGTATGCCGATTATGCATTCACGGATACCATTGGAATCCGGTGCACCATTGAACGGGAAGACAGTTCCCTGACCTCCGACCGCAATTCAACTGCCGATTACTTTTTGTGTGGGGAGCTGAATGATCCGGAATTCGGAACTTCTTCTTCCGATATCTATGCTCTGTTGCTCAGTGAAACCTTGAATCCTAATTTTGACAGTACCACCCAGGTTTTCGACAGTATCGTTCTTTATTTGCGCTACGCTACAAGTGGATTCTACGGAGATACCACGCTTCCACAAACCTTGCGGGTCCTGCGGATAGATGATGGCATGTACCTCGACGACAACAAGGACTATTTCTCGACCAATGCGTTCCCTGCATCCGAGGAGTTGGGGCGTCTGGATAATTTCAAGCCAAAACCTACCACCATTGACAGCCTTTTTGATGGTGTGAAAGGGTCGTTTATCCGGGTGGCACTCAAGCCGGAGTTCGGACAGGAGCTTTTCAATGCAGACAGCGCATCCTTTTCCGTGGACTCCTTCTTCTTCAAGAAAGTCCGGGGATTGAAGATCGTGACCTCTACCGGAGGCGCTGTGCCTGGCTCCATGCTGGCTTTCGATCTGAACAACAATTCACTGAGTCGGGTACGTCTCTTCTACCATTCCAAAGCAGACAGTACTGCCCAGAATTTTGACTTCTTTTTTGAGGGCGCCAATAAGTTCACCCATTTTGAACACCAGCATGGCAGCAGCCCAGCCGGATCCAAGATCGGCCAGGAGTCTCAGGAGAAGATCTATGTTCAGGGAATGCATGGCCTGCGGGTAAAAATAGAATTTCCCAATGCGCATTACCTCAACAATATCGCGGTAAACCAGGCACAACTTGTCCTCACTCTTGCGGATGATAACGCCTTTTTAACCCCTGCCACCCAGTTGGCCCTGACCCAAAAAAAAGATACTGCTTTTGACTTCACCAGCGATGTCTATTACTCCTTCGGAAGTAATCTGACCGGTGGCTTCCTGAACTTTGGAGGAACGCCTAAAAAGGAAGTTGACAACGGTACCAGCGTAACACGTTACAGACTCACCCTCAGTGAGTTGTTCCAACATATTGTGGATGATGATTCAAGCACCGATACCAAAAACAGAACGGTCTATCTTGGTGTTTACCCACGCAGCCGTACGGCAGGGAGATCTGTGCTGTATGGACCAGGCAGCCTGACCTTCCCAGCCAAGCTGGAGTTAACTTATACCAGGGTAAAGTGAGCAATGGGATAAAGGATTCAGGGGTCGCCCCCTCCCTGTATCCTTTATCCCATGGTTACCTTCCCTCTTTCATTCTTATCATTCCCTCTATCCCATGTGTGGAATCGTTGGTTACATCGGCCCGAAAAAAGCCTACCCTATCCTGATCAAAGGCCTCACCCGCCTCGAATACCGCGGCTATGACAGTGCCGGGGTTGCCCTGCAAAACGGCTCACTGCGTGTTTTTAAAAAGAAGGGGAAGGTCGCAGATCTGGTAGCCTTTGCCAAAGACCAGGATACCAGCGGCAATGTCGGCATGGGCCATACCCGTTGGGCAACCCACGGGAAACCCGACGACACCAATGCGCACCCGCATACCAGCAATAATGGCCGCGTGGTGATCATCCACAACGGTATTATCGAAAACTACGCGGTGCTGAAGAGTGCCCTGATTCGCCACGGATACAATTTTATCAGTGAAACGGATACGGAAGTACTGGTAAACCTGATCGAAGCGGTTCAAAAACTGGAAAATCTACCGATCGAAGAAGCCGTCCGGCAAGCACTTACTCAGGTCCATGGCGCCTACGCCATTGTCGTCATGGATCGGGACGATCCAAACAAAATCGTTGCTGCCCGGAAATCAAGTCCCCTCGTCATTGGGATCGGTAAAGGAGAGTTTCTGATCGGCTCGGACGCTACCCCAATTGTGGAACATACCAAAAATGTAGTTTACCTGGAAGATGAACAAGTGGCCACCTGCGCCCTTGGAGAAGAATTGAGTATCAAGACTTTACGCAACGAGGTCGCCACGCATACCGTCCATGAGATCGAGCTGGAAATTGAGCAGCTGGAAAAAGGCGGCTATGATTACTTCATGCTCAAGGAGATTTTTGAGCAACCTACCACCATTGCAGAGTGTATGCGCGGGCGTATGAACGCCGATGAAGGCTGGGTGCGGCTCGGTGGCATGGACGAATATCTGAAACGGCTCGTCAATGCGGAGCGCATGATCATTCTGGGTTGTGGCACTTCCTGGCACGCCGGTATGATCGCAGAATATTTGATTGAAGACCTGGCAAGGCTGCCCGTGGAAGTAGAATACGCTTCCGAGTTCCGGTACCGGAACCCGGTGGTTCGCGACAACGATATTGTACTCGCTATTAGTCAGTCCGGCGAAACCGCAGACACTTTTGCGGCGCTTGAGCTTGCCAAAGAACGGGGCGCACTTACTTATGGGATTGTGAACGTAGTGGGTTCGTCCATTGCCCGACTCACCCACAGTGGTTCCTACATCCACGTAGGACCAGAGATCGGAGTAGCCTCGACCAAAGCATTTACCGGGCAGGTCACGATGCTCAGTATGATGGCGCTGATCCTGGGGTATGAGCGCGGTTATTTACCCAAATCACAATACCAAAAGCTCGTTCAGGAGCTTTCTTTGATTCCCCAAAAAGCAGATGAATTACTCCAGAAATGCCAAAAGCAGGTGGAGTACATTGCTGGTGAATTCAAGGATGCTACCAATGCACTTTACCTCGGAAGGGGCTATAATTTCCCGGTGGCGCTGGAAGGCGCATTGAAATTGAAAGAGATCAGTTACATCCATGCAGAAGGCTATCCTGCTGCAGAGATGAAACACGGACCGATCGCGCTCATAGACGAAAACATGCCTGTGTTCGTTATTGCAACCAATAAGAGTGCCTATGAAAAGGTAGTGAGCAATATTCAGGAAGTAAAGGCACGAAAAGGGATTGTTATAGCCGTTGTAACAGAAGGCGATGAAACAATTAAGTCGCTCGCCGACCACACCATTGAGATCCCGGAAACGGAAGAACCCTTTACGCCCCTGCTTTCTGTCATACCTTTGCAACTGCTGGCCTATCACATGGCCGTACTGCGTGGTTGTGATGTGGACCAGCCCAGGAATCTGGCAAAGTCCGTAACGGTGGAATAATTCTTTTCTTTGCAAAGCCTTTTGATCAAGAACTCCCAGCACAGATACCTGGCAAAAGACTTTTAAAGATGCAGCGGAATCGCCCACAAAAAAAGCCCTGCTAACCCAGGTTACAAGATCAATACCATGAATAATTTAGATATCGCTTATAATACCGAGCGTCCGGACATTCGTTTTCCAGAGTATGGTCGCTCCATTCAGGAAATGCTGTTGCATGCCAAGACCATTGAATCGCCTCAAAAAAGGCAAAAAACAGTGGAATCGATCATTGGCCTGATGATACAACTTGGGCCCCAAGGCAACCGGAACATGGATGATTACCGTGAAAAGCTCTGGAACCATGTTTTCGCCCTGACCAACTACGAACTGGACGTAACTCCTCCTGCCGGCATTATCATCCGCAAAGAAGAGGATCGGGTAAAACCTCAACCGCTTGGATATCCAACCACAGCCACCCGGATGCGCCACTATGGCAACAGTGTGCATGCGCTGATCCAGAAGGCCATAGAAATGCCGGAAGGCCCCAAAAGGGAAGGGTTTGTGGAAGTGATCGCTTCCTACATGAAACTGGCCTACAAAACCTGGAATAAAGAACACTACGTCAGCGACGACATCGTAAAAGAGGACCTTGAGATCCTTTCCAACGGCTTATTGGTGCTGCACGAAGGCCACGATTCCCTGGATAAACTTGCTGCAGGCGTCGGGAAACTGGACAACCGCAACCGAACCAATCTGGGCATTGGTCCTAACCCCAGCAGTGGTCGGAGACGGGGCGGACGCAACCGTGGAGGAAGTAATAGTGGCGGCGGAGGCGGTGGAAGAAGCAATAGTGGAGGCGGCAACAACAATAACCAGAACAACAGCGGTCGCCGTAGAAAGCGTTGATTTGATAAAAATTCTGCAGCAGTATTTTTTTCAATATCAATTGAGTACGAGATTGGACAAAAAAAAATTAAAAATTTTTTAAAGCCCTAACAACAGTGTTTCAAAAAGGAACATACCTTTGCAACAAAAGGAGGCTTTTCCTGCCCTTTTTTAACTGAGATAACTCGCCAAGAGGCTTAAGATAAAGGTTTAAAATGAAGCGTGTTTTGATGACGTCCTTCTCCGAAAACGTTCGGAGGGGGACTTTTTTTGTGCCCAAATATTTCCTGCTTACCTTGCCCCATGTCTGCTCCAACTCCCACCCTACATCCCTTGCTCGTACGCCTGGTAGCCCAAAACCTTAAGGCCATTTTTCAGGAAAACCGCTATGCGGACAAAGTGATCGAACAAGCACTCCGCAGTAACCCAAAAGCAGGCAGTCGGGACCGGGCTTTTGTAGCGGAAACAACCTATGAGGTACTCCGGTATTTCCGCTTGTATGTGGAAATATTAGGCGCTGAACCTAGCTCAGAACTTGATTTCTGGCAACTTATTGGGGTCCATCTCCGATTCAAAAACATTGAATTGCCCGATTGGCAGGAGTTCAAAAAACTGAGAACCAAGGAGTTTGATTCAAAAGTGGCAAGCTGGCAACACAGCGGGCAGGGCGCCAACCTGAAAGCTCAGCCCCGCCGCATCCTGGAGAGTATCCCGGACTGGCTGGATACCCTGGGTGAATCTGAACTCGCTGATCGATGGGACGAAACCCTTCATTGGCTCAATAGGCCCGCTCAGGTAGTGCTACGGACCAATCGGCTTCGAACCACCCCCCAGGCACTACTGGAGGCGCTCCAGGCCGAAAATGTTGATGCCAGAATGATGCCCAACTCCGACGCATTGGTGCTGAACGTACGCAAGAATGTATTTCAGACCAGCATTTTTAAAAAGGGCTGGTTCGAGGTGCAGGATTATAGTAGCCAGCTTGTGGCGCCTTTACTGGCCCCGCAGCCGGGAATGCGGGTGGTGGATGCCTGCGCCGGCGGAGGTGGCAAAACGCTGCACCTGGCAGCCCTCATGCAAAACAAAGGCAGCCTCATCGCCCTGGATACACATGCCTGGAAACTGGACGAACTCCGCACCCGTGCCCGACGGGCCGGGGCCACGAATATAGAGACCCGACCCATCGAAAGCCGAAAGACCATTAAACGACTTTACCATTCTGCCGATCGGCTTTTGCTGGATGTTCCCTGCAGCGGACTGGGCATTTTACGCCGCAACCCGGATGCAAAGTGGAAACTTCAGCCCGAGCAGATCGAGCAACTGCGCGCCACCCAACAGGAAATTTTACAGGCTTACGCACCCATTACGAAGCCTGGCGGCCGAATGGTCTATGCAACATGCAGTATATTACCCTCCGAAAATCAAGACCAGATCGAAAAGTTTTTGGCCAGCCCGGCCGGTCAGGATTTCAAATTTTTGGAGGAAAGACGAATTTTGCCGCAAGATGACGGATTTGACGGGTTCTATATGGCACTGCTGGAAAGGGTGGGTAGTTAAGAGTCCTTTCAACACCCCCTGATCTCCCAATCACGACTTAACCGATACCAATGTTATGACGCTCGAAAATCTACTCAAAGACTATTGTTCGTATAATCTGTGGGCCAATGAACTCACCGTCCATTGGTTGAAAAGCAAGGACCAGGATCTGATGGAACGGGAGATCCCTTCCAGTTTCCCGAGCCTGCGCAGCACCCTGATGCATATCTGGGCAGCAGAGGATGTATGGCTCAACCGCCTGAAAAACCTCTCCCCTACCGAGTTTATCTCCGAGACTTATACCGGGAGTACCGCGAAGCTATTCGAACACTTGCTGCAAAACTCAGAGTTATTCAAATATTTCGTTCAGCGACAAAGCGACGATTTTTTCAATAACACGACCATTTACAAACATTTAAACGGCAAGCCGAACGAGCAATACAATGCAGAGATCATCCTGCACTGCATGCAGCACAGCACCTATCACCGCGGACAAATTGTGACCATAGCCCGGAGTCTGGGATTGACCGATCCGCCCAAAACGGATTACATCGAATATGTCCGGCAAAAACAGACCGAACTTTAATTGCCCCAACCAATCCCCAACGCATGCGCATCCTCCATTTTTCAGATACTCACCTGGGCTACCAGGCATTCGACCAGGTGAATGAGGCCGGCATTAATGCCCGGGAACAGGATGTGTACGATGCCTTCGAACGGGTGGTCCAAAGAATCCTGGAGCTCAAGCCGGATCTGGTACTCCACTCCGGCGACTTTTTCCATCGGCCCAGCCCCAGCAATCGCGCCCTGACATTTGGGCTCGAACAACTCCGTCGGATAGGCAATGCCGGAATTCCAACCGTTATTATTGCGGGCAATCATGAAACCCCCAAAACGATCTACAATGCGCCGATCCTTCGGGCGCTCCGAACGCTGGATCACGTTTTCCCGATTTTTGGGGATCAATGGGAGACAAAGACTTACGGGAAGGTAGCCATCCACGGGGTTCCGCACATCAACGACAACCGCCTGCTGCTCACTGAATTGGAACGACTTAACCCCATTCCGGACAAGTTCAACATGCTGCTTTTGCATACCTCTCTGGGCAAACGATACCTGATGGAGGAGTACGGGGAGCAGTTGTTTCCGGCAAGCTTTGAATCCAAACTGGCCGCATTTCAATACATCGCCCTGGGGCACTGGCACAACTGTCAACGGATCGATCTGCATCCCTGCGCCTGGTATTCCGGCAGTATCGAACGACTCAGCGATACCGAAATTGGAGCTGAAAAAGGCTTTTTACTGCTGGATGTACAGGAAGACCTTAGCTGCACCGTGACCTTTGAATCCATTGAGACCCGCCCCTGGTTACGCTGGGAACGAAGCGCCTGCCATGAAATTTCAGTCGCCGAACTGGAAGCCGAACTGGAACATTTCAAACAAAACAATGACACCAAAGCAGCGATCCTGTCCCTGACCTTCAGCGATATCCGCCCGGAACAAACCCTGGAGCTCGGCAACCTCCGGCTCAGGCAGCTCTTTCCGAACGCTTTTCAGATCATCCCAAAGCGCAAAACCTACAGCGACCGGACCTTTGTTCAGGGCATAGAAGCCAACCAGTTCGATAGCCTGGACAAGGTTTTTGCAGACTATTTGCACAGTAAATATCCGGAAGACGAAGCGCTGGTGGACAGGCTGGTGGAACGCGCCGGAAAATATTTCAATGCCGAAACCTGATGATCCTTAATACCCTTCGTCTCACCAATTACAAACAATACGGCCACCTGGAGCTCGAATTCAGGGAAGGTCTGGTCGGCATCATTGGTAAAAATGGTGCGGGGAAATCCACCATTTTTGAAGCAATCCTGTATTGCCTGTTTGGGCGCGACGAGAGCAATAAAAACCATATCCGTTCCGCATTTGCCGAGCCAAAAACAACCGTGGAATTGCAGCTGGATTTTAGCATTGGTGAAATTGGTTATCGGGTAAAACGTGAATTCCGGGGGAAGGCCCTGGCAGTCGGCGCTGAATTTTACAAAAATGATGATCTGATTGCCAAGGGAGTAACTGCAGTAAACGAGGAGCTGGTGAAGGTGCTGCACATGGAAAAGGATGCTTTCAAACGATCCGTTTTCTCCGGTCAAAAAGAACTTTCTGAAATATCTGACTCCACCGGGGAAGCACGTAAACGCATGGTGCGGCGGATGCTCGGACTTGACAAGCTGGACGAGGTGCAGATTAAGGTCAATTCCGATCTCCGCGACCTCAACAGCCAGATCATCGGCCAACGTCAGAATCAACTTTCTGAAGAAAGTTTGGAAATCCTGAAAAAAACGGTCGCTGAACACGAAAAGGCGTTGGAATTAAACCAGAAAGCCCTGCAAATTGAACAGCAAAAGCTGCAGGACATTCAGGAAAAATACCAGGCCGAAAAAGCAAAGTTTGATCAGGAAGAAGCACGGTTTAAGCGCCATAGCACGCTGGGCAACGAGCTAACCCAGGTAGAGGAACGGCTCGCAGGATGGAATACCCAACAAGTAATCCTGAAAAAAAAGGAGTCTGATCTACGCCTGCAACAGGAAAAACTGAGCAAGGAGCGGGCTGAATTTTCCGGATATGAAGCAGAGAAAAAAACGCTCGACGCCATGGAGCGGGAGCATTCGAGACACATCAACCGGGTGGCCAGACTCACCAAAATAAAGGAAACCCGGGAGCAGCTGGAAGCCAGCGTTTTAAAGACCAGATCCTGGACCCCACAATTAGCCGGAAAGGCAAGCGTGGACGCCGACCTGGCACTGAAGCAAAAAGCCGTCCTGGATCTGGAAGTTTCCATTAAAGCCAAAATTGCGGAGCACGCTGAAAATGAAAAACGCATCGGTGGCATCCAGGCCAGCATTCGCGAACGAGGACAAAAACTGGACAATCTTCGGGCACTGGGTCGTGAAGGCAGTTGTCCTACCTGCCTTCAACCACTTCTGGAAGGCTATGAACTTGCCTTGGCTGCCTTGGAACAAGAGATCAATACCCTCCAGTCCAATCAGTTACAGTCGCTCGAACTAGAAAAAAAAGGAATCCTCGAAGCCGGTCGCATCTTGAGAGAACAGCAGGAATCGGAGCGAAAACTGGCCGAAAAACTCCTCCAGGAACAAACCAAACTGGCCGAAATAACCCGCCAATATTTGGCAGAAGAGCAACAGCAAAAGCATCTGGAGAGCCGTTTGACCGCTGATGAAACCATTCTTCAAGAAATTGGAGCAGTGAATTTTGACGAAACAGCCTACCAAACTCTGCGGGCAAAACTCGCTGCCCAGGAACCCCGTTATCTCGATTTCCTCAGTCAGGAAAATTATGTTGCCCGAGAACTGCCAGCAACCCTGACCGCCCTTCAAAATACCGGAGCAGAGATCACAACAGCAGAAAAAAAGATCCATAACCTAAAGGCCGAACTTGCGACCCTTGGGTACCATGAAGCCGCTTATAATTTTGCCAAACAGGCGGTGGCTGATTTCAATGAGGCCTTTCAAACACAGACCGGGATTTTTCGTGGGCTGGAAAAAACAGGCCTCGAAATCCGGGGTGAATTGTCAAAATCCATCGAAAAAATTCGCGCCAATGAACGAATTCAGGCACAGATCAGCGACAAACTTGAGGAAATAGACCTGCTCCGAAAACTGGCTGAAATGCTCAGTACCTTTAAAACTGAAATTCTGGAAAAAGTAAGTCCTGGCATTTCCAGGGAAGCCAGCGACCTGTTCAGCCGCATCACCAAAGGGAAATACGAGGGGATCCGGGTGGATGAGAATTTCGATTTTGCCATTGCCGACGGGGGGCTTTTTTATCCCATCGAACGCTTCAGTGGCGGAGAGGTGGACCTGGCCAATTTCTGCCTGCGCATTGCGATCACCAAAGCTATTATGGACCTGAGTGGCACCGGACAACGCTTGGAATTCCTGGCATTCGACGAAATATTCGGAAGTCAGGACGAGGAACGACGGATGGAAATGATGATGGCACTCAACTACTTACAAGAGCAGTTCAGGCAGATCTATATCATCTCTCATATTGATAGTCTCAAGGATTATTTTCCACACCTGCTGGAAGTTCAGTCGGCTGCAGAAGGAAGTACCGCGATCTGGAGGTAGAAAGATCAGGATTCCATTCACTCTTTTTCCTTCCCGCTCACAACGACCACGATCTCTCCTTTCACTTCCTTGGAAGTATAATGTAGCAGCAATTCAGACAGCGGAGCGGTCTTGACCTCCTCAAATTTTTTGCTGAGTTCGCGGGCTACACAAGCCAGCCGATCCGGGCCGCAATGCACAATAAGTTCGTCCAGACACTTCACCAGCCGGAACGGAGATTCATACAAGACAAAGGTGTGTGGCAAAGCCGATAAATACTTCAGACGGGTCTGCCGGCCTTTTTTATGCGGCAGAAAACCTTCAAAATGGAAGGTGTCGCAAGGAAGTCCGCTTGCAACCAGTGCGGGCACAAAGGCTGTGGCGCCAGGCAAACATTCCACCCGGATTCCCCGGCGTTGGCAAGCTCTGGCCAGCAAAAATCCGGGATCTGAAATGCCCGGCGTACCTGCATCAGAAATGAGTGCCATGGTGACCCCGGAAGCCAGTTCATCCACCACATATTCCACCTTCGCATGCTCATTGTGGGCATGGAAAGCGCGCAGATGCGTTTTGATCTCGTAATGATCCAGTAACCTGCGGCTGGTTCGGGTATCCTCCGCCAATACGACCGACACCTCTTTCAGCACCCGAATGGCGCGGAGGGTGATGTCTTCGAGGTTGCCGATGGGCGTTGGGACAATATAGAGCATAGGTTGGAGGACTTTGGGCCCTGGACTTTCGGACTTTGGCCCTCGGACGCTCAGCCCTGAAGGCAAGTCCAAGGTCCAAGGTCCCGGTAGTCCAAGGTTCTTATGCGTTTTTAATCGAAAACGAATACGTCTC
>Ga0075012_10002023_pt1 | contig 20193 bp, 13 predicted proteins | sample All_14_2_FD_71474 | JGI IMG/M metagenome (GOLD analysis project Ga0075012, IMG submission 71474) | Freshwater microbial communities in response to fracking from Pennsylvania, USA - Allegheny Zone_MetaG_DW_15 | ecosystem: Environmental > Aquatic > Deep subsurface > Groundwater > Drilled... | reverse complement strand
TTACCTATCAGTGTATTAATTCGATTAAATGAAACTTCAATTTCGAAATTTTTAATTACTTCGGGATAAACATCCACTACTTCGGAGGAAATAACTCCACCGGCAATTTCCTTTATCATCAAAGCTGCGCGCTTCAGAGCATAAACCGTATTATTAGGATCAGCGCCGCGCTCGAAACGGAACGAAGCATCCGTTTTCAGATTGTGAAGCTTTGACGTTTTCCGAACGTGGGTTCCATCGAAATAAGCGCTTTCGAGAAAAATCGCTTTCGTATGTTCAGTGACTCCTGATTTTGCCCCGCCAAAAACACCAGCAATACACATGGGCTCAGCGCTATTGCATATCATCAGATCGTCGGCGCCAAGGCTGCGCTCAACATCATCGAGGGTAACAAATTTAGTTCCGGCAGGCATTTTCTTCACAATCACCTTATTTCCTGTAACAAATGCTGCATCGAAAGCATGAAGTGGCTGGCCGGTTTCCATCAGCACATAATTGGTGATATCAACGATATTATTAATCGGACGCAGGCCAACTGCTTTTAACCTGTTTTGAAGCCATTCAGGGGAATCTTTAACCTCAAAACCACTGATCGTGATTCCTGAATACCTGGCGCAAGCTTCCGGGTTTTCAATGCTAACTGATATATTAAGCGAAGTATTTTCAACTTTAAAATTTTCGACTGATGGATATGAAAGCGAAACACTCTCGTGCTGCGTTTCGCGGTTACTGATGGCAGCAACAAGGTCGCGGGCCACGCCTATGTGGGAAGTGGCATCGGCACGGTTAGGGGTTATTGCTACTTCAAATATCGTATCGGATTCAAGGTTAAAGTATTCGGCAGCAGCTGATCCGACTTTTGCATTTTCATCAAGAACCATAATACCTGCATGGGAATTACCCAAGCCAAGTTCATCTTCGGCACAGATCATTCCATCGCTGGGTTCGCCCCTCAGCTTCCCGGCTTTAATAGTAAAAGATTCATCTCCGTTATAAAGCACTGTGCCAATTGTAGCAACAGGAACCCGCTGACCGGCAGCCACATTGGGTGCGCCACAAACAATATCCAGCACTTTTCCATCGCCTATATCCACTTTGCAACATGTGAGTTTATCGGCATTCGGATGGCGTTGTGTTGAAACAACATGCCCTATCACTATGCCTTTCAGTCCACCTTTTACGGATTCGAATTCTTCGATGGCTTCTACTTCCAGGCCGCAATCAGTTAAAATACGGGCTACTTCAACAGGGGGAAGGCTGATATTTACATACTCTTTCAGCCATTTGTACGATATTTTCATTATAAAATTTTTACGGAGGCGCAAATTTAATGATTATTTGTTTTGCTGGTTGTAAAATTCCTTCTGCAGGCTGTGGGATGTGGGATGTGAGATGTGGGACATGAAATGTGGGTTGTGAGGTAGGAGTGAATTTTGAATTTTAATAAAAGCATAAAGTAAATCTAAATCCTATTTAAATTCTGTGTTTTAATAGTAATCAAAAAGCAAAAGAGATATTGAAACTTTCAAATATGTTCGTAATCCTTTTTCAGCATCCCTTCCGAGAAATGTGTACTTTTGCTCACTTCAAAAATATTTAAAAACACTTTCCTTGAAAAAATACATCTTCTCGTCAATTTTACTTCTTTCATTATCAGTAATCCTGATCAGCTGGGGAGGAACAGGTCACCGGAAAATCAGTGAATCTTCATCACATTCGTTTAACCAGGAAATGCAGGGCTTTATGGCATGGGCTGGTTTTATTGCTGATCATGCCTCAGATGCGGATTACCGCAAAGGTTCCGATCCAACCGAAGGACCGAAACATTATATCGATATTGATAACTACAGTACTTTTGTCAATACTGGCAGAATCCCGCAAACCTTTGATTCGGTGGTTGCGCTTTATGGTTATTCATTTGTTGAGGATAATGGAATCCTGCCATGGGCTACTGAGCGTAGTTTCGATTCGCTTCGCAACTGCCTTCAACGACTCGATTTTGCGAAAGCACAGATTTTTGCGGCTGATTTGGGACATTATGTAGCTGACGGACATATGCCTATGCACATTACGAGGAACTACGACGGACAATTTACAGGAAATACAGGAATTCACTCGCGTTTTGAATCCACTTTGATAAATGCACACATTTCGGAAATTATCTATACCGGATATGATGCCGAATTGGTGAACAATGTGAACGACTACATTTTTAATTATTTGTACCAGAGCTATCCGTATGTTGATTCGGTTCTGATGGCTGATAATTATGCCAAAACATTTTCAACAAACACATCTTCAACTGCTTATAAAAATGCATTATGGGATAAGAGTAAAAGTTTTACTACCCCGCTCTTTAAAAATGCATCACACGCCCTTGCGGACCTGATTTATACTGCATGGGTGCAGGCTGGCAGCCCTTCGTTAAATTCAGCTGCTGGCATAAATCCAGAATCGATAAGCAATGCAACGCTTGAACAAAACTTTCCGAATCCGTTTTCGACATCAACGCAAATCAGTTATACGCTTAAAGAAAACTCAAAGGTTATTCTGGAAGTCCGCAACCTAAGTGGAGAAATTGTTAAAACACTGGTTAAAGATACACTCACAACCGGCAATCATTCATGCGAATGGATTCCGGAGAAAGTGCCGGCAGGCATGTATTACCTGGTTTTAAATACCGGTAAATTTATTCAGATCAGGAAAATGGTTTATTCAGGCGGGCTTTAGTTTCAGAAAAAAATCAGATGAGAACCTTGTAGGAATAAAAATTTCCACTGACAAGAAGTTCAGGTTTTTTAATACGCAATTTCAAAATCACAAGTACAGTTCCGCCTTATTTTAACTAATCTGCGACCATTCCGACTTTTTGCTGTTCAGATATTCGAGATAGCGCACAATCCGTTGATTTTCGGGTTTTACCAGATGAGGATCATCGTCAAGTAATTTCTGCGCAATAGTTCTTGATACACGTAGCATTTGTTCATCGCGCACAATATCAGCCAGTTTAAGGTCGAGGATTCCGCTTTGTTTGGTTCCTTCCAGGTCGCCGGGGCCGCGAAGTTTCAGGTCAACGTCAGAAATCTCAAAACCATCTGTTGTGCGAACCATAGTATCGATCCGGATGCGACCATCAGCAGTTAGGTTAAAACCCGACATAAGTATGCAGTGCGATTGATCGGCTCCACGCCCTACTCTGCCTCTCAGCTGGTGAAGCTGCGACAGTCCGAACCTCTCCGCATTTTCGATTACCATTACCGAAGCATTCGGAACATCCACGCCAACTTCTATAACCGTAGTAGCAACAAGAATTTGTGTTTCTCCATTTTTGAACCGCATCATTTCGCTATCCTTTTCGTCAGCTTTCATGCGACCATGAACCATACTTAGTTTATAATCAGGAGATTTGAAAACCAGTTTCAATTGATCGAACCCATCGATAAGGCTTTTCAAATCGAGCATTTCCGATTCTTCGATAAGCGGATACACAATATAAACCTGCCGGCCCGAAGCTATTTGCTGACGCAGGAAGTTATAAACCTTTTCGCGGCCTGATTCATAAAAGTGATATGTTTTTATTGCTTTACGGCCCGGCGGTAATTCATCTATAACTGATAAATCTAAATCACCGTAAACTGTCATTGCCAGAGTACGCGGAATAGGTGTTGCCGTCATAACCAAAACATGCGGCGGTACTGTGCTTTTACTCCACATTTTTGCCCTCTGTGCCACTCCGAACCTGTGTTGCTCATCAACTACCACAAGTCCCAGGTTATTAAACTGAACAGTGTCCTCAATAAGTGCATGAGTACCTATAATAATGTGAAGTTCACCTGATTGCAACATGGGATGAATTTCTTTCCGGCGGGCTTTTTTGGTGCTTCCTGTCAGAAGGTCAACTTTTACATCCATCCCCGAAAGGAACTTTTTAATTGTAGCATAATGTTGATTTGCAAGAATTTCGGTGGGAGCCATTAAACATGCCTGGTATCCGTTATCGAGAGCGATAAGCATGCACATTAATGCCACCAACGTTTTTCCGCTACCCACGTCGCCTTGTAAAAGCCGGTTCATCTGCCTTCCGGAACCCATATCAACGCGTATTTCGCGAATAACTTTCTTCTGCGCATTGGTTAATTCAAAAGGCAGGCATTCCTTATAAAATCCATTAAAAAGATCGCCGATACGTCCAAAAATATTTCCTCTGATTTTTTCCGATCGGTTAATTTTATACCGCAGCAAACGGAGCTGAATAAAAAACAATTCATCGAATTTAAGTCGGGCACGGGCATTCTCAAGTTTTTCGCTATCCGAAGGGAAATGAATATTTATCAGAGCTTCCTCCCGTTTCATGAGTTTCAACTCAGCCAGGATATCATTGCTCAAAGTCTCAGGAATAAGTCCTTGTAGCTGCGAAATAAGGGTTCGTGTAATTTTCGAAAGAGCACGCGTGGCCAATCCGTTCAGTTTCATTTTTTCAGACGAATTGTAGATCGGATGCAACGGATCTGCGGGCTGGGTAACGAATTCAGCAACAGATTCCACTTCGGGATGTGTAATATTATAGCGACCATTAAATAACGTTGGTTTCCCAAAAACCACCCACTCGCTTCCCGGAGTAAATTTATCTTTCACCCAGCTTATTCCCTGAAACCAAACCAGGTCGATAAAACCTGAATTATCGCGGATAGTGACAACCAGGCGTGAAGCTCTGCTCTGTCCTACAAGCTGAACATCAGTGACTTTTCCCCGTATCTGAAGATAAATATTCTCTGAATTTATTTCGCTGACAGGTAAAAACCTACTGCGATCCACATGCCTGAAAGGATAATAGGTGAGCATATCGTAATATGTGCTTACACCGGCATCTTTACGAAGCAGTTCACCTCTTTTCGGCCCAACGCCTTTAAGGTACTCGATTGGTGTTTGAAGCAGATCAGCTGACATTGGAAAAATATAGCAGGGGATTTCAATGAGTTCCCTCACAATCCTGATATTACAAAAGTATAAAAACAAAAGCAACTCTCCATGTTTGAAGAGTTGCCTGAATAATTTATCTGTTCTGAGGTTAAAAACCTAGAGTCAACCGTTTAATATTCCCAGAGTTGCTGCTCAAAACTAAAGAGCTCTTCTTTGATTCGTTCCGATTCAAGAATGGCATCGATTCCGGTAGCGTATTCACTGATTTTGCGGTCGTATTGGTTATCAACCTTGTAGATATAGCTACTGAACATTCTTTTCCAGAAGAAATCGTCGTAAGTAAGCCTGGCAGCGCCGTTAAACCTGTTGAAAACTTCTGATTTAGCCATAATCGGCCGGGCCTCGGGGAAATAAATCCAAAAAAGAGGTTTCATACCACGGTAAGTACCATCATCATTGAATACATCGATTACCGGGCAAATGCCAATAATACGAACTTCAAGCATAGAACGCTGTTTGTCAAAAAACCAATCTTCTTTTATCCTGATTTTTTTGATATCGGTTGTATTTAGTTTTTTTACAATAACAGTATCGTAAAAATCATACGGTGGGTATGATCGCTGTAATTGCATAGAGTCAGCTTTTTCCACGTTTGCCATAAGTTCTTTAAATGACATCGGCGAAATAAACTCATCAGTAGGCGAATTGGCATCATAAGCAGTAAGGCTACCTTCCTTGATCGCATCCATTATAATGGTCATAAAGCTACGCCAATTGTTATGAGGAGTTTCGGGGTAGTACATGGGCTGATTCATTTTTTCGCGCATATCGATCACCCGCCACAACCGTTTCTCCCATATATAATCAGCTTGTCTTATCCAGGGATAAGTAATTGGCTTCTTATCCATCCTTTCGCCTTTATCAACCACACCATCGCGGGGAGGTGTATTCAATATCTGCTGTGCACTACCCGAAACAGTAATGAAAAGCATCAGCACGACTATGATTAAAATATTCTTTTTCATTAGCTAAAATCGTTAGATTTATTGAAGCGTAAGAACAATCGAATTTAATTTACGGGTTTTACCGTCGGGACCTTTGGCCATAATATCTTCAAGAATAACTTTATCCCCACGCCTGGCCTGACGGATAAAATCTTTCATCTGACTTGTAAGACTATTTCCATTCCCTGCATAATCAACAAGATCACCTTTTCTGTTACCTGAAAACTTGAATGATGTAACTAAAAAATTAAGGTCAAACTCGAAGTCCGATGGCATACGCGGAATAATTGCTCCTGAAGCAAGCACCAAATCCCTGCTTACAGCACCACCATCGGTATTTGCAATAAAAGCAGTCGGAGAAGGAACATTTTTTACACGGTATTCAATACTCCCCATACTTTTCATCCGATCGCCAAGTTTTGCATTCACTGTTACAGAAGCTTTACCCGGAGCTCCGGGGCGAACAACCCAGAGAGCACCATTACGGCTAATTGTACCATTAGTCATACTTGCATTTATCTGATCGGGCGAAACACCACCGGCTGAAATTGAAACCGGATTATCAACGCCTACATAGAAAACATTCATTTTGGTAGCTGAAACCGATAAGGAAGGAGGAGCTACAATATATTCGAATTTGACATCGTAAGGTTTTACCTCACCACTTGGTGATTTGTACATTACCTGGCCGGTAACAACCTTTGGCCCGGGTGAAGAAGCAGGAAGGGTAACTTTTATTATTCCATTCTCACTGGTTCGCATTCCTCCGATATTGGCAGTAAATTCCTGTTTTGAGTCCATGGCAGTAACAAAAACTTCAGCTTCATAATTTTCGCCCATGAAAACATACTGACTTTTAGGTACTACAGTGGCACCAACCTGGTCAATTTTAAAGTCAGTTGCACCGATTTTGCTTTTCAGGTGAGTAATAACGTCCAATTCAGCGCTCTGAACTTCAGCAACCAGTTTATTCAGGATGGTGACATCAGCTGCTAAAATAGTATGGTAGAAGTTGTGCATTGCCCAATTCTGCGGTTTGTGGTCTGCATCGTAAAAAGGACCTTCCAGATCGAGACCGATTTTGATACTTGCACGCTCATCAGGCTCTACCAGACTGAGAAGATCTTCTTTGAATTTAGCGATCTTTGTCTGCATTTCACCAGCCTTGCCTTTTGAACCATCAACTGAATTTCCAATAAAGTAAACAGTTGTTTCATCGTACTTATCTTTGGTTCCAATCAGATAAAGTGGCCTCACTTTAGCTGAATCAATAGGTATTTTTTCCGATACAGCTATTGCTTCATATTTAACATTAGTGAGATAGGTTTTCAATTCTTCCGAAAGTTTGCGCGCTTGCTGGGCTTTAACCCAATAAGGCTCAACCTTTTCCGGTTCATTTTTATAAGCTTCTTCGAAACGGTCGTAATAATCAGTTATTTTGCTGCTGAAAGTTCTGTTGGTAGTTTCCATACTTTCGTTAACTACCAGAAAGGCATTCAGAATTTCAACAGACACATTGAGTGCCAATAAGGCTGTAAGTACCAGGTACATCATCCCGATCATTTTTTGCCTTGGCGTCTCTTTATATCCAGCCATAATTAAGCGTTTTCAGTGTTGTATAATTGATAATTTGTTGAATACAGGTTATTTGTTCATGTTCACATTCATGGCGGTAAGCATATTGCCATAAACCTGGTTGAGTGCACTGACGCGCTTGGTAAGCTGATCGATTTCCTGCTGGTATTTTGTCATATTGCTCGACGACTCATTCATACTGCTAAGGAATGAACCTACAGTTGACCTGAGCTGATTAGTAGTTTCAATCTGTTCGTTGGTACTTTTAAGTTGTACTTCGTAAATGGTATTGAGGGCAGCAAGGTTACCAGAAATCTTTTGTAACTGATCGTTATATGCTTTGCTGTCGATAGCACTGAAATTAAGCATTTCGGCTGATTTGCTCAATAATTCAGCTGAAACATTATACTTTTCAGCTAATTTATTTGCTGAATCAGTAGCTGATGAAATACTGTTTGAGAACGATTCGGTAGCGTTCATTTCCTTTTTAATTGCAACGGAAACATCATTATAAACTGTAGCCAGCGTTCCTGCTGAAGCTGCGGCTGATTTAACACTGGATGAAAATTCACCTACTGTTGAAGCATCCTGTTGCAAAACATCACTAACTTTTTTATACGATGATGAAAGCTCTCCTGCTGATTTACCTGCATCTTTCACATTTTTAACAAAATCCTCAGTTGCCACAGCGGTGCTGGTAACATCCGACATTTTGCTAACATTTTCACTCATCTTGCGCATTCCGTCGCCAAGGCTTTCAATTAACTCGGGACCAATTTTTGCTTTCGAGAGCATATCATCGAGTTCCTGGGTAACTGTTTTTCCGCCCGCTGCTTTTTTTACTGCTCCCGGAGAGCCGGGGCCTTCGTGATACATTCCGGCAAGTTCAGGATAAACAAGACTCCAATCGGGTTCAACGTGAGGTGGTTCAAAGGCAGAGAAGAGGAAAATTACGGCCTCAGTAATCAGACCAACAAAAAGCATTTCGTTGGCTCCCTGAATATGTACGATTTTAAATAGCGCTCCAACGATAACAACCGAAGCACCAATACCGTACAATTTTGACATAAAGTTCTTGTAACCCTTACTGCTGACAAAACTTGCAAATCCCATGACTTGATTTAATTTTATGTGATGATTAATGAATTAGATTTAATGTTTATGGCTAAAATCCAGAAATGTAACTAATGGTTTTCGAAAAAATTAGTTATAAATCCGTGAAGCACGTGCTGGGTTATCATCTTTCTGGCGTCCCATGAAGTCCTGCACACAGCGGAAACCAATGTAACATTTCGATGAATCCTGGTATTCGTAGGATTTTGTTGACACCTGCAGATAATAAGCTATATCTTTCCATGAACCTCCGCGAACCAGTTTGCGTTTCATCAAAGGAGGATCGTCCTCTTTTGCATTGTACATATAGGTTGGGTTCATATCCCAGGTAAACTGGTTAGCTGATTCGTCGTAAGCATCGGCGCACCATTCCGAAACATTTCCCGACATATCGTAAAGTCCGAAATCATTTGCCGGATAATGAGCAACTATAACTGTGCGCGCTCCTCCATCGTCGATATAATTACCGCGCAATGGTTTAAAGTTGGCGAGGAAACAGCCTTTATCGTTACGTGTGTAAGGTCCGCCCCACGGATATGGGCTAAAGGTATTGCCACCACGGGCAGCCCATTCCCATTCAGCCTCGGTTGGAAGCCTGAATTCATTTGGAACTGCTGTTTTCTTGCGCGACAGGTACGATTCAAGAAAGCGTGTACGCCATACGCAGAATGCGGAAGCTTGTTTCCAGTTTACACCTACTACAGGATAATTATCATAAGCCGGATGCCAGAAATAGCGCTGAGCCACAGGATCATTATAACTGTATGCATAATCGTGAAGCCATGCAAGGGTATCGGGATAAACGTTTATTACCTCTTTACGTACAAAAACTGAGCGGTCCTTCATACCTTGCGGACGATTGGCAAAGTTTGCATTTTTTGAATCGCCAGGCTGGGAATAATCTTTTTTGGAAGCTGCCAAAAGGTCAACAAAATAATATTCGTAGAATAATTTTCGTGAATCAATCTCTTTTTTCCTGTAGTATCTTTCATTTTCGGGAAGAAACATAGGTTCGAGGGCATCGCGGTTTTCTTCGGTATCCCATTCCATTTCGGCTTCCCAGTTAAGATACGGAGGATCATAAACTTCTCCGGTTTTCTTATTTTCTGAGATCAGGAATTCTTCGGCATTTATTTCACCAAGCATACGACGGGCGATAGAGTCCTTTACCCAATATACGAACTGACGGTATTCATTGTTCGTAATTTCAGTTTCGTCCATATAAAAAGCCGTAACGGTGATGGTACGGGGATTATTAAGGTGTGCATAAGGCACATCCTGATCACCCGATCCCATTGTATAACTACCCATTGGCACGTATGCCATCCCGAAAGGGTCGGGCTGATAGAACTTCTCTCTGTTTTGAACTCCAATAAGTTCTCCGTTTCCGCTATTGCGGCAACTGGCAAAAAGTAGTGCGATCAGAGAAATGCAAAGCAGTTTTTTCATTGCTGTGTTGTTTGGTTTGAGTCTGATAATGCCTGTCCGATTGTTAGTTACAATATCCTAAAGGATTTTTATTTGTTTAAAGTTTAACATTTAAACTTATAATTAACAAGCCTCCCGGCAATTACTGACGTCATTTCAGTATGCAATTAACGACAAGTTGGGTTCTTTATTATTCAAGTTCATAAATATTTTCATTAAGAACCTTGTTTTATTAATCAATTTATTACAAAAAGCGCGTATTCCGATATCCTGTACGTGTTTTATCTCTTTCTATTTTAAACCTGTAACGGGCCATAATTTCGTGACTTCCCGTTGCAGCTATCTGGCTGGTAGGTATATCGTACGAGTATCCGATCTCCAGATCTTTGTAAGCAACGCCTACCATAAGCGAAACAGCATCGTTAATACGGTATGATAACCCGCCCCATACTTTATTATTGTATCGGGCCATTAAATTAATATCGGCCTGAATGGTATTCATATCTGATTTGAGGAAAACCGATGGGGTAAAAACATAGCCCTGAAAGGCTGGAAGCACAATATCGTGCCCTCCTGTAAGGTAATAATGGCGGCGATTTTTGAAAAATGTTACACCATCGGAATCCGCTGCAGTTTTCTTCGTTTCAAGTATCTGTGTGGATGAGAATGCAATATAATAACGGGGTTTCTGAAAAAATGCACCTACTGCCATATCTGTTATCATAACCCCTTCACCCGACAACCCCATTAGAACAGGATCACTCTCATCAACAGGATTCAGCTTATCTTTATCAATTGACTTATTATTCAGATTTGCATTCAAGCCGATTCCAAGTTTGGCATTTCCAAGGTTTAAATGATATGAATAGCCCAGTTTTACAAGCATATTTTTTATCTGGGCTTCTTTATCCTGGGCAATGCCAATACCAATTCCTCCGCGCAGAAAACGTACCGGTGCATCGGCAGTGACTAAAAATGTTTCAGGCGAAACTTTTTCATTGGTTTTATAATCCTTAAATCCAACCCATTGCTCTCTGAAAATACCTGTAACCGTAATACCTTCGCTTAATCCGTATGAGCCTGGATTAACAAAAGCATGGTTGAACATATTATGCGTAAACTGCGGATCCTGCTGCGCCTTTACTCCTGCTGAGAAAGCTGACAACACAAATACCAGAAGTATTACACGCATTGGGTTTAAGTACATAAGTGCTGTTGAAAAATCGTGCTAAAGTAACAAAAAATAGGTTTTGCAAAGTCCTATCCTTTAAAATGCTTTAAAATTGTTGTTAACAAAATGCTTGTTAATATTATGTTTGATGAAGGTATAACGGTATCATTAAAATATTATTGCAGCGCAACAAGTGGTTGCAACGAAAAATAATGCCTGACAAATTTAGAATGTTTCTTTACAGGAATAGTAGTGGTATCTCGAAATATCTCACGAAATTTGCACCCTCATTAAAAAAACTGATTTAAAAAGTTATAATACTGATTTTATGGACTTTCGCCCGGAAAAAATTTTTTCAAAGAAGTGGTTTATCAGCTACAGCCTCATTGTAATTGGCTCAATAATATTAGCTGCCGGTTTCGTTTTCTTTATTTCGCCTTACAAAATAGTCCCCGGTGGAGTGTATGGTATCGCTATTGTTATTCACTACCTTACCGAAGGTGTTTTTTCGTGGGCACCATCAGGTTTACCTATCGGGTTGATGGGTTTGATTATGAATATCCCGCTAACAATTATCGGAATAAAAATACTAGGGCCGCGCTTCGGAGTTAAAACGGTGGTTGGTTTTATACTCACATCCGTATTTATGGATATCATTACGTATTTCTACGGCGAAGCGCCACTGGTAGCTGATGATGCATTGCTTTCATCAATTTTCGGTGGTGTATTGGTTGGCCTTGGGCTTGGACTTATTTTTAAATCGAAAGCAACTTCAGGCGGATCGGATATTGTAGCTATGATTATCGCTAAATATACAAAGCTTCCACTCGGGCAACTAATGATTTATGTGGATTCGGCAATTGTACTGATCGGATTACTGGTATTTGCCGACTGGAAAATTCCATTGTACTCATGGATTGTTATTTATATCACAGGTAAAACTATTGATATAGTGTTGCAGGGAATGAGTGTTGACAAAACCTTGTTCATCATTTCGGATAAATTTGAAGAAATACGCAACCGTATTATTAACGACCTGAACCGCGGCGGCACCTATATCCCCGGGAAAGGTATGTATAACGGATCTGACAAAACTATTATCTTTACCGTGGTAAACCGCCGGGAAATGGCGGTGCTCCAGGAGTACATCCACGAAATTGACCCGAAAGCTTTCCTTACCGTGCTCGAAGCCAATGAAATACTTGGGGAGGGATTTAAATCGCTGAAAGAGAAACTTCAGGATTAGAGGGTTTAAAAGTTCAAGGGTTCAATTGCCTGCAGCGTTCAAAGAGTTAAAATGTCACTGGTTGCTGCTTAGTTCCTTGCCGTGACAGTTCAATGCTGCGCGTTCAGGGTTTTAGAAGTTAAAAAGTTCAAGGATTCAAATGCTGTTTCTATGCTGTAGTTGCTACGAAACGAAAACCCGGCATACCTATGATTGTAAGTTCCATTTTTCAAAAAGAAAAACTATTTTCATTAAAATGGTTTAAGTCCTATGCATTGATTGTTATAGGTACATTTCTGGTTGCTGTAGGATATGTTCTTTTTATAAGTCCGAATAAAATTGTTCCCGGCGGAATATATGGCATTTCAATTATGCTGCATCATTTGCTTGGCACGCCTATCGGCCTCACCGCGCTGGCATTTAATATTCCTCTTACTTTGATAGGAACGAAACTGCTTGGACCTCGTTTCGGAGCAAAAACAGTAGTTGCTTTTGTTCTTACATCAGTTTACGTCGATTTACTTTCCTACTTTTATGGCTCACTGCCGCTTGTACCGGATGAAACATTGGTTTCGTGCATTTTCGGCGGATTATTTATAGGAATTGGCGTTGCTTTTACTTTTAAAGCTAAAGCAACCAGTGGCGGCAGTGATGTAATTGCAATGATTTTGCAGAAATACACACGACTGCCGCTCGGGCAACTGATGATGATGGTTGATTCAGCAATTGTTATTTTAAGTTTCGTAGCTTTCGGCGACTGGAGGATACCACTCTTCAGCTGGATTACCATTTTCGTGCTAGGAAGGGTTGTAGATACAGCCATGCACGGGTTTTCGTACGACAAAACTCTTTTTATAATTTCGGATAAACACAATGAAATACGCAACAGCATTATAGACGACCTGAAACGGGGAGGCACTTTCCTTCATGGCGAAGGAATGTATAACCACGACAGCAAGCAGATTATTTTCACCGTGGTGAATCCCCGCGAACTCTATATGCTGGAGGAATACATTCACCGTATTGATCCCGAAGCTTTTATTGCTGTTCTAGATGCTTTCGAAATTCTTGGCAAAGGATTTAAATCGCTCAGCGAAAAAGTGGACGACAAATGATAAAGCTGAATTCTACTTTTCTATCGGTATTTATATTACTGATTATCACCATTTCATGGGGCTGTTCCAAAGATGAAAGCATAGCAGCTGTTACTATTTTCGAACCATACACAATTAAAAATATTAAATATGCCATAAATAATGACACTGCAAAAGAGCCACAACATCTTACCCTTGATATTTATTTTTCCCGAAAAACTGATACCAGTCAAAAATTTCCACTCATACTCATGATTCATGGCGGTAGTTTTCAGATTGGCAACAAGGAATGGGTTTCGGAATCGTGCAATCTACTGTCCGAAGCCGGATTTATTGCAGCTACTATTAATTACAGACTTGGGTGGAATAATAAAAATTGTGATGGCGATGCGAATACACTTGCCGAAGCCACATACCGCGGAATGCAGGATGCCAATGCGGCTTTGCGCTTTCTGGTTGCCCATGCTGAAGAATACGGGATAGATACTAATTGGATTTTTGTGGCCGGCGAAAGTGCCGGGGCTACAATAGCAATTAACAGCAGTTATATTCAACAAAACAGAATCCATTCAATTTCACCGCTCCTGACTCAAAAACTGGGAGGATTGCACAACAGCGGAAACAATCATGCTGAAACATACTCAGTGAAAGGGATTTGTAATAAATGGGGTGCTATAACGGATACAAATCTTATTTTTAATGATTTGAGTATTCCGGTAATCAGTTTTCATGGCAGCAATGACCCACTGGTTCCGGCCGAAAATGGATATCTGCTTGAATGCAAAGCATTTCCTGTTTCTGGCTCCGCTTGTATTCACAGGAATACGATAGCTACAGGAGGCATTTCCATATTGTATTTAGCTCAAAACGGAGCGCACCTGCCTGTAGAGTTTACCCCTGAATTTACTATGGATAAAACGGCTGGTTTTTTCAGGCAAATAATGGATGGAACGGCTGGCAGCGCAATTTATTCATATTAATTGCATAACGTTGACCGCTATGCAATACAGTAAGGAGTTGTAAAAAACTAGCAACAAGCTTATTAAAGCCAAAAACAGGAGAAATACCTGACATTATAAGGCTGCTGTAATTGAGAAATGAGATAGTTTATTTAATTTTGTTAACTGGTGAGTGAAGTTCAAACAACATGTTACCAATATATCGAATCGTGCTGAAATGCCGTGGCTGCTTAATAAAACAATAACAAAATAAAAGTAAAACTCATCCAAACTATCTGACGGCATATGACTCATTATCTGCAATACAGTCATTTAAGAAGATGCATTATAATGCTGTTTTTCTTCATGTTGAGTGTTTCTGCTGTTAAGGGGCAAACAATTTTATTTTCCGAAAATTTTGGTACCACAGGAGGGTCGGCATTACCGGCTGGATGGTCACAAACAGGAGCAACACAGCAATGGCTTTTAAATACTTCTAATGCCAGCACATCTCCACCCTACAGCGGGGGTGCAAACTTATTAGCTCAAAATCAAGGAGCGAATGGTGTAACGCACACTGTAACATATTCCAACAATTTATCAACTATTGGATATTCGAATTTAAAAGTAATATGGGCAGCCAGGGCAACAACCACTTTTGCGCAAACGGTAAATTTTAGCTGGAGTTCGGATGGAACCAACTGGAATAATGTAACTTATACACAAGTTCCCGCTAACGGAACCTGGTCCAATGTAAATAATAATGTTAAAATCCTTTTGCCTCCGGCTGCTGAAAATGTCGCTGATTTGCGTTTCAGGTGGAGTTACAATGCAAATAACTCAGGAAATTACCGAATTGATGATTTTTCGCTCGAAGGAACAACCAATTGCCCCGTGCAAGTCCTTTCCTTTACACCAGATTCAGGCCCGGCCGGAACAGAAGTTACAATTAACGGAAGTAATTTTACCGGAGCCACAGGAGTATTTTTTCAATCCACTGCGGCATCAGGTTTTAATGTAATCAATGATAATACTATTAAAGCGATTGTACCCGCAGGTGCTTCTTCCGGAAATATATCTGTATTTAATTCATGTACAGGCGTCAGTGCTTCCATATTCACAATTATCAACACCAGTTGTGCGTTAAATGGCACAAATCTAATACTTTCCGAATTGTGTAGTCCTGATCTTCATGATGGTACCGAGCGCTATATAGAAATCTATAATCCAACAAACAATACAATTAATCTGTCGGGTTGGACGGTAAGAGCAATTTCAAATGGAGGGATAACTGCTTCCTGTTTACAATGGACATTATCCGGAACCATCTCCCCGGGACAGGCATTGACTTGTGGATCTTCAAATCCTGCATATGGTGGACCACATAACTTTCCCGATGCTGCATGGTGGGCAAGCTATCCAACAAATACTAATCCGAACGATTGTTACTTCAACTGGAATGGACAGCAGCGTGACGGAGCATCACTTTATTTTGGGACTACACGGATTGATGGTATTTTCAGAGCTGATTTAGCCAATGACTGGTACAATGAAAAGTCACTGATTCGTAATCCGGATATTTGTTCTCCGAATGATAACTCAGCATATACGGAATGGACTGCAACAAGCATAGTACCTCATGCCGGCGATTTACCTTCGACACCCCGCTCGCACATTACAAATTGCACTGTTTCTCAGCCTTCGATAACACAGCATCCGCAATCACAAACCTTTTGCAACAATCAAACATTTAATCTAACAGTTTCGGCTACAGGAGGTTTAACCCCTTATAATTATATATGGAAAGTCTTTACCGGCTCAGGAACATGGCAAACAATAACAAATGGAACGAATTATAATGGGGCTACCACTTCAACTTTAACAATTCTAAATGCACCTTCGGGATTCGATGGATATCAGTATTACTGCGAAATATGGAATCAGGACAATTCATGCTACCAGGCCACAAATACAGCGATAATTCATGTTACATCTTCGCTTTTACCAACCATCTCCATTAATCCTGATGCTAATCCAATTTGTGCAGGAACAACAGTAATATTTTCGTCCACGATTACTAACGGAGGAACTTCACCCACATATCAATGGAAGAAGAATGGCACTAATGTTGGGACAAACAGTCAGACTTATGTTGATAATTCGCTTTTAAATAATGACGTTATTTCGTGTGTGTTAGTTTCAAGTGAATCATGTGCAAGTCCTGCTTCGGTGACTTCAAATGCAGTAACCATGATTGTTTCCTTTACGCTAACACCAACCATTTCTATTTCTGCCGACAACAACCCGATTTGCACAGGGACTTCTGTAGTTTTTTCAGCAAATATTACTAATGGTGGCACAACACCTGCCTTCCAGTGGAAAAAGAATAACCTGAATGTTGGAACAAACAGTTCAACATATATTGATAACACTTTGGTTAATAACGATATAATAACATGCGTATTAACTTCAAACGAACTATGTTCAAGTCCAACGGTAGTAGCCTCAAATGCAATTACCATGACGGTAACATCAACACTTGCTCCTACAATATCAATAATTCCTGATAACAATCCGATTTGCTCTGGTACAACAGTTTTATTTTCATCCTTAGTTAATAATGGAGGTACAACTCCTGTGTACCAATGGAAAAAGAACGGTTTAAATGTGGGTAGCAACAGTCCAACCTTTTCGGATAACACACTGGTTAACAATGATGTAATATCATGCGTTTTAACATCAAATGCCTCTTGCGCTGTTCCTTCGATAGCAACATCAAACCAGGTTACTATGATAGTTACTAGTACCTTAACCCCGTCAATTTCAATAATCGCCGATAAGAATCCTATTTGTGCAGGTGCTACAGTCCTTTTTACGTCAACAATACTTAATGGAGGAACTTCTCCAAACTATCAATGGAAAAAGAATGGATTTAACGTTGGCACCAATAGTTCAAGCTACATTGATAACACATTGATAAACAATAATTTAATAGAATGTGTGCTTACTTCAAACTCAGGATGTGCGAGTCCTTCAACTGTGAATTCAAATCAAATCATAATTACAGTTAACTCTCCTCCGGGTGCACCAGCAATATTATCTCAAAATGTAACCGGAACAAACCAGGAGGTTTGTACAGGTTATCAATATCCTTACACAATCAATCCTATAAATCCTACGTCTACATATATTTGGAATTTAACAGGTGGCGGACAGATACAACCTCCGGGTACAGGCAGCAATATAACTATTAATTGGGGTTATACCCCTGGAAATTATATTCTTACTGTAGTTGAGACTACTCTTGATGGCTGCAATGGAGTCCCGGGAATTCTTAACATTACAGTAAACTCACCTTCCACCGCCAGCATCACCATACAACCCGATAATACCTCGGTTTGCAGCGGACAGCCGGTTACTTATACCGCTACACCCGTTAACGGGGGAACATCTCCTGAATATACCTGGTTTGTTAACGGAATTCAGATGCCCAACTCTAATACATCCGTATTTACTTATACATCTGCTGATTCCTATACCATTTATGCTTCTTTAATTTCGAGTTCGCCCTGCGCAATCCCTAATCCGGCTTTATCGCAGCCTATATCAATGGTAGTGCTTCCGGTATTATCACCTTCTGTTTCGATTTCAGCTGATATAAATTCCGTTTGCCCGGGAATACCAATTACTTTTACTGCCGAAATACTTAACGGAGGCAACGCCCCGATATATCAATGGAAAAAGAATGGTGTGGATGCCGGAACAAATGATTCAACATTCACCGATATTTTCGCTAACAATGACGTAATAAGTTGCGTAATTACATCGAATGCATTGTGCGCCAGCCCTCTGACTGTAACAAGCAAAGAAGTAATTGTCGTTATTAAACCTGCTCCTTCAGTAACCGGAATAACCGAAAGTAATCCTACAATATGTGGAGGAACTGACGGGACCATATCGCTCGAAGGCTTAATACCCGGCAACTCGTACCTCGTAAATTTTTCGTTTAACGGAACACCGGTACCAACAAAATATATTAGTACCAACAGTTCAGGGATTCTTACAATTACAGGACTTAAAGCCGGAAATTACAGCGGCATAATTGTAACTTTCAATGGTTGCTCATCGGAACCCCTTATCACTAATCTGAATGATCCGGGAGCTACATCGGCACCAACCGTAAATAACAATTTTTACTCAATCTGCCAGGGCGACTCTGTTGAAATATCGGTAACAGGCTGCGGAGGAGCAGTTAAGTGGAGTAACGGGGCTAACAATTCCGCAACTTATGTTTCACCAAACGTAACCTTCTCGTATACTGCCACATGTGAACTGAATGGCTGTATTTCCGCTCCAAGTGATCCGATAGAAGTATTTGTAAATCCCAAACCGCTACCAGCAATTCAATCAATCACCAATCCAACAACATGGTGTACTGATGACGGAGTGATTACTCTTTCTGGTTTGCTTCCAGCTGAGGTTTATACAATCCGTTTTAATAATGGATCGGCAGCAGATTCAATTATTGGCGTAAGCAGCCCGACAGGATTATTTGAGATTACAGGATGTGCTCCTGCTACTTATTTTAATATCTCTGCGGAACATAATGATTGCCGGTCGGAAAATATTGTTGCGACTGTGGGTGATCCTGTTTCGCCTGCGGTACCACTGATTACAGCAAATGAAGACACTATCTGCCCGGGACAAACTATAGTACTTTCCGCTACCGGATGTAACGGAATTGTAACATGGAGTGACGGATCAACCGGTTCGACGATCACAATTTCGCCTGGAACAAGTATTTTGTACTCGGCAACCTGCACCGAAAGTTCCTGTACCTCGGCTTCCTCAATCCCGGTAACGGTTATTGTTGAAACTACTGATATTGCTTCAATAGAAGGAAATAAAAACTATTGCATTGCAGGGCAAATAGTACTGAATGCAGTTGGAGATGCTCAAACTTTTCAATGGATATTGCCTGATGGCACTTCGGAATATGTTCAAAACTTTGAAAAAGAAAACATTACCGCTAATGATGCTGGCTTGTATGTGCTATCTACAATGGATCTGCTGGGTTGTTCGGATCGCGACAGTATAGAAATTACAGTAAATACAGCGCCGGTTATCAGCATTGCCCCGGCAGATACTTTATGTGCCGGCACGCAATATGTGCTTAGTCCAGGCGACGGATACCCCTCCTATTTATGGTACGATGGAAGTATATTGCCATCGCATCCGGCCATAGAAGAAGGGGAATATTGGGTTCAGGTAACCGACACTAACGGCTGTGTGGTAACTTCGGGTGTAATACTTACATATTGTCCTCAGGATGTGTATATCCCAACTGCTTTCTCGCCCGATGGGAATAATAAAAATGAATTTTTCATCCCCGTAACAGGAGGCAATGTATTGCTCGATTACTACATGATCATATATAACCGCTGGGGCCAGAAAGTTTTTGAATCGAACGATTATCAAACCGGTTGGAATGGAACCCTGAACGGAAATGATTCACCATCCGGATTGTACACGTACCTGATCACCTACAAAATATCAGACCCTAAGAATCAGACAACCGGTGAATTAAAGAAAATAAGAGGAACCGTTACCCTGGTGAGATAAGATACTGAATGAGATGAACGCATATAAAAATCCCGGAATACACATTTGCATTCCGGGATTCAATTTTATAAACTGTACTTTCTGAAAATGTTACCTGAATAAC
>Ga0075012_10002020_pt1 | contig 20208 bp, 15 predicted proteins | sample All_14_2_FD_71474 | JGI IMG/M metagenome (GOLD analysis project Ga0075012, IMG submission 71474) | Freshwater microbial communities in response to fracking from Pennsylvania, USA - Allegheny Zone_MetaG_DW_15 | ecosystem: Environmental > Aquatic > Deep subsurface > Groundwater > Drilled... | reverse complement strand
CCCCCCGCCCGGCCCGGCCCCCCACCTGCATCAACTGCTGGAACAGACGCTCTGGCGCGCGGAAATCGGCTGCGTGCAGCGAAGCATCGGCCCCAATCACGCCAACCAGGGTCAGCTTGGGAAAGTCGTGCCCCTTGGCCATCATCTGTGTGCCGACCAGGATGTCGGCCTCACCCGCCGCAATCGTATCGAGCAAAGCCTCCCACTGGGCACGGGTTCGTGCCGCATCGCGATCGACGCGCAGCACCCGTGCCTGCGGAAAAAGCTCGATCAGGCGCGCTTCGATTCGCTGGGTTCCACGACCAAAAGGCTGGATGTCCTGATTGCCACAACTTGGGCAGGCATGTGGAATGGGTCCGTCGCAGCCGCAGTGGTGACAGCGCAGGCGCCTGTCTGCCAGATGCACCACCAGGTTGGCCGAACAGTGCGGGCAGCGGCTGATCCAGCCACAGGCCGGGCAGGACAACACGGGTGCATAGCCGCGCCGGTTGAGAAACACCAGGCTCTGCTCCCCCCGCTCCAGACGTTCGCCAATCGCGGCCTGCAATGCGGGGCTGAGGCCCTCGTCCAGCTTCAGCCGTCGGGTATCGACACCGCGCACCTTGGGCAATGACGAAGCCACCGCACGACGACTCAGGCTGAGCAGGCCGTAGCGCTCGGCGCGCGCATGCTGCCAGGTCTCGAGCGAGGGCGTCGCCGAACCCAGCACCACGGGCAGGCCACGCTGACGTGCCCGCCACACGGCAACATCGCGCGCGGAGTAGCGCACCCCTTCCTGCTGCTTGTAGGAGGCATCGTGCTCCTCGTCGACCAGGATGATGCCCAGCCGCGGCAGCGGCGCAAACACCGACAGCCGGGTGCCAAGCACGATGTCGGCATGCCCGCTCAAGGCCTGAACAAAACCACGCGACCGCGCCCCTTCGGCCAGCGCCGAATGCAGGCTGATCACATTGGCGGCGGGAAAGCGTTGCGCGACTCGATGCTCGAGTTGCGGCGTCAGCGCGATCTCGGGCACCAGCATCAGGACCTGCTTGCCGGCCGCGAGCATGGCCTCGGCCAGGCGCAGATACACCTCGGTCTTGCCACTGCCGGTGACCCCTTGCAGCAACCACGGACGAAAGCCCGGCGCCGCATTCAGCACCTGGTCGATGACCGTCGCCTGCTCGTCGGTCAGCTCGGGACGACCGGTTGCGTGATGGCGTGGCACATTGCCCACGGTGAGTTGCAGCCAGCCACGCCTGAAAGCATCACCCACGGCGGCACCCGATGGCAGCGCACGAATCACGCTGCGTCGCAGGGGCGATACCCCCGCTTCTTCACACTCCCGTAGCAGCGCCAAGGCCTTGCTGTCGCGCCTGGCGTCGGCCATGACTTGCCGCCCGGCTGGCGCCACTTCGAGCAAAGGATCGGTGTCGTCGGCGCTGACCCCATCGGCACGACGCAACCCGGGCGGCAGCGCCAGCGCCACGACCTCACCGAGTGGCGCGTGGTAGTAGCGGGCGACAAAGCCGACCAGCGCCAGCCAGTCGTCCGGTAGCGGGGGGACCTCGCGCTGGATGTGCAGCACCGGTTTGAGTCTGGCTGCATCAACCTCCGCAGCATCGGGCAGGCCAACGATCAGCCCGCTCTTTTCCCCACGTCCAAAAGGCACGCGCACACATCGCCCAACATCCGACTCCAGCGCATCTTCTGCCGTGTAATCAAATAGTTGCGGAATCGGGACAGGTAAGGCGACGCGGATGATCGGCATCAGGATCTGGCAAAAACCATCAAATCACAATGAATTCAGCTAGTTGCAGAGAAAACTTGAAGTTCAGCTGCGGAAAGCTACGCTAAGCCTTTGCCCTGCAGTATCACTTTGGTTTGTCCACAAAAGCTGTGGATAAGTTTGTGGGAAAACTGGGTGAATCGCCCTGAAAGCGGTGTGAATCAAGCACTTCTGTCACTTTGCCTTAACATGAGGCAAAGTTTTTAATGTTTTAAATCAATAACTTACAAACACCCCGGATGAATGCACCATTACGGTGACTGTTTTCTTCCAAATTCACGCCGGTGTGCATAAGTCAAGCGATAAAGTCGATTTTTTTTCTTGACAGTATGGCCGGAAGGTCGCATGAAAACCCCTCCGGCCATGATATCGAGCCGCTTACGCGCCGCGACGAATTGCCCGGCTATGCGCATGCACGGTATCCACCAGCACCGCAACATTCTCGGGCGGGGTGTACTGCGAAATGCCATGCCCCAGGTTGAACACATGACCGGGATGCGGCCCAAAAGCGTCGAGCACCTTGCGTGTCTCGGCGGCCACGACCTCTGGCGGCGCGAACAGCACATTGGGGTCGATATTGCCCTGCAGTGCGACCTTGTCGCCAACCAGCGCACGCGCCCGGCCAATATCCATGGTCCAGTCCAGGCCCACGGCATCGCTGCCAATCGCTGCAATTGACTCCAGCCACAGGCCGCCGCCCTTGGTGAAGACGATGGACGGCACACGCTGGCCATCGCGCTCGCGGATCAGCCCGTCGACCACGCGCTGCAGGTAGGCCAGCGAGAACTCGCGGTACGCCGCCTCCGAGAGGACGCCGCCCCAGGAATCGAACACCATGACCGCCTGCGCGCCTGCCTCGATCTGCGCGTTCAGGTACTTGACCACCGCATCGGCCGTCACCGACAGGATATGGTGCATCAGGTCGGGCCGACTGTAGGCCATGGTCTTGACCTTGCGATAGTCGTCCGACGAACCGCCTTCGACCATATAGCAGGCAAGCGTCCACGGACTGCCGGAGAAGCCGATCAAGGGCACGCTACCGTCGAGAGCCCGCCGGATCTCGCTGACGCCATCCATCACATACTGCAGCTCAACATGGGGATCGGGTGCGGAAAGATTGCGGATCTCCCACTCATCGCGCAGCGGCCGCTCGAAGCGCGGACCTTCGCCTTCGGCGAAATACAGCCCCAGTCCCATCGCATCCGGCACCGTCAGGATGTCGGAAAACAGGATTGCGGCATCCAGGTCGTAACGCGCAAGCGGCTGCAGCGTCACCTCGCAGGCCATTGCCGGGCTCTTGCACAGTTGCAGGAAGCTGCCGGCGCGCTTGCGCGTCTCGCAGTACTCGGGCAAATAGCGTCCAGCCTGGCGCATCAGCCAGACGGGGGTGTATTCGGTGGGCTGGCGCAGCAGTGCGCGCAGGAAGGTATCGTTTTTCAGGCGGCTCACGTCGAGTCCTCTCGTCCTGCCAATCGGCAACAAGGCGTGATTATCGCCTGTTGTGCGACCGGATGGGTTGAGCGCCGTCAGGCGATGCCCTATCGACGCCAGAATGCGGGCGTCAGCACGACCAGGAAGGTAAAGATTTCAAGGCGTCCGAGAATCATCGTGAACGACAGGACCGAAGTCTGGAAGTCGTCGAGCGAACGGTAATTGGACGATGGCCCGACTGCGTCGAGCCCCGGCCCGGTGTTGTTCAGGCAGGCCACCACCGCCGAGAACGCCGTAATCAACTCGAGGCCGCTCGCAGCCAGCACCAGGGTCAGCGATACGATGCTGACCATGTACATGAAGCTGAAGCCGAGCACCGCATGCAGGATCCCCTCCGACACCGGCTGGCGGCCGAGACGGACCGGCCTGACGGCATTCGGATGCAACGAACGGATGATCTCGCGGAACACCTGCTTGTACAGGATCATCGCCCGCATCATCTTGATGCCGCCGCCGGCAGACCCTGAACAGGCAATGAAGCTGCCCAGAAACAAGACCCAGATCTGCGCGAACATCGGCCACAAGGTGTAGTCGTAGGTCGCCAGCCCCAATGAAGTCGAGATCGACACCACATGAAAGCCGACATACCGCAGTGCGGTCCAGACATCCGCGTGGGCGTTGAACTGCATCAGATAGGCGGTCAGCATCAGCGTGCTGAATACCAGCACGCCGAAGAAAAACGGAATTTCCGGATCGTTCAGATACGGGCGGACAGAGCGACGGGACAAAGCCAGATAGTGGGTCGCAAAGTTCAGCGCCGAAGCCAGCGCAAACACGATCACCACCAACTCGACCTGCAGATTGTGGAAGTGCCCAAGTGAAGCGTCCTTGTTGGAGAAGCCCCCCAGCCCCGCCACGCTGAACGCATGGATCACCGCATCCCATGGCTCCATGCCGACATACCACAGGCTGAAACCGCAACCCAGGGTCAGCAGGATATAGGTCAGCCACAACCCTTTTGCGGTCTCGGCGATCCGCGGCGTCAGACTGCTCTCCTTCATCGGCGTCGGTACCTCGGCCTTGAACAGTTGCCGCCCGCCGATACCCAGCAGGGGCAGGATCGCCACCACCAGCACAATGACACCCATGCCGCCGATCCAGTGCATGAAGGTGCGCCACAGATTGATCGAAGTCGGCAGATCGTCCAGCCCGCTCAGCACCGTCGCACCCGTTGCGGTCAGGCCGGATACCGCTTCGAAATAGGCATCCACTACCGACAGGTCCGGCAGGTAACTCAGCAAAGGCAATGCCCCGAACACGGGCAACACCACCCAGGTCGAGGCGACCAGCAGGAAACCATCGTGCACCCGCAGGTCGCGCCGCCTGCCACGCGTCCCCATCCACAAGGCTGCACCGGCCACCAGGGTGATCACAATCGCCTGGTCGTAGGCCAGGGTCGCACCGTCGTCCAGCCAGATCGACACGCTGAGCGGAAACAGCATCAGCAGACCGAAGATGACGATGATCAGGCCAAGCGCATTGAGCGCCGGAAAATAGGGGTGAAGGGGAGACGGCATCGACTTCAGAGGAAGGTGAATCCGACCTGGAACAGCTTCTCGACCTTGCCCACCAGGTTCTTGTGCGTACAGAACACGATGACGTGGTCACCGTTCTCGATCAAGGTGTCGTGATGCGGGATGATGACCATACGGCGGATGATCTTGCCATCCCCCCGGCGCTCATCACGGACGATGGCGCCAATGGTGGCACCCTTGGGCAGGGCGATCTCCTCGATGCGCCGGCCGACCACCTTGGAGTCCTTGGGCTTGCCGTGAGCGATGATCTCCAGGGCCTCGGCAGCACCACGACGCAGACTATGTACCGCCACCACATCGCCGCGACGCACATGCGCCAGCAGTGACCCAATCGAGGTGTGGGCGGGAGAAATCGCGATGTCGATCGGCCCGCCCTGCACCAGGTCGACATAGCTCTTGCGATTGATCAGTGCCAGCGTACGCCGTGCCCCCATCCGCTTGGCGAGCGAGGCGGACATGATGTTGTCTTCCTCGTCATTGGTGAGCGCAACAAACAGATCGGTCTCGTCGATACCCTCGTTTTCCAGCAGCTTTTCGTCGGTGGTATCACCACGCAGCACCAGGGTATGGCCCAGTTGCGTGGCCAGCATCTCGGCGCGACGCTTGTCCACCTCGATGATCTTGACGTGGTAGTCGTTTTCGATCGACCGGGCGAGGCGGAAGCCGATATTGCCTCCCCCTGCGATCATGATGCGCCGCATCGGCTTGTCGGTGCGCCTCAACTCACGCATGACCTGGCGGATATGCACCGAAGCCGCCAGGCAGAACACTTCGTCGCCGGGCACGATGACGGTATCCCCTTCGGGGATGATCGGCTCGCCATTGCGATAGATCGCGGCAATACGCACTTCGACATTGGGCAGGTGAAAGCGCAGCGCCTTCAGTGGATGGCCGACCAGCGGCCCGCCCTCGAAGGCTCGCACACCAATCAGGCTGACCACGCCGTCGGCGAACTCCAGTACCTGCAGTGCTTCGGGAAACGCAATCAGGCGCTTGATGTAGTCGGTGACGATCTGCTCCGGACAGATGGAGAAATCCACCGCAAAGTTGTTCTCGTCGAGCAGTTCCGGATGATCGACATAATCGGTCGAGCGCAGGCGTGCAATCCGCGTCGGCAGGTTGAACAAGGTCTTGGCAATGCGGCAGGCGCACAGATTGGTCTGATCGGACTGGGTCACCGCGATCAGCAGGTCTGCGTCGTCGGCACCGGCATCGCGCAGCACCGAGGGCGACGCGGCATTGCCGCACACCGTACGAACCTCCAGACGCTCGCGCAACTCGGCGAGATAGTCCGGGCTGGTATCGACCAGCGTGATGTCGTTTGCCTCCGACACCAGATTTTCAGCCACCGACGCGCCTACCTGCCCGGCGCCAAGAATGATGATTTTCACCGGGACAACCCCAGGAGCAACTCAAGAGCGGCTGATTCTACGCCCTGTTTCCAGGACAAGACACAAATTGTTGCGGCGCGACAACGCCTCGGTGCAACGTCCCCCAGAACGCAAAACCGGGCCCGCTCCACCTGCCAGACAGATGGCGCTTGCCCGACGGCTTGGACATCGCATCCAGCGCGCGGCAAGCCTTGGCAAAGAACCGCTCAGGCCTCTTCGTGGCGACGTCCGGCCTGCAGCCCCAGTTGTTTGAGCTTACGGTACAGATGGGTACGCTCCAGCCCGGTTTTTTCGGCCAGCCGCGTCATGTTGCCGCTTTCCAGACGCAAATGATGCTCGAGGTACATCCGCTCGAAAGCCTCTCTTGCCTCACGCAAGGGCTGATCGAATGAAATTGCGCAGGCCGGCGCATCGACGACCGGCGCCAGCAGGCGGCGAACCTCCGGTAGATCGATCTCCTCCTCGAGCGTGGCCAGTGCCAGCGAACGCACCGCCGCACGCAACTCACCATAGCCCCCCGCCCACGGCTGGGTGCGAAGGTAGTTGAGTGCCGCGGTGGACAGCCGGCGCAAGGGCACATCCCCCGCTTCGACCAGGTGCAGCAGGATCTGGTTAGCGAGCTCGGGCAGATCGTCCCGGATCTCCGCCATCGCGGGCGGGACCAGGCTGACCTCGAACAAGCGGTCGAGCACCGCCTCGTCCCAGCCCGCGGCAAGCAGTGCGTCGTGATTGTGGTCGGTGGCAACGATCAGCCTGAGGTCATAGCGCTCCAGGCGATCCAGCGCAAAGACCAGGTTCTTCTGCTGCGCTCGCGACAGTCGCGACAGTTCAGAGACAAACAACACGCCCCCTTGCGCCGCCTGCAACTGGGTCAGGTCGAGAGGATTGCTGACTGCGGCCAGATCCAGCCACGGCGCCCCCGGGGCCTGCAGGCTGCGGGCAACCAGTTCGGCAAGACTGCCCGCACCGACCCGCAACAACAGGATCCGGGAACTGTCCGCCATCTGTTCGATACGCCGTTTCAGGTCACGCAAGGGCATGGACCGGGTGAACGCGGCCAGCGTCAGGGGGGCAGGCGTTCCCTGCGTCACCGGTCGTTGCAGGCCACGCTTGACCGCAGCAAGCAGTTTCTGCAACGCAATCGGTTTTTCGAGGTAATCGATCGCACCAATGCGGGTCGCCTCAACCGCCGTATCAATGGTGCCGTGACCGGACATCATCACCACCGGCATGGTCAGCTGACCATTGGCCGACCACTCCTTGAGCAAGGTGATGCCGTCGGTATCGGGCATCCAGATGTCGAGCAGCACCATATCGGGCCGCCCGGCGTTACGCGCTGCGCGTGCAGCCGCAGCGTTCTCGGCGAGCAGCACATCGTGTCCCTCGTCACGCAGGATTTCCGACAGGAGTTCCCGGATTCCGACTTCGTCGTCAACGATGAGTAGCTTGGACATGTTTCAGTGTTCACCGCTAGTGATTAGGGTCCGCAGACGGATTCTGACTTCGGCGCCGCCGACATCGCGATTGGCAACCCGAACGTCGCCGCCGTGTTCGGCAACGATCTTCTTGACCATCGCCAGGCCCAGGCCAGTGCCTTTGGATTTGGTGGTGAAATAGGGCTCGAAGGCACGCGCCAACACCTCTGCCGGAAATCCCGGACCATTGTCGCGAAACACCATCAGTACCCGATCTCCGTCACGGCGAATGATCAGGGTGATCTCGCCGTCCTCCTGTCCTGCTACTGCATCCTGCGCATTCTGCAGCATATTGTGGATGATCTGGCGGATCTGCGACGCATCACCCAGCACCGGGGGCAAATCTTCGGCCACCTGCAGCCTGATACGCAAGGCTGCACTTTCATACAGGGTCAACACTTCACGCAGCAGTGCGGCCAGATCAAGCGGCTGCAACTCCGGTGCCGGCAATCTGGCGTAGTCGCGGAAAGCATTGACCAGATTCTTCATTGCTTCGACCTGGTTGACGATGGTTTGCGTCGAACGTTCGAGCATCTGACGCCCATCATCGTCCAGGCGGTCGGCCAGTTTGAACGCCAGGCGCTCGGCCGACAACTGGATCGGCGTCAAGGGATTCTTGATCTCGTGCGCCAGACGCCGGGCAACCTCCCCCCAGGCCGCGGTGCGCTGCGCATCGATCAGCCGGGTGATGTCGTCGAACACCACCACCAGGCCACCACCCGTCGCATCCGGCAGGCGCGAACCGTGAATCAACAGGGTCAGCGGAGAGCTGTCGGCAACCGGTAGTTCAATCTGGGTCTGCCAGTCTCCCGTATTGGCCTCGAACCCCGCAAGCAGCGCATCGCGGAAATGTGCATGCCGCGGCCATTCAGCCAGCGCAATATCCTCGAATCCGGCCAGATCGTCAGCGAGAATATCCATCGCGCCACGGTTCGCGGCACGCAAGGTACCATCCGGGGCGAAGGCCAGCACCCCGGTCGACAGGTTGGCAAGCACGCTCTCGAGGTAGGCGCGCGCCGACTCCACCGCCGCACGGTTTCGATCGGCCGCGGCTCGTGCATCTTCCAGCTGCCGCACCATCTGGTTGAACGATTGGGTCAGCACCCCAAGTTCATCACGTGCCGGCAAAGCCTGGCGAGGCCGGTAATCGCCCTGCGCAACGGCCTGCGTCCCCTCGGCCAGAATCAGCAAGGGTGCCGCCAGACGACGGGTCAGCACAAAGGCGACAGCCACTGAGCCCAGCAGGGCCAGCAGCAGGGTCATGGTGAGCGTGACCGTGTAGATGCGTCTCAGACCGGCACGCCCCAGCGTCAGCTGCTGATAGTCGCGATAGGCCTCCTGCACCGCCTCGGCGTGACGCCCGAAGGTTTCCGGTACGGGCTGTACCAGTTGCAGCAGATCCGGCTCGCCGATGATCGAACGTCGCGGAATCGGCATCAACACGCGGATCAGCAAGCGACCGTCGGTACTGCCATCCACCATGTGGATACCACGGGTCTGGCGTGCCTGGCGCATCTGCGCCAGCGACGGCAGATCGGGGATCAGCGCCATGACGCCATCCGACGCCGTCGCCAGCACATGCCCATTGGCGGCCAACACCGTCACGCTACTGACACCCGCCATCTCGCGCAGACGGTTGAGACGGCTGGGCGTCACGACATCCTCCCCTTCGAGCTCGAGCACCATCTCGCCTGCCTTGGTGTTGACCTGACTGACAAGGTAATCCAGGGCATTCTGCCCCAGCGCTATCCCACCCTCCAGCGCAGAGTCCACCCGCACATCAAACCAGGACTCGATACTACGAACGACGAACTGCAGCGACACCGCATACACCACCAGCCCAGGCAACAGCGCCATCAACGCAAACATCAGCACCATTCGGTACTTGAGCCGCGAGCCAAACTGCCGCTCGCGGTACTCCCGCCACAGCGCACGCAACTGCACTCCGACCAGGCCACACAGGGCCACCACCACCACCCCGTTGAAGGCCAGCAGATAGGGGTAGGTGCCAGCAAACAGATCCGAGTTGGCGCTGGCCGAGGCCAGCAGGAAAAGCGAGATGCCAGCAATGGCCGCTATGAGGACCAGCGCAATACGCTTCATTTGGAGGTCACCACGCCGGGCAGGAAGGTCCAGCGCTGCCAGTCGGTACCCACCGTCCAGTCGCGACTGGCAATGGCGGTCACCTGAAAGGGTTTGGGCAACTGCGCCGTATCGTGGCGGAAGCGCAGCGCAACGTCGTAGGACACGCCCGGCTCCAGCGTATCGCGATCGGTCACATGCCAGTTCCGGATACGTTGCATGGTACGCAGCGCGGAATCCAGGCTTTCGAAGCTCTGGTGCAGGTTGCCGATCGACAACCGGTAGCTGCGGGTAATTGCATGATAGGAGATGCGATAGCTCAATTCGCGCTCGACAACCGCCTTGTTGAGCCAGTACCAACGCGGTTGCTCGATGACCAATTCGGCGACGAAGTGTAGCGCGATACCGCGAGTGACCGCCTCGATCAGGCGCGGGTTCAGATCAAGCTCGATATCGGCATTGAGCACATAGCCACCCTCACCCGCCACGATCTCTGCATGAGCAATACGGCTGCTGTCGGCAGCGATGGCTGCAACAGACAACAACAGCACCCATCCGGCAAATACGCCGCGGATGCGCCTAGCCAGGCTTGTGGAGCTGAGCGTAGAAAAAGCCGTCATGGTCGGCATCAGGGAGCAGCCGGAGCAGTTCCTCGGCATCTGGGTTGGGGACAATCGCCTCCGGGTGGCGACGCTTGAAGCGTTTGATCTGTTCGATATTCTCCTCGTCAAACACCGAACAGCTTGCATATAGCATTGTGCCACCGGGCGCCAGCGTCTGCCAAAGCGCATCGAGAATCTCTGCCTGCTGCCGGGCAAACCCGGAAATATCCTCGTTGCGCCGCAACCACTTGATGTCGGGATGACGTCTCACCACGCCCGACGCGGAACACGGTACATCGGCAAGAATGCGATCGAAGGGTTTTCCATCCCACCACGCAGACAGTTGTCTGCAATCCGCCACCTTGACCTGCGCGCTCAGTCCCAGTCGCTGAAGATTGCTCGTCACACGTTGTGCCCGCTGCGGATCCAGTTCAAGTGCTGTCAGTTCGACATCGGCAGTCTCGAGAATATGCGCAGTCTTGCCACCCGGCGCAGCACAGGCATCCAGCACCCTCAAACCATCCTGCAGATTCAAGCGTTGCGCTGCCTGCTGCGCACCCGCATCCTGAACCGACACCCAACCCTCTTCAAAGCCGGGAATCCGGCTCACCGCCACCGCCCGCTCGATCCGGATCGCATCTCCCGTCAAGGGCCGGGCATCGATCCCCGCCTGCCCCAGACGGTCGAGCATGGCCTCAACCGTCGTCTTGCGTCGATTGACCCGCAACGACATCGGAGGATGCAGATTCCCGGCGGCCAGCACAGCCTCCCACCGATCCGGCAAATCGCGCTTCAAGCGCGCAATCCACCATGCTGGATGCGCGTAACGTGCCTCCGGCTCGTCCTGACACCGGGCAGCCAGCGAAGAAGCTTCGCGCAGTACGTTGCGCAGCACACCATTCACCATGCCCTTGAACCCAGGCATGTCGACAGCAACGGCCTCCACCGCCTGGTCAACAATGGTATGCGCCTGCTCGGGCCGGGCCTCCAGGCGCTGTACTGCCAGCAGCAGCAAGGCATGCACCTCGACCGGTGGCGGTTTGTGTAGAAACGTGCGTAACACCCCATCACCACGGCCATATGCACGCAAGGTCGACCAACACAAATCGCGGACCGCGCCCCGTGTGCTGTCGGGCCAGTCTGGATGTTCCCTCAGCATGCGCTCGTAGCGGTCAGTCAGGTTTTCTCCACTCAGGACTGCGCTCACCAGTATCGCTGCCTTGTGGAAAGCATACGCCAGACTATCCTCCGCCAACGCGCGCGACGACGCCTGCCTTGTCGGTTGGCGATCGGACTGACGAGGCAGTGGTCTTCGGGGCGACTTGTTTTCTCTCAAGACTTTCTCTTCATTGTTTGCCCGCTGCCCACGCGGCGACAACAAGCGGTTTCACGTGAAACAAACAACACTCACCCCCAGACCGTGTCGTATGCCAGTTTGGCAATCAGTACCGACACAACCGCGAGGAACATGACCCTGACAAACCCGGTACCGTGACGTAAAGCAGTGCGCGAACCCACCACAGCACCAGTGAGGTTACAGACGGCCATGATCAGTGCAAGTTTCCACAAGATTTCGACGTTGTTGGCAAAGTAGGCGATGGCAGCAAAATTTGTCGAGACATTCACCACCTTGGCGGTGACCGATGCCCGCAAGAAATCCATACCGAGCAAACGGATGAACAGAAAGATCAGAAAGCTGCCGGTACCCGGACCAAAAAATCCGTCGTAGAAACCGATCACACCACCAATCACCACCGCAATCAGCGCCGAGCGCGCACCGTGCACACCTTCACGCGACACCGACCCCAGATCCTTGCGCAGGAAGGTATAGAGGGCCACCAGGATCAGCAACACCAGAATGACCGGACGCAGAACCGTGGGCGGCAGGTAAGCCACCGCCTTCGCCCCATACCATGCCCCTATCAGCGCAGCGATGGCGCCCGGCAATGCCACGCGCCAGGGAATCGACACCCTACGGCTGTACTGGATGGCCGCACTGGCTGTACCAATGATGCTCGCGACCTTGTTGGTACCAAACAGCACCGCCGGCGCCGTGCTAGGGAATGCCGCAAAAAGTGCGGGGATCTGTATCAGCCCTCCCCCACCGACAACCGCATCAACAAAGCCGGCACAAAAGGCAGCGAGCCCCAGGACCACAAACATCCATTCGAGATCGATCATCGTGTTTCACGTGAAACATGGGCATGCGCCCCTACAGCGACCATGAACACGCGCTTGAACGGAAACAGCACACGCCCGTCGCCCCGCATCGGGTAAGCCTGCCTCAACAAGGGCCGCAACTGCCCGATGAAAACGTCCCGTTCGTCGTCAGACAGACAATCGAGATAGGGCAGCAACGTTGTCCCCGACAACCACTGCAGCACAGCGTCCTCGCCCCTCAGCACCTGCAGATAGCGCGTCTCCCAGATCTCGACCGACTGGAAACCCCCGGCCAGCAGATCATGATAGGCCTCGACCGTCAGCACCGACCCCATGCGTGCATTGGCAACGCGATCACGCCATCTGCTGGACGCAGCCAGTTCACGAATCAGCCGATGAGAATCCGCATCGAAGTTCGCCGGCATCTGTACCGCGAGCACCCCGCCCGGTGCGAGCATGGACTGCAAGCGAGGGAAGAGTTCCGCATGACCATCGAGCCAGTGCAATGCCGCATTGGAAAAAATCAGATCAAACGAGGGCTCACCCTGCCAGCTCGATAGATCGGCCTCGACCCACTCCACCCCGCCATCCAGCGCGGCAGCGCGCGCCAGCATCTCGGCGGAACGATCGACGCCGGTCAGCCGAGCCTCCGGCCATCGCTGTCGAAGCAAGGTGGTTACCGTACCCGGCCCGCAACCAAGATCCACGACTCTCGACGGCGCACTCAGCGGAATCCGCGCCAGCAGATCCAGTGCAGGCCTTGAGCGCAAATCACCAAATGCCAGATACCGATCCGGATCCCAAGCCATGACTCCACCTTTTCAATGCGACAAACCGGTATTCACACCCAGCCGATCGGCGGCCTGATCGCGCCAGTAACGCAGCGCCGCAAAATAGCCTTCCCACACACAACCATTGCAGCCGCGACCGCAGCAACTATCCGGTATTTCGGGCGGCTGACGCAGGTCAAGCCCGGCCGCCGCGGCCCAATCCTGCACGGCAACAATCATCCGCCGGGCCTCGTCGATATTCCGCAGCGGCCACTGGAACGGCATGTCCAAGGATTCGCTCACCTTACCCCCCGCCGGCTCAGGCCAAAGCCGCCACTGCAACCCGCATTACTCACCGCCATAGGGTCATCACTTGCCGATGCAGAATCTCGAAAAGATGACACCCAACAGATCATCCGCGGTGAACTCGCCGGTAATCTCGCCCAGGGCCTCACCCGCCAGGCGCAATTCCTCGGCAAACAGCTCAAGCGCCGGCAGCACTTCGGCCGCCTCATGCACATGCGTCAGTGCCGCGCGCAGCGCTGCAAGGTGCCGCTCCCGGGCCAGGATCACATCCTCGCCATGTGCATGCCACCCCGCCACACGCAACAACTCGGCACGCAACAGATCGACGCCCTCGCCCTGCCGGGCAGACAACCTCAGCGCCAGACCTGCCTCACCCTCGATACGTGCTGGTTGAAGTCCGCACAGATCGATCTTGTTGAGTACGGTAATGCACTCCACCCCGGCCGGCAGGTCAAGATCGACATCCGCACCCCCTGCCTGCTCTCCCGCACGCGACGCATCCACCAGCTTCAGCACCACATCGGCACGCTGCAGCTCCTGCCGGGTACGCTCGATCCCGATACGCTCGACCGCATCGCTGGTCTCACGCAAACCTGCGGTATCGATGATATGTAGCGGAATGCCTTCGATCTGTATCGTCTCGCGCAAGGCATCGCGCGTCGTCCCCGCGATGTCGGTGACAATTGCCCGGTCTTCACCCGCCAGTTGATTGAGCAGACTGGACTTGCCGACATTGGGCGCCCCCGCCAGCACCACGTTCAAGCCACTGCGCAGCAGGGCCCCCTGGCGGGCGCGATCGAGCACCCCCTCGAGCTTGCGACGCAGTGCATCGAGCCGCGGCAAGGCCCGGGCCTGCTCGAGAAAGTCGATTTCTTCTTCGGGAAAATCCAGCGTCGCCTCAACCAGCATGCGCAGGTCGATCAGGCCATCACGGATGCGGTGGATCTCTTCGGAAAAGCGCCCGGACAGCGAGCGTACCGCCGACCGCGCAGCCGCCACCGTCGACGCCTCGATCAGATCGGCCACCCCTTCAGCCTGAGCCAGATCGAGCTTGCCGTTGAGAAACGCCCGCCGGGTAAATTCGCCGGGCTCGGCCAGCCGTGCCCCCAGTTCCAGACACCGCGCCAGCAACATCTGCATCACCACCGGGCCACCGTGGCCCTGCAGTTCGATCACGTCCTCGCCAGTAAACGAAGCGGGCGCCGCAAAGTAAAGCAACAAGCCCTCGTCGATTGCCTCACCCCGCGCATCAAGAAAACGCGCAAAGGAAGCAAGCCGAGGGCGAGGGGCACGACCGCTCAAGGCGCGGGCGAACTCGCCCAGCGCCGGGCCAGAAACGCGAACGACGCCGATGCCTCCGCGGCCCGGCGCCGTTGCAATGGCGGCGATGGTGTCAGTCGGTCTTGCTGCCGGGCTTGGCACTCTCGATCATCCGCGTGATCTGCCACTGCTGCGCGATCGACAGCAGGTTGTTCACCACCCAGTACAGCACCAGGCCGGACGGGAACCACAGGAACATGAAGGTAAACACGATAGGCATCGCCATCATGATCTTGGCCTGCAGCGGATCCGGCGGCGTCGGGTTCAGCTTCATCTGCACCAGCATGGACACACCCATGATGATCGGCAGGATGAAGTAGGGATCCTTGGCCGACAGATCCTGAATCCAGCCCAGCCACGGCGCCTGGCGCATCTCCACACTACCCAGCAGCACCCAGTACAGCGCAATGAACACCGGGATCTGTACCAGAATGGGCAGGCAACCACCCAACGGATTGATCTTTTCGGTGCGGTAGAGATTCATCATCTCCTGCTGCATCTTGGCCTTGTCGTTGCCGTACAACTCCTTCAGGCGCTGCATGCGCGGACCCAGCACCCGCATCTTGGCCATCGACTTGTAGCTGGCGGCAGACAGCGGGAAGAACGCGAGCTTGATCGCCACCGTCACCAGAATGATCGCCCAGCCCCAGTTACCCGTCAGGCTATGGAACCACGACAGCACCCAGAACAGCGGCGCGGCAATCACGGTCAGGAAACCGTAATCGACCACCAGGTCCAGCCCGGGGGCGATGCCTTCGAGCTTGTCCTGCTCCTGTGGACCCACATAGAGGCGGGACGCCGCACTGCCACTGGCCCCCGGTGCAATGGCGGCCACCGGCAGGATCACCCCTGCGGAATACAGGTCACCCCCCACCTTGCGGGCAAAATACTCACGCTCGATGCCAGCGGCCGGCAGCCACGCGCTGACAAAGTAATGCTGCACCATCGCCACCCAGCCGTCGCTTGCGGTCTTGGCAAACTTGGCCTTGCCTTCGGCGATTTCTTCGAACTGCACCTTCTGGAACTTGGCCGCATCGGTAAAGAACGCCGGACCGGTAAAGGTGGTCACGCCAAAGGCCTCGACCTGCTCGGCCGGCTTGCCGTCGCGCGTCAGCTGGAAATACGCATGGGCTGACAGCGGCTCGGCACCGCCGTTGTTGATTTCGTAGCTGACATCCACCAGATAGCTGCCACGACGGAAGGTCATCAGCTTGGTGACCTTGACGCCGTTCTGCTCGGGCGCCTCGAGGCGCAGCACCAGGGTGTCTTCGCCGTCCTTGAGCGCAACTTCGTCGGCCGGCAGCGCATACACCGTGCGGTGGTTGGGCAAGCCATCACCAATCAGACCCGACTCGGCCGAATACAGGTGGCGCATGCCATCGTCCAGCAGCACGAAATTGCGTTCGCGGTCGTTGGTATCCTTGTGCTGCGCGAGTTCGAGGCGGACGATGCTGCCGCCCTCGGCCGAAATATCGGCGCGCAGCATGTCGGTCACGACACGCATCTTCGGCGCCGCCTTGGCGGCCTCGGCGCTCGGCAGGGCCGTTGCGCCCGGCGTCAGCCCAGCGCTGGGCGTCGGCACCGAACTGCCGGCTGCTGCTGGCGCCGCGGCACCGGCCACGGGTGCGGGAACAGCGGGCTGATTGTGCTTGATCCATCCGTCCCACAGCATGACCAGGGACAGGGAGAAAACCAGGAGAAGAATGAGGCGACGTTGATCCATCGGGTTCGTGGTCGTGCTGTCGTTAGTCAGGGAACGGAATGATACCCGCCCTGATGAGTGAACAAATGCTGCGGGACGGTAAATCTGTCCCCCAGACAGAAAAAGCGGTCACCCGAACCGCCCCGGTCATGGCCGCGGCAACCTGGACAGCAGTTGCTGCACGTCCAGATTCAGTTCGGCACGCGTCGCCTTGGCAACCGGTGCGTGCAGGCGCAGGATCAGGTCGCAGGGCGGGATCGAAATGCGCTGGCGACGGAAGGTCTCACGCGCAATGCGCTTGACGAGGTTGCGCACGTTTGCCCGCTTGGCCAGCTTCTTGGCCACGACTACGCCCAGCCGGGCGGTATCGAGCCCGTTCGGACGGTAATGCAGCATGTAGAAGCGACCACGCAGGGCACGCCTGAAAGCAAAAACGGATGAAAATTCATCCGTTTTGTGCAGTCGGTGGGTACCGAGAAAGCGCTGGTCGGCACCCGTGGGGTCAGTCACCTCAGACAGCGAGGCGATGACGACCCTTGGCGCGACGGGCACGGATGACCGCACGACCGCCACGGGTCTTCATGCGGACCAGAAAGCCGTGGGTGCGCTTGCGACGAACGACGGAGGGTTGGTAAGTGCGTTTCATGATCGGCTGCCAGAGGTAAGGTCAAACGCGAGATTAAATTGGATAATCACCTGTTTGTCAAGACAAATTGACACCCTCGCAGAAACATGCCAACACCGGCATTTCTTTCTTGCGAATGCATCCGCCTGTGGATAAGTCCGCCGCCGAGGGGTAGAATCTCGCCTTTGATCGCCCCGCCCGACTCGCGTCCGCGCGTGCTGGCGCGGCATTCCCGTATCCCCCGTCTGCTGGCCGCTGCGTCGCGGCGGGCATGCTTTCGAGAATCGTGCCACTCACTCAAACCACCCCCTCCGTGAATCAGGACTTCTGGCCTTTCTGCCTGGCACACCTCGAGCAGGAGTTGCCGCAGCAACAGTTCAACACCTGGATCAAGACGCTACAGGCGGTTTGCAAGGTCGACGACGGCCAGCCCTCGCTCACCCTGACTGCGCCCAACCGTTTCGTCATGCAGTGGGTGCGCGAGCGCTACATGCGCCGCATCGGCGAGCTGGGCGAGGAATTCCACGGCGTGCCAGTGCAGCTCGAACTGCAATTGCCGGCCGCTGGCGCCGCACGTACCCCGATTGCTCCGGCGACCCCGGTCACCCCTGCCAACACCGGCAACAGTGACGCCCCCGCCGCAGAAGCTGCGGCCCATGCCCAGGCACCGGCCGCCCCGCAACGCGAGGCGCGCCCCGCTACCCCCGCCATCGTCCGCAGCCCCGAACCCGAAGTCCTGTCCGGCGCCGAACTGGCCTACGACAAGACCCGGCTCAATGCCGACTTCACCTTCGACACCCTGGTCACCGGCCGCGCCAACGACCTGGCCCGCGCCGCCGCCATGCAGGTGGCGCAGAACCCCGGCACCTCGTACAACCCGCTGTTCGTATACGGCGGCGTGGGCCTGGGCAAGACCCACCTGGTGCACGCCATCGGCAATGCGGTGTTCCGCCACAATCCGCGGGCCGTGGTGCGCTATGTACACGTCGAGGACTACTACGCCGACGTCGTGCGCGCCTATCAGCAGAAAAGCTTCGATGCGTTCAAGCGCTATTACCGCTCGCTTGACATGCTGATCATCGACGACATCCAGTTCTTCAACAACAAGAACCGGACGCAAGAAGAATTCTTCCACGCCTTCAACGCCCTCACCGAGGCCAAGAAGCAGATCGTCATCACCTGCGACACCTACCCCAAGGACATCCAGGGCCTGGAAGACCGCCTCATCTCGCGCTTCGACTGGGGCCTGACGGTGCAGATCGAGCCGCCCGAGCTCGAGATGCGCGTCGCCATCCTGCAGAAAAAGGCCGAAGCCCTGCGCGTGTCGGTAGACGACGACGTCGCCTTCCTGATCGCCAAGAACCTGCGCTCGAACGTGCGCGAACTCGAAGGCGCACTCAACAAGGTCGTCGCCTACGCCCGCTTCCACGGTCGCAGCATCTCGCTCGAAGTGGCCAAGGACGCGCTCAAGGATCTGCTCAACGCGCACAACCGCCAGCTGTCCATCGAGCACATCCAGAAGACGGTGGCCGACTACTACAAGATCAAGGTCGCCGACATGCACTCCAAGAAGCGCACCCGGGTCATCGCCCGGCCGCGCCAGGTGGCGATGTGGCTGGCCAAGGAACTCACCCCGATGTCGCTTCCCGCCATCGGCGAGGCCTTCGGCGGCCGCGACCACACCACCGTACTGCATGCCTGCCGCACCATTACCGAGCTGCGCCTTGGTGATCACCAGCTCAACCATGATGTCCACGTGCTCACCCAGGTCCTGCGCGGCTGAGCCTCATCCCACCTCCCGATCAACCTTCTTACCAGACTGACGCCATGCTCCTGCTCAACGCTCCCCGTGACGCGCTTCTCGCCCCGCTGCAGTCGGTGGCCGGCATCGTCGAGAAACGCCACACCCTGCCGATCCTGTCGAACGTGCTGATCGAGAAGCAGGGCGACCGCCTGACCCTGCTCGCCACCGACATCGAGATCCAGATCCGCACCACCACCGCAGGCCACAACGGCGGCGAAGACATCTCGATCACGGTCGCCGCCAAGAAACTGCAGGACATCCTGCGCGCCCTGCCCGACACCGACATCAACCTGACGCTCGACGACAAGCGCCTCACCGTCAAGGCCGGCCGCAGCCGCTTCCAGCTGCAGACCCTGCCCGCCGCCGACTACCCGCGCATGAACCTGCCCGACGGCGACGCCACCCGCTTCCAGGTGCCGCAGCGCACCTTCAAGCGCCAGCTGGCCCAGGTCGCCTACTCCATGGCACAGCAGGACATCCGCTACTACCTCAACGGCCTGCTGCTGATCGCCGAAGACACCGAACTGCGCATGGTCGCCACCGACGGTCACCGCCTGGCCTACGCTGCCAACACGCTCGACGCCCCGGTCAACCAGCGCTGCGAAACCATCCTGCCGCGCAAGACCGTGCTCGAACTCTCGCGCCAGCTTGCCGACAGCGACGATCCGCTGGAAGTCATCCTCGCCGGCAACCAGGCGGTATTCCGCTTCGGCGCCATCGAGCTGGTCACCAAGCTGATCGACGGCAAGTTCCCCGACTACCAGCGCGTCATCCCGCAAAACCACCCCGGTCTGGTCGCACTGCCACGCCAGGCCCTGCTCTCTGCGCTGCAACGCGCCGCCATCCTCACCAACGAAAAATTCCGCGGTGTGCGCATGGTGCTGGACGACGGCGCCCTGCGCATCGTCAGCTCCAACTCCGAACAGGAAGAAGCCCAGGAAGAACTCGAAATCGACTACCACGGCGCCAAGCTCGACATCGGTTTCAACGTCACCTACCTGCTCGACGTGCTCAACAACCTGTCGTCCGAAACCATCGAATGGCGTTTCAACGACGGCAACTCGAGCGCCCTGATCACCCTGCCCGGCAACGAACACTTCAAATATGTCGTGATGCCGATGCGGATCTGATCCCCACACCTGACCGGATCGGCCGGCGCGCTTGAATACCGCTGCCC
>Ga0075012_10002019_pt1 | contig 20223 bp, 21 predicted proteins | sample All_14_2_FD_71474 | JGI IMG/M metagenome (GOLD analysis project Ga0075012, IMG submission 71474) | Freshwater microbial communities in response to fracking from Pennsylvania, USA - Allegheny Zone_MetaG_DW_15 | ecosystem: Environmental > Aquatic > Deep subsurface > Groundwater > Drilled... | reverse complement strand
CAAAACAGAGAGCCCGGGGCGCGCCCCGGGCTCTCTGTTTTGAACCAAAAATCCGCGCCCCGTCAGCCTACGTAGATCTTTTCGCCGGCGGCCAGGTCCACGCCCTCGGCGTCCAGCCTGACCTCGACTTTCCAGGAGACGTTCCTGCTGGCGCCGCCCAGGAAGTCCAGCGCGCCGCCCATCATAACGCCGCCCGACCCGAAGCGCCCGTCCGGCAGGGGTATCCTGAAGTTATAGTTGCCCCGGTAGCCGGCCGGGTAAACCCGGGCCTGCTCCAGGGTCTGGCCGGTGCGGTAGATCTCGCGGGTGCGGGTCTTGCTCCTGCCCTTGAAGTCGCGCTCCCTTACCGTCTCGTAGGCCGCCACGGAGGCCGTCAGCGCGTTAGCCCGGATCTCCTTGCGGGCCTGGAGTTCGAAGGAGCCTTCCACCGCCTCGCCGGCGTTGAAGGAGTTCCTGGACAGCGTAATGCTGACGCTGCCCTTCAGGTAGCGGGCCAGGTAATAGGCGCCCACCCCCGCAGCGGCCAGCAGCAGCCCGCCGACGATCAGGATATTGGCAGTTTCAGGATTCATATTTCCCCTCCAGGGCCGCGACCGGCATTAGCGCGGCTCCTGCGGCTTCTTGAAACCCTTCAGCGGCACGGCGAAACCCTCCGTCCGGCCGTTCTTCCAGGAGAAGGCCGCGGAAGCGGCGAGCTCGCGGTAGCAGGCGTCCGGCGCCGGCGCGGCCGCGATAACGGCCGCGGAGGATTTGTCTTTGGGAGAAGCGGAACCCGCGACCCCGTCAAGGAACTCCGGCTCGTAATATTTCTTCTCGATAAACAGCCAGCTCACATTGTATTCGGCCGCGAGCCGCTCTTTCGCCCCCGGCGCGGCGCAATACAGCGCCTGCAGCAGCGCTTTGCGCCTGGCGAAAAATTCCTCGGGGCCCCGGATGAAGAGCATCTGCTGGTCGAAGGTCCTGTCCCACAGCGCCACGGGCCTGGAGGCGAAAACAGGCAAGGTGTACATCAGCCAGCTGTCGGGGTAACCGGCCGAGATCTCCCCCGCCGGACGGGCGGCGATGAACCCGTAAACTTCCGAATAGTGCCGCATGGAAAGGGTCTCGCCGAACACGGGGTGCAGGAACAGGAACAGCGCCGGAAAAAAGGCCGAGGCCAGCGCGGCCCTGCGCCTGCCGTCGGCCAGTTCCAGCAGGCTCTCGCTGGCCCAGAAAACCAGCGCCAGCGGCACAACGACCACCATCTGCCTGGCCGCGGAGACCTCGTGCACGGGGTAGATCGCCACAAAAGCGGCCCCGCAGCCGGCCAGCAGGCAGAGCACCGAGCGCGGCATGAGGGCGGGCCGGCGGGGCGAAACGAGCAGGCCCAGGCCGCACACCAGGAGCAGCAGGAAAAATAAAATCACGTACAAACGCGTGTGGTCGTTGAGGTTCAGGGCGAAGTAGCCGAGCGCGTCGAGGGGATTCAGGGAACTCAGCCGGCCGGATACCATGTTGTAGAACTTGGCGGATTCGAACTGCGCGAGCCTGCCCAGGCTCAGGTCGGCGTACTTGGCCAGGCCGCTGCCGGAGAAGAGCAGCAGCAGCAGGGCGGCCCCGGCGGCCAGCGCCCTGCGGTATACCGCCCAGGCGCCGGGGGCGGAAAATTCGGCCCTATAGAACCAGGGCAGCAGCAGGCTGGCGGCCCAAAGGCCGGCCGAAGCGGCGGGATAGAGGATAAAGCAGAGCGAGGCCAGCAGCGGGGCCAGCCAGAAGCGGCCCGCTTCCGCCGCCCAGGCGAACCCCAGCAGCACCAGCGCCCCGTACACGCGCGGCACGCCGAAGAAAGACTCCATCGAAAGGAACATCGGCACGAACAGCACCGGCACTACCGCCGCGGCGCGGGCGGCGGCCGAAAGCAGCGCTATCCGCCTGACCATGAGCGCTCCCGCTACGCTGGCCAGCAGCGCCAGCGCCTTGAGCCCCTTGGTGTACGGGACGGTCCAGGTGAAGAGCGAGGTCAGCCAGATCCAGGTAAAATCCGTGAAGAAAGTCCGCAGCGGCTCGAAGTAGAGGTCCACCAGTTCGTCGCCGCGCAGGATATTGCGGTCGGCGAAGGTCTGGAGCCAGTACACGTTGGTCGTGTCCAGGTAGAGGGAATACCGCAGGTCGAAAGAAAAGGGCGAGCAGACGCTAACCGTGTAAAAAGCCATCAGGGCGGCGAACACGGCCAGGCCCCAGGCGGGCAGGCCGCGCCAGTTTCCGTCCTGGGAGCCGGGTTCTTCCTTCATCAGGCCTTTGCGGAACGCCCCGCGGGCTTTCGCGGGCGCGCCCTCCGTCCCGCGCCGGACGCCCAGAACCTTTTCCAGTTGACTCCGGGGAGTTTAAGGGAGGCCGGGTCGCCGGCCAGGGGGATGTTCAGCCTTAACCTGGAGTATTCCTGCTCGTTCCAGGGATCCAGGCGCAGCTCGGCCATGCGCTCGCGGTCCAGCGAGCCGCCGGCGGAAAGTTTCCGCCAGCGCCCCGGCGGAGCCTGGCGGTGCGGCTCCAGTCCGGCGCAGCTCCCGAGGCAGCGGCCGCAAAGTTCAAGCGGGCGCCGGCGCAGCAGGAATTTTTCCAGCCTCGCGCCCAGGGTATCCAGCGGCCTGACAGGGCAGGTTTCACCGGGGGCGGCCCCCGCCGCGAGCGACTGGATGCACATGTAAACGCGCCCGCCGGCCACGGAGTGGCAGCTGTAAGCGTGGGCGCTCTGGCAGACCTCAAAGACTTCGCGCGCGGCGGGGCCGAGGGGGGCGGAGGGCTGCCACCTGCGGAAACTGTGGAAATCCTTGACCAGCAGCCCCTTGCCGGTTTTCCGGCAGAGGCGCTCCAGCCAGGCCAGCTTGGCCCCGGAGACGGGGCTGGCCGGATAGCTCGACAGGTGTATCTTGTCGGCGTGCTTCACCCAGCCCCGCCGCGAACTGTCGAGCAGGGTGCCGTTGGTGTAAACCTCTATGCAGCCGGTAATGCCGGAGCGGCGTATAGCCAGGAGCAGCTCGCCCAGCCGGGGATGGAGCAGCGGTTCGCCGCCGTTGACCCTGACGGTCTTCGCGGCGGCGGCGGAAGAGAGGTCCTTCAGGTCCCTGTAAACCTCTTCGGGATCCGCGAAGGCCGGGGCGGCCACCGGCGAAGACCGGGTGCAGGCGACGCAGGCCAGGTTGCAGCGGGAGACCGCGTTTATTTCAAACGCCTCCAGCAGCAGCCGCCGGCCGCCTTTTTCCCTGGGATACCTTATATTCATGATTTGCCGGCCGATACCGGGAACCTCTAAATCGCCCTCGCCCGCAAGCGGGCTTCAGGCGGCCCCGCCAAAGCCGCGGCCGCGCCTTTCTCCGCCGGAATACTGCTCTATTCTATAATAAACTGCGGACCCTATAAACAGGATGCGGCCGGCAAAGAAAGAGCCCCGGGGAAAACCCGGGGCTCTCTTCAATAACTCCCGCCGGTTCAGCGCTCGACGCAGATGGCGATGCCCATGCCGCCGCCGATGCAGAGGGTCGCGAGGCCCTTCTTCACGCCGCGCTTCTTCATCTCGTGCAGCAGGGTGACGATGATGCGCGCGCCGGACGCGCCCACGGGATGGCCCAGCGCTATCGCGCCGCCGTTCACGTTGACGATGTCCTTGTTGAAGCCGAGCTCCTTGGCCACCGAGAGGGCCTGGGCCGCGAAGGCCTCGTTGGCCTCGATGAGCTCCACGTCCTTCATTTCCCAATTGGCCTTCTTCAGCGCCTTGCGCACCGCCTCCGCGGGGCCGATGCCCATGATGGACGGGTCCACGCCCGCCCAGGCGTAGGAGACTATCTTCGCCATGGGCTTGAGATTGTGCTTCTTCACAGCGTCGGCGGAGGCCACCAGCAGGGCGGCGGCGCCGTCGTTGATGCCCGAGGCGTTGGCCGCGGTCACGGAGCCGTCCTTCTTGAAGGCGGGGCGCAGCTTCGCCAGCCCCTCGGCGGTCACGCCGGCCTTGGGATACTCGTCCTTGTTGAAGGCCACCGGGTCGCCCTTGCGCTGCGGGATCATCACGGGGGCGATCTCGTCGGCGAAGCGCCCCTCCTTCAGGGCCTTCTCGGCCTTGTTCTGGGACTCGGCCGCGAACTTGTCCTGCTCCTCGCGGGTCAGGTTATACTTGGTCACCAGGTTCTCGGCGGTCACGCCCATGTGGTAGTTGTTGAAGACGTCGGTCAGCCCGTCGCCTATCATGGAGTCCACGAGCTCGCCGTGGCCCATCTTGTAGCCCGCGCGGGCTTTCTTGAGCAGGTAGGGAGCGTTGGTCATGCTCTCGGTGCCGCCGGCGATGATCATCTCGGCGTCGCCGCACATGATGCTCTGCGCCGCGTTGGCCACCGTGCGCATGCCGGAGCCGCAGAGCATGTTGAGGGTTACCGCGGTCTTCTCCACCGGGATGCCCGCGCCCACGGCCACTTGCCGCGCCACACCCTGGCCCTGCCCGGCCTGGTAGATGCAACCCATAAGGACTTCGTCGATCTCGGCGGCGGGCACCTTGGTGCGCTCCAGCAGGGACTTGGCGACCACCTTGCCCAGCTCCACCGCGCTGAAATCGGCGAGCGCTCCCCCGAAGCTGCCGATAGCCGTCCGAACACCGTCCACTATAAAGACTTCTTTCATTTTATTCTCCTCCGTTTTAATTAAAGAAATACCAAAAATTACAGGTACCCCAATTTTTCCGCCTGCTTTCTCAATTCAGCTCGGAAATCGGGGTGGGCTACGTTTATCAGCGCGTTGGCGCGCTCGCGCACGGTGCGGCCGCGCAGGCGCGCTATGCCGAACTCTGTCACGATATTGTCGGTGTTGGCGCGGTGCAGCGTCACTGCCGTGCCCTCGGGCAGCATCGGCACTATGGCGGACACCGTTCCCTTCTTCGCGGTCGAGCGGCAGGCGATGATGCTCTTGCCCAGCCCGTCGTAGGCCTCTTTGGCGCCGACCGCGGTATCCGTCTGGCCCCCGGTGCCGGAATACTGCACGGGCCCTATGCTTTCGCTCGCCACCTGGCCGGTCAGGTCCACGGTCAGGCAGGTATTGATGGACACCATGCGCGAGTTCTGGCGGATGACCGCCGGGTCGTTGACCCAGGCGCCGCGGCGGAACTCCACGGCGGGGTTATTGTCCAGCCAGTCGTAAAGCTTGCGCGAGCCCATGGCGAAAGTGCAGACGAACTTGTCCTTCAGCAGCGCCTTGCGCTTATTGGTGACCACGCCGGCCTCGTAAAGTTCCATCATCGAGTCCACCATCATCTCGGTGTGCACGCCCAGGTCTTTTTTGCCCTTGAGCGCCAGCGCGCAGGCGTTCGGGATGCCGCCTATGCCGAGCTGTATCGTGGAACCGTCGTCCACCAGTTCGGATATATAATTGCCTATCGTGAGCTCGGTCTCGTCCGGGCTGGGCGAGGGCAGGGCGGGCACTTCCTGGTCGTGCTCCACGAACCAGTCCACGTCGCTGACGTGCAGGTGGGTGTCGCCGAAGGTGCGCGGCAGGTTGCGGTTCACTTCCAGTATCACGGTATCCGCGGCCTCCAGGATGTCCTTCTCGTAGGTGATGCCCAGCGACAGCGATACGAAGCCTTTTGAATCGGGCGGGGTGCAGGTGCCGAAGAAGATGTCCGGCTTGCGGGCCTGCAGGCGGTCGAGCGCCGCGCGGTGCAGCATGTTGGGCACGTAGGTCACGGTGCCGGCCCCGGCGGCCAGCGCCTGCCGCGAGCCCGGGGCGTGGAACCAGCTGGCCAGTTCGAAATGCCCCTTCATCTCCGGCTTCATGTAGAAATCGTAGGGTCTGAGCGTCAGCACGGAGAACACCCGCGCGTCCGTCACCCGGGGCGCCGCCGTGTGGAAGGCCGACATGCAGCCCTGCGGCTCCGAGGCGCACTGCGCCACCACCACGTCGTCGCCGCTCATGATCTTGCCGGCGGCCTCTTCGGCGCTTATCAGCTTTTCGGCGTAGGCGCTTTTCCTGCCCGCCGCCGGCTTTTCCATAGTCATAGTCATGCCAATATCCCCCGCTTGAACACCCTCGCGAACAGTTTAACGGCCTGCTCGTCGGCCAGGCCGTAATGGCCCTTCACCTTGAAGAGCTTCTCCATGATGAAGTAGTTGAAATAGTTCCAGCTCACCATCATCAGCGCGCCGACGGGGTCTATATCGGCGGCTATGCGGCTCCTGGCCTTGCCCGTCCCGGCCTTGAGCGCGGCGGCGTAGCCCTCGCGCATGCGGGCGAACATCTTGTTGACGTGCCTGGCCTCGAACTCCACCACGTCCACGTATATAAGGAGGATATAGGCGGAGAATTTCTCCACCATCTCCCGCGAGGCGAACCCCAGGTCCTCTATGTTGTCCGGGAAAGCGGTGGAGGTAAGCGCCTTTATCAGCGGCTGGTCGGGGCTGAAATATTCTTTTTCGTATTTCCCCAGCAGGCGGACGAAGATCTCTTCTTTGGTGCCGAAATAATTGTAGATATTACCCAGCGACACGCCGGCTTCGGCCGCGATGTCGCGGGTGGAGGTGCCGTTGTAGCCCTTGCGGGTGAACAGCAGCGAGGCCGCCGACAGGATCCTGTCCAGGTTGGGCGCGCTGGCGTTCTTTTTAGCCTTAAATGCCGCTTTAGCCATATATGAACGAGCGTTCGTTCGTAAATATTCTACCACAGCGCCGGCCTGCGGGTCAACAAAAAAGAAGCCCCGCGAGGGGGCTTCTTTTCGCGCGCCGGCCTGCTTACTTCTTTTTCAGCACGTAATACTCCGGTTTCATATGCCTGATGACATAGTCCCCGCTTTTCCACTCGAAGAACATGTAGCTGTCGCCCTTTATCTCCTTTATAAAGTAGCGGGACGCTGTTTTGTCGCCGCTGTGCGTTACTACCCCCCTGGTCCACCTGAACCAGGGCGCGGATTCCGGCGCGTTGGGCAGCACGGCCATCCCCCCGCCGGCGAAGAATTTGAACCCGCCCAGGTACAGGCCGCCCCGGAACCGTTTCTGCCCGGGCACGAACTCCCCGGGCTCGGCCACGAAGTCCACGCTCAGCCACTCGCCCAATACGGCCGGGTCGTTTACGAAGGGCAGGTCGATGTTATCCGCCAGCCGGCCGTCGACCTCAGTGGTAACTATCCGCATTTCAGCCGCGAGCGCCAGGGTACCGAAGCCGAGCAGCACCGCCCCTACCGCCAGATGCAAGATTTTCATAACGCCTCCTTGTTTTGCCTCTCACCCGTTAATACGCAATGCCCCCGGTTTTATTACAGGGCATTGAGCGCCTTCCCTTCCGGATCTTACGCGCGGGCCCGCGGCCCGGCCGCTTTTGGTATCATTGTCCTGAGGCTCCCGGCCAGGAAAATCCGAGCGCCCCTGGCGGCGCCCCCCGGAAGCCCACCGCCGCCGCTGGACCGGGACCGCGCTTACTACTTTTTTCTCAAAAAGTTAGAATAACCTCATGGAGAGCATAGTCTTCTTCGGCAAAGGCGGCATCGGCAAGAGCACCGTCGCCTCCAACATCTCGCTGATCCTGGCGGCCAAGGGCCGGAAGGTGCTGCACGTCGGCTGCGACCCCAAGGGGGATTCCACCCTGGCGCTAGCCGGCCGCCGCATCAGGCATTTCGCCGACGGGGGCGTCTTCGCCGGCGAGCACGCCCTGCGCTCCAGCATCCACCCCTCGCTGATGAAGAACGTGAACTGCATAGAGGCCGGGGGGCCGCAGGCGGGCGTAGGCTGCGCGGGCGCCGGCATAGGGGCCATGCTGGACATCATGAAGGAATTCTCCGTACTGGAAAAGGACGGGTACGACGCGGCCGTCTTCGACGTGCTGGGCGACGTCGTCTGCGGGGGGTTCGCCGCGCCGCTGCGCCGCGGCCTGGGCGGCAAGGCCGTCATCGTGGTTTCCGAGGAACTGCTCTCCCTCTACGCCGCCAACAAACTGATCGCGATGGTCAACAACTACGCCCGCAACGGCGTCTGGCTGGCCGGCCTGGCGGTGAACGCCAAGGACAGCGGGGGCGTGCGCCTGGCCGAGGCGTTCGCCAGGGCCGCGCGCACCCGGGTGCTCGCCGTCATTCCGCGGGACCCGGCCGTGGGCAGGGCGGAAAAGGCGCACAGGCCGGTGGTCCTCACAGAACCGCGCAGCGCTGCGGCCGCGGCCATGGTGCGCCTGGCCGGGGCGATAGCGGCCGCGCGCCCGGGAGGGGCGGCGCCGCGCACGCTGTCCGACTCCGAGTTTCAGCGCCTTTTTTCCGGCGGCGCCCCGGGCGGGGCCGCGCCCGTGCGCGGCCCGCGCCTGCCGCCGGCCGAACTGATACGGCGCGCCGGCTTCGCCGTTACCGGGTTCTCCGGGGGACAGGTGGTCTGTTCCTGGCGGGGCGGAGCGGGGACTTTTTCCGTCCTGGTCGCGCCGGCGACCGAGGCGCGGGAGGGCATGACCCGCGCCGGCGACTGGGCTTTTTGTTTCGCCCCTGACAGCAAAGAGGCCTCTTCCGCCTACCGGCAGGAGCTCGAGGCCGCTGCCGCCGGCCTGGCCGGGGTATCTTTCGACGATTTCATAACCGCCTTCGCGGGCGGCGTGGACTTTTACGGCAGCACCCGGTCCTTCGACGAGTTCGCCAGCCACGCCCAGCCCGGGGGAGACGGCCGCCCGCGCGAGCCGCACCTGGGTTTCGGCCAGTGGTACCGCTTCGTCTTCCCGGAAGGAGGCGGGGCCAGCGTGCCGCCCGGCACGGTCCTCGTGGAGCACGGGGACTGCGAGTGCCGGTTCAGCAGCGCCTCGCGCACCCCGCTCTCGACTTTCCAGAAGGCCCCCGGCGGGCTCCCGGGGCGCACGCACCTGTCCCTGGAGCCGCTGCTGCCCAAAGAGGAGCCCGGAATAGTAAACACCGGGCTGACTTACGCCGACGCCGTCAAGGGCGACCAGCGCAGGGTGGACGCGGCGCTGGGCGCGGCCGCGGAACTGACCGGGCCCGGAGGGCTGGTGGAGTTCTATTCCACCTGCTCCCCGATGCTGCTGGCTTCCGACGTGAAGCCGGCCATAGCCCGGGCCGCCTCCCGGGGCCGGGTGGAGATCCTGCGGGACAATTTCAACAGTTTTTACACGCCCACCCCGGAAAAGGTGCGCGCCCGGGCCGGCTACGCCGCGCGCCGCGTGAAGGCGCTTGGAAAGGTCCGCCGCGAGTTCGGCGTCAACCTGATTGCCGCGGGCTCGGCCTACGGCGCGCTCTCGGACCTGCTCGGCGCGGCGGGGATCAAGGCGGCGCCCCCAGGCGGAGACCTTTACCGCGACATCGCCGCCTCCCGCCTGCAGGTGCTGGCCGGGCCCGACCCCGTCATCGCCGGGGCGCTGGACCGCCTGGGCCTGAAATGGCTCTGCCCGCCTGCGCCGTACGGCCTGGCCGCCTCCCGCGCCTGGCTCGGGGCCGTGCTGAAAGGCCTTGGCCGCAGGGGACCCGCGCCGGGGCCGTCCGGGGAAACCGCGGCGCTCTGGTCCGCGCTTTCCAAAAAGGCCGCCGGCTGCGGCGCGTTTTTCGTCGCGGAGGCCGGTGAACTGGCGGCGCTGGACGGCGGCGAAGCAGTTTACGGCGTGCCAGTCCTTTCTTTCCTGGCCGGGGCAGGCTTCCGGCTGAGGCTGCTGGTCCGGGGCTCCTCTCCGGAGACGCGGGCCGCGGCGGCCGCCGCGCTCGGATCCCTGGCCGCGCCGGTCAGGCGGAGGGCCTCGCTGGCTTTCTTCGATACCCCCGGAGAGCTCCGCCGCGCGCTGACCTCCGACCCGCGCGCCAGGCTGCTGTATTCCGACATCCCGATGGACTCGCGGGCCGCCGCGGCGGGCAAAGCCCCTTTTTCCGCCTCGTACTTCGAGCCGGGGTACGAAGGGGCGGCGGAGACCCTGCGGCGGCTCACCGCGCTGTGCGACTGGAATTTGAATGGAAAAAGATTCTCCGCTTAAGGTTTTCGACCGGACCTTCAACCTGCCCTACCTGATGGGCTATTTCCTGGCGGCCAACGCCGTGCGCGACCTCTGCGCCGTGGTGGACGGGGCCAACTGCGTGATGCAGAAAGTGGAACTGCTGGCCGGCAACCACGACCTGTTCTGCACCCTGCTGTCGGAGGACGGGGCGCACCGGGCCGTCTGCACGATGGCCAGCCCGCTGAACCCGCACAAGAACCCGGAAAAGAAGCTGGCGGCCCTGCTCAACAGCCTGGCCTCTTCCGGCAGGTTCGGCGCCGCGGCCGTGACAGGCCTGCCTTTCTGCCGGCTGGCCGGCATAGATTACGCCGGCGTCGCGCGCTCGGTACGGGGAAAGGTCCCCGTCTGCGGGGTGCCGGCCGCCTCCATGGAGGGGGATTGGCTGGACGGCTACGACGCCACGCTCGAGGCGCTGGCCGGCGCGCTGCCGCTGGGCGGAAAAAAGTCGCGGCTGAAGGCGGCCGTGGCCGGCTATTTCATGGACCGCAACGAATACGACCACCGCGCCAACCTCAAAGAGATGCGCCGCCTGCTGGCCCTGGCGGGCCTGGAACTGGTTTCTACCTGGCCTTCCGGCGGGGACTGCGCCGGGCTCTCGCGGGCAGGGGAGGCCGGCCTGGTAATTTCCCTGCCTTACGGCAGGCGGACGGCCAGGGCCCTGGCCGCGCGCACCGGGGCGCGGCTGCTGGAGACCGGCCTGCCGCTGGGCATAGGCGGGACCACCGCCTGGCTGGCGGCCGCGCGCAAAGCCGCCGGCTTGCCGGGGCCCCTGCCGGCCGCCGTGCTGGCCGAGGAGCGCGCCGCCTCGGCCGCCGTCTACCCCGCGCTGCGCGGCCTGGCCGCCAGGCGCTTACTGTTCGCCGGGGACCCGCACCTGTTCGAGGCTTTCTCGGCCTTCGCCGCCGAGCTCTGCGCAGACGTCACCATAGCCTTCCTCTGTTCCGACCCGCGGCCCTGCGCCGCGCGCCGGCCGGCGGAACTGCTGTTCGCGCCCCAGCCGGAGGCCGCGGCGGCCTCGCGCGCGCGGCTGAAGCGCTACGAGCGGCCGGCCCTGGCGGTGGCCAATTCCTTCGCCGTTACCTCGGGCCTGACCGGCGGCGCCCCGTTCCTGGAGCTGGGCTTCCCGTCCTACGGCCACCACTGCCTTGAAGACGACCCCTTCCTTTTCTACTCGGGCGCCCGGCGCCTGGCCGCCCGCATGCTCAACGCCATGCAGGCCGGCCGCGGCTAGGCCGGCGGCCCATCGACGCACGGAACGTCCAGTTTTTTTTATTTTCACAAAAAAAGGGCCGGCCCCGCGGCCGGCCCTTTGCGCTGCGCACCCCTTACTTGGCGCAGCCGTAGGTGAACCCGGTAAGGTGCCTGGTGTTGCCGGAGGCGCACCCGGGAGAAACCTCTTTGAGAGACAGGGCCAGCTGCCGCAGGTCCAGGCCGGCCGGCACGCCGGGCAGGCCGAACGAAGGCAGGCTGGTGTCCAGCTGGGGCATGGAGAAACTCCCGGGGAACGCCGCCTCCAGGGCGGGCAGGCGGGACTCCAGGTTGTTGAGCGGGTCCAGCGGCAGGGACAGGTCCATCTTGAAATCGACCTTGTCCATGATAGCGTTGACGGCTTTATTGGCCTTGTCGGTGAGGATCTCGACGATCTTGCCCAGGCCGAAAGCCTTGGCGGCGGTCCAGACGGCCCCGCTCACCTTCTCCTTTATATAGTCCCCTATGGCCGCGCTGCCTTTCAGGATTATGGCCATGGAAACTTTTATGTCGTAGCTGCCGACCAGGTAAGGGATGCTGACGGTGAAGCTGCTCTCCATCTTCTCTTCCAGCGCCTGCAGCGCGTCGCACATGGCCTTGAGCTTCTTCTGCAGCGCCTCGGCCTTCTTCTTGAGGTCCTCCACGGGGGTTATATTCGCGTCGAAGCCGTCGAGCGCGGCCAGGGCCGGGGCCTTCATATCCAGGGTCGTAAGCAGCGGCGCTATCACCTTGTCCAGCTCCACCACTATGGGGTCGAGCTTCGCGGCCAGGTCGTCGGCCTTCTGCTGCACGCAGGCCTTGACCGGGTCGTCGTTGTAGGCGATGGCGAACTGGATGCAGTAAGTGACGTCCGGCTCGTGCCTGAGCACTCCGGCCGAGAAGCCGTCCAGGCCCAGGGCCGTTTTGGCCGCGTAGCCGGAAAACTTCTCCGCGTTTTTGCGGACGGGCTCCAGGCGTTTGGCGATGGCGTCGGCCTTGGCCCTGGCCGCCTTCACATTGGCCAGCGCCGGCGTGAGGGAAGCGCCGAAGCGCTTAGCCTTCTCGGCCAGCTGCGGCACTCCCTCGGCCATTTTGGCGCCTTTCTGCGCGGTGACCATCTGCGTCTCTATGGCGGCCAGCACCTTGGCGAGCTGGCCGGGAATGGCCAGCCTCTTGGCCAGCTGGTCCAGGCGCTTCGAAGTCTTGTCCAGGCGGTCGGAGAGGGCGAGCGTGTCGGCGTCCAGCCTGGCCGTGTCCTGGTCCAGCTTCAGCAGGGACGGGCATTTAGTCTTGGCCGCGGCGTAGGCCTGCAGCGCCGGCAGCGTGGTGTCGGGCCCGCCCACGCGCCCCTTGTCCTTCATATCGCCTATCAGGTCGGACACGGAGCCCGCGGCGGCGGAACCGGCCAGCAGCGCCAGGAGGGCCGTCAGTGCGCAAAACTCAGAGAGCTTGTTCATTTTGTTTTCCTTTAATATCCCTGTTGAGGTGCGGTGCCCCGGAAGCGGTCAAACTGCGGCTGTCCCGGGGGGATAACTTCCTGATTTTACTTTTTGTCCGGCCGGGCGGTGAAGGCCGCGGCCGCGCCGTTCATTTCTTCTTCAGCACGTAGTAGAAAGGCCTGGCGCCGCGGAAAACATAATCCCCGCTTTTCCATTCGAAGAACATGTACTCCGCGCCGCCTATCTTCTTTATCTCGTACTTGCTGGCGGTCTTGTCGCCCTGGTGCATTACCACGCCCTTCGTCCAGGTCCACCACGGCTTGCCGCCCTTGCCCTTGGGCAGGAAAACCAGTTCCTTCAGGTAGAGGTCCCCCCGCCAGGCCCTGGCGGCGGGGTCGAATTTCTCCGGGCTCTCCACGAAGTCCACGCTCTCCCACCCGCCCACTACGGCGGGATCGTCGCGGAACGGCAGGTCTATGTTGTCGCGTCGCACCCCTGCGGTTTTCTTCAGCACATAGTACTCGGGCTTCATGTGCCGTATCGTGTAGTCGCCGCTCTTCCATTCGAAGAACATGTACTCCACGCCGCCGATCTTTTTTATTTCGTAGCGGCTGGCGGTGCGGTTGTTGGTGTGCATGACCGCCCCTTTGGTCCAGGAGAACCAGCCGCTGGGGCTTTTGCCCCCCGGCAGCAGCACCAGCTCTTTGAAGAAGAGGTCCTCCTTCCACGCGCGGGCGGCCGGGTCGAAATCACCGGGCTCCGCCACGAAGTCCACCGCCTCCCAGCGGCCTATGGCAGCGGGATCGTTGACGAAGGGCAGGTTTATGTCGTCCTCCAGCTCGCCCTTCGCGTTTACCGTGCTTTTTATCTCCAACGCTCCCGCCGGGCAGGCCGCCAGCATGACCGCGAGGATAAGAATATTCTTCATGGTCCGTTCTCCTTAAAAGCGCTCCGACGCCTGGAAATCCCCGAGCCCGCGCCGGCCGCAGGGGCCGTAGCCGTCGTCGGGCAGGCTGTAGGGCGAGGCCGCGGCCGTCAGCGCCGCCGGCGCGGGTTCCGGCCGCGGGCCGAAAGTCACGAACAGCGCTCCCGCGGCGAAGGCGGGGACCAGCCAGGCCAGCACCGGCACGCGCCGCTCCGGCCGGCTGGCGCGGGCCAGCAGGCGCGCCTTCAGCACGTCCTTCACGCGGCTGTCCGCGCTCAGGTCGGCGCCCCGCAGGCGCTCCGCAAGGCCGGCGAACTCGCCCTCGCTAAAATTCTCCTCTTTCATATGACCTCCGGTCCCAGCCGGTCCCGCAGCTTCTTCATCGCCCGGAACAGCGTCACGCCCACGTTGCTCTCGCTCAGACCCGTCTGCGCCGCCATCTCGCGGGCGCCCAGGTCCAGCGCGTACTTCATGGCTATCAGCTCGCGCTCGCCCTCCGAAAGGCAGGCCATCGCCGCCAGCAGCCGCGCGTTCTCCTCGCTTCTCTCGGCCGAGCGCTCCACGGATTCGCCGGAAGCTATGCGCTCCTCGAAGCCGTCTATGGAGAGCCCGCCGCGCACCGCCCGCCGCCGGTAATAGTCGTTGAGCGTGTTGCGCGCTATGGCGAACAGCCACGGCTCCACCGGCTTGCCCTGGTCGAAAGCGCCGAACTTGTCGAGCACCTTCTCGAACACGGCCGAGACCAGGTCGTCGGCCGCGTCGCGCGCCAGCACGCGGTAGCGGATATAGTTGTATACCCGCTGGAAATATTTGTCGTACAGTTCTTCGAAGCCCATATGCCTGCCGGCGCTTCCCAACGTTATTACGCGGGAGGGCCGGTTTCATTACACCTCGTTAATAATTGTAGGAAATATACGCGCCGCTATAGTCGCCTCCCCCGTAGCGAGGCAAAACCGCACCGGATACCCGTTTTTAATGCGGTTTCCCGGCCTGAGCCGCCTGTCCCCGTAATTGGCACTTGCGCCTCATGCGCGGCGCCGCGCCGGATGATATCCTATTGGTACAGCAACCGCGGACCGGCGGTTAACGTCGGCGCGGTAATCTAAGGAGGACAGAATGATAAAGAATATGTTGATAGCGGCGGGTATGGCGGCGGCGCTGTGCCAGGGAGCGCAGGCTTCCGGGAGCGCCCTGGAGGCCCTGCGCGGGGCAGTGAATGGCGAGGCCGGCGTCAGCGTGCCGGCCGCCGCCCCGGCGCCGCAAAGCAGGCGCGCCGGAGTTTACGAAAACGCCCTCGGCTGCAGGGTGACGGTGGAGCGGGGAGATTACGGCAGCACGCTGGCCATCCGGGACGGCAGGCAGGAGGCCGTGCTCGGGATAGCCAACGACTACAGCCGCGGCGATATAAACGCTTACTGCCATCCCGCGGAGGCGGCCATAAGCGGCGGGACCCTGCGCCTGTCCTGCGGCAGCCAGGATAACGGCTTCTTCCGCACCAGGGGCCAGGCCGCGGTGGAGATGTCCGACGGCGGGATCACCGCCGTAACGGTGCGCGGTGAAGTAAAGAGGGGCCCGTTGTGGTTCAAGGATAAGGAAATAACCTGCGAGGGCCTCAAGCCGGCTGAGGCCGGCGCGGCCTCCGCCCTTAAGGGGACGCCCGCGGCGGGAACCCCCATAGACGGCTGGCTGGCGGGCGGGCAGCACGACCACTACGCCAGGGACCCGCATGGCTCCGGTCTTAACCATGTGCTCTACGTAACCCTGATGAAGAGCGAGGACAAGCTGTACCTGCAGGCTTTTTCCCCGGGGCGCGGCAACCTGGACTACCTGGCCAACTTCATCACCTCGCCCGGGTTCGCGCTGGAGGATATAGCCAGCCTGCGCAGCGACCAGGGGAAACCCTACCTTGTCGCTTTCGAGACCTATTCCACGGCGGTGCCGAGCACCAACATGCTGGTGGTCGAGTTCGACGGCGCCGGCATGCTCCGCTTCGCGATAGTCACGCGTTTTCCCACAAGCGAGATCAAAGGGGGCAAATTCAAGCCCTACGTCCCCTCTGACTCCGATAAGAAAGCCTGGTCTCCCTGGACCGGGATACTCTGACGGGCAAACAACGGACACCGTGCGCCGACGGCGCACGGGCGCGTTGTGAACTATTGATAACGGCCTGGCGGTCGCCGATGGGCGGCCTCGGAGAAGCCGGAAAATCCCAAAGGCGCGGAAGGAAGGGTATTACTGCGCCGCGTGGCCGGGCCGGGCGGCCCGCCTGTGCCGGATATACTCTATCACGCCGGGCAGTATGGAGATGAAGATGATGGCGAGGATGACCGCGGTAAAATTGTTCTTCACCACGGGGATGCTGCCGAAGAAGTAGCCGGCCAGCGTTATGGAGAACACCCACAGCAGGCCGCCGATCACGTTGTAAGCCAGGAATTTCCCGTAGGTCATGGCGCCCACGCCGGCCACGAAGGGCGCGAAGGTGCGCACTATGGGCACGAAGCGGGCGATGATGATGGTCTTGCCGCCGTATTTTTCGTAGAAGGCGTGCGTCTTCTGCAGGTATTCCTTCTTGAAGATGCGGGAATTTTCGTAATGGAAGACCTTGGGGCCGATATAATTGCCGACGGCGTAGTTGACGGTATCCCCCAGCACGGCCGCCACGGACAGCAGGCCGAGCGTCAGGTAAAGGTCAAGGCTGCCCAGGCCGCAGAACACGCCTATGGCGAAGAGCAGGGAGTCGCCGGGCAGGATAGGGGTTACCACCAGGCCGGTCTCGCAGAAGATTATCAGGAAGAGGATGAGGTAGGTCCAGGCGCCGTAATTCTGTATGACGCCGCCCAGGTATTTATCCAGGTGCAGCAGCACGTCGAAAGCGTGGACGAGATAACCAAAAAGCGTAGAGAGGAATTCCATTAAAGCCCCTAAATTAAAATTGCCGCGCACAGGCGGCAACTTTATTAAATCTGGTGGGTGGTACAGGATTTGAACCTGTGACATCTGTCGTGTGAGGACAGCGCTCTACCGCTGAGCTAACCACCCGTACTGCTATTATATTATTTTACCAAAATTGACGGGAATATAAGCGCACCATCAGGCTCCGCCCCGGGCACGGCTTTTGCCGTGCCCGGGCGGGGGCCTGTCCGGGCGGCCCTACTTCCTTTCGGGCGCGGGCGCCGCGGCAGGCGCGGTTTTTTCAACCACGGAGAAGGAGTCTACCTTCAGGGCCGCCAGGGGATACTTGGGCAGCTTGGGAGCCATGTACTCCCCCTTCACCAGCACGTTTTTGCCGCCGAGGCTCTCCAGACCCTTGAATAATTTCTTATCTTTGGCGGGAAGGAGTTTATAAGTAACCTTACCGTCTTTAAGGAGGACCGTGTCGTACTTCTCTTTCTTCGCGGGATCGGCTTTCACGATCTCTATGACTCCGGTCACCTCTTTCATTTCCTTAGCTTTGGCCTTAATATCCGCGCCAGTGGCGGTGGCGGCGGCGGCCCCGGCCGTTAAACCAAAAACCAAGCAGAGGGAGAGAATTTTAGCGTTCATGAAGTGCTCCTTTTCCTTTTGTCTGTCTTTCGAACCAACGGACATATCATATCAAAAGGATCGCCGGGAATATACGAGCGGCTCCCCCGTTAAACGTAGAAAAGCACCGCCACATAGTGGCAGACGCTGCCGGCCAGCACGAACAAATGCCAGACGCCGTGAAAATACGGAAAGCGCTTATCCATCAGGTAAAAAGCCACGCCCGAGGTGTAGAAAAAGCCGCCCGCCATCAGCCAGGCCACCCCGGCGGGCGGCAGGGCGCGCAGCAGCGGGCCCAGGGCTATCACGATCAGCCAGCCCATAAGGATATATATAATAAGCTGCGGCAGGCGGCTCCCTTTTTTATGCAGGGCGTCCAGGACTATACCGAAAACCGCCAGCCCCCAGATCATCCCGAAGATAGACCAGCCCCAGGCGCCGCGCAGCGGCACCAGCGTGAACGGGGTATAGGTGCCGGCGATCAGCAGGTAGATGGACTGGTGGTCTATCATCCTGAAGATCCTCTTGGCGCGCCCCGAGCTGCTGTGATAGAGCGATGAAGAAAGATACAGCAGGAAGAGCGTGGCGCCGTAGACCGAAAAGCTGACGATGCGCCAGGCGTCGCCGCGCAGCGAGGCGGAAACCACCAGCACTATCAGGCCGGCCAGGGCCAGCGCGGCGCCCGCTATGTGGGTCACGCTGTTGAGCACTTCGTCGTTTTTCATGGGGTCAGGATGTTCACCGCGCGGGGCAGCACTTCGAAAACGGCCGGCAGCTGTCCGTCCGCCTCGCCGTCTATGTTGAGATAGACGGTCTCGTCGGAAGCCGCCTCCAGGCGGCGCAGGCGGGTGAGGGTTATGCCGGGCCTGCCCAGGTGCGTGCCCCTGTAGAGCCGGGGGAAATTGAGGGCCAGCGCCGTCCGGCCCATGTCGGCCACCAGCACCAGGTCCAGCAGCCCGTCTCCGCCGTCGGCGCCGGGGGCCACCAGCATGCCGCCGCCCATGGAGGAAGTGTTGGCCAGCACGCCCAGGTGGTATTTGCCGGAGAGGTCCTTGCCGTCGGCGGTAAGGCGCAGGTACCTGGCGCGGGCCCCCAGCATGGAGCGCAGCGAGGAGACGGCGTAGGAGACGGTGCCGCCCAGGGGTTTGCCCGTCTCCTGTATGCGGCGCGCGACCTCGCCCGCCAGCCCGAAGGCGGCTATGTTGATGAAATGCCGTTCGCCCGAAGAGCCTCCGGCGCGGGCGAAGCGCACCCGGCCCACGTCCATGGCGCGGGGGACGCCGCGCGCGAGCAGCCGCAGGATGCCGTCGCGGCCGCGCGGATAACACAAGTGCCTGGCCAGGTCGCAGCCGGAACCGGCGGGCAACGCGCCCAGCGCCACGCGGCGCCGGGCCGGTTCGGCAACGGCCATCACGCCCTCGAGCGCCTCGCAGAAAGTCCCGTCGCCGCCCACGGCGATAATCCTTTCCGCGCCGGCGCCTGCGGCCCGCAGCGCCAGGCCGGCGGCCTCGCCCGGGTTTTCCGTCACGGTAAAGGAGGAGCCGGGCGCCAGCCGCAGCGCCGCCTCTTTTATGGATTCCCAGAAGCGTCCGGCGCGGCCGTGGCCTGCCGCGGGGTTGATGATGAAATAATTTCCGGTCATGTCGGGGCTGGATCTTTTTTGAGGAGGGCCAAAAACAGAGGCGGCGCTGAAAGCCTTTCGACCTTAGCGCCGCCTTCTTACGCCGAGCGAATTACTTCTTTTTCGCTTTCTTTACGGCTTTCTTCGCCACTTTCTTCTTGGCGACTTTCTTGGCAACCTTCTTTTTAGCTTTAGGCATTTTCGTTTTTTCTCCTTGCGCCAACTTGCGCTGTGATTTGATTCTATATATTGTTATTGCACAATGCAATAGTTTTTTTCGGTTTTTTAAAAAATATTTTTCCCGGCCGCGCGGAAAAGTTTTTATATAATAAAAAAATGACCCGCAAGGTTGAGGCCGCCGAACTCTCGAAGCTGCGCGAAGGGAAGCCCCTCCCGGTTTTTCCGCTGGGGCTGCCGGTGCTGCTTATCCGTCGTGGCGCCGAAGTTTTCGCCCTGGAGAACCGCTGCGCCCACATGGGCTGCCCCCTGGCCGCCGGCGCGCTCGAGGGCTATGTGCTGCAGTGCCCCTGCCACGACTGGCGCTTCGACATCCGCGACGGGAAATTCCTGGACGCGCCGGAACTTTCCGTAAAGACTTACGCGGTGGAATTGCGGGACGGAAAAATATTCCTGGAGATATCCCCATGCACAAAGTGACCATCTACGCGCTCAGCACCTGCCTGTGGTGCAAGAAGACAAAAAAATACTTCGAAGAGAAGAAGATACCGTTCGAGGTCGTAGACTACGACAAACAGGACGACGCGCGCCAGGAAGAAATGATGAAGGAGATGAAGGGCGCCGGCTGCACCGGCTCCTTCCCGTTCACGCGCATAGGCAGCGCCTGCGTGCAGGGCTACGACCCGGCGGAATTCGAGAAGCTGCTGGGAGCCAAATGAATCCCGAAGCCCGCAAGAAGTCGCTGCGCTTCCTCTTCGAACCTCTCGTGGACCGGCTGGGCTACAAGTTCACGCCCGTGGAAGAAGACGCGGACTTCCTGCTGGAGCAGGAGGCGCTCATAGAGGCGGAAACCGGCATTCCCTACTGCCCCTGCCAGGCCCGTACCAAAGACCGGGCCGAGAACATGAAGATAGTCTGCCCCTGCATCCCCTTCCACAGGGCCCATTACGACGCCATGAAGCGCTGCTGGTGCGGGCTCTTCGTCCACAAGAACGTCACCGACCCCGATAAGCTCAGGCAGATACCCGAGAACAAGATCCCCGGCTGACCCGCCCGCGCCGGCTGTTTATGGAATTAATAAATATATATAAAGGTTCAAGTCCGCTCTGCCTATGCTCCTAAAAGCCATAGCAGCGTCTGAAATAGCCCCCGGCGGCCTCAAGGCCGTCACCCTGGAAGGCCGCGAAATAGTCCTCTGCAATTACGAGGGCGCCTTTTACGCGGTAGAGCGCGCCTGCGGCCACGCCAGCGCCCGCCTTGAGCGCGGCGCCCTCACAGGCTGGATCCTCACCTGCCCCCTTCACTACGCCCAGTTCGACATCCGCAGCGGCGAAGCCCTCAGC
>Ga0075012_10002016_pt1 | contig 20235 bp, 17 predicted proteins | sample All_14_2_FD_71474 | JGI IMG/M metagenome (GOLD analysis project Ga0075012, IMG submission 71474) | Freshwater microbial communities in response to fracking from Pennsylvania, USA - Allegheny Zone_MetaG_DW_15 | ecosystem: Environmental > Aquatic > Deep subsurface > Groundwater > Drilled... | reverse complement strand
GGACCAGCTCGGCTTTGCCCGCTTCGTGCGCTTCGGCCAGGCCTCGGCGCTCGGGGCGCGCCAGGGTGCCCAGCTCAATTCGGCGATCCTTGCCGATCCGGTGGCGCTCGATGGCAAGCGCCGCCGCTGCGTGCCGGGCGAACAGCTGGTGGTGGTGATCGACCTTGATCCAGCCGGCGGGGTATTTGTGCCCCCCGCCGATCCGCCCAAGCAGCCGGGGCTGGCGCTTGGCCTTGCGGTGCTGCGCGCCGAGGGGGTCGAGATCGCCTGGTTCTCCGATCTTCCCACCACCCAGTCGGGCGCCTTGCGCACCGCGCTCGAGCGTTCCGGGCTGGATCCGCGCGGGCAGGACATCATCTCGCTGCGCCGCGACGAGACCGACAGCAAGGATGCGCGCCGCAACAACCTTGCCGGCCTTGCCTGCATCGTCGCCATCGCCGGGGACGAACGCCCCGATTTCGACATGCGCTTTCGCTACCTGCGCAATCCCGAGGCCGGGGCCGGGCTGGAGCCGCTGATCGGCGATGGCTGGTTCCTGATCCCGCCGCTTCTGGGCAATTGAGGAAAATCCCCCGATGACCACGCTTCCCCCCGGCTGGAGCCGCGACGAAATGGCGATGCGCGCCGCGCGCGAGCTCAAGGATGGTTATTACGTCAATCTCGGCATCGGCATCCCGACGCTGGTGGCCAACCACATCCCCGAAGGGATGATGGTGACGCTCCAGAGCGAGAACGGGATGCTGGGCATCGGCCCCTTCCCTTATGAGGACGAGGTCGATCCCGATCTCATCAACGCCGGCAAGCAGACCATCTCCGAACTGCCGCACAGCGCCTATTTCGACAGCGCGACGAGCTTTGCCATGATCCGTGGCGGGCATATCGACCTTACCGTGCTCGGCGCGATGGAAGTGGCCGAAAACGGCGACATCGCCAACTGGATGATCCCGGGCAAGATGATCAAGGGCATGGGCGGGGCGATGGATCTGGTGGCCGGGGTCAAGAAGATCATCGTGGTGATGGATCACACCGCCAAGGATGGCAGCCCGAAGTTCATCCCGCGCTGCACCCTGCCGCTCACCGGCGCGGGCGTGGTGGACATGATCATCACCAATCTCGGCGTGTTCCAGCGCCCCGATCACAATTCGCCCTTCCGCCTGATCGAGCTCGCGCCGGGCGTGCGCCTTGAGGACATCGCCCGCGCCACCACCGCCCATTACGAGGTGGCGCTGGAGAGCGCCTGATCCATGTGGCTGGATCAGCCCCGCAACCCCAAGGCCCCGCTTGCCGGGCTCAAGGTGATCGAGCTTGCCCGGGTGCTGGCCGGACCGTTCTGCGGGCAGATCCTCGCCGATCTTGGCGCCGATGTGATCAAGGTTGAAAGCCCCGAGGGCGATGGCACCCGCGCCTGGGGCCCGCCCTGGATCGTGCGCACCGATGCCAGCGGCAAGGTGCACCGCGAGGCAGCCTATTACCACGCCTGCAACCGCGGCAAGCGCGCGATCATCGCCGATTTCGAGAACGAACAGGATCTCGCGCGGGTCAAGGCGCTGTGCGCGGGCGCCGATGTGCTGATCGAGAACTTCAAGACCGGCAGCCTAGCCCGCTTCGGGCTCGATTATCCCGCGCTTGCCGCGGCCAATCCGGGGCTGGTCTATTGCGCGATCACCGGCTTCGGGCAGACCGGCCCGCGCGCGCACGAGGCGGGCTATGATTTCGTCATCCAGGGCATGAGCGGTTTCATGTCGCTCACCGGCGAGCCAGATGGCCAGCCGGTCAAGATGGGCATTTCGATCAGCGATCTGGCCACCGGGGTGTGGGCCGCCACTGCGATCCAGGCGGCGCTGCTGATGCGCGCGCGCACCGGCCGGGGCCAGCAGGTGGACATGAGCCTGCTCGATTGCTCGGTCGGCCTCCTCGCCAACCAGGCGAGCTATTATTTCGCCACAGGACAAAATCCGCCGCGGATGGGCAATGCCCATGCCCAGGTCGCGCCCTATGGCGTCTATCCGGTGCGCGATGGCCACGTGATCCTCGCCCCGGCCAATGACCGGCTGTTTGCGCGGCTGATGGCGCTGCTTGGCCTTGCCGAGCTGGCGCAGGACCCGCGCTTTGCCACCAATGCCGATCGCACCGCCAACGCCAGCGCGCTCGATGCTGCGATCGCCGCCGCCACCGCAGGGTGGGACAAGGCGGCGCTGCTCGATGCCTGCCACGAGGCCGGCATTCCCGCCGGGCCGATCAACCGGCTCGACGAGGTCTTTGCCGATCCCCAGGTGATCGCGCGCGCAATGCGGGTGGAGCTTGGCGGGGTGCCGGGGGTGCGCAGCCCCTTCACCTTCTCGGAAGGCCAGCTGGCGCTCGACCGGCCCTCACCCTTCCACGGCGAGGACGGCTAGGTGAGCCGCCGCGCCGCGGCGCGCCACAGGCGTTCAAGCGGCCCCTGGCCAAAGCGCTGTGCCCACCAGGGCGACCAGGCCAGCATCACCGCCACCGGCACCGCGCCGAGCGCCAGCGCCTGCCAGCGCGTCACCGCACCGAACAGCCCCAGCCCCCAGGGGGCAAAGAGCGCCGCGAGGATGACGCTCGTCAGCAGATAATTGGACAGCGACAGGCGCCCGGCCATGGCCAGGCGCCGGGCCAGCCCGCGCTCGGCCTTGATGAAGGCCATGGCAAGCGCGGCATAGCTGACCGCCAGCGCCATGTCGAAAGGCGCGGAGAGCACCAGCGCCACCGGGCCGACCAGCGCCGCCGGAAAGCCCGTCACCTCGAGCCAGGCGGCAAGGCCAAGGAGCGCGGGCAGCGCCACCAGCGCGCAACCCGCGGCGAGCCGCTGGAGCCAGAACAGGCGCCAGGTGCCGCGCAGCATCCCGCCCTTCCACAGCCCCATGCCGAGCGCGATGGCCGCAAGGTTAAGCGGCAGCGCGGCGATCAGCACGGCAAGCTGCGCCGGGATCGCGCCGGCGCGGCGCAGCGTGCGCGCGGCCAGCCCCTCGCGCCCCTGTTCGAGCAGCATCGTGATCACCATGGGATCGCGCCCGAACTGGCGCTCGGCAAGGATCAGGGCATCGCTGCCGATCCGGTGGCGCAAATGATCGACAAGCGCGGGGCCAAGCGCGACCATGCCGAGCGCGACATGGACCACGAGAAGGCCGATCGCCACCGTCACCAGCGCGCGGGCCGAAAGGCCGGCCAGCAGCGGCACGGCGAGGCCCGCCAGCGCATAGGCGCGCAGCACATCATTGCTGGCAAGCAAGGTGGCATGGGCAAGGCCGATCACGAACAGCACCGCCATGCGGGCATAATGCGCGCGCCAGGGGTGGGGGGCGCCCTTCTCGAGCAGGATCAGGCACCCGGCACCGAACAGCATGGCAAACAGGGTGCGGAACTTGTCCTCGATGAAGACGAAGCTCACGAGCCACACCCAGCGGTCTGCCGGGCCGATCCCGCCATAGGCCAGCGGGTTGTAATAGGCCGGGCCCGGCAGGGCGAAGGCGTGGACATTCATCGCCACGATCCCCGCAACCGCGATCCCGCGCAGCGCATCGAGCGCCGGGATGCGCGCGGGCGCAAGAGTGGCGGGGAGCGGCCGGGGTGCAGTCACGGCCACACCCCTAGCCCAATGGTCAGGCCAGCGCAGCCTTCAGATCATCGACGAGGTCGAGCCGCTCCCAGGGGAAGAAGTCACCCTCGGGCGTGCGGCCGAAATGGCCATAGGCGGCGGTGCGCTGGTAAATCGGCTTGTTGAGGCCCAGATGCGTGCGGATCGCGCGCGGGGTCAGCCCGCCGAGCTTGGCGATCCCGAGGATCGCCTGCTCGATCTTGTCATCGCCGACCTTGCCGGTCTCGTGCGTATCGACATAGAGCGAGAGCGGCTTGGAAACGCCGATGGCATAGGCGATCTGGATGGTGCAGCGCGTGGCGAGCCCTGCTGCGACCACGTTCTTGGCGAGATAGCGGGTGATATAGGCGGCCGAACGGTCAACCTTGGTCGGGTCCTTGCCGCTGAAGGCGCCGCCGCCGTGCGGGGCCGCGCCGCCATAGGTATCGACGATGATCTTGCGGCCCGTGAGGCCCGCATCGCCATCCGGCCCGCCGATCTCGAACTTGCCGGTGGGGTTGATGAAATATTCGGTCTCGCGCAGCAGCACCGGCGGGATCACGTCGGCGACGACCTTCTTGATATAGGCCTCAAGCTCGGCCCTTTTGGCCGGGTTGTCCTCATCATAGCCGGGCTTGTGCTGGGTCGAGACCACCACCGCGGTCGCCGCCACCGGTAGCGAGCCTTCATAGCGCAGCGTCACCTGGCTCTTGGCATCGGGTTCGAGGAAGGGCGCCGCGCCCGAATGGCGGTCGGCGGCCATGCGCTCGAGGATCTTGTGGCTGTAATAGAGCGTCGCCGGCATGTAGCCCGGGGTCTCGTCGGTGGCATAGCCGAACATGATCCCCTGGTCGCCCGCGCCCTCATCCTTGTTCTCGCCCGCATCCACCCCCTGGGCGATGTGGGCGGACTGGCCGTGGAGATTGTTCTCGAAGCGGAAGGTCTGCCAGTGGAAGCCTTCCTGTTCATAGCCGATGCGCTTCACGGTCTCGCGGACGACCTGTTCGATCTCCTCCTTGGCGCCCGGCGCCCACGCGCCGTTCTCATAGACGCCCTTGCAGCGGATTTCCCCCGCCAGCACGACGAGGTTGGTGGTGGTCAGCGTCTCGCAGGCGACGCGCGCCTCGGGGTCTTTCGACAGGAACAGATCGACGATCGCGTCCGAAATCTGGTCGGAAACCTTGTCGGGGTGGCCTTCGGAAACGCTTTCGGAGGTGAAGAGGTAGGTGGTGCGCATGGGTTCCCCGGGGATTGGCGGTCACAGGATCGCGGCCCAACACGTTGCCTTATAGAGATATAAGGAAACCTTTATGTCCGGCCCTTGGGCCTGCCCTAGCCGCGGGCGCGGGCAAGCGCAAGCACTCTCGGCAGGGCAAGGCCAAGACCGATCAACAGGCCGGCCCAGCCGAGCGTGAGCCAATGGCCGAGCCGGGCGAACAGGGTGGGCGGCTTGGCCGCGGGCACAAGGCCCTCAAGCTTGTCAGCCTTGCCCGGGCCGATCGCTCCCCGCACGATCCCGCCCGCATCGATCACCGCGGAAATGCCGGTGGTGGTCGAACGCAGCACCGGCAGGCCTTCCTCGAGCGCGCGCATCCGCGCCTGCGCCAGGTGCTGCGGCGGCCCCCACCAGCCGAACCAGCCATCATTGGAAGGGTTGAAGATGTAATCGGGCCGGTTCGCGCGATCGACCACCTCGCCGGAAAAGACGATCTCGTAACAGATCTGGATGCCCGCCCTTCCGTGCGCGCCGAGATCGAGCGTGCGCGGCCCCGGCCCCGGCACGTAGTCGATGCTGCCGGCCACCAGCCGCGTGAGGCCGAGCGGCGCGAGCAGCGCGCGCAGCGGCAGATATTCGCCATAGGGCACAAGGTGCGCCTTGTCATAGCCGGCGACGATCCGCCCCGCGCCATCGAGCGCCATCACCGAATTGCGCGCGCTCACCGCCGCGGGCAGGCCATCGGCGCGCTGGCCGATGTTGAGATTGACCACCCCGGTGAGCAGGATCGATCGCGGCCCGATCACCCTGGCGATGCGCGCGCGAGCGAAGGCGGGATCGCCCCCGGCGGTCATCTGGAGATAGTAGCGGGCCGGATAGCCATCCTCGAGATAGTCGGGCACCCCGCTTTCGGGCCACAGCACGATGCGCGCCTTGCCCCCTCCCGGTGCGGTGAGACGGGCAAGGCGCGCAAACTGCGCCTCGAACTTGGCGCCGTCATTGATCTCGGACTGCGGGATATAGGGCTGGACGAGGGTGTAGCGCAGGGAGGAATCGCCACCTGCCTGCCCCGGCGCGTGCATCGCCAGCCCCAGCCCTACCGCAAGCGCCGCGCCCGCGAGCCAGCGGCGGGCAGCAAGCGCGGCAAGCAGCAGCCCTGCCAGCAGCAGCGTCAACCCCGACAGCGCATAGGTGCCCACCCACGGCAGCACCATCGCCGCACCCGGCTGCGCCCACCCGCCGAGCAGCATCAGCCCCAAGGGCGGCCAAGGATAGCCGGTGAACACCCAGCCCCTTAGCCACTCTGTGACAATCCATGCCCCAGCCAGCACCAGGGCGAAGGCCCATGGCGGGCGCTGCCTCGCCAGCAGATGCGCGGCCAAGGCCGCCAGCGCGGGATAGCAGGCAAGATAGAGGCACAAGAGCGGCACCGCCACCCAGCCCAATGCCTCGGGCATCTTGGCCTGATGGGTGAAGGCGGTGGCGATCCAGTTGTTGGCGAGCGTCAGATGCGCCCAGCCGAAGCACCAGCCGCGCGCCGCCGCTTGCCGCCAATTCTCAGCCGAATGGATGAGCCACACGAACCCTGCCAGCGCGGCAAGGCCGAGCGGCCAGAGGTGGAGCGGCGGATAGGCGCAGGCAGCGATCAGCCCGAGCGCGAGCGCGGCCAACAAAGGCCAGCGCTGCGCCAGCGCGGGCACCGCCGCCAGCCACAAGCCCATGAAGGCCTACTCGACGGCTTCGAGCGCGCCACTGTCGCCGCCCGCATCATCCGAGCGGATCGGGGGCGGGAGGATCGATGAGTCGATGCCGTTCTGGTCTGCCGTCCGGGCGCTGTCCTCGGCGCGGCGGCGCGGCCTGCGCCCGCGGGCCGGACGGGCCTCGCCGCTTTCGCCGCTCTCGCTCGCCTCGCCCGTCTCGCCCGTCTCGGCAGCGGCCTCGTCGCGTTCGGCCTTGCGCGGACGTTCACCGCCATCGCGGGCCTTGCGCTGCCGGCGTCCGCGCCCGCGCGCCTCCTCGCGCGGCTCGGCCTCATCGCCCTGCGGCTCGGTGGCGAGGAAGCTTTCGCCCTCCTGCCCCGGCTCACCCTCGACGATCTCGGCCTCGGCGCTGGCGCGGGGCTGTTCATAGGGCGTGCGCGTGCGGGTGTCGCTGCGCCGGCCACGGTCGAAATCGAAATCGTCGTCGAAATCCTCCGCCGCCTCGCGCTCCTCGTGGCGCCGTCCGCCGCCGCGCTGCTCCTCGGCCCGCGCCTTGTTGTCGGCGATCACGCGGAAATAGTGATCGGCAAATTGCAGGTAATATTCCATCTGCACCCGATCGCCATTGTGCTGGGCGTCCTGGGCAAGCTTGCGGTATTTCTCGAGCATCTGCGGGGCATTGCCCCGGGCACGGCTGTCGATGCGGTTGAGCTGGTTGCCGTTGCCGCCCTGATTGCGGTTGCCGCGGCCACGGCGGCGGTTGTTCCGGTTGTTGTTATTCAAGGAAAGCGTTCCTTAATCAGCGGCCTGGGGCGATCATGCCTGCCCGCACGGCCCTCAGACCCCTTGCCCTTGCGCGTCACCGCCCGGCCCGGCCAGAGAGTGCCGCGCGCTCCGCGCTGCCGTGGCCGGGGGGCCAAGCCCATGCGGCCGGGTTGAAGCGATAAGTGGAGCTTGGCTCAGCGGTTTGCGCCCTTCGCAAACCGTCCGGCCCGATTCGGGAGGTAGCGATGGCGAGGCGCTTTGCCAAGCCCTAGGCGTGATTTGCCCACCGCAGCACCAGCACGCGCGGCCTTGCGGCAAGATCGCGGCGCAGCTCGGCCTCCAGCCCGGCTGCCGCGGCAAGCGCGCTGACCGCCTCGGCCTGGCGCGCCCCGATCTCGACCAGCGCGATTGCCCCCGGGTTCATCAGCCCGGGCACTTGCGGCAGAAGCACGCGGTAGGCATCGAGCCCGTCCGCCCCGGCAAACAGTGCCCCATGCGGCTCGAAGGCGTGCACCTGGCGGGCGAGCGCCGCGCCTTCCTCGACATAGGGCGGGTTGCACAAGATGAGGTCAAAGGCGCCAAGCCCCTCGGCCCAGCCGGGGGCTGTCCAGTCGCGCAAGGCAAAGCGCGTCCGGGCTTCAAGCCCCAGCGCTGCGGCATTGTCCGAAGCCACGGAGAGCGCCGCCGCGCAGCGGTCGATCCCCACGCCCTGAGCCGCGCCGAGATGGGCAAGCACCGCGAGCAGCAAGGCGCCCGAGCCGGTTCCCAGATCGAGCACGCGGGCCGCATCGGGCTTCGCCTCGAGCGCGGCGGCAACCAGCGTCTCGCTGTCGGCGCGCGGGATCAGCGTGGCCGGGGTGACGCGAAGCTCAAGGCCATAAAATTGCTGCCGCCCGGTGATATAGGCGACCGGCTCATGCGCGGCGCGCCGCTCCACCAGCGCGGCAAAGCCTTCCGGGGCGGGATCGCCCATGTGGCGCAGCAGCAGTTCCGAGCGCGTCACACCGAAGAGGTGCGCCATCAGCAATTCGGCATCGAGCCGTGCCGTATCGCTCACCCCATCGAGCCGCGCGGCGGCCGCGCGGATCGCCGCGCCGGCACGCATCACGCCGAAAGCGCGGCGAGGCGCCGCGCCTCATCCGCGGCGATCAGCGCCGAAATCAGCTCATCGAGCCCCGGCCCGGCGAGCACCTCGTCGAGCTTGTGCAGGGTAAGGCCGATGCGGTGATCGGTGACGCGCCCCTGGGGGAAATTGTAGGTGCGGATGCGCTCGGAGCGGTCGCCGCTGCCCACCATCGCCCGGCGCGCCTCGGCCTCGGCGCCCTCGGCCGCGGCGCGCTGGGCCTCGTAAAGCCGCGCGCGCAGCACCTGCATCGCCTTTTCGCGGTTCTTGTGCTGGCTGCGCGCGTCCTGGCAGGTGACCACGGTGCCGGTGGGAAGGTGGGTGATGCGCACCGCCGAATCGGTGGTGTTGACGTGCTGCCCGCCCGCCCCGCTGGCGCGATAGACATCGATCTTGAGGTCCTTCTCCTCAATCGCGACGTCCACCTCGTCAGGCTCGGGCAGCACGGCGACGGTCGCCGCCGAGGTGTGGATGCGCCCACCGCTTTCGGTCACCGGTACGCGCTGGACGCGGTGGACCCCGCTTTCAAACTTGAGCCTGGCAAAGACGCCCGCGCCCGTCACCTCGGCGATCACTTCCTTGAACCCGCCAATGTCAGAAGCGTTGATGCTCACCGGCTCGATCCGCCAACCCTGCGCAGCGGCATAGCGTTCGTACATGCGATAGAGATCGGCAGCGAAGAGTGCGGCTTCCTCGCCCCCGGTGCCGGCCCGGATTTCGAGCATGGCCGAGCGGCTGTCGGCCGCATCGCGCGGCAGCAGCGCGATCGCAAGGCGGCGTTCAAGCTCGGGCAGGCGGGCCTTGAGGGCAGCCAGTTCCTCCTCGGCCATGGCCTTCATTTCCGGATCGGCGAGCATCTCGGTGAGACCCGCGATCTCGGCGCGCGCGGCCTTCACCGCGGCGGCGATCCTGGCGACGGGTTCAAGCTCGGCATAGTCGCGCGAGGCGCGCACGAAGGCCTCGCCCTCGAGCGTTCCGCTCGCCATGCGCGCTTCAAGCTCGGCAAAGCGGTGCGCGATCTGATCGAGGCGTTCGGGGGGGATGTGCATCAGCGTCCCCGCACGAGGGTTTCGAGCGCGGCGGCGGTGGGGCTGCCATCGCCCAGCAGCCGGATGGTCTCGCCAGTCTCGGCCACGGGGAAGGACACGAGCACGTGGGCGGGGATCTTGCGGGCCTTGTCGAAGCGCTTCTTGGGCGAACCGCTCGCCACAAGCTCGCTGGCAAATCCGGCCTGTCGCAGGCGCCCCAGCAAGGCGATCGCATCGGCGAGCCGCGCGTCGTTCTCGACCACGATCACCGCATCGGCCCGCGGTTCCTCCCGCGCGCCCACCAGCATCGCCAGCCGTTCGATCCCCGCGGCCCAGCCCACCGCGGGTGTGGGCGGCCCGCCGAGGCTTTCGATCAACCCGTCATAGCGCCCGCCGCCCAGCACCGTGCTCTGCGCGCCGAGCGCCGCGGCCGAGGCGCTGCCCGCATCGGGGATGAACTCGAAGGCGGTGTGGCGATAATAGTCGAGCCCGCGCACCAGCGCCGGGGCGCGCACCCACTTCACGCCCGCTGCATCAAGCCCACTGGTGACAGCGGCGAAGAAGGCTTGTGCCTCGTCCGAGAGGAAATCGTCGATCTTCGGCGCATCGGCGAGGAAGGGCTTGTCGCGCGGGTCCTTGGAATCGAGGATGCGCAGCGGGTTCTTCTCCAGCCGTTCCTGCGATTCCTCGGAAAGCTCGCCCCTCACCGCGCGGAAGTGCTCGACCAGCGCCGCGCGCCACGCCTCGCGGCTCGCACCGTCGCCCAGCGTGTTCAAATGCAGCGTCACATCGGTGATGCCAAGCGCGCGCAGGAGCTGATCGGCCATCGCCAGCAGCTCGACATCGGCCTGCGGCTCGCCCGCCCCGATCACCTCGGCATCGATCTGGTGAAACTGGCGATAGCGGCCCTTCTGCGGACGCTCGTAGCGGAACAGCGGCCCGTGGGTCGCGACCTTGAGCGGCGCGTGTTGCTGCCAGCCATTGGTGAGATAGGCCCGCGCGATCCCGGCGGTGAATTCGGGACGCAAGGTGAGCGATTCCCCGCCCCGATCCTCGAAGGAATACATCTCCTTGGAAACGACATCGGTGGTCTCGCCCAGCGAGCGGGCGAAGACCTCGGTGCGCTCGAACACCGGCATTTCCACCCGGCGGAAGCGATAGAGGCGGCGGATGCGCTCGAAGGTCTCGACCACATGGGCAAAGGCCTCGGCCTCGGGGCCGAAGATGTCCTGGGTGCCGCGGATGGCCTGGGGCGTTTTCTTGCTCATTGCGCCCGCGCGATTAGGCCCACGCAGCCCCTTTCGCAATCCTGCGCCACCATCTAAGGGGCTTGGGCATTCCTCTCCCAAGCCAACCACAAAAGAGCACAATTATGCGCATCGACAAGATCTCGACCGGCCTCAATCCGCCCGATGACCTGCACGTGATCATCGAGGTGCCCACCGGGGGCGAGCCGGTGAAATACGAGTTCGACAAGGAATCGGGGGCGCTGTTCGTCGATCGCATCCTTCACACCCCGATGCGCTATCCGGCCAACTATGGCTTCGTGCCGCACACGCTTTCGCCCGATGGCGATCCGCTCGATGCACTGGTGATCTCGCGCTCGCCCTTCATCCCGGGCTGCGTGGTGCGCGCCCGCCCGATCGGCGTGCTCTATCTCGAGGACGAGCAGGGCGGCGATGAAAAGCTGGTCTGCGTGCCGGTGAACGAGACCTTCCCCTATTATGCCGAGGTGGCCGAGACCAGCGATCTGCCCAACATCATCTTCCAGCAGATCGAGCACTTCTTCACCCACTACAAGGACCTCGAGACCGAAAAGTGGGTGCGCGTGGGCCGCTGGGGCAATGCCGCCGAGGCGCGGCAGATCACCATTGAGGCGATCGAACGCTACGAGGCCGGGCGGGACGCCGGACGGGACAAGGCCGAAGGCTGAAACCGCGGCTTAAGCGAGGCTGAGCAGCGCCTTGAACGCAAGCGCAAGGGCAAAGGGCAGGCCGATCGCCACCGCCCACAGCGTGGTGACATCGCGGCGGAAGGCGGGGGCGAAGGTCGGATCGCCCGCCTCCGCATCGCTCAGCACCGCCCAGCGCTTTTCATACCAGCGGCACAGCGGAATGATCCCGGCGACCAGCACGATCAGGGCAAGATAGGGCAAGAGGCTCGAGGAGCCTTCGGACAGCGCCTTGACCGTGACGAAGATCTGCAGCGCGGTATAGACCAGGAGGCCATAGGCGACATGATCGCTCATCGCCTTGCGCCAGTCGCGCGCCCGCGCCCCGCTGCGCAGCTGTTCGGCAGGCTTTCCCATAAGACCGCTCCCCAAGGGCCTGTGTCAGGCGCGGAGTATCGCAAAGGGGCCGCCAACTTGCAAGAAGCCGCGCAAATCCGCCATCTTGTTGCATGAAGCGCAAGAGTGGCGCGGCAAGCTGCTCGAATCGCTTGGCCTTTGCCGCGGCCGCGCGGGCGGGCAACTGGGTTAAGCAAAAATCCTGCCAAACCCCCGCGGGGCCTTTCCTGCGGCGGCAGGCCTGCTAAAGACGGGGCCGCATGAACAGCGCCCTTCGCACCGATCCGGCCCCCGCGGCCACGCCGATCCAGCCCACCGGCAGCGGGCTCGAGGTGATTTCGATCGCCAAGAGCTATGACAAGCGCAGCGTGCTCACCGATATCTCGCTCAGCGTCGCCAAGGGCGAGGTGCTTGGCCTGCTCGGTCCCAATGGCGCGGGCAAGACCACCTGCTTCTATTCGATCATGGGGCTGGTGAAGCCTGATTCGGGCCGCATCCTGATGGATGGCGAGGATGTCACCAAGCTGCCGATGTATCGGCGCGCCATTCTTGGCCTTGGCTACCTGCCGCAGGAAACCAGCATCTTCCGCGGCATGACGGTGGAACAGAACATCAATTGCGTGCTCGAACTGGTCGAGCCGGACAAGGCGACGCGCGCCAGCGAACTCGAACGCCTGCTCGACGAATTCGGCCTCACCCGGCTGCGCGAATCCCCGGCGATGGCGCTGTCGGGCGGGGAGCGCCGCCGCTGCGAGATCGCCCGGGCGCTGGCGGCCAAGCCCTCGATCATGCTGCTCGATGAGCCCTTCGCGGGCATCGACCCGCTCTCGATCGCCGACATCCGCGATCTGGTGAAGGATTTGAAGCAGCGCGGCATCGGTGTGCTGATCACCGATCACAACGTGCGCGAGACGCTCGATATCGTCGATCGCGCCTGCATCATCTATGGCGGGCAGGTGCTGTTTTCCGGCTCCCCGCAGGAACTGGTCGCCGACGAGAACGTGCGGCGCCTCTATCTCGGCGAGAGCTTCACGCTCTAGCGCGGCCCGGCCATGGCGCTCGCTCCCCGCCTCGATATCAGGCAGACGCAAGCGCTGGTGATGACGCCGCAATTGCAGCAGGCGATCAAGCTGCTGGCGGCCTCCAATCTCGAGCTTGAAAGCTTCATCGCCGAGGCGCTCGAGGCCAATCCGCTGCTCGACACCGCCGCGCCTGCCGAGCCGGGGGAGGCCGAGCGTCAGGAGACGGCGCCCCCGGCGAGCGAGGAGGCAACCGCCGATACGCTGATGCTCGCTGGCGCCGGCGAAGGCGATGCCCCGCTCGATCTCGCCGCGGTCGATCGCGACTGGGACACGGGCGACGGGTCAGGGCCGGGCCGCGCCGATGCCGAATGGGGCGCAGCGGCAGGTGGCAGCGGCGATGCGCTCGAGCTTTCCGACTGGGAACAGCGGCGCGCCGCCGAGGTGACGCTGGCCGAACATCTCGAGGCGCAGGTGGGCGTGCTCACCCGCGATCCGCGCGCCGCGGCCATCGCCCGCCACATCATCGGCCTGCTCGACGAGGCGGGCTATCTTTCCACCCCGATCGAAGATGTGGCCGAGGATCTCGGGGTGGCGCTCGACGAGGCCGAGGCGGGCCTCGCGCTGGTGCAAGCGCTCGAGCCTGCCGGCGTCGGCGCGCGCAGCCTGGCCGAATGCCTCGCCATCCAGGCGCGCGAGGCTGATCGCTACGATCCGTGCATGGCAACGCTGATCGCCAATCTCGAAGCGCTCGCGCGCGGCGAGATCGAAAGGCTCAAGCGCCTGTGCAGGGTGGATGACGAGGATTTTGCCGAGATGCTGCGCGAGCTGCGCAGCTACGATCCGCGCCCCGGCCTTGCCTTTGCCAGCGCGGCGAGCCCGGCGGTGGTGCCCGACATCCTCGTCACCGCCAATGCCGCAGGCGGCTGGGACATTGCCCTCAACGAGGAGACCTTGCCGCGGCTGATCGTCAACCGCGGCTATTACCTCGAATTGAACCGCGGGGCGACCAACAAGGAATCGCAAGCCTGGCTCAAGGAGAAGCTCGCCGATGCCCATTGGCTGATCCGCGCGCTCGACCAGCGGCAGAAGACCATCCTCAAGACCACCGCCGAGATCGTGCGCCAGCAGGATGGCTTCTTCCGCCGCGGCGTCTGCGAATTGCGCCCGCTCACCCTGCGCGAGGTGGCCGAGGCGATCGGGATGCACGAAAGCACGGTCAGCCGGGTCACAAGCAACAAATATCTGTGGTGCGAGCGCGGCACCTTCGAGCTCAAGTATTTCTTCACCAGCGGCGTCGCCTCGGCCGATGGCGAGGGTGCCTCGAGCGCGGCGATCAAGGCGCGGATCAAGGCGCTGATCGAGGCCGAGACCGCGAAGAACATCCTCTCCGACCAGCAATTGGCCGAAATGCTCCAGAAGGAAGGCTTCGACCTCGCCCGGCGCACGGTGGCCAAATACCGCGAGGCGATCGGGCTGGGATCGAGCGCAGAGCGGCGGCGCGCGAAGAAGCTGGCGGGCATATCCTAGCGGTTTTGCCTCAGGTGACAGGCAAAGCGTAAACGCCGATACTGGCAGGGCTTTTTGCCCGCCCGAGGTGTGACGCGAAAGACTCACCGGCAAACGTTAACGCGCTAAACCACTTATTAACCTTTTTTGGTGAGAAGTGGCGTGGTTAACAGGCTGCAACCTCTCCTAAGCGGGGGTTACCACGGGGAAGACAGGGGACAGAAATGCGCGTTCTGCTGATCGAAGACGAGCCGACCACCGCCAAGGCGATCGAGCTGATGCTCACCACCGAGGGGTTCAATGTCTATTCGACCGACCTTGGCGAGGAGGGTTTGGACCTCGGCAAGCTCTATGATTACGACATCATCCTGCTCGACCTCAACCTGCCCGACATGCACGGCTATGACGTGCTCAAGAAGCTGCGCGTCGCCAAGGTGCAGACCCCGGTGCTGATCCTTTCGGGCATTTCGGAGATGGATTCGAAGATCCGCTCCTTCGGCTTTGGCGCCGATGACTATGTCACCAAGCCCTTCCACCGCGAGGAACTGGTTGCGCGCATCTATGCCGTGGTGCGCCGGAGCAAGGGCCATTCGCAATCGGTGATCCGCACCGGCAAGCTGGCCGTCAACCTTGATGCCAAGACGGTCGAGGTCGATGGCGCGCGGGTGCACCTGACCGGCAAGGAATATGCGATGCTCGAGCTGCTCAGCTTGCGCAAGGGCACCACGCTCACCAAGGAAATGTTCCTCAACCACCTCTATGGCGGGATGGATGAGCCGGAACTGAAGATCATCGACGTGTTCATCTGCAAGCTGCGCAAGAAGCTGTCGCTGGCCTGCGGGGGTGAGAACTACATCGAGACCGTCTGGGGCCGCGGCTACGTGCTGCGCGATCCGGGCGAGGAAGTCGAGGCGGCGTAGCTGGTTTTTCAAGGGCGTCTCCCGCGCCCTCGTCCTTGCTGCGTTTCGATGCCTGAGGGATCGCGCGCCTGCGGCGCGCGCCGTGCGCGCGCGGCCCTTCGGGCCTAACTGCCGACACCATCAAACATCGCGCCCGGGGTGGAACATCCCCGGGCATTTTTCTATGGGCGGCCCATGACCGCATTCAAGGACGGCGACCCGCTCACCATCGCCCGGCTCTATGGCCGCGCCCAGGGCAAGCCCCTGCGCGCGCGCCAGCAGGGGTTGGTCGATAACCTCCTGCCGCAGATCGCCGTGCCGGCCGAGGGGCCGGTGACAAGCGAGGTGCTGTTCGGCGATGCGCGCCCCTTGCATTTCGAGATCGGCTTTGGCGGGGGCGAGCACCTTGCCTATCGCGCCGATCTCCTGCCCGATCACGGTTTCATCGGCGCCGAGCCCTTCCTCAACGGGGTGGCCCAGGCGCTTTCCCATATCGAGGAGCAGCGCCTCGCCAATATCCGCCTGCACCATGGCGATGCGCTGGAGGTATTGCAGCGCATCCCCGATGGGGCGCTGACCATGCTCTACCTGCTCCACCCCGATCCCTGGCCCAAGGCCCGCCACGCCAAGCGGCGGATGATGAACGATGGGCCGGTCAAGCTGTTCGCGCAGAAGATGAAGCCGGGCGGCGAATTCCGCTTCAGCACCGATCACCCGGTCTATGTGCGCCACGCGCTGATGGTGATGCAGCGCCACACCGATCTGTTCGAATGGCTGGTGGAAAAGCCGCAAGACTGGCAGGTGCGCCCCTCAGGCTGGCCCGAAACGCGCTACGAACACAAGGCGCGCACCGTGTATGGGCATGAGGTTTGGTATTTCCGCTTCCGGCGGCGGTGAGGGGCCACGGCTTGGCGATGTTTCACGTGAAACAGCCGAGGCCCGCAACCTAGGCGTGTCCTGATCGAGGTCTGCGCCGAACTAGGCTGGGCTGCACGCCCGCCACCACGGCATCAGGGCGAAGACCACCTGCCCCGCCAGCCCGATGGCCGCATGGGGCTGGGCAAAGTCCGCGAGCCACTGGCCGGGGGTCAGCCCCATCATCCCCACCCCCACGGCGCATTCCGCCGCCATCAGCAAGGCAAAGGCGATGCCGCCCATCGCCAGCGCCGCGCCCTTGTCCGCGATGGCAAAGCGCCGCACCAGCCAGCCGCTCGCCCACCAGCTTGCCCCCAGCATCAGCGGCAACTCGATCAGCGTGGCAGGCACCAGCCCTACCAACGGCGCAAGCCACAGCACCCGCAAGCTGCCCAGCACAAATCCCAGCGCAAACACCACCGCCCAATAGGCAAGGGCGGCGCGCGCGATTGTCACCCCACCACCCCGGCACCCGCCAGCACCGCCAGGGTCAGCACATCGGGCACGCTCGCCGTCATCGGCACGATCTGCACCGGCTTTTCCATCCCGATCAGCATCGGGCCGACCGTGGCGTTGCTGCCCAATTCGCGCAGCAGCTTGGCCGAAAGGTTTGCCGATTGCAGCCCCGGCATCACCAGCACATTGGCCGGGCCGGACAGGCGGCTGAAGGGATAGAGCGCCATGACCTTGGGGTTCAAGGCCGCATCGGGGGCCATCTCGCCCTCATATTCAAACCCCGGATCCTCACGGTCGAGGATCGCCACTGCCTCGCGGATATTGTCGAGCCACTGGCCCGAAGGATTGCCGAAGGTCGAATAGGACAGGAACGCCACCCGCGGCTCGTGCCCCATGCGCCGGGCGACCGCGGCGGTCTCGCGCGCGATATGGGCCAGCGCGGCGGCATCGAGGCGCTCGTTGATGGTGGTGTCGGCAAGGAAGGTGGTGTGGTTCTTGCCGATCATCATGTGGATGCCGAAGGGAATGCACCCTTCCTTGGGGCCGAGCACCAGGTTCACCTCGCGCACGCTTTGGGCAAAGGTGCGGGTGGTGCCGGTGATCATCCCGTCGCCATGCCCGAGCGCCACCAGCAGCGCGGCAAAGACATTGCGCTCCTGGTTCACCAGCCGGCGCACGTCGCGCAGGGTGTAGCCGCGGCGCTGCAGGCGCTTGTAGAGATATTCGACCATCGCCGGCACGTGGGCGCTGTCGACCGAGTTCTGGATCTCGAAGCTGCCCGGATCGCTCACCGAAAGCTGGTGAAGCTTGTCGAGCACCGCCTTGGTGCGCCCCACCAGGATGGGCGTGCCATAGCCGAAATCGCGGAACTGGATCGCGGCGCGCAGCACCACTTCTTCTTCCGCCTCGGCAAAGACCATGCGGGTGGGGTTGGCCTTGGCGATCTCATAGACCCCGGTGAGCACCGAGGTGGTGGGGTTGAGCCGCGAGCGCAACGCCACACGATAAGCCTCGAAATCCTCGATCCGGGTGCGCGCCACGCCCGAATCCATCGCCGCCTTGGCCACCGCCGAGGACACGACCTCAATCAGCCGCGGATCGAAGGGGGCCGGGATGATGTAATCGGTGCCGAACTTGTGGTTCTTGCCATAGGCGCTCGCCACTTCCTCGGGCACCTGCTGGCGCGCCAGCTCGGCGATCGCCTTGGCCGCGGCGACCTTCATCTCCTCGTTGATGGTGGTCGCCTGCACGTCGAGCGCCCCGCGGAAGATGAAGGGAAAGCCCAGCACATTGTTGACCTGATTGGGAAAATCGCTGCGCCCGGTGGCGATGATCGCATCCGGGCGCACCGCCTTGGCCTCATCCGGCATGATCTCGGGCACGGGGTTGGCCATGGCAAAGATGATCGGCTTGTCGGCCATCTTCTTGACCCATTCGGGCTTCAGCGCGCCCGCTGCCGAGAGGCCGAGGAAGATGTCCGCGCCCACCAGCGCTTCTTCAAGGCTGGTGGCGCTGGTGGCGACCGCGTGGGCGCTTTTCCACTGGTCGACGCCTTCGCGCTCGGGGGTGATCGGGCCGGCGCGGTCGCACATGATGACGTTCTCATGGCGCACGCCCATCGCCTTGATGAGCGCCGTGCAGGCGATCGCCGCCGCTCCGGCGCCGTTGACCACCACCTTGACATCCCTGATATCGCGCCCGGTGAGATGGCAGGCATTGAGCAGCCCGGCGGCGGTGATGATCGCGGTGCCGTGCTGGTCATCATGCATCACCGGGATCTTCATGCGCTCGCGCAGCGCGGCCTCGATGATGAAGCATTCGGGGGCCTTGATGTCCTCGAGGTTGATGCCGCCAAAGCTCGGCTCCATCAGCGCCACCGCCTCGATGAAGGCCTGCGGGTCTTCGGTCGCCAGTTCGATGTCGATCGCATCGACATCGGCAAAGCGCTTGAACAGCACCGCCTTGCCTTCCATCACCGGCTTGGAGGCGAGCGCGCCGAGATTGCCGAGGCCGAGGATCGCGGTGCCGTTGGAGATCACCGCGACAAGATTGCCCTTGGCGGTGTAGCGCGCGGCGAGCGAGGGATCGCCGGCGATCGCCTCGACCGGCACGGCAACGCCCGGCGAATAGGCGAGGCTGAGGTCGCGCTGCGACGTCATCGGCTTGGTGGCGACGATCTCGAGCTTACCCGGCCGGATGGTCTCGTGATAGAACAGCGCCTCGCGCGCGGTGAAGCCGCCCTTGCTCTCCTCGCTCATGCTGCCTGATCCCTCCTTGTCGGCCTGGCGATTGCCCCGCCCCGCTTAGCGCCGCGCGCGGCGATGCGATAGGCGATAAATCACGCACGGCTCCCGGGGAAAGCCCCAGGGGCAGGCATTTTCCGAATCGTGCGCGAAGGGCTAGGCCAGCGTCATGGCCGCGCTGCTCGATCCTCTGCTTTCCGCCAAGCCCACGCCGATGATGGCGCAGTATCTGGCGCTGCGCGCAGAGGCGGGCGATGCGCTGCTGTTCTACCGCATGGGCGATTTCTTCGAGCTGTTCTTCGAGGATGCCAAGGTGGCCGCCGCAGTGCTCGATATCGCGCTCACCACCCGCGGGGAGCACGGCGGCGCACCGATCCCGATGTGCGGCGTGCCGGTGCATTCGGCCGAGAACTATCTTGCCCGGCTGATCAAGGCCGGCCACCGCGTGGCGATTGCCGAACAGGTCGAAACCCCTGACGAGGCCAAGGCCCGCGCCAGGCGCGAAGGGCTGCCCTCGTCCAAGGTGCTGGTGCGCCGCGCGATCGTGCGGTTGGTGACCGCGGGCACGCTGACCGAGGAGGCCCTGCTCGAGCCGCGCCGGGCGAATGTGCTGGTTGCGCTTGCCGAGCTGCGCGGGGTGATCGGCATTGCCGCCTGCGATGTCTCGACCGGGGCGATGAGCCTCGAGGAATGTGCGCCCGAGGCGCTTGGGGCCGCGCTGGCGCGGCTTGGCCCGAGCGAGGTGGTGGTGGGCGAGGACTGGCCGCACGGGCCAGACGAGGCGATCATGCGCCCCCGCGCCACCTTTGCCAGCGAAGCGGGGGAAGAGCGGCTCAAGGCCATCCACGGGGTGGCGACGCTCGATGGCTTTGGCGCCTTCACCCGGCCGATGCTCGCCGCTGCCGGCGGCCTCATCGCCTATCTCGAACATGTCGGACGCGGCACCCTGCCGCTGCTCCTGCCCCCGGTGCGGCGCGAGAGCGGCGCGGTGATGGCGATGGACGCGGCCACCAGGGCGAGCCTCGAGATCCTCGAGGCTTCCACCGGCGGGCGCGCGGGCAGCCTGATTGCTTCGGTCGATCGCTGCGTCACCGGCGCGGGATCGCGGCTTTTGGCCGAGGATCTCTCCGCCCCGCTCACCGATCGGTCGGCGATCGAGGCGCGCCTTGCCCTGGTGCAGTTCTGGCGTGACCGCCCGATCGAGCGCGCGCAGCTGCGCGAGGCGCTGCGCGCGATCCCCGATCTGGCCCGGGCGCTGGGCCGGGTGGTGGCCGGGCGGGGATCGCCGCGCGATCTTGGCCAGCTGCGCGATGGGCTTGCCGAAGCGGGGCGGCTCCACCACTGGCTCAAGGACGCGCCCGATCGCCCCGCGCTGCTCGACGAGGTGATCGCGCAGCTGGCCGGGCACGGCGCGCTTGCCGATCACCTCGCCCGGGCGCTGGTGCCCACGCCGCCGACCGAGCGCGCTGGCGGGGGC
>Ga0075012_10002011_pt1 | contig 20248 bp, 12 predicted proteins | sample All_14_2_FD_71474 | JGI IMG/M metagenome (GOLD analysis project Ga0075012, IMG submission 71474) | Freshwater microbial communities in response to fracking from Pennsylvania, USA - Allegheny Zone_MetaG_DW_15 | ecosystem: Environmental > Aquatic > Deep subsurface > Groundwater > Drilled... | reverse complement strand
TCCCTCTGACTCGCACCTGGCGATAATCTCGTCCGCCTTCTCCTCGCCAAAGGCAGCTGAAAGCTCCAAGCGCAATTGCTCCTTGTTCAGGGTACGCCTGCCATTTTGAGCCGAGACCCGAAACCGATGTCTTCCTGCGTTGATCCAAGATCCGCGGACATCGCTCAAGGCATAAGCGGTCCTGAGCCCATCCTCGATTTCCGATATCTCGACTTCGAGCTCGCCCTGTCTGGCCTTCAAATCCTTGAGCCGGTCCAGGGTGTCGTTCCACTGTGGCTGGTCGACCCCATCAAACTTCGGGCAATCGGCGTTGAATTCGCACCACGAGCACAGAGGATGGAAGCCCTGGGCTGTTGCCAGGCCGTCGAGCCCGCCACCACTTACCTTCGACGCGTCGAATTCGTGCCATAACTCTTCGGCTTTATTCAGGCAGAGGGACAGCATGGTGTCGTCTGGCAGATATGGACCGAACGCCTTGGCATCAGACATGGACAGGCAAAGCACCCAGGCCTCGATGTCGACCTCTGAAGGACGGACTGGCATTTCGATGCCAAACCTCTCCCTGCAAAGCTGCGGGAACGTGAGCCCGGCACACCCCAGCCTATGCAATTCACCATGGACGCCAAATGCCGGTTGGTCCCAAAGATCACGCAGAAGCCCGACTTGGCCATAAACCTGAATTGCGTAAGAAGAATACAGTGTCTTGGGCAATTTTTCGCAGCTTTTAAGCTCCAAAATCCGGACCGTGGGCTGTCCTACTGTGCTTGCAAATACAAAGTCCAAGTGCGCCCTGATCGGTACCCCGTGGTGACTCGTCACGATTTCGAGTTGTTCGATCAAAGGCAGGCGCTGCTGCCGGAAGACTTGGGCAATACCCGCTTCGAACCAATGCCCACGCTGCAGGCGCAGTTGCCTGGCAAGCAGCGACGGGAGATCGTGTTGACGGACAAGGTTGTCGGCATGCCCGAAGAGCTTGCGCCCCACGGCTGCACGGGGGCACTCTAGGGCGCGACCTATGTCCGACATGCCGATATACCGGCTTCGGTCTCCCAATGATGACGCGGTTCTTTGAGCCGACGTTTCCACAAGCCCCCTGGCTAAGAGCGCCATGAGCCCTTGAGTCCTCTCCTCATAAGTTTGTGCTGGCATTGCCTACCCTCCAAAATGACGAAGGCTGCCCGATTGGAGCAGCCTTCGCTTGTGTTTTGTGTCCAGATTGTCATGATGCTTGCGCATATTTCCACCACATTTTTCGCTGAGGGTTCCATTTGAAGCCGGCGCCGGCCAGGAGTTCCTTTTTGGCCTGGGTATTGCCGGTGGCCACGATGCACACCTGCCCGTCAGTGGCAGTTATCTCCTTGTAGGTGATGCCATCGATTTTCGGGAGTTGGTGAGATCGACTGGGATGATGGGGAGACGGTGCAGAGTCCTGCATGGCGAGAGCCCTTTTCTGGCGCTGCCCGCCCTTGCCGGAATCTTTGGGCAAGTTTCCGTCGGTGTCTTCTTCGGTCACGATGCCGAGCATAGCGGAAATGGAGTAGCGCCGAATATAGGTCATGGCGATGCCAATGCCTTGGGGATCGTTCTTCGGCAAGGGGACAACGGCGTGTGAGGACTGCCATTGGCCGGACTCGGCGTGAACTAGCTTGGTCACAAGCCCCAGATGGCCAGGTTCAGCGGGAACTGGATACTGGGTAAGCCAAATGCCGTTGGTGAGTAGCGCTTCACGGCACGAATCCATAACGCTGTTGAGGGTGGCGTAGTTGGAATGGGTGAAAGGGTTGAGACGGTCCTTGGATGCAGGTTGCAAAACGCGCTGCACCTGAATCAGGGCCTTGGCCAACTTCGTGGTCTCGGAAGAGCAGTAGTCTTGGTGCATGGTCACTCCTTTGAAAATGAGGGTTCTTCGACCTTTCGCCTCATGAGAGAGAATTTCTCGTTGAATTCAAAGGAGTAATATGTATCTGAAATTTCATGAATGACATAATTCAAGTGAGACTGGATGGCGCCTGTCAATTCATGAAAAAAAATCGACGACCAACGTCGATAGAAGCAAACATTCCAATCAATTATAATTCACCTATTTTGGGAAACATATTGAAATTTAGAACCACTAATGCCCTAATTTTGAAAAAACGACAAAAATTACCAAAACTACGCTGGGGGTGGATGGCCACTTTGAGCGTCTATATGGGAGAGGACAAAGACAAAAAATACATTCAAACCACAAAGCGAGGCAGGGCCGTATGAACATAAATCATATCATTAACAAATTAACAGAGTCAATGCCGCCCGTGTTTACCCGAAAGGAACTTCCTAAGCTTCTTGGTGGGATATTAACTGTTGGGCATATTTGTAATTTGGACGCAGCAAAACAAGGTCCTCCGCGTCTGAGGCTGAAAAGGCATGTAATATACGAGAGAGACAGCTTTCTTGAATGGTTTAAATCATACTTAGAAAATAGCAAACACTCTAAAAAAGAGAATTAGAATGGCACTTAAAATGGTCGACACGCTCAACAGAGAAGAGCGTAAAATAACATTTCAAGACTCAATAACTCATTGGAAAAAAATAATTGATCAATGTAGATATTCAAATGAATGTATGAACAAACCAAAAATTATAGATACACCACAAATTACAAACTTACCAGAAATAATTAACAAATGTGTATATCATCACACAATAGCGAACAATGTATCGCCGTCTTACGCCCTATTTCTAATGCTTGGCGCAATGAACTGCGCAACAAGAGGTTTTTTCAAAGTATTTAACGGCAGCTTTTACACTACAGCAAATGCGTACATAATTCAAGCTGCCGACCCAGGTTATGGAAAATCACACACAACAGATTTTTGTAAAAATCCAATTCAGTCATTTGCAGATCATTATAACGAATCGATCAGAGATCTTATAAAAAACGAAGCGCGACAACGAAATAAATTAAATGAAAACATCAAAAAGCTAGAAAAAAAAATTTCTAGATGCAAAGATGAATTTTACGAGAAGGCATATCTAACTGAAATCACAAAACTAGAAAGAGATGCGGAAAAATTTCAAACAAAAGAGTTAGTAATTTTTGCAGATGATATTACAATACGTTCACTTATTGAAGTTTTAGCAGACCAAAATGAAAGAATCGCAATAATGAACTCAGAAATTGGAATTCTTCGCCATCTCATAACAGCAAAAAACAATTCGAATTACTTTGATAAAATACTACGACTGTTTAATGGCGACAGCATTACATTCGATAGAAGCGGAAAAATTAAATACGCACTTAACAACCCAATTCTTTCTCTATATACAGCAACACAGATTGAACCAACCAGAGATTTATTCACAAATCAGCATGTCCACGAAAGCGGCTGCATATCGCGTATGTGGATAACAATCGGCGACGACAGAAATATTGGATATCGAAATTTCGAGAACACAGAAGGTGTCTTAAACGCACAATGGTATTATCAATCAGTTATAAACAAGGTACTGGATCGAATACAATGCAGCAAAGACAAATATGGACTTCTACACTTCGACACAGACGCCGAAAAAGAATTCAAAGAAGCAAGATATGAAATCGAAAGAGAACTCCAACAAGGCCGCTCGCTCAATCCAATTCTTGGATGGTCAAAAAAACTATGCAACCACATCTCGACGTTAGCTGCATTTATACACCTCTACGAATACCCAACAGAAAACAACATAATATCACACAATACACTCATTAATGCAATAGATATCTCCCGTTGGCTATCGAGCAACATGATATCTCTCACAGACTTTGCATTTCCGGAAAAATCAAAAGATTTTTTTATTACTATAGGAAAAAAAATATACGATAAAAACTTTACAAGCTTTACACCACGCGACATTACAAGACTATTTAGCAATGTTAATACAGAAGACGTAAAGCATGGAATATACATTCTTATGAGCCATGGCGCAATACAGGCACATCCTGATCAAACAAAAAATGGACCAGGAAGACCAAGCGGCAAATTATACTCTGCCAATTATTACATATTAAAACAATTACTAGATAATTACTATCGATAAATATCGATTTAAACACACAATAGATAAACTAAATTATATTTCGCATTATATAAAAAATATAAATTTATTAAAATTACATAAAACTGCATAAGTAAATCAATGCTTTGCGCATCGATTATGACTAGAAGCATGACTTTATATTTAAAAAAACATCAGCAATAAAATTTACAGATGACAGCCGCCATCAAGCACAAGCACATCCCGAGCAATATATTCTTAAATTTAAACAGATATATACGTTAAAGACAACTTTGCAGTGCTCACGCCTTACCATCAGGTGATGCTGAATGAACACTGCGCTCGCCAAACCCTGAGAAAAACCCAAATTGTCATACAATTCTTGAGTTGACAAAGGTTTACGGCTCAGGATTATGAACCCTTCGCTCATAAGAGATGTTGCACTGAAAACGACGCTACCACCGAAGCTTCACCAAGCTCATTACTCGCTCAGGAACGCCACATGCGACTTGAAGATTTGCGCCCCGGCCTGAACATCGTCGGCCTTGAACCTACGGAAATCGTCTCGCTGATTGCTGTAAACCCTATCGGGGAAGGAACCGTTCAGGTCGTCTATCGAACCGCCTCTGGGGGCCTCAAAGAGAGACTTCTGGGCCGACATGACGAATCGCAGATCGACATCGCCACCCAAGGGAGGCCCTGGAGCTTCGACGGTGACGGTGAGGCATTCAAGCTGGCCGTCGAGGCCAAGCGGATGGACCTGGCCTTTCTTTTCGATCCGATGATGGCCGTCCATTCGTCCAATGTCGAGCCGCTCCCCCACCAGATCACGGCCGTGTATGAATCCATGCTGCCAAGGCAACCCCTGCGGTACGTTTTGGCCGACGACCCTGGCGCAGGCAAGACGATCATGGCCGGTCTGTACATCCGAGAGCTGGTCATGCGCGCCGACGCTCGCCGCGTGCTCATCGTTGCCCCGGGCAGCTTGGTCGAGCAGTGGCGCGACGAACTCTTCGAGAAATTCGGGCTGGAGTTCCGCATCTTCTCGACCATGCTGGAGCAGGCCTCGCCAAGCGGCAACGCCTTTGAGGACAGCGACCAGCTCATTCTCCGCCTGGACCAAATCTCCCGCAACGAGGACCTGCAAACCAAGCTCTACAGCTGCAATTGGGATCTGGTCATCTTCGACGAAGCGCACAAGCTGGCCGCACATTTCTTTGGCCAGCAGGTCAAGCGTACCAAAAGATTTGACCTGGCGGAAAAACTCGGTGCGACAACGCGTCACCTTCTGCTCATGACGGCCACACCGCACAACGGCAAGGAAGAAGACTTTCAGCTTTTTCTCTCCCTTCTGGACTCGGACCGTTTTTACGGCAAATTCCGGGATGGCGTACACAAGGTTGATACCTCGGACCTCATGCGCCGCATGGTCAAGGAAGAGTTGGTCAAATTCGACGGCACACCGCTTTTCCCAGAACGCAGGGCCTATACCGTCAACTATACCCTCTCCGACATCGAGGCGGCCTTGTACGAGGCCGTGACCCAATACGTACGCACGGAAATGGGCAAGGCTGACCAGTTGGAGGGTAAGCGCAAGGGCTCTGTTGGCTTTGCCCTGACAGCCCTCCAGCGCCGTCTGGCGTCCAGCCCTGAAGCAATTTTTCAGTCCCTGAGACGGCGCCGAGAACGTCTGGAGAACAGGCTGCGCGAGGAGCGACTGGCTGCCCGAGGCCAACGACTCCTGACGACGACCATAGACTTCATCCCCGAAGATGACGATGACCTCCCTGCCGACGAGCAGGAATTCATGGAGGAGAGCCTGCTGGATCAGGCCACGGCTGCCAACACGATCGCCGAACTTCAGGCAGAAATCGTCATTCTTGAAGGTCTGGAAAAACAAGCCGGGGACGTCGTCGGGTCCGGCCAAGATCGCAAATGGGACGAGCTATCCCGCATCCTGCAAAACGACCCGCGCATGCGCGATGCTACGGGTCGGCATCGCAAGATGATCGTGTTCACCGAGCACCGCGATACTCTCAATTATCTTCACCGCCGCATCACCGGCGTGTTCGGCAACGACGCGGCCGTGGTCACCATCCATGGCGGCACCCACCGCGACGAACGTCGCCGCATACAGGCCCTGTTTCGCTCCGACCCGGAGGTGCGCATCCTCGTGGCCACGGATGCGGCCGGCGAGGGTGTGAACCTTCAGAACGCCAACCTCATGGTAAATTACGACCTGCCCTGGAACCCCAACCGCCTGGAGCAACGCTTCGGCCGCATCCACCGCATCGGCCAGCTTGAGGTCTGCCATCTCTGGAACCTGGTGGCCAAGGAGACCCGCGAAGGCGATGTCTACCACCGCCTGCTCAAAAAACTGGAGGTCGAGAGCGAAGCCCTCAAAGGGCGGGTGTTCGATATCCTGGGCGAGGTCTTCGAGGAGACCAGCCTCAAGGACCTGCTCATGGAGGCCATCCGATATGGGGACCAACCCGAAGTTCGAGAAAAGCTGTACCAGAAAGTAGAAAGCTTCCTCGACCAAGAACACCTCCTCCAGATTCTGAATCGCAACGCCCTGGCCCAGGAAACCATGAGCCCGGAGCGCCTCTTTGCCGTCAAGGAAGAGATGGACAAGGCCGAGGCCCGGCGTCTGCAGCCCTATTTCGTTCGCTCTTTTTTCATGAAGGCCTTCGCCGCCTTGGCCGGCTCCATCTATCCACGCGAGGCGGGCCGGTTCGAGATCACCCACGTCCCGTCCATCATCCATGAGCGCGATCGGCGCATCACCGGCCGCAACCGACGCGACCTATCCCCGGTACTGCGCCGCTACGAACGAGTCTGCTTCACCAAGGATGCCGTCCAGCCCCTCTCTGTCTCCGGCAGCACTCGCGCCGAGCTTCTGCATCCAGGCCACCCCCTCATGTTGGCCATGTGCGACCTGCTCCTGGAGCAGCATGGCAATCTGTTACGCCAGGGCACCATCCTGGTCGATCCTGTTGACGACGGCGACACGCCCTATCTGCTTTTTTTGCTGACCCACGAGATCAGCTCCGGCGACGGCCAGACCCTATCCAAGCGCATGCAGCTCGTCCGCGTGGACGCCAACGGGCAGGCCAGCTTTGCCGGCTGGGCGCCGCATCTTGATCTGGAAGTGTTGCCCGCAGCAGACCTGCCGCTGATGGAACCGCTCCTGGCCTCTCCGTGGATTTCCCTTGATCAGGAGCAACGCGCCCTGGCCCTGGCCGCTGAACGCCTCGTTCCTGATCATTTCAACGAAGTGGCCGGACGGCGCATGACCTACGTGGACAAAACCCTGATCGCCGTGCACGAACGCCTGACCAAGGAAATCTCATTTTGGACTGACAGATGGATCAAGCTCAAGGAAGACCTGGAGGCAGGCAAGGACGTCCGCATGAACCTTGAGAATGCCCGGCGCACCATCGCCGACCTTGAGGGCCGTCTTGAAAATCGAAAACGGGAACTGCAGGCCATGCGGCATGTGCAATCAGCTACCCCCGTCGCCGTAGGTGGAGCGCTGGTAGTCCCTGGGACTTTGTTGGCCCGCTTGCGCGGAGAAGCTCCGGATCCAGGCCTCTTCTCCGCCGACGCCCAGGCACGAGCCCACATTGAACAGATGGCTATGAGCTCAGTGCGCCGAGCCGAGGAAGCCCGAGGCTGCACCGTGATCGATGTCTCGGCGCAAAAGTGCGGGTGGGATCTGACCTCCTACCCACCCGTGACGGACGGCAGGCAGCCGGAACCGCGGCATATTGAGGTCAAAGGCCGGGTCAAAGGCGCCAGCACGGTCACCGTGACCCGTAACGAAATCCTCTATGGACTCAACCAGCAGGACAAGTTCGTCCTGGCCATAGTGGTGGTTGACGGAGACAACTATGATGGTCCTCATTACGTGTACAAGCCCTTCACCCAAGAACCAGACTGGGCCGTGGCCAGCATCAATCTAGATTTGGATGAATTACTACGCCGCGCAACGCACACTGGAGGTAATGTATGAAAATCGAAGAAATTTATTTACGAAATTTTCGATGCTTTGAAGAATTATCTATAGTCTTTGACCCGCGGCTAACTATATTTATTGGGGAAAACGGAAAAGGTAAGACAGCTATTCTTGACGCTATTGCTACTGCATTTGGAAGGCTTCTGACAAAATTACCAAAAATTAAAGGCATATCTTTGAAAGATAGCGATATTCGAATCATTGAGAATGAAAAAAAATCTGCATTTACTCGATATCAAATATCAGCTTTAGATTTTAAAGGAACACATATAAAATGGACTGCACATAAAAAAAGAGACTCTTCTGCGAAAACAAAAAATGAAGTTGAATATGAAATATTAGGAAGTCTATTTGATATTGCAGGATTTAAGCAAATTAACGAATTTGCGAATTCACTCATCGATAATTATAATGATAATATTTCGTTTGAAATGCCTTTGATCGCATATTACGGAACCAGTAGAGCCATTGTGGACGAAGTGAAGAGACGAAGAAATTTTCGCAAAAATTTCAGCAGATTTGATAGCCTAGACGGCGCACTCGAACCCGACGCAAGGTTTCGGGCAGCCTTTGAATGGTTCAATGCCATGGAAGACGAAGAAAGGCGGGCACAGCAGGCGCTCCGCGATTATAATTTTTCACTTCCGGCGCTAAATACAGTCCGAAACGCTATTTCTTCAATGCTTCAAGGGTTTGAAAACCCAAGAACAAAAACAAAACCATTTAGATTCGTCATAGACAGAAAAAATGAAGATGGTTCATTGCAAACGCTTAGAATTTCCCAATTAAGTGATGGTTATCGCACCATGCTCGGATTGGTGATGGATTTAGCTCGTCGTATGGCTGAAGCCAATCCGCCTGATAGCAATTTGGGTCATGACTTTTCATGGGATGTCAAAAATCCCATCCATATGCCTGCGATTGTGCTTATTGATGAAATAGACCTTCATCTCCATCCACAATGGCAACAACGAGTTGTAACTGATCTCCAACGGACATTTCCAAATACACAATTTATCCTTACCACTCACAGTCCTCAGGTGCTTAGCACTGTGCGGCGTGAAAATATTCGTGTCGTTGGGCAGAATACCCAGGGCATGAGTATCGCGGAATCGCCCTTGGCCATGACCTACGGAGAACCAAGCGGGGACGTGATGCACAGCGTGATGCTCGTAGATCCGCAGCCTCCGGTCAGCGAAAAAGAAGACCTTCACCGCCTGACGGAACTGGTGGACCAGGGTCTTTACGCCAGTCAGGAGGCCGTGCGCCTCATGGAACGCCTTCAGGCCGCGTTGCATGAAAACCACCCGCAATTACAGCGGCTGCGGCGGAGCATTCAACGTCAGGAGGCGCTGAAGGGATGAGGCATGTTCGCAAACATGGCAATGGTGGCTTTCATCTTGCCCAGGCCCACGCCAATCCACCAATGACTCCAGAGCAGGCGACAAGTCGCTGGCATAATTTTCGTCAGCACAAGCAGGGCGTCATGAAATTATTACTGAACGAGCAATATACGCTTTGCTGCTATAGTGAACTCAGGGCCGATGAGGAGGGACTCGGCTGTCATATCGAGCACGTTGAAAATAAAGGTCAAAATCCCGCGCGAACCTTTGACTACACAAATCTGGCGGCCAGTGCTCTCCAATCCGATGATTTGCATACATTCAAACTGCGTGGAGAGGATGCTTTTGGCGGCCATGCCGTGGGTAAGCAACAGGGCGTGGACATGAATCGCTTTGTATCCTGCCACCAGCCAGATTGCCGGAATTTTTTCTCATATTTGTCCGATGGGCGTATCGTGCCTGCCGCTGGCCTGGACAAAATCGACAATGACCGAGCCCAGTACACTATCGACCTGCTCAACCTGAACTGTCCCTTCTTGCAAGTCAGACGCAAAAATTGGTGGGGCGAACTCGATAAATTATTAGAAGAGCATACCAACAAGGGCTGGGACATTTTAGATCTGGCAGCAATCGATCTCACACCCGCCAACAACAAATTGAGCCGCTTTTTCAGTCTAACCCGCCAGTTTTTTGGTCCCAAAGCAGAACTTGTACTTCAAAAGGACGCTCCTCACCTCTTATGACCACAGCTATCAAATCCCCCAAAAAGCTTATTGAAGTGGCGCTGCCCCTCGACAAGATCAACGAGGCGGCGGCGCGCGAAAAATCTATCCGCCACGGACATCCGTCCACCCTTCACTTGTGGTGGGCCAGGCGCCCCCTGGCGGTGGCGCGGGCGGTCATCTTCGCTCAGATGGTCAATGACCCCGGCTACCAGCAGGGCGGCGGGTTCAAATACGGCAAGAACAAGGCCGAGGCGGCCAAGGAGCGCCAGCGCCTGTTCCGGATCATGGAAAAGCTGGTTCTGTGGGAAAATACCACCAACGAGGACGTGCTGGAAGAAGCCCGGGCCGAGATTCGGCGAAGTTGGCGAGAAGTCTGCGAACTAAACAAAGACCATCCCCAGGCGGCGGAACTCTTCAACCCGGATCAGCTACCAGCCTTCCATGACCCGTTCGCGGGCGGCGGAGCCCTGCCCCTGGAGGCCCAGCGCCTTGGCCTGACTGCCTACGCCTCGGACCTCAACCCCGTGGCCGTGACCATCAACAAGGCTATGATCGAAATTCCGCCCAAATTTGCGGGCCGTACACCCGTGGGACCGCTACCTAAAGGCGAGAAAAAGATGGTCGGCCGCACTTGGCCCAGAGCCACAGGCCTAGCCGAGGACGTGCGCCGCTATGGGTCCTGGATGCGCGAGGAGGCCGAGAAACGCATTGGGCATCTGTATCCGCCTGTGGAAATCACCGAGGCCATGGCTCAGGACCGCCCTGACCTAAAGCCCCTGATCGGCCAAAAGCTGACCGTCATCGCCTGGATCTGGGCACGGACAGTCAAGAGCCCCAACCCGGCCTTCAACCATGTCCATGTGCCACTGGCCTCGACCTTTGTCCTATCCAGCAAGGCGGGCAAGGAAGCCTACGTGCAGCCTGTGGTCGAAGGCGACCAGTATCGATTTGAGGTTAAAGTCGGAACGACTTCGGATGGCCTCAAAGCAGGCACAACTGCCGGAAAGCGCAATGCTTTCATTTGCTTGCTGTCAAAGGTGCCGATTGACTACAATTTTATTCGCGCGGAAGGTAAAGCTGGACGCATGGGGCAGAAACTCATGGCCATTGTGGCGGAAGGGGCGCGTGGGCGGGTTTATTTATCACCAACAAAGGAAATTGAAGACATCGCCGCTCAAGCTAAACCGACTTGGAGGCCCACAACAGCCCTTCCTGATAACCCAAGGGACTTCAAAACGCCCAATTATGGGATGGCATCTTTCGGCGACCTCTTCACCCCCCGCCAACTCGTGGCACTGACCACTTTTTCAGATCTGGTGCAGGAGACTCACACCAAAGTCCTAGCCGACGCCCTCAAGGCGAACTGGTCCGACGATGGACAAGGATTGGATGCTGGGGGAACTGGGGCGCAGTCGTATGCGGATGCGGTGGCAGTGTATTTGGGATTTTTGATCAGCAGCTTGTCGGATCGCATGAGCACTATTTGTACGTGGGACTCTGGAGGGCCTACCTGGGGAACAAAAACAAGAAACACATTTGCACGACAAGCTATCCCAATGTCTTGGGACTTCGCCGAGGTAAATCCCTTCTCCACACAGTCAGGAAGTCTCGGAAATTCAATAGACTATACAATTAAAGGTATTTCGATCGCTGGTTTAAACGCTGGACAATCGAAGCAATCGGATGCGACAACTCAAAGCTATTCTCGTGAGAAAGTTGTCTCAACCGACCCTCCTTACTACGATAACATCGGCTACGCCGACCTCTCCGACTTTTTCTATGTCTGGCTTCGCAAATCCCTGAAGCCCATTTTTCCCGGCTTATATGCAACGGTGGCCGTGCCCAAAACCGAGGAACTGGTGGCAACTCCTTACCGCCACGGTGGAAAGAACGAGGCCGAAGCTTTTTTTCTAGAGGGCATGACCCGGGCCATTCGCAATCTAGCCGAGCAGAGCCACCCTGCCTTCCCCGTGACCATTTACTACGCCTTCAAGCAGGCCGAAACCAAAGGCGAAGCCGGTACGCACAGCACTGGCTGGGAAACTTTTCTGGCAGCAGTTCTTTCGGCCGGGTTCGCCATAAACGGGACATGGCCCATGCGCACAGAACTTAGCAACCGCATGATCGGCTCTGGGACCAACGCCTTGGCCTCGTCCATCGTGCTCGTCTGCCGCAAACGCCCGGCCGACGCGCTGACCATTTCCCGCCGCGAATTCATCCGCGAACTGAACGCGGTGCTGCCCGAGGCCCTGGACGAGATGACGCGCGGCACGGGAGCAGATTCCCCGGTGGCTCCGGTGGACCTGTCCCAGGCCATCATCGGCCCCGGCATGGCCATTTTCAGCAAGTACACAGCCGTGCTCGAAGCCGACGGCTCGCCCATGACCGTGCGCACGGCCCTGCAGCTCATCAACCGCTTCATTGGAGAAGACGATTTCGACCACGACACGCAGTTCTGCCTGCACTGGTTCGAGCAATATGGCTGGAACTCGGGCGAGTTTGGACAGGCCGATATCCTGTCCCGCGCCAAGGGCACCAGCGTCGAGGGTATCCGCGAGGCCGGAGTGCTGGAAAGCGGCGGTGGAAAGGTGCGTCTTTACCGCTGGGCCGAATACGCGGAGGACTGGAACCCGGTAGGCGACAGCCGCCTACCCGTTTGGGAAGCCCTGCACCACATGATCCGCGTCCTGCGCCACCATGGTGAAGGCCCTGCAGGAAAAGTCCTCGCGGCAGTGCGGCAGCATTCCGATGCCATCCGCCAGCTTGCCTACCGCCTCTACACCCTGTGCGAGCGAAAGAGCTGGGCCGAGGACGCACGCGCCTACAACGAGCTGATCACAAGCTGGGACAATATCGACAAGGCAGCCAGCAAGGCCACTGGCGAGCGCCATCTGAGCCTGAATATCTAGGAGATCATCATGACCCTCAAACCCTGGCGTGAAATCGTTCTGCCCCATCCGGACGTTCTGGAAGGGACTTTCCTGCAATCGGAATTCGCGGCCGACATCACCGCCGTGGCCACGGGCCAGGCTCCACGCGAGTATCAAGACGCACGCGCCTTTTTCGAGCGTACCTACATCACCGAGGGCATGCGTCACCTCCTGGTCTCCGTGGCTCAGCGTCTTTCCGGCCAGGGCGGCGACCCGGTCATCCAGCTCCAGACATCCTTCGGCGGCGGCAAGACCCACACCATGCTGGCCGTGTACCACTTGGCCACGCGGAACTGCTCCCTGAACGACCTGGCAGGTATCCCACCCCTGCTGGACCGGGCAGGACTCATAAACCTGCCCTCGGCGAAGGTGGCGATACTGGACGGCACTGCCCATGCCCCCGGCCAAGCCTGGACCCGCGCCCAGCAGACCATCCGCACCCTGTGGGGCGAACTGGCCTGGCAGCTGGGCGGTGCCGATGCCTATGGGTTGGTGGCCTCGGCCGACGCCAGCGGTACCTCGCCGGGCAAGGACGTCCTACGCGCCCTGCTGGAGCGCTTTGCCCCGTGCGTGGTCCTCATGGACGAACTGGTGGCCTATATCCGCCAGTTCCCAGACGGACAGGCCTTGAGCGGCGGATCATTCGACAGCAACCTATCCTTCGTGCAGGCCCTGACCGAAGCGGCCAAGCTGGTCCCCACAGCCATCATCCTGGCCTCCCTGCCGGAGTCGGAAATCGAAGCCGGCAGCCAGCGCGGCCAAGGCGCCCTCTACGCCCTGGAAAAAACCTTCGGCCGGGTCCAGGCCCTGTGGAAGCCCGTGGGAGTGGAGGAATCCTTCGAGATCGTCCGGCGCAGGCTGTTCGAGCAGGTTCACGACGCGGCCAGTCGCGAAGCGGTCTGTCGCGCCTTCGCCGAGACCTACGCCGCCGAGGGGGGCCGGTTCCCGAGCATCACCCACGAAGCGCGCTATCAGGATCGCCTGCTCCAGGCCTTTCCCATCCACCCCGAAGTTTTTGACCGCCTCTACGAGGACTGGAGCACCCTGGACAGTTTTCAGCGCACTCGCGGAGTCCTGAAGTTCATGGCCCTGGTCATTTTCCGTCTGTGGCAAGACAACAATCGCGACTTCATGATCCTGCCCGGCAGCATTCCCCTTTGTGACCCCAAGGTGCGCGGGGAACTGACGGCCTATCTCTCGGCCACGCCGGGATGGGATGCGGTCATCGACCGCGACGTGGACAGCGACAGAGCCGAGACGACCCTGCTCGAAACCCGCGAGCCCCGCTTTGGTACCTGCAACGCCGCCCGCCGCGTGGCCCGTACTGTATTTCTTGGCAGCGCTCCCGCGGCCACGGCCCACAAGCCGGGAATCAGAGGTCTGGACCGGGCGCGCATCCTGCTCGGGTGCATGCAGCCGGGACAGTCAGTGTCCCTGTATGCCGATGCCCTGAGTCGTCTGGCCGACCGCCTGCATTACCTGAACGCCTCGGGCGACAGCGCCCAAGATTCGACCCGTTTCTGGTTTGATGTCCGCGCCAACCTGCGCCGGGAAATGGAAGACCGTAAGAACCGGTTCAATGACAAAAACGAGATCGCCGCCAAGTTGGCCCAGGTGATCAAGGCGCTGACCAAGGGCTTTGATGTCATGGACGGTGTGCACATCTTCACCGCTCACGGCGACGTACCCGACGACGAAGGCCTGCGCCTGGTGCTGCTGCCGCCAGAGCGTTTCTACACCAAGGGCAATACCCGCGACGTGCAGGACGAGATCCTGACCTACCTTCAGTGGAACGGATCCAAGCCCAGATACAAGGGCAACCGGCTGCTTTTCCTGGCTCCGGACCATGGAGCATGGGGCCGCTTGCAGGACGCCGTCCGCACAGCCCTGGCTTGGGGCAGCATCATGGGCGATATCCAGGCCGGTCGCATCAACATCGACCGCGCCCAGGAAGCCCAGGCCAAGCGCGAGCAAGAATCGGCCGAAAACGTCCTGCCTAGGGCAGTGCGGGAATGTTACAAATGGCTACTTTGTCCTGTGCTGCTCCGGCCCACAGACATCGCGCCCGAAATCGAATCCTATCCCGTGCCCACGGCAGGCAACTCCCTGCCCAAGGAAATCGAGCGAATCTGCCGTGACAACGAGCTGATCGTCACGGAATGGTCCCCCATCCATCTGCGGGCCAAACTCCAAGAGTTGTACTGGAAAAACGACACCGTCGCGGTACAGGCCCAGACCTTTTGGGAGGATAGCCAGAAATTCCTTTACCTACCCCGCCTGCGAAGCCGCCAAGTGCTGGAAAAGGCCATCCGGGCCGGAGCAGCAAGCACGGATTTTTTTGGAACCGCCTACGGACAAAAGGATGGCGGGTTCGAAGGCTTCCAGTTCGGAAACGGCAATGTGCAGGTGGACGGGACCTTGCTCCTAATCGAGCCAGGCGCAGCACGGACCTATGCAGACCAACTGAAACCGACATCGCCGCCGACAAGCTACCCCACGAATCCCGGCCCGGTCGGCGGTCCAGCCGGAATTCGAGAACCATCCCCAGGGGCACCGATAGGCGGGACATCGCCGACAGCACCCATTCCTCCACAATCAGGTCCGACAACGTCGGCAGCAAAATCTTTCCACGGCTGCGCCGAGATCAGCCCTAGCGCGGCCAAGGCTCGACTCATGGAATTGGCCGAGGAGATCATCGCTGTCCTGGGCCAAGACCCCAATGCCGAGATCCGGGTTAGTCTGGAAATCCATGCTGAGTACCCTAGCGGTGCATCGGACCAAATCAAAAGGGCTGTGACGGAAAATGCCAGGATGCTGGGACTGAAGGCAGCGGAGTGGGAGGAGTAGCGGTGAATAATTCATGACAAGAAAACGTGACTATCATATATGCAAATTTGTATGTAATACGAAAAAATCTGTTCAGACAAGAAGCTGGACACGCATAAAACGCACCAGCTTCTTGTTTTATCTTTATAAAACAGCCTAATTCCCCCTGCTCACCGCTTTAATAACACAAATTTCACAGCTATATACAAGGCAATACAACGCCACTGAATAGCAAAAACTATCAATTTGACGACAACAATTGCCACCGCGACAAAGGAAATTCTGAGTATTATAAGGGAAAAGTCAGGAAGATAAGGAAGAAATGACAAAAAGAAGAAATACTAATATTTCTTCTTTTCGCCAATGCTCTTAACCTTCATAAGAGCTTGAATAACCTCATTGGCTTCAGCGCTGTTCAACTTACTCAACTCTCGCCCAGGCAATTGGTCTTTCACAAAGTCTTCAGGATACAATCTCCTCTGCTGGGCCATCTTGCGAATAGTATCCAACTGCTTTGGAGAAATATCCTTGTCGTGACGATGCTTGTACTGCTTCTGCTGAGGAGTGCCTGCAGGGAAGAACTCATTATTGGCCGCAGGCACACTCTCGATGACCCGAGGAGTAGCCGGCAGGTGCTGCACTAATTCGAGAGCCTGAAAAGTGGAGCGAGCCAGCGATTCAAAGACCAGTTGCTCGACATCGTGAATCCCGTGCTTTTGGCCACAAATGCAATTCAGCTTCGTGAACTCACGCTGATCATCGAGAACAACAGAAGCCTTAGTCACGGCGGTATAACCATTTCGCTCAGTAGGCACCACCGCCAAATCCTGACCAAACTTGCGGATCTTCAGCTCCTGAGCCTTGCGAAGAATGAACTCAGTAAGCTTGGAATCAGCAGAAGAATCGTCGCCAACAGGAGAAACATTACCATCAAAATCATCATAATTGCTAGACATGATAAACTCCGTAAAATATGGTTAAATGTTAATAGAAATCAAACAACGATCTAACTAGCGCAACTGAGAACTACCCCACCATCTATCCCCCTTCCCTGGACTAAAAGTTTTCGTATTTGTCTTTGCCAGATAACTCAGCCAATAAAAGATATCTCCGAATTCAACTTCAAAATTAGGATCATTTCTGGGGATCAGCACATCCCATTGAATTGATCCGTTACGAAGCATTCTCGGACAACAATGCAAAAGAGATTCAGAAGCACAGCAGGCAGGATCAGAACAAATTCTAGACCAGATAATCTGAGCCTCACGGTTCAAGACATAAGAATTACACTGATCAGCACTAACGATAAAGACGCAGTGATAATGAGGATTCACACTGCTCTCAATTTCCTTCACCCAAACATAATGATAATGAATATTTCGTCGCTTGAGATAGACAGAGAACGAATTCATGAAGTTCTGAAGCGCATGCCTATAATCAGAAAAAAGGACATGCTGAGGAAAACGCAGGTCATATCGCAGGATCAAAACAAAAGGATGACATTCTGTCATATAGCGAAGTCTCGTATAAATCGCCTCAAGAATGTCATCCCTCACACATAAATTTCCATCACCACAGTTAACTTTCAACCCTCTGAATACACCACTACTAGTTAGCACATAAACAACCTCCTAGCATTTCAAAAAATAAATTTTCCTAAAAAAATAATGACTACCATACCGTACCATAATAATTTCTTTTTGTTTGAGTATTTGATATAACTCTTAACACCTCATATATGCCTATATATAATCTATATTAATTAAATAGTAACTATATACTAAATACATTAAAGATATTACTGTTATACATATAATGACCTGTCAGACTTAATGAACGCATATTATATATGGCATGTCAAAAGTTACACAAAAAAAATCCCGCTTGAATTTGATTCAAGCAGGAACACCTATTCGTAAAAAACGTCTAAAAATTGATCTGGCCTAACAATCTACCACATACTCATCATCCAGACCGTTCTCCAGATCCAGCGGGCAACTGCTCTTTCTTCTGCTGCCAAAGCTCTACGAGCAGACGTCGGTGATGATTACCACCAACCTGAGCTTTGGCGAATGGTCGCAGGTCTTCGGGGACGCCAAGATGACGACGGCGCTTCTGGACCGCGTCACCCATCACTGTGAGATCATCGAGACGGGAAACGAGAACTGGAGACTGAGGCAAAGGACATCCGTCCAGCAACGCTGACGCGGTCATCGCACAGCCCTCTGGCCGGATGCTTACAGACACGCCCGGAGGGGGTCAGAATTGGACGCCGATGATGGGTCACTATTCGATGCTGTTTGACATTCCAGACACCCTCAACACTTTTCCTGACGCGATACATCGCTCAGTTCCATCCAAAATTCTCTCTAACCTTTTATAAACGCCCGAACCAGACTTTAAATTCTTGACGTCAAAATTATTATTGTATTTTGTACTCTCAATCTCTCGAAAAATATCTATCTTTTTTTTATTTTTATTATAAAATTTATTGTCCCATATCCACAAACCAACTGCACGCGAAACAGCAAATTCAGAACCGTATCCCTTCCCTGAATCTGACTTAAATGTATATATAAGATCTTTTTTTTCATCTTCTGACAAATCATCAAACCCATTATGACAATACAACAAAAAAGCTAATTGCCTTCTAAATGTACTAATTACGTCGCTATATTTAAATTTTGTATGTTTAAAATTAACTAAAGCCATGTAATCACACTCAAACGCACCTCTAACTGTTTCAACAACCAATCTCTGATCGCTTTGAACTGGAAAACCGCTTCGATATACACATTCATCAATCTCATAAACAGCATCTTTGTGATGATAAGGACACGGTGCAGGAGGAAGCACACTATTTTCATCCAGTATCGATGGTGCCAGTTTATCCATATCGGTAAGGACAACCAAATCATCGACAAAGTAATGGTAGCAAAAACTTAAACCATGCATTTTTAGCAGAATACAATAAATTTCATGTGGAAATTCTTCTCTTTCTAAATACGAGAAGAATTCAGACATTTTTTTATCGCATTTTTTATAAAATATACGAGAATTGGTGTACCTCCTGACAAACTCCCTTTGCATTATTTTAATCGGAGACCTATGACTATTATAATCACCTATGCAACCATATCGATTTAACAATTCATCAAAATATTTATTTATAATACTTATCTCTTTACTTGTTAGCTCAACAAATTCTTCGTTTTCCAATAAAAATTTACGTTTCCAATATTCCGATTCCCAAAAATATACTCCGACTGCCTCTTTTGCAAATTTAGTAAAATCTTCATCAATCTTTATTTTTTTACTCATAACTCACCGTCAAGAATTTTAACTACTCGCTGCAACCCTTCTGGAGAGAGATGACTATACCTTTGAGTCATAGAAAAATCGGAATGTCCCAACAATTCTTTAACCTCAAACAAAGACACTCCATTCTGAACTAAACGAGAAGCAAATGTATGACGAAGTGTATGAAAACATACCCGCATACGAGGATCTTTTATTCCATCATTAAACATTTCATCAGCAATACGTCGAAATGTATTTGACACTCTTGCTATTCTGTTTCCATGCCTATCGACAAAAATATAACCATTTTTCTTATTTTCATATTGCTCAAGCATATCCTTAACACGAACTGTCATAAAGGCATACCTATTAACCGACGACTTTGGATCTCGTATAAGCATCATACCCCTAGAAAAATCGCAGTCATCCCACTGTAATCCAGAAATTTCTCCAAACCTTAGTCCACAATCAACTGCAAGCAATGCCATCTCGTAAACAATATATGAATGCGCTTTCAACTTATTTAATAATTGATTTAACTCTTCATTATTCAAATATTTTTGTCTTTTATTATCTTTTTTAGGCAATACAATCTGACAGGATGGACACTTTTTAACAACAAAATTATCTCTCAAAGCAACCGACCATACTTGAGAAACAATCGACATCACATACTTCATACTCGATGGCGCCTTCTTCGCACGAGTCATATTCATTTTAATCCGTTCGATATCACTTGCACAAATTTGCGAAAAAACCTTTTTTTGAAGAACAGGCGCAATCCATTTGGAATACAATGCCTTTTCTGCAACCAAACTTCCATCAGCTTTATGCCCTTGAGCTGGCCAATAATTGCTATCCCAAAACTCACCAAACGTCATAGAATTTCTGAGTTGGAGCAACCGCTCAGCCTCCTCTTGAGCCTTCTTGATTTTCGCAAGTTCCCTCCTTTCGGCTAACGTTCGAGGACCCTCTCCTAGCCGATTTGCTTCTTTAAGCCTGCCAAGTTCAATCCGGGCTTTCTCCAAAGTCACGCCCTCTGATGCCCACCCAAGCGCCTCCTGCCTCCTCACTCCGTCCACTATGTAC
>Ga0075012_10002006_pt1 | contig 20264 bp, 14 predicted proteins | sample All_14_2_FD_71474 | JGI IMG/M metagenome (GOLD analysis project Ga0075012, IMG submission 71474) | Freshwater microbial communities in response to fracking from Pennsylvania, USA - Allegheny Zone_MetaG_DW_15 | ecosystem: Environmental > Aquatic > Deep subsurface > Groundwater > Drilled... | reverse complement strand
TACGCCGGTGCGGGTGGCCGCCGCGCGGGCCGCCCGCAGCGCGACCTCGGCAGCCGCCGCCGGCCGGGCGTGTGCCGACGTCGGCTCGACGACGTGCACCAGACGTAAGCGCACATCACGATCGACGGCTTCCTCGACGGCCCATTCCGCGGCATGCAGCGCCGACGCCGAGTCATCGATGCCGACGACGACGGCCGCCGGCGGGTGCGTATGGGTCATCGTGTGCTCCAGGTCGACCGGTCAGCCGGGGAAGGGCCTCATCGGGTGACGGTACTGCACGCCGCCGCCCGCCGAAGCGGTCATCGGACCTCGATCCGGGAGGCGAAAGACCCGCCCGCCTTCTCCCGTGCGGGGTTCGGTCACCCGATGACGGCTGTGATCGCCAGGGCGGCGACGCACACGACGACGACGGCGGTGGTGACGCAGTAGGCGATGAAACTCGGGCGGCCGATCGTGAAGCGCCCCATGAGATCGCGGTCCCGGGAGATACCGATCATCGCGAACAGGATCGGTACCAGAAGCACCGCGTTGAGCACCTGGGTGGCCAGCAGGATGGTGACGAGCGGGACGGTGGGGACGAGCACGGCCGACGCGCCGAGCACGGTGACCGCGCCGAACGTCACATAGAACGTCTTGGCCTCGGCGAAGGAGTCGTCGACGGCCGCCTCCGTGCCGGCAAACTCGCACACGGAATACGCCGTCGACAGCGGCAGCACCGACGCGGCCAGCAACGCGGCGCCGATCAAGCCGGCGGCGAACAGGGTCGACGCTGCCCCTCCGGCGAGCGGCTCCAGCGCCCGCGCGGCATCGGCGGCATCGCGGATGGAGTGGCCGCCGCTGTGCAACGTCGCCGCGCACGCGATCACGACGAAAAATCCGATGACGCCGGTGAGCACCGCACCGGTGACGACGTCGACCCGCTCAAGCACGAGATCGGACGTGCGCAATTTCTTGTCGACGGCGTAGGACTGGATGAACGACAGCCCCCAGGGAGCGAGTGTGGTGCCGACGGTGGCCGTCACGATGGCCAGCGCGGCACCGTCGATGGGCATGCTGGGAACCAGCAACCCCTGCGCGGCAGCACCCCAGTCCGGTCGCGCCAGCACACCCGAAGCGATGTACGCCAGGAAGACGGTCGACAGCAGGAGAAGCACGTGTTCCACGCGGTGGAAGCTGCCCCTGAGCACCAGCAGCGAGACGATGATCGCTGCCGCGGGCACGCTCACGTACCGGCTGATCCCGAAGAGTTCTGAACCGGCCGCGATCCCGGCGAACTCGGCGCAGGTGGTTCCGATATTGGCGACGACAAGGGCGGCCAGCGTCGCGCCGCCGACCCGGACGCCGTAGCGCTGACGGACCAGGCCGATCAGCCCCTGTCCGGTGACGACGCCCATGCGGGCGGCCAGCCCGTGGAACAGGATCAGCGCGACGGTGGACAGCAGCAGCACCCACAACAGTTGGTAGCCATAGTCGGCGCCCAGCACGGAGTAGGTGGTGATGCCGGCCGGGTCGTCATCGGAGAGTCCCGCGAGCAGCCCGGGACCGACGACGGCCACCAGTGCGCCCAGGGTGAGTCGCCTGCGGCGGATCCGCGTCACTGCGCGGCTCTGCTCCGCCGGTGGCGGCGACGGGGCCAGACATGGGAGCGCAGGAAACGCCGACCGCGCAACACGGGTGTGCTGGCCAACCGGGCGCGCCACCGTGCCGCGTGGTCGGCCGGCATTTCGGCAACGATGTCGGTGGCGTTCGAGCTGGGCATCGCCCGCAGGATCCGTTCGCCCACGCCGGGGTCCACCCGGATGGCTTCCGCGGCCACGGCGGGCGCCGTCGCGGCGAGCACCTCGGCGGCCGCCTCGGTGGCGAGACGCTCGACCATCGCCGCGAGCTCGGTGGCACCGAGGTGGTGCACGGCGGACCGGGGCGTCGCCAGTTGCACGGTGTGACCGCGGCCGGAGGTCAGATGCAGGGCGTTCCATTCCACGATATCGCGTGGTGCCCGCGCCGCCAGCCGGGTCAGGCCGAGTCGTCGCAGTACTGCGCCGAAACCGACGTCGACGCCGATCAATTCGAGTCGATCCCCGGCCACCGAGGTGAGCGCGACGTCGGCCACCCTGGCGAGTCGCCGACCGACGATATCGACGATCTGGGTGTCGAGGACATCTCGCACGATCAGAATCTCGTGGCGATGCAGCGCGGCATCGGCGCAAGCAATCTCGAACGCGGCGACGTCGACTCCGGTGCGCAGCGAAATTCCACCCGCGCCGACATTCTCGGTGACCGACCACGGCAGGAGCAGATCGTGTGCCCGCCGGCGCCGAACCAGCAGTCGCTGTACCCGCGGCGGGCCGGCTTGGATGTCGAGGCCGACGGACAGGTCGGCGAGTCGTCCGATCGTGCGGCCGTCGGTTCCGATGACACGCCGGCCCACCGCGTCGCTGAGCAGAAGAAGGCCGGGCGGTGCTGAGGCGCTCGCCGGCTTCCTGGAGCTGTTCAGTGCCCGCCTCCTATGGCAGTTCGGGTCGAGCGCGACGGTGGCGAGCGCAACACCGCCCAGACCTCCCAGCCGTGCTGGAAGCGGTCACATCCCCAGGAGGCTGCCAGATGCCGCACCGCAGTAGAACATCGGGCCGGCCTCGTATCGGTCCGATCATCGAACAGCGGCGTCCTGGCCTGGGCATCGAACACGCGGACAGCGATCTGTCCGGCCATCAGCTCGATGTCGACCTCGACGTCGTGATGGCGCCGCCGGATGCTCTCCGCGACGAGTTCGCCGACGACGAATGCGGCATCGTCGACGACGCGTTGCGGCAGATCGGCGGGGTCGCCCAGTTCGTGGACCAGCCTGCGGGAGATTCGCGGTGCGAAGACGGTCGGGTGCAGACGCAACCGACATCTCGTGGAAGCCGGTCCGGCGTCGATGGCCTGCATTGGTTCCGATCTCCTGTCCGCGTGGCGATCTGTCGCCGACGATTCGCCGGGCTTCGAGGACCAGTGTCGCGGCCGTGCCCGGGCCCGCATAGTGCCATTGGTCCCGGGCTGGCCGTCGACACGGCGCCGGGGTCGGGATCAGGGCGACCGTCGGCCGTGGCCCGAACCCGCCCGCGTCCTGCGAAGCCATTTGTGCGTGGCGTCCGCCACGAGAATCGCCGGTATCGCGGCGGCGGCCACGGCGTAGCCCGCCGGGGGCGGTCCGGTGTGGCCCAGGATTTCGGCAATCGGGGGCACATACAGCAGCAGCACCAGCAGACCGAGCTCGGCGGCCACCGCCGCGACGAGGAGCCGGTTGGTCCACGGCGCCACGGTCCACGCCGGGCGCTCGGCACTTCGGCAGGCGAACGCGTTTGCCGCCTGGCCCAAGACGATCGCGGTGAAGGCGGCCCCGGAAGCCATCAGCAGAACGTGGGTGCTGACCGGGTCGGTGCCGAAATGCCAACCGCCCGCTTGTAACACCGTCACGAACGCCGCGAGCGCCACCACCGCCTCGGTCATCCCCAGAACGGCGAATGCCCGCAAGATCAGCGCGCGGTCCAAGAGATGGCCTTTGGTCGGCGGACCCTGCAGCGATCGGTTGTCGGGCGGCTCGGCGCCCAGCGCGAGGGCGGGCAACACGTCGGTTCCGATGTCGAGGGCCAACACTTGCAGCACGCCGATCGCAAGCGGAAAGTGGCCGGCGGTGAGCGCCCAGACCACGAACGGGGCCAGCTCGGCGACGTTGTCCGCGAGGTGATAGGTGAGGAACCTGCGAATGTTCGCGAACGTCGAGCGTCCCTGGGCGATGGCGGTGACGATCGTCTCGAAGTTGTCGTCGAGCAGGACGACGTCGGCGGCTTCCCGGGCGACGTCGGTACCGCTGCGGCCCATGGCCACGCCGATCGCCGCCTCTCTGAGCGCGGGAGCGTCGTTGACACCGTCGCCGGTCATCGCCACCACATGTCCCCGCAGCCGCAGTGCTCGGGCGATCCGCAGCTTGTCCTCCGGGGTCACCCGGGCAACGACCACGCCGTCCCGGTCGAGCAGCTCGCCCAGGGCGCCGAGTTCCGCGGGGAGATCGGCGCCGACCAGCACCGAGGCGTCCCCGCGCGAGAGCCCGATCTCGCGGGCGATGGCCCCCGCGGTCGCCGGATGGTCTCCGGTCACCATGGCGACGCGGATACCCGCAGTGCGGCAACGGTCGAGAACCTCGCTCACCCCGGGACGCGGTGGATCCTCCAGTGCCACCAGGCCCAGCAGGTGCAGGTCGCGTTCGGCGTCGGCGCAATCCTGCGGTGAGCCTTCGTCGTGCGCGACGTCACGGCGGGCGACGGCGAGCACCCGCAGTCCCCGGCCCGTCAATTCCTCGAGTGCCGGTGCGGCGGCGGCAGCGTTGTCACACAGCGGCAGAACCGCATCCGGTGCACCCTTGGTCAGAATGCTGTCACCGACGACCACGGACATCCGGCGTCGGCGCGGGTCGAACGGGAACTTCATCCGCGGTGCCGCCGGCCCGGTGTCGGCGCTCACCCGACGCGCGAAGGCGTCCAGTGCCGCCTCCATCGGATCACCGTGGGCGACCCAGATTCCGTCGGTCTCTTCCACCCGCCCGGATGAGCACATCCGGGCGGCCCAGGCCAGCACGCCGAGAGCATCGCGTGCCTCTGGGCGCGCGCAGTGCACGTCAGCGGTCGGCCGATAGCCGACGCCCTGGATTCGGGCGGAGCCGTGCGGCGTCCACACCTGCACCACCGACATCTCATTCTGCGTCAGGGTGCCGGTCTTGTCGGTGCAGATGAACGTCGTGGAACCAAGCGTCTCGACGGCCTCCAGGTGCCGGACGAGCGCTTGCTTGCGGGCCATCCGTTGAGCGCCGATCGCCAGCGCGAGCGTCACGGTGGGAAGCAGGCCTTCCGGCACCACCGCCACGGTGACCCCGACGGCGAACAGGAAGCCGTCCGAGGGCGGCATGCCGATCAGCACTGCCGTCACGAAGAATGTCGCACCGATCCCGACGGCCACCGCCGCGATGACCCGTGACAGCCGGTCGAGTTCACGCCGCAGCGGTGTCGGTGAATGCCGTTGTGCCTGTGTCAGCTTGGAGATGGCGGCCAGTCGCGTTGCAGGACCGGTGGCCGTGACCCGGGTCCGCGCCTCACCCTCCACCACGAAGCAGCCGGCATAGACCGCGTCGCCCGACCCCGGGTGCTCGGCCAGGCTTTCACCGGTGAGTGCGGAGGAGTCGACGGCCAGGCCCGCGCCGTCGAGCACCACGGCGTCCGCCGACACTCGGTCCCCTTCGGCGAGCAGCACGATGTCACCGATCACGAGTTCATCGGCCCAGACTTGTCGGGTCAGCCCGTCGCGGACCACCGTCGCCTTGCGCGGCAACATCTGCTGCAATCCCTGTGCGGCGTGCTGGGCCCGTTCTTCCTGCGCGAAGGCGAAGATCGCGTTGAGCAGCACCACGGCGAAGATCGCGATGCCCAATTCCGGCATACCGGCGACGAAAGCCAAACCGCCCGCGATCCAGAACAACACCGCGAAGAAATGGACCAGGTTGGCGGCGAACCGCCGCCACCATCGCTGGTTGCGTTGCAGCGGAAGGCTATTCGGTCCGTTCGATGCCAGTAGTGTGGCAGCCTGCGACGAGGTCAAACCACCGGTGTCGCCGACGACGTCGGCGTTGACGGACCCGCCCGTCATGTCGAGGACCGGCCCGTCGACGGGGATGCGTCGGGCAGCAACGTGAAGTAGCTCTCCTCCTCGGCGGCGAAGTGCAGCGATAGCAGGGCATGCAATCCGTACAGGCAGGCCAGCAGATCCTCGGTTTGTGCGAGCGCCACCGAACCGGTTGCCTCCGCTTGATCGAGGTGGGCATGCAGGCGGTAGGCCAGCCGGTCGATCTCGGCGTGCATCCGGCTCATGGTGGCCGTTGCTTCGGGGCTGCCCAGCGGTCGCGTGAGAGCCGGGTACAGGGAGCGATCCTCGGCGTGCTCGTGCGGTAACAGGGTGTCCTGCACGAAGGCATCGGTGCGGCGCAGCGCGGCCAGCGCCGCGGCGCGGTCGCCGACGGCCAATTCATGTGCGGTGTCCCGCAACAGGGACAGGTCGGCCCGCATCACATCGTGTTCGGCGGAGAACCGGCGAATCAACCCCTGGGTGCCGGCGGTCAACGCCGGCCGCTCTCCCGCACCCGCGCGTAGCGCCCGCAGCGCGTTGAGGATCACCGACAGGTCGATGACCTCCTGCAGCAGCGCACCGAGCGCCGGGGGAAGCAGACCCACCGCCGCGAACCCCATCGCCACAATGGACAGCACCATGCCGATGGCGGAGCTCTGCAAGGCAATTCGGCGTGAACGGCGAGCGATCAACATGGCGTCGGCCAACCGATCGAGCCGGTCCGTCGTCAGCACGACGTCGGCGGCTTCCGAACTCGCGGTGGCGCCGCGGGCACCCATCGCGACGCCCACCGTGGCGGTGGCGAGTGCGGGTGCGTCGTTGACTCCGTCGCCGACCATGACGGTCACCGCGCGTTCCCGCTCGGCGCCCACGCGTGCCACCTTCTCGGCAGGAGTCTGCCCGGACCGCACCTCGTCGAATCCCAGTACCGCACCGATCTGCTCGGCGGGGGCGGCACGATCACCGGTCAGCATGATCACGCGGTCGATGCCCGCGGTGCGCAGTCGACGTATCGTGCGGGGAGCGTCGGACCGTATCGGATCCATCAACAGGATCGCGCCCACCAGTCGTGCGTCCACGGTGACCCATGCGATGGCGGCGGCATCGAACGACGCCTGAGACAGTGCGGCGGCCACCCACGGGAGCGGATCGTCGGACAGCTCACGATTTCCCACGGTGACCCGCGCGCCATCGACGACCGCCGAAATGCCCTTTCCTGCTTCTTCGGTGACGTCCGTCGGCGGGCTGAGCGCGAGTCCGCGCTCGCGCGCCTCGTCGACAATTGCCCTGGCCAGTACGTGCGGAGAGAACTGATCGGCCGACGCGGCGAGGCGCAACACCGACGACGGCGACCATCCTTGCGCGACCACGATGTCGGTGCCACGTGGTCGACCGCTGGTCACCGTGCCGGTCTTGTCGAGCACCAGTGTGGTGGCCCGGGCCAGATTCTCCAATGCGCCACCGCCGCGGACGATTACGCCCATCCGGGAGGCCCGCGACAGTCCCGACACGATCGCCACGGGTGCCGCCAACAGCAGCGGGCAGGGTGTTGCCACCACCAGCACGGCGACGGCCCGCGCGGCGGATCCACTCCACCACCATGCCGTCGCGGCGACCACCAGGGTGAGTGGGAGAAACCACTGCGCCAAGCGATCGGCCAGCCGTACGACCGGCGCGCTGGTGGCGGCGGCCTCGCGCGCCAAACGCACGATCCCGGCATAGGTGCTGTCGTCGGCGGTGGCGGTCGCGCGGATCTCGATCACACCGCCGGCGTTGATCGCACCGCTGCGGACTTCGTGGCCGGCCGGCACGTCGACGTGCACCGATTCGCCGGTCAGCGCCGATTCATCGAGCATTGCCCACTCCGAGACGACCCTGGCGTCGACGGGCAACATCTCGCCCGGCCCGACCACGAGAACGTCATCGACGGCGACCTCGGCGAGGGGCACCGTCTCCACATCGTCGCCGTTGCGGCGGCGGGCCTCCTTCGGCGCTCGCTCCAGCAGGGCCCGCAGATCCTTGGTTGCGCGTCGCTCGGCGGCGTGTTCGAGTGCCTGGCCGGTGGCCAGCATGACACCGATCAACGCGCCGGCGAGATACTCGCCGACGGCGAGTGTGCCGCCCAGCGAGAGCACCGCGATGACATCGACCCCGAACTTTCCGCGCCGCAGTGCGATGACCAACCACCACACCGCGGCCACCAGCGCCACCACGATGCCCGCCGTCCAGAACGTGTCAGCCGCCGTGGTGGCACCCAGAGACCAGGCCAGTCCGCCGGCCGCCAGCGCGCTGACCGTGGCGCCGACCAGCGCCACCAGCAGCACCTGGGACAGCGAGTCTCGACGACGGGACGGAGACGCTCCCACGGAAATTACTCGGCCGCGACGGGCTGGGGTGTCCGGGGTCTGGCGGCTCGGCCTGCCCGCACCCCACCCGACGCCACGTCGATCGTCACATGGCCGCGCATCGCCGGCCATCGCATGGTCATACGCACGAGTCTCGGTGCCGGAGCGTCACCCGACTAGGGCCTCTGGTCCCTTGTGCCGACCGCGAACGTCCCCGACCGGCGTGCGTGGGGTGGTGACGGGCTCGGGGCGGAAATACGCCGGGCGCCGAGAGAATGGCAAACAGCGCCCACAGAAGTGACTTCCGGCCCTCGTGGGCGCGAGTCCCGGCGGTACATCGTGGAGTGAACCGCCAAGTTCAACGAAGGTCGTTTCCGATGAGCGCTGAGTTCCCCGATGCAGCAACGCTGCGCGCCGCCCTGGCGCTGGCCGCCCGCGCGCCCTCGGTGCACAACGTGCAGCCCTGGCAGTGGCGCGTCGGCGCCGACCGCCTGCACTTACATGTTGACCCAGCGCGACGGCTCGTTCACACCGATCCGGACGGCCGCGAGACGCTGATCAGTTGCGGCGCGGCGCTTCATCATTGTGTCATCGCCCTCGCCGCCCTCGGCTGGCAGAGCAGGGTGCGCCGGTTCCCGGATCCGGACGATCCACTATGCCTGGGCACCATCGAACTGCGCCGCCAACCTGCCGCCGAGGTCGACATCACGCTGGCGGCGGCCATCCCGCGGCGACGCACGGACCGGCGCCACTTCAGCAATTGGCCGGTGGGGCACGGCGACATCTCGCTGCTGGGGGTGCGTGCCGCGCGGATGGGTATTGTCATGCGCCGCCTCGAACCTTCGGTGGATCTGCGCGCCGCGCTGGCGCAGGCCGTCTGGCAACATGCAACCGACCCCGATTATCTCAATGAGCTGACGGTCTGGACCGGGCGATACGCATCCAGTGCCGGGGTGCCCGCGCGTAATACGCCGCAGTCTGATCCGGCGTCACCTGTGCCGGCCAGGATCTTCGCGGGCGCGGCGTTGGCGCAGCCGCCGGACGTGCCCCCTGAACAGGACAGGGGCGCACTGGTGGCGCTGGGGACGGCGCGCGATGACGACTTGGCTCGCCTGCGTGCGGGGGAGGCCACCAGTCTGCTGTTGTTGACCGCGACCGCCCAGGGCCTGGCCAGCTGCCCGGTCACCGAACCACTGGAGATTCCGGAAACCCGGGTCGGCATTCGTGCGGACGCCTTCGACGACGGCAGCTACCCGCAGATGCTGCTGCGCATCGGCTGGGCGCCGGTGAACGCCGATCCGTTGCCCGCGCCTCCACGCCGACCACTGGAGGAACAGGTATTCCACCTGGATGGGTCGCGATTCTTCTGAGGAACACCTCGCTCAAGGAGTGGAGCCGATGGAGACGTTCACGCTCGGCTGGGGGCGCGGTTGGCTGGTGCGGCTGTTCGGTCGCAACGAGCTGATACGCGGCAATGATCGTCTTGAGGCGTGCTGCGCCACGTTGGCCGTCCTCGTGGTGATCATCGCGCTGCCCGTCAGCGCGGCGTGGGGGACGCACGTCAAGGAGGCACGCGAGTCCATCTACGCGGGGCAGTGGCAGACCCGGCACCAAACTGCCGCGGTGGCAACCGAAGACGCCACCGTGGACGTGGAGGCGGCCCGTCGAACCCTGACGGTACCGGCACGCTGGACCGCCGGTGGACGCACGCACGCCGCAACCGTCAGTCCCGCGGACACGGTGCGCGCGGGTGACCGATTCGACATCTGGGTCGACGAGAGCGGTGACCATGTGAAAGCGCCGACACCGCTGAGCCAGGCGGTATCGGACGCGATCGGGTCGGCCGTCCTGTCCTGGCTCGCGGTGGCCTCGACACTGGCCCTTTGTGTATCTCTGCTGCACCGAAGACTGACCCGGGCCCGCTATGGCGCGTGGGACCGCGAACTCGATGCGCTGGCCGGCGACGGGGGCGGGCGCGCCAGTCATTGATCCTCCTGATGCAGGTCTGCGATAACCGATCTCGCGGCCCTATGGTGACCTTCGGCCCTGCCGGTGGTGACCATTGCCTCCGGAGAGCTGCGGGCGCCCGGCCGTAGGTTCGACCGAGAGGTTCACCGACCAACAGGGTCACCGAACTCGACCTGCCCGGGGCGCCGCCATGACTTCGTTGTACCCGCAGCCCGCCGTCGCCATGACCACCGACGAGTGCTGGGCGCGGCTGTCCAGCATGTCATTGGGCAGGCTGGTCACCGTGGCCGGCGGTGAGCCCGAGATCGTTCCGGTCAACTTCGCCGTACAGCGGCGAACGGTCATCATCAGGACCGGGCCGGGAACCAAGCTGCGTGACGTGCAGACGAATCCGCGCGTGTTGTTCGAAGTCGACGACCACACCTTCGAGACGGGGTGGAGTGTCGTGGTCAGGGGGGAGGCGTCGGTGCTCACCGACGCCGACGAGATCGCCGGTGCCGAACGTGCCCAGGTGTTGCCGTGGATAGCCTCGCCCAAGGACACCTTCATCCGGATCGATCCGACGGCCATCCACGGCCGCGTGTTCAGTTTCCTTTCCCAGCAGAACATCTCGTATGAGTCCCGCTGACCGAGCGTTGCGCATGTGCTTGCCGCGCGGGCGTTCGGCGCTCGTCGGCCGCGCCGGCCGACGAGACCGATTCAGGAACGAGGATTCGACAGCATCATGAGCGCCCATCATCCCGACGCCGAGACGGTGCAGGCCGCTCTCGCCTTGGCGGTGCGGGCACCGTCGATACACAACTCGCAGCCGTGGCGCTGGCGAGTCGGTCCGCACAGCATGCATCTGTACGCGGACCCGGCGATGCATCTGGTCCACACCGACCCGGACGGGCGGGACTTGATACTCAGCTGCGGCCTGGTCTTGGATCACTGTGCCGTGGCGTTGGCGGCATTGGGTTGGCAGGCCAAGATTCACCGATTCCCCAATCCCGCCGATCGAGATCACCTCGCGTCGATCGAATACCACCGGCGCAGTCCCGCGGAGACGGACATCGCGCTGGCCGCGGCTATTCCGAACCGGCGGACGGATCGACGACACTTCAGCGGTTGGCCCGTCCCGTCGGGGCACCTGGCCACGATGAGCGCCCGAGCCGCACGGATGGGCGCCGTCGTGCGGCGAGTGGTGACCGACTCGGCTTTCGAGTCGATCCTGCAACAGGCCGAAACCCTGCACCTGGACGACAAGAACTATCTGAGCGAACTTGCGCAGTGGAGTGGCCGGCACGCGGCGACGCTCGGCGTGCCTGCCCGGAACGCGCCGGAACCCGGCCTGGACGGTAGTGCGTACCGGTTGTTCGTCGGAGGCGAACTCAAGCAGCCCTCGACGGAGCCGCCGGCGGCCGACAACGGCGTGGTCGTCGCGCTGGGCACCGACGGTGACGACGTTCTGGCCCAGTTGCGAGCCGGAGAGGCTGCCAGTCAGCTTGTGCTGACGGCGACCTCGCTCGGCCTCGCCAGCTGTATCGGCACCGAGCCGCTGGAGCTGACGTCCACGCGCGACGCGCTGCGGCAGCACATTTTCGGGTCGAGTCACTTTCCGCAGATGCTGCTGCGCATCGGGTGGGCGCCGGTGAATGCGGAACCACTGTCCGCCACCCCGCGGCGTCCGCTGGGCGATGTGGTGAGCTGGTTGGGCGGGACGTCGTTCGATCCGCTGCGGTGAGTGGCAAACTCACCTGACCTGGATCGTCTGTCCGGACGACAGTCGCTGGATGCGGCCCCGGCACTCGACTTCGATGGTCGGCGCCCCGGTGGGGTCGGCAGTGACCTCGGCCGTTCGACCGCAGATGCTCAGGTGCAGTCGGTGCCCCCGATACCACAGCGAATACGTCAGCTCTCCAGCGCTTTCCGGCCACATCGGGCCGAGCACCAGACGATCACCCCGGGTTTCCAGGCCGGAGAAACAGCGCTGCAAGAGGTCGATGCTGCCGGCCATCGCGGCCAGGTGAATGCCCTCGGTGGTGGAACCGCCCTGGCTGTCCGTCACATCTGAATCGAGAACGCGCTGGAAATAGTGCAGGGCCTGATCGCGGTCGCCACGCGCGAGTACCCAGGAATGCGCCACCGCACTCAAGGTGGACCCGTGCGATGTGCGGTTCAGGTAGTAGTCGATCGTGCGGGGGATCTGTTGTGGTCGGAACTCGTATCCCAGGTGGGCGAACAGTTCTCGCAGTTCGTCGGCCGAGAAGAGGTAGAACAGCATCAAGGTGTCGGCCTGCTTGGCGGCCCGGTATCCGTTGATGTCGTCATTCTCGGCCTCCAGTATCCGGTCCAGGCGTCCGATGTCGCCGTATCTGCTCCGGTAGCGTTCCCAGTCCAGTTCGCGAAGGTCCTGATAGCCCTCGAACTGGCTGATGACACCGTCGTGGAAGGGGACGAACATGTACCGGCTCACCGAGTCCCACTGCGCCAAATCGCTATTGGATACGTCGAGGCGCTCCAGAAGGTTTAACCGGTCGGGTAGCGGCAGTGCAGCGAGGGCGTCGAGGGCCCGCAGGATCACCCACACCGCCATCACATTGGTGTACGCGTTGTTGTCGATTCCCTCGTGTGGACGCTGCGGGTAGCCGGAGTGAAACTCGTCGGGGCCGATCACGCCGTTGATCACATACCGCTGCCGGTCGGCATCGAACTGGGCCCGGCTGGACCAGAATCGGGCAACCTCGATCAGTGTCTCGGCGCCGTGATCGAGCAGGTACTGGCGATCGCCGGTGATCTGGTAGTAGTGCCACACGTTGTAGGCGACGGCGGAGCCGATATGGTGCGCCAGGTGGCTGGCGTCCGGATTCCAGTGTCCCGAAAGCGGATTCAGATGCAGACGCTGGCTTTGCTCACTACCGTCACTGCCGGACTGCCACGGGTACATGGCTCCCGCGTAGCCGGCTGCGGCCGCGTTGCGCCGGGCCTGATCCAGCCGCCGGTAGCGGTAACCGAGCAGTGCACGCGACACCTGCGGCAGCCGCAGCGTCAACACCGGCACGATGAACAACTCATCCCAGAAGATGTGACCGCGGTAGGCCTCACCGTGCAGACCTCGAGCGGGAATGCCGGTGTCGATGTCCGCGCTGTGGCCCGAAACCGACTGCAGCAGATGCATGATGTGCAGTCTGAGTATCGTGAGGCGATCGGGTGAACCGGGCAGATCGATATCGAATGACGTCCACAGTTGCGACCAGATCGTCGCGTGGTCCTCCAACAGGTCGCCGTACCGGCCCGCCTCGGTGACCAGCTCGCTCGCGGCCTCCTGCGGTGCCGACAGCGCGCGGTCATGCCCGGTGAAAATCGCTGCCACCTTCTCGACGGTGAGTGGACGGTCCGCGCTGATATCGGTGCTGACGATGTGGCCGGCGGTCGCCGGATCCGGGAGGAATTGTGCTGTGTTCGGTACCCGGCGGTCGGCCTGCCACACCGATGTCCGAGTGGCCACCGCCACGGGTGTCTGGGATTGGGTGGTGCGAGCGCCCACCACGACCGTGCCGTCGGCCGCCTCCGTCACGGTGATGCTGCAGAGGTGCTGTCCCGACAGAAGCTGGTATCGCTGCACACCGCTGTTGGACACCGTTGCGTCGATCGTCGATCGGATTTCAATGGTGCCCGACCAGTTCTCGGCGCGAATGTCCGTTCGCAGCGCGCCGATGTGCGGGTTGTGCATCGATACGAAGCGTCGTTGGGTCACCGCCGTCTGGCGTCCCGCGGCATCGCGGTACCGCAGCTCGCGGATGTGCTCGGCGCGGCCGATGTTCATGGTCTGGCGATAGGAGAGAAGCTCGCAGTCATCCACATCGAACCATCGGCCGCCCTGCGGGCGGATCGTGAGGGGCAACCAGTTGGGCAGGTTCACCAAGCTCTCGTTGCTGACGGTCTTCCCGGCGATGGTGTCGGTCAAGCGGTTGTACAGGCCCGCAACATATGTTCCCGCGTAGTGGGCCGGCCCGATGGCGCACTCCGGCGCCGCCCCGCGGGTACCGGCGTAGCCATTGCCGACCGTGCACAGCACCTCTCGAAGTCGTTCCGATGCCGGACGATAGCCCTCGAACTCGAGTCGCCAGTGGCGATCGTCGGCCGGTGATCCGGCCTGCAGCAGACGAGTCAGACGCGCGAGCAGTGCCACCACCCGGCTCGGTGCCGAAAGCGTGAATTGTGCTGTGCTGGAACGCTCCTGGTCCTCGTCATGGCGGACCAGAATACCGATCCCGGTCAGCTTGACCGCGTCGAAGCCGTCTTCGTCGGTCACGTCGTCGCCGATGTAGATGGGTGTGAACGCGGCAGGCAACTGCAACCTGCCGGCTATCGACGTGACGGCTGCACCGCGGTCCCACGTCACATCCGGGCGCAGCTCGACCATCATGCGGGCATATGTGACCCGCAGACCGTGACGCTGACCGACCGCCCGGGCCACTGACAGCACATGGGTGAGTTTTTCGGGTGCCACGTTGCGGTAATGAACCGCCACGGCGAAGGGTTGTTCCTCCAGAAGGGTCCCGCGGATGTCACCGAGCGTGCAGCGCAGCTCGGCGGCGGCATCGCGCAACGGCTGCACACTCCCGGTGCCGAGTTCCGTGCGGTACACCCGGCCGTCCGGGCCTGCCAGATCGAGTCCGTGCGAGCCCGCGTACCACAGCCCAGGCACCCCCACCCTGGCCCGGACATCGTCCAGCGCACGGCCGCTGACGATGGCGACCGGACACACCAGGCTCAAGGCGCGCAATGTTTCGTCGGCACCGGCCACCAGGGTGGCGTCGACCGGATCCTCGACGAGGTCGGACAAGGTTGCGTCGAAATCGATGACGATCGCCGCTCGCCGGCCGGCCAGGACCGGCTCGATCTGGGCGAGGCTGTCAAGGGCATCCGGCAACGCGGATGCGCGCCGGTCACCGGTACGGACATCGATATCGGCCACGTCGCACACCGCTGTATCGGCACCTGCCGCGGTCAACTGAGCCCCGTTGCCGTACCGGGCGATTCCCACAACCAGTGCGAATCCGCCGGCGTGGCCCGCCCGCGTTCCCGAGGCCGCGTCATCGGCGATCACGCACCGGTCCGGCCGCACCCCTAACCGACGAGCCGCCTCCAGCAGCAATGCCGGGTGCGGCTTGCCCGGCAGACCGAGCATATCGGCGGTTTCGCCGTCGACCCGAACGGCGAAGAGGTCCAGGACGCCGGCCGCACGCAGGACGCGCTCACAGTTCTTGCTCGACGAGTACACCGCGGAGGCGATACCGACATCGCTGAGCCGGCGGACCAGTGCGATCGTCGAATCGACGGCGGTCACCCCGCCGTCCAACAGTCCCAGATAGAGCTGCTGTTTGCGGCCGGCCAGCTCAGCAACGGTGCGGTCGGTGGCCTCGCCGGGTACCAGCGCGATACCCCGCGAGGTGAGGAAGTCCCGGATGCCGTCCGCTCGGGGCTTCCCGTCCACATGACCGCGGTAGTCCTCGGCGGTGAAGGGGCCGTGATCCTCATGTGGCAGCGGCGGCCGCTCGGCCAGGAAGCTGTCGAAGAGGGCTTTCCATGCCCGTTGGTGCAGTTTCGCGGTGTCGGTGACGACCCCGTCCAGATCGAACAGCACCCCGTCGTGATGGCGCGGATCGATGATGGCGCGGGTACCGCGGGCACCGCTGTCGGGCCGGGTCGACGGGCGCGCAGGGTCGTGGTGCACCGGTGCCGACATCGACCGATGTTCCGGTGTGCTCGTCACGTCAGCCCGCCGTGAGTGATTTGTTGATCCTGCGGTAGGCGGAGTGCAGCAGACGGTTCGTCTGGTCGAGTTCGGCGACGAACTCGCCGTCGTAGTTGTTGGCCGAGCCGGCCGCGACGGACAAACAGTGATGCGCTGCGGTGTGACCGTCCTCGATGGCGGCGCGCAACTCGCTCGTCACAACGGGATCCGGGCTCGGTAGTGTGCCCGCCAGTTCGACCTCCGCCGTGCGGTGCATCGTTTGGCAGGCCTGCAGCAGGCCCCCCGGGTTGAGGCCCTCCAAGGCCTGCTGGGCGTCCTGAACGCTGCCCTGCAGATCGGTGAACGGCTGCTCTGCTGCGGTCCACCACTCCCGCAGCGACGGTGCTCCTTGCGTTGCGGCCTGGGAGCCGGGTCGCAACGGCGCATTCGCGGCCAGGTGGCCGAGACCCACCCCGACCGCCAGCACGAGCATGATCAGTGCGGTGGTCGCGAGCAGCCCGGTGCGCCGGGGCCGGGTCATGGTGGGTTCGGGCGTGGCGATGGGGCAGCCGCATTGCCCGCACAGTTCCCAATCCGGCGGATTGACATGATGATTGGGGCAGACCCCCGCATCGCGGCTCACCCTGTGCATGGTCGCCCCGTCAGTTCCGCACCACGATCACCGGTGCTTGCGACTTGCGGGCCACCGCAGAGCTCACCGACCCCAGCAGCAGGCCGGCGAACCCACCGCGACCGCGGTTGCCGACGACCACCAACTGTGCGTGCTCGGATTCGGCGACGAGCCAATGCGCCGGCCGGTCGCACGGCAGGCGGCGCTGGATGTGGACGTCCGGGTACTGCTCCTGCCAACCAGCCAGCCGCTCGGCGAGGTTCTCCTCGGCTTCGTCCCGATACAGATGCCAGTCGATCTCGATGGCCGGAAACACCGTGCTGTCGCTCCAGGCGTGCATGGCGACCAGATCGGCCCCGCGCAGCGATGCCTCTTCGAAGGCCAGGCGCGTCGCCGCCTCCGACGCCGGGGATCCATCGATGCCCAGCACCACCGGGCCGGCCGAGTCGGCGGCGTCGCGGGTATGGACGACGACCACCGGGCAGTGGGCGTGGTGAAGTAGACCCGCCGTCACCGAGCCCAGCGCGAGCCGTTCTTGCGAGCCGGTGCCCCGATTGCCCACCACGACCATGAGCGCGGCCCGCGTCGCCTCGATGAGCGCCGGAACGATCGGTGCGGCCACGGATTCGGTGCGGATGCGGATCGCGTCCGACGCGGGGGCATGGGATCCGAAGATCTTCTCCGCACGTTCGAGGATCTGGCGCGAACTGTCGCCCTGCCACTCCGTGATGGCCGACTCGGCAGTGCTGATCGGCCAGGTCACCAGGACCGGTGCCTGGACATGGAGCAGCGTCACACTCGCTTTGCGCAATGCGGCTTCCCGCACCGCCCAGGACACGGCGGTGTCGGATTCCGGCGATCCGTCCACGGCCACCAGAATTCCGTACTGCGTTGGGTTGTCGGACATCGCTGCTCCTGGTCAGGTGGACGTTTCGGTTCTCATCGTTGCCCCGTGCGCACGCACCCGCTAGGGGCCAAAGTCATCTGAGTGCAGGCCCATCCGCCGACCGGCCGAGAGGCCTCCAGCCGGCATAGGTCAGGTATAGGCCGATGAGAGCTGTTGCGCCGTAGATGGGTTGCCAGACGCCGGCGGTGCCGATGATCCGATTGGCCACCTTCTCGAACAGCTCGGGGGAAGCCAGCAGAACCAGCCCCCGGACCACCAGCACCCACCCGAGAGCGGAAACGATGATGGCGGCGGCGCCCCGCCACCGTTGATGGAACGCCACGATCGCGAGGCCGGCGAGAAGCACCAACGCTCCCATCGCCCATGGCCACACCGCATCGTCGGTGAATTGCTCCAGCAGGGTCGTCAGGTGCGGTGCACGCAGCACGGCGACACCGGCGACGATGAGGATGAACGGGCCCAGCACGCGCGCGAACATGCGGGTGCGGTCCGGTACGCCTGGTGTCGGCATCTGATGCTCCTGATCGTCGCGGCCGGCGCTGAGATCCGGTGGTCTCGACAGCCATTCGACGCCTGCGAAACACCGGTGGCACAGGGTCCAAAGACTCTGGGTGCGTGGCAGTTGGCACAACCTGATCGGTTTCGGCCGCGCGGTGGTGCCGCACCGGCGGCCAGGACCAACGGCCGCGGGGATGTGACTTCGGTCCCTATTGCGCGTCGGGGTTACTTGGTGGAATACCCCTAGGAACGGCGCCCGACTGTTTCCAGCCTGCTGTTCTGACCGCGGCTGTCTCGCCCGCGTGGTCGTGCATCTCAGCGCCGGCGGTCCGACACTCCGAACTCCGAGGAGCCATCATGACCCTGGCCACAGATGGACGGCGCCATTCACCACGACGCGTGTTCCGGGACCGTCGAGAGGCCGGCCGTGTCCTGGCCGGGCTGCTCGACGCCTACCGCGGGGACCCGGACGTGCTGGTGCTCGGTTTGGCGCGCGGCGGCATCCCGGTGGCCTGGGAGGTCGCCGCCGCGATCGGTGCGCCTCTCGACGCGTTCGTGGTGCGCAAGCTCGGCGCGCCCGGGCACGAAGAGTTCGCCGTCGGGGCCTTGGCCAGTGGGGGACGGGTGGTTGTCAACGACGACATGCTGCGTGCGCTGCGGGTCACCCCGCAGCAGCTCCGTGATATCGCCGAGCGTGAAGGTCGCGAACTGGTCCGTCGTGAGGCTGCCTACCGGGGCGGCCGTGGCCCCGCCGAGATCGCCGGCAAGACAGTGATTCTGGTCGATGACGGTCTGGCGACCGGCGCCAGCATGCTGGCGGCGGTGCAAGCCCTGCGCGAGCGCGAACCGGCCCGCATCGTGATCGCGGTGCCTGCCGCTCCCGAATCGACATGCCGGGAGTTCGCCGGGCTGGTCGACGATATGGTCTGTGCCAGTATGCCCACGCCGTTTCGTGCTGTCGGGGAATCATTCTGGGATTTCGCCCAGGTCACCGACGACGAGGTCCGCGCACTGCTGGCCACCCCGACAACCGGCACCGCCGTTCGGCCCGCCGCGACCGGACCGTCGGCCGCCGAGTTGCTGGGTCACGCGGTGATCGACGCCCCGGCGGGTGTCCCGCCGACGGAGGCGCTGGAGGAACTGATCGGTGACGCGCGGATCGTGCTGATCGGCGAAAGCTCGCACGGTACCCACGAATTCTACGAAGCCCGCGCGGCGATCACGCGCTGGCTGATCGAGGAGAAGGGCTTCGACGGTGTCGCCGCGGAGGCGGACTGGCCGGACGCCTACCGGGTGAACCGCTATGTCCGGGGTCTGGGCGAGGACACCTCCGCCGACGCCGCACTGACCGGGTTCCAACGATTCCCCGCCTGGATGTGGCGCAACACCGTGGTGCGCGATTTCGTCGAGTGGCTGCACGCGCACAACCAGCGCTGCCGTGCCGACGGCCGCAAGCAGACCGGCTTCTACGGCCTGGATCTCTACAGCCTGCACCGGTCGATGAAGGAGGTCATCGACTATCTGGAGAATGTGGACCCGGTGGCCGCCGAGCGGGCGCGACACCGCTACGGGTGTTTCGACCACGCCTCGGCCGACGACGGTCAGGCGTACGGATACGCCGCGGCATTCGGGGCCGGACCCTCATGCGAGGGCCAGGTCATCGATCAGTTGGTGGAAATGCAACGCAACGGTCTGCAGTACGCGCGCCGCGACGGACTGCTCGCCGAGGACGAGGCCTTCTACGCCCAGATGAATGCCCAGACCGTGCGGGACGCGGAGGCGTATTACCGGGCAATGTTCGGTGGCCGCGTCACATCGTGGAACATGCGTGACCAACACATGGCGCACACGTTGCGGGCGCTGCTGGCCCACCTCGACCGCGATTCCGGGGGGCATCCCTCTCGAATCGTGGTGTGGGCGCACAACTCGCATGTCGGTGACGCGCGCGCCACGGAGGTGTCCGGAGACGGTCAGCTCACCCTCGGACAGCTTGTGCGTGAGCAGTACGGTGACGACTGTCGTCTGATCGGGCTGACCACCTACGGGGGCACCGTGACCGCAGCGAGCAGTTGGGGCGGCATCGCCGAGCGCAAGACCGTCCGGCCGGCGCTGCACGGCAGCATCGAGGAGCTCTTGCATCACGCCGGAAGTCCGGCGTTTCTGGTGTCGTGCGCGCTCAGCCGCGATGCCGAACAGCCACTGGGCGCGGTCCGGCTGGGCCGGGCCATCGGCGTGATCTATCTGCCGGAAACCGAACGGCAAAGCCACTACTACCACGTCCGGCCCGCGGACCAATTCGACGCGATCATCCACATCGACCGCACGCGGGCGCTGGAGCCCCTGGAGGTCACCAGCCGATGGGTGGCGGGCCAGACTCCGGAAACCTATCCCTCCGGGTTGTAGGCCGGTCGATGAAACCCGAAGCGGCCGTGGCGGTTTTCCCGCCGTCGATTGTCACGGTGACGATGAATCCCGCGCTGGACATCAGCACCGATACCGACATCGTGCGGGCCACCGAGAAGATTCGTTGCGGGGCCGTCCGGT
>Ga0075012_10002005_pt1 | contig 20268 bp, 22 predicted proteins | sample All_14_2_FD_71474 | JGI IMG/M metagenome (GOLD analysis project Ga0075012, IMG submission 71474) | Freshwater microbial communities in response to fracking from Pennsylvania, USA - Allegheny Zone_MetaG_DW_15 | ecosystem: Environmental > Aquatic > Deep subsurface > Groundwater > Drilled... | reverse complement strand
CGCTCGCGCTCGAGCACATATTCGCCGCGCAGATAGATGTAGCAGGCGTGGGCCTGCATGGCGAAGGAGGCGATCAGGCAGCCCTCGATCAAGAGGTGGGGATCATGGCGCATGATCTCCCGGTCCTTGCAGGTGCCGGGCTCGGACTCGTCGGCGTTGACCACCAGATAGTGCGGGCGATCCTTCACCTCCTTGGGCATGAAGGACCACTTCAGACCCGTCGAGAAGCCGGCCCCGCCGCGTCCGCGCAGGCCCGAGTTCTTGACGTTGGTGATCAGCCAATCGCGGCCCATGGCCAGCATATCCGGCGTGGCATTCCAGCAGCCGCGCGCCTTGGCTCCCTCAAGGCCCCAGTCATGGAAGCCGTACAGGTTGGTGAAGATGCGGTCCTTGTCTTCCAGCAGACCGATCATCGGGCCACCTCCCCGGCCGGAGCCGCCCAGGCCACGGCCGCGCGGGCGCGCGACCTCGCTGCGCCGATCGCGCGTGTTCCGCTCTGGCAGAGGCGGCGTGCGCTCTGCAGTTGAGGACGGTGAAGGCGCATTTCGATCAGGAGCATTGGGACCGGGGGTCTGTGACGGCGCAGAAGGAGAAGTCGTTGTTGGTGAAGGTGGAGGTTCGGCCCTGGCCTGGGCCCCGCCCAGCGAAAGGGTGGTGGCGCCGGCCAGATTGGCCAGCAGCAGGCCGGCATGGCGGGCCGCCCGGCCCAGACCGGAGCCCCTGTCTTTGCGATCTGCACTCATGACGCGCCCCCGAACGTCGTTCCGGCATCGACTGTAGCGTGGCTTGCCGACAATGGCGCGACGCCTCTCCCCTGGCGGGCATCATGGGTGCCCTCCGTCGATCTCGCTCATCCGCTGGCGATGATGCCGCGTCCGCATGAAGACAGCGGCGATCACCATGGCCCAGCCCAGCGCCAGCAAGCCATAGGCGATGACCAGGCTGTCCTGACCCAGGCCGATCCGGCCGTCGCGCACGGCCACCACCCACAGGGCGGCGATGACGATGGCCGCCAGACCGCCCCAACGGATCGGCAGGCCGACACGGCGCAGTTCACGCCGATAGTCCGCCCGGCCTTGCTCGCTGTTCAGATCAGGGCCCATCACGCGCTCACAGGCTCGCTGTTCGGCAGCTTCTGGATCGGCTTGGCGGCCGAGCCGTCATACAGGGTCGGATCGGTCAGGGTCAGGGCGCCCCCCGCCGGTTCGGACGTATGACGCTTCACATAGGAGCCCGGCTTCGGCGTCTTGCCCGCGGCGAAGTCGTCGATGATCTGACCCATGGTCTCGGCCGTCAGGTCTTCGAAATAATAGTCGTTGATCTGGGCCATCGGCGCATTGACGCAGGCCCCCAGGCATTCGACCTCCTGCCAGGTGAAGCGGCCGTCGGCGCTGAGCGTATCCTTGGGACCGATCTTGGCCTTGCAGACCTTCATCAGGTCCTGCGAGCCGCGCAGCATACAGGGCGTGGTGCCGCAGACCTGGATCAGGGCCGTGGTCCCGACGGGCTCGAGCATGAACATCGTGTAGAAGGTCGCCACCTCCAGCACCCGGATGAACGGCATCTCCAGCAGTTCGCCGATGGCGCGGATCGCGGGCTCGGACACCCAGCCCTCCTGCTTCTGGACCAGCCACAGGATCGGGATTACCGCCGACTGTTTGCGATCGGCCGGATATTTGGCGATCCACCAGTCGCACTTGGCCTTCGTCGCCTTGGAAAAGGCGAAGCTGTCGGGCTGGACTTTGGCGAGACGACGGACCGACATCAGACTTCCATTTCCGTGACGACGAGACCCTCGCCGAGCATCTTCTTACGCACGATCAGGACCTTGTGCTGGCCCTGCCGACGCAGGACGAAGCTGTGCTGATAGGTTTCGCCGCTGGCATCCGTCACCGAATAGCCGACGATCTCCCATCCCTGTTTGACATAGTCGCTGACGGGACGCGGGCTCATCGGGCCCTCCCCATCCAGCGGCCGAAACGGGCACTCCAGACGGCCCGGCCCGCCTGACGAAGCTCGCGGGCCAGCCATGAGAACGGCGGCACGAAACGGACGATCAGCTGGCCCACCAGTATGGCCCCGCTCATCCAGACCAGCGAGCGCAGATTGGCCTCGAGGAAACCCCGACCGTCTTCCAGATAGCCCAGCCGATAGGCCCCCCGCACGAGGGTCACCCCCGCCAGGGCCGGTGCCGCCTGCACCGCGCTGGCCAGGACGAACATCGCATGGCCCATGACGGCGCGCCGACGCGGCGAGAACAGCAGTTGCAGCAACACGCCCAGCGTCAGCAACAGGGCGAACACGATCGCCTGGGTCGCGGTGAAGATGGGCGTGGTGGCGAAGGCGCTCATTGGGCGGCCCCCGCGTCCGGCAGGATCCAGGACCGGGCGATCAGGCAGCCTTCGACCTGATACATGACCACGGCGCGCATCATCTCGCGGTCGCCCACGGCGATGATCTCCTCGTCTATGACGAACGGACCGTTCACGATGCGCTCGCCCAGCGCCAGGGTGAAGTCGCGATCGCCGAAGCTGGACGCATAACCGGCGCGCATCTCTTCATGGCCCGTCATCAAAGGCGATGCCGGAAATTCCGACACCACCGCGTCCGGGGCGTACATCTGCACGAACCCGTTCAGGTCATTGGCCTGAAAAGCGGCCAGTTGGCGGTCAACGACCTCGACGGGATCACAATCGAACATCAGCGATCGACCTCGCCGAAGACGATGTCCAGCGAACCCAGGATGGCCGAGACGTCCGCGAGCATATGGCCCCGGTTCATCCAGTCCATGGCCTGCAGATGGCGGAAGCCCGGCGCGCTGATCTTGACGCGGTACGGCTTGTTGGTGCCATCGCTGACCAGATAGATACCGAACTCGCCCTTGGGCGCTTCCACAGCGGCATACACCTCGCCCTCAGGCGTGTGGAAGCCTTCGGTATAGAGTTTGAAGTGATGGATCAGGGCTTCCATCGACCGCTTCATCTCGCCCCGTTTGGGCGGCACGATCTTGTTGTCCTCGACCATCACCGGCTCGCCGGGGCAGTTCCGCAGCTTGTGGATGCACTGCTCCATGATCCGCACCGACTGCTTCATCTCCTCGATGCGGCAGAGGTAGCGGTCCCAGCAGTCACCGTTCTTGCCGACGACGATGTCGAACTCCAGCTCGGCATAACATTCGTACGGTTGTGACTTCCGCAGGTCCCAGGCGATGTCGGAGCCGCGCAGCATCACGCCGGTGAAGGCCGAGGCCAGGGCCTCTTCCTTGGACACCACGCCGATGTCGACGTTGCGCTGTTTGAAGATGCGGTTTTCAGTGACCAGGGATTCAATGTCGGCCAGCGCTTTGGGGAAGGTCAGGCACCAGTGGCCGATATCGTCGATCAGGGCCGGCGGCAGGTCCTGATGCACGCCGCCGGGGCGGAAGTAGTTGGCGTGCAGCCGCGCGCCGCAGGCCCGCTCATAGAAGACCATCAGCTTCTCGCGCTCCTCGAATCCCCACAGCGGAGGGGTCAGGGCGCCGACGTCCATGGCCTGGGTCGTCACGTTCAGCAGATGGCTTAGAATGCGGCCGATCTCGGAATACAGCACCCGGATCAGCTGAGCCCGATACGGCACCTCAATGCCCAGCAGCCGCTCGATGGCCAGACAGAAGGCGTGCTCCTGATTCATCGGCGCGACGTAATCCAGCCGATCCAGATAGGGCACGTTCTGAAGGTAGGTGCGGGCCTCCATCAGCTTTTCGGTGCCGCGGTGCAGCAGGCCGATGTGCGGATCGACGCGCGACACGATCTCCCCGTCCAGCTCTAGAACTAGACGCAGCACGCCGTGCGCGGCCGGATGCTGGGGGCCGAAATTGATCGTGAATTTACGATCGTCCAGCGCCTTGGCGTGGTCGGTCCGGCCATCGTGCGGCGCATCTTGCGGCCCCAGGCCGTCGAAAACGTCGGTGGCCCCGAGCGGAGCCGGAGGGTTATGGCCGTCAGCCATCGATATGATCCTCATGCAGGGCCGGGACCTTGCGGGTCAGCGCCACCAGCCAGCCCAGCGCCAGGGTCAGGACCCCCATCCCCGAGACGGCGGCGGTCGAAATCTGCCAGTCGCCGGTCAGGACGGCGATGGCCAGCGGCGTGGACAGCAGCACCGCCGATGCCCCCAGCAGGGCGCTCTGCAGCTCCCCGACCGACAGGCGGCGAATGCCGGCCCCGACGGCCAGGCAGACCACGGCGATCATGATGGCCACGCCCAGCATCGACAGCTGCGCCTGTTCCACTTCCGGAGCGCGCGTGAACCAGCCGGTCAGCCGCGCGCCCAGGGTGAACAGAAAGGCCGTGGAAAAGGTCACCAGAAAAAAGGATGACGCCGAGCGGATCGCCGTGCGGTTCATGGTCATACCCCGGAACCGGTCTTTGTGGGGGTCGTGGTTGGCTTGGGCCCGGCTCCCAGGGCCTTTTCGTCGCCCGGCAGGACGTCGCTCGGATATTCGGCTCCTTCCCAAGGCGACAGGAAGTCGAAGCTGCGGAATTCCTGGGTCAGTTTGACGGGCTCATAGACCACCCGTTTCTGTTCCTCGTCATAGCGGACCTCGACATAGCCCGTCATGGGGAAGTCCTTCCGCAGCGGATGACCCTGGAACCCGTAGTCGGTCAGGATGCGGCGCATATCCGGATGGTCCGAGAAAAGCACCCCATACATATCGAACGCCTCGCGCTCGAACCAGTCGGCGGACGGATAGACCGACACCACGCTGGGCACCGGCGTCGTCTCGTCGGTGGTCACCTTGACCCGCACCCGCGCGTTCCGGGTCATGGACAGCAGATGATAGACCACCTCGAACCGCTCGCGCCGGTCTGGAAAGTCCACGCCGCACACATCCAGCAGCTGCTGGAACCCGAACCGGTCCCGCAGCGCCGTCATGACGTGCACGATGCGGTCGCGCGTGGCGATCAGCGTCAGCTCGCCATAGGCGACCTGGGCCTCGACGCCCAGTTCGCCGACCATCTCGGCCCCCAGCGGCGTCAGGACGCTCTCACGCGCCGCGATGTTGGCCAGGCTGCTCATCGCTCGATCGTCCCGGTGCGGCGGATCTTCTTCTGCAGCTGCAACAGCCCATAGATCAGCGCCTCGGCCGTCGGCGGACAACCAGGCACATAGACGTCCACCGGCACGATCCGGTCGCAGCCACGAACGACGCTATAGCTGTAGTGGTAATATCCGCCGCCGTTGGCGCAGGACCCCATCGACAGGACATAGCGCGGGTCCGGCATCTGGTCGTAGACCTTGCGAAGAGCCGGAGCCATCTTGTTGGTCAGGGTGCCGGCCACGATCATCAGGTCCGACTGACGCGGACTGGCGCGGGGAGCCATGCCGAACCGTTCCAGGTCGAAGCGGGGCATGGACGCCTGGATCATCTCGACCGCGCAACAGGCCAGGCCGAAGGTCATCCACATCAGAGAGCCGGTCCGGGCCCAGGTGATGACGTCGTCCAGCGAAGCCGTCAGGAACCCCTGCTCGGCCAGTTCGGTATTGACCGCCTCGAAGAATTTGTCGTGGACCTTGGGGTCATAGCCCTCGACCATCGAGCGGCCCCCTTGGCCGTATGACGTGGTCGGAAGCGGCGAACTGGGGGCGATCACTCCCATTCCAGGGCTCCCTTCTTCCATTCGTAGATGAAGCCGACCGTCAGCACGCCCAGGAAGACCATCATCGACCAGAAGGCGAAGATCATCCCGCCCTTGGACAGGTCGAACACCGACACGGCCCAGGGGAACAGGAAGGCGACCTCAAGATCGAAGATGATGAACAGGATCGACACCAGATAGAAGCGGACGTCGAACTTCATCCGTGCGTCGTCGAACGCGTTGAAGCCGCACTCATAGGCGGACAGCTTCTCAGAATCGGGATTCTTGGGAGCCATGGCCCAGGCCGCAACCATGAACAGGATGCCGACGATCGCCGCGATACCCAGAAAGACAACGACCGGCAGATATTCGAGAAGAAAAGCATTCATTCGAGACGACCTCGACCGCCGGGGAAGGAGGCGGATTCGGCGCTTTCTAGACCCAACCCCGCCGCCGTTCAAACCCATGCGACGAAAGGGCTTTTGTTGAGAGCGGTTCGCAAGATCAAAGGCTTTGGGGTTGCATTCCCGCACCGAACTCGCTCCCTTGTCCTTTCCTCCTCCAGAACGACGAAAAGGACCTCCGCATGGCCCTGGGTACCCGCATACTGAACGGGGTCGAACGGATCGGGAATCGGCTGCCCGATCCAGTCTTCCTGTTTCTCTGGCTGATCGGCGGTCTGGTGGTTCTCAGCCTGATCGGCTCGGGCCTGGGGTGGTCCGCCGTCAATCCGGTCACGGGCGAAACCCTGGTGGCCCAGAGCCTGCTTTCGCGCGAGAACCTTGAAAAGCTGATCATCGGGATGCCGCGCACCCTGGCCGACTTTCCGCCCCTCGCGATCGTCGTCACCATCATCTATGGGGCCTCGGTGGCCGAGCGAACCGGCCTGTTCAACTCGGCCATCCGCGGGGCCCTGCTGAATGCGCCCAAGGCCCTGCTGACCCCGATCGTGGTGATCGTCGGCATGATGTCCCACCATGCGTCGGACGCTTCCTATGTTGTCGTCATCCCCCTGGCCGCCGTGATCTTTGCAGCAGCCGGTCGGCATCCGCTGGCCGGGCTGGCGGCCGGTTTTGCGGCCGTGTCGGGCGGTTATGCCGGCAATCTGTTTCCCGGATCCCAGGATGCGCTGATCCTGGGCATCACCGAGCCGGCCGCCCGGCTGATCGATCCGACCTATTCGGTCAACATCGCCGGGAACTGGTTCTTCATCATCGGCGTCGTCCTGGTCTTCACCCCCATCGTCTGGTTCATCACCGATCGGATCATCGAGCCGCGCCTGGGTCAGTGGACGCCGGCCGCCGGGACCGATGCCCCGACCACGGAGCAGGACGATCAACGCCTGACCCCCGAGCAGAAGAAGGGCCTGGCGTGGGCCGGTCTCGCCATCCTGGGGATGCTGGCGCTGTGGACCCTGCTGACCCTGATGCCCGGGTCCCCCTTCATCGATCCGGAGGCGGAGGTGGGCCAGGAGTTCAACCCCCTCTATCGCTCGCTGATCGCCTTCTTCGCCATGACCTTCTTCCTAGCGGGCGGAGCCTATGGCGCGGGTGCCGGAACGGTGAAGTCCCATCGCGACATGGTGCGGATGATGGGCGAAGGCATCGCGCAGCTGGCCCCCTATATCGTGCTGGCCTTCTTCGCCGCCCACTTCGTGGCCATGATCAACTGGTCCGGCCTGGGCCCCATCCTGGCCGTCAATGCGGCGGCCGAGCTGAAGACCCTCGCCCTGCCCACGCCGCTGTTGCTGATCTCCGTCGTTCTGGTGTCCTGCTTCTTCGACCTGTTCATCGGCTCGGCCTCGGCCAAATGGTCGGCCCTGGCCCCGATCGTCGTGCCCATGTTCATGCTGCTGGGCATTTCGCCCGAGATGACCACCGCCGCCTATCGGATGGGCGATTCGGTCACCAACATCGCCACCCCATTGATGAGCTATTTCCCGCTCATCCTGACCTTTGCCCAGCGCTGGGATCCGCGATTCGGCCTGGGGTCGCTGATGTCGACAATGCTGCCTTATGCCGGGGCCTTCCTGGTTGCGGGGCTGCTCATGGTGGCGGCCTGGGTGGCGCTGGATCTGCCCCTGGGCCCGGGCGTCGGCGTCTATTACGATCCGCCCGCGCCGCAAGCCGGAGTAGCCACCCCCGCGGACGCCGGAATCACCGGCTCGGCGGGCCCGGCCGAGCCGGCAGTCGTCGCCGGCCGAGGCGTCGCCGCGAAATGATCCGACAAACTGTGGCCCGCGCGCTTGACACCCTGAGGCGTCGCCGCCTAAACGACGCCCCTCGCCGCGACGCACTGCATCGCGAGCGGGCAATGCGGGTGTAGCTCAGTTGGTTAGAGTGCCGGCCTGTCACGCCGGAGGTCGCGGGTTCGAGTCCCGTCACTCGCGCCATTCTTTCAGTCGATTTGAGAGAATGGCGCGTCCCCCACTCCCTTTTTCGAACTGACGATCGCGGCCTGAGCGCGGGCTTTCTCTCACGGCCATTTTGTTCTTGATTTGTTCTATTCTTCGAATAGTCTTCGCTCATGGCCGACGCGGCAAAGGGACGAGGGGCGCGGACGAACGCGACCGGACGGTATGAGACGAACGCGATCGAGGCGTTCGACGACGGCTGGACGCCCGAGGATGCCACCCCGCCCCCGCTGCGGACCACCCTGACCGCCGAGCGCGCCCGCGTGCTCATCACCAAGAATACCAGCCCCGACGTGGGCTTCGACCGATCCATCAACCCCTATAAGGGCTGCGAACATGGCTGCATCTACTGCTACGCCCGTCCGTCCCATGCCTGGATGGGCCTATCCCCGGGCCTGGATTTCGAGAGCCGGATCTTCTTCAAGCCCGAGGCGGCACGTCTGCTGGAACAGGAGCTCTCCGCCCGTCGATACGTCTGCAAGCGCATCCACATAGGCGGCAATACCGACCCCTATCAGCCGGTCGAGCGCGAGCAGAAGATCACGCGCGGCATCCTGGAAGTCATGCAGCGGTTCAAACAGCCGTTAAGCATCATTACCAAGTCGGGTCTCATCACGCGCGATCTGGACATCTTGGGGCCGATGGGGCGCGAGGGACTGGCCACGGCCTTCGTCTCCATCACCACCCTGGATCGCGGCCTGGCCCGGGCGATGGAGCCGCGGGCTTCGACCCCTGCCCGCCGTCTGGAGGCCATCCGGGCCCTGGCGGACGCCGGTGTTCCCGTCGGTGTAGGTGTCGCGCCGGTCATCCCCGGCCTGAACGATCACGAGATGGAATCGATTCTGGAAGCGGCGGCCAAGGCCGGGGCCACCACGGCCATGTATGTGACGCTTCGCCTGCCGCTGGAGATCAAGGATCTGTTTCGCGAATGGCTGGCTGACGCTCGGCCGGACCGCGCCGCCCGGGTCATGTCCTTGATCCGCCAGACGCGCGGCGGGCGCGACTATGACCCCGACTGGTCCCAGCGCATGAAGGGCACCGGGCCGGTCGCCGATCTGATCGCGGCGCGGTTCAAGGCCGCCATCAAGCGATACGGGCTGAACAGGCCCAGGCACGAACTGGACGTGACCAAGTTCGCCGTGCCAGCGGGCGTTCGGGGACAGATGGACCTGTTCACGGTGACCTGACCGGTTCGATCGGTGGCGGCGGCGGTTGACCCCGTCGGCGGTGCGGCGCACTAACGCCGCCGTCAGACGGTCGGGCGGTCGCGGCGGGGGTTTCGGCCCTGGTCGAGGAAAGTCCGGGCTCCACGGTGAAAAGGCGGCGGGTAACGCCCGCCCGGGGTGACCCGAGGGATAGCGCCACAGAAAGCAAACCTCCGGCCCTGCGGGACCGGTAAGGGTGAAAGGGTGGGGTAAGAGCCCACCGCGTCGGCGGCAACGTCGGCGGCATGGCAAGCCCCGCCTGGAGCAAGACCGAATAGGGACGTCGCGCGGGGGCTCGCCCTCGCCGGGCTCACCGCCCGAGGCGTCCGGGTAGGTCGCGAGAACCGGTCAGCAATGGCCGGTCCAGAGGAATGATCGTCGCCGCCTCTTCGGAGACGGAACAGAACCCGGCTTACAGACCGTCTGACATTCTATCCCTGGCCGCCCCGTCATTGATTTTGCTCGTGCTATTTCCGATCCGGATGATGGCCGCGTGTACAGCCGCGCAATGTCAGCAGCGCTTGCTCGCGCTTTCAATGAGCCCAGCAGCCAAGCTGGCACCGGCACCGGCAGCCGGGACGCCTACCACCAGGGCCAACGACAAGGCCTCGACATCGGAGCAGATCGGCAAACAGAACCATCAACCCCACCACCCAGCCGAAGCCGATCGATTTCAATGTGGCTGAAGTGGGCATCACAGGACGCCCAGCGAGCGCAACCACTGCTCGACCTGTCCCGGCCACTCGCGCGTAATCGGATCGGCAGTGGGACGCAGGCCGAAGGCATGGCCGCCCCTGGCATAGAGGCGCAGGTCGACCGGCACGCCGGCATCATTCAGCGCCAGCGCATAGGCCATTGGGTGACGAACGTCGTCAACAGGGTCGTCCATGGCATGAAGGATCAGTGTCGGCGGCGCGTCCGCGCTGATGTCCACCCAGGGTGCCAGTTCCAGCTCATTACGCCGTCGGTCGCCGTCCAGCACGCGAGCCGTATAGGCGACGATGGCGAAATCCGGCCGGGGCGACTGCCGGTCCGCCGCATCGGTCAGCGGATAGGTGCGCGCCTGGGTATTGCTCATGTTCGTCACCAGATAGGCACCGGCGGAAAAGCCGATGACGCCGATCCTGTTCGGATCGATGCCATAGTCATCCGCCTGCTCGCGCAGCAGTCCCATCGCGCGCTGGGCGTCTTCCAGACCCAGCAGGACGTCCGGTCGCCGCTGGCGGCCGTTCTCCCTCGGCCACACCTGCGGTGTCCGGTATTTCAGCACCACGCAGGTCATGCCCTGCCGGACGACCCAGTCGCAGATTTCGGTGCCTTCCAGATCCATCGCCACGGCGTAGAATCCGCCGCCGGGCAGCACCAGCATCGCGGCACCGGTGTTGCGCCCCTTCGGCCGATAGATCGTCATGGTCGGCCGGGTGACATAGGTGGCCCAGTGCCATTTCCGGCCACCCACGGTCGGCGAACCGTTGCCCGTCGCCTCAGGGCGATGGCCGCTGTCCGGCTTGGCCAGGGGAACGTTCGCGGGCCAGAGCGGAACCTGCGTCCCCCCTGCATCCGGTTCCCAGACGCCCTCACGTTCCACCTTGGGCACCTCGACCCGGACGGATGAGTCGATGGTCGTGCTGGCCAGGCTGGTCTGCTCGCCCTGGTCGGGCTCGCTTACAGGACCGGCCTCACTGCAAGCGGCGCCCGCCAGGCAGATCGCCAGGAGCAGGGGGGCGATGAGTCGTCGCGGCGCCGGCATCTCGTCGAGCAGGGCGGTGACCTCGGCGATGAGCATGGAGAACGCAATCTATCCGTGTTAGGTCGGCTGGATGCCGACGATCTCATGGTTCTACGGAATATCGATACGGATGTTCGTCAGCGACCATCCGCCTCCGCATTTTCACGCCTACTACGAATCGATTGTCGCCGTGATCGTGATCGAAACGGGCGAGATCACAGTCGGGCGATTACCGCCCCGTATTGCGCGATTGGTCGAAGAGTGGCGATTGAATTATATTGTCGAGTTGATGGCCGTGTGGGCCGTCGCTGAGCGCGGCGAAACGAACGCCCTGGGTCGCATCCCGGGTCTGGGTGAAAAGAAATGAGAGAAGTCGTTCACGTCCGTCGATACCGCGTCACCGGCCCCTATCGGCTGTGGCTTCAGTTCACCGACGGCCTTGCCGGTGAGTGGGATTTTTCGCAACTCGCGACCAGCGACAAGCCGGTCACTCTGCCCTTCCGCGACCCCGCCTTCTTCAACGAGGTCTTCCTCGATTTCGGCGCCCTGACCTGGCCGAATGGATATGACTGGAGCCCGGAGGCCCTGCACGCCGATATGGCGGCGGCCGGTGTGCTGAAGTTCGAGAGTGCGGCGGCCTAGATGGGAGAGAATTACTTCGATCAGGGCCGTCAAGCGGGACTACGACAACTCGATGAGGCAAATCGTTTACTGCGCGCCGAGTTGACCCAGATCGATGTGTTCATCGCTGCACTCTTGCGTCACAGGGAAACTCTCACTCGACACAACTTCAGCGCGTTCCGAAAAGATCGAGTTCTGATTGTATGCTGTCCCGATGTTGACGGTCGAGAGATGTACGCGACCGTTCGATGGCGTGATGCTATCGGCTTTCATGGTTGGCAGGACAACGGTCACCAAGAATGGTCAAACGACCCCGAGGAGGCTGTCAACAAGCTATTATTTCATGCGGGGAAGGGCACGATGTATGGAAACTCGGACGATGTGTTTGAACCGGCGACGGGTTTGAAGGTTCTGTAAATCACAGCCCCTTCACGATCCCCTCGACCATCTTCTTGGCGTCGGCGAACAGCATCATGGTGTTGTCGCGGAAGAACAGCTCGTTCTCGACCCCGGCATAGCCACTGCCCATGCCGCGCTTGATGAACAGGACGGTGCCGGCCTTCTCCACGTCCAGGATCGGCATTCCATAGATGGCGCTGGTCGGGTCGGTCTTGGCCGCCGGGTTCGTCACGTCGTTGGCGCCGATGACGAAGGCCACGTCGGCGGAGCTGAACTCGCTGTTGATGTCCTCCAGCTCGAACACCTCGTCATAGGGCACATTGGCCTCGGCCAGCAGGACGTTCATGTGGCCGGGCATCCGACCGGCGACGGGGTGGATGGCGTATTTCACCTCGACCCCCTCCTCCTTCAGCTTGTCGGCCATTTCGCGCAGGGCGTGCTGTGCCTGGGCCACGGCCATGCCATAGCCGGGCACGATGATGACCTTTGAGGCGTTCTTCATGATGAAGGCGGCGTCCTCGGCACTGCCTTGCTTGACCGGGCGCGTCTCCTTCGTCCCACCGCCCGCTGCGGCCGTCTCGCCGCCGAACCCGCCCAGGATGACGCTGAAGAAGCTGCGGTTCATGCCCTTGCACATGATATAACTCAGGATCGCGCCGGACGACCCGACCAGGGCCCCGGTGATGATCAGGGCGATGTTCTCCAGGGTGAAGCCCAGCGCCGCCGCCGCCCAGCCGGAATAGGAGTTCAGCATCGACACCACGACCGGCATATCGGCCCCGCCGATGGGGATGATCAGGGTCGCACCCAGGATCAGGGCGATCAGGAACACGCCCCAGAAAGCCCAGACCGCCGTGCCGCCCGTGCCGATCAATATGCCGACCAGGAACACCAGCCCCAGGGCCAGGGCGATGTTGATCAGGTGCCGCGCCGGCAGGATGATCGGGGCCCCGCTCATATTGCCGTTCAGCTTGGCAAAGGCGATGACCGAACCGGTGAAGGTGATGGCCCCGATGGCGACACCCAGCGACAGCTCCACGATCGACAGCACCTTGATCCCGCCCAGGCCGTCCGAAATGCCGAAGGCATCGGGGGCATAGACGGCCCCGATCGCGACCAGACAGGCCGCCATGCCCACCAGGCTGTGGAAGGCGGCAACCAGTTGCGGCATATCGGTCATGGCCACGCGCTTGGCGATCAGGGCCCCGGCCCCGCCGCCCACGATGACCCCGCCCGCGATCAGACCCAGGGTCAGCGGATCCAGCGCCTCGCTGGCCCACAGCGTCAGCAGGGTCACCGCAATGGCCAGGGCCATGCCGATCATGCCGAAGGTATTGCCCTGACGGCTCGTCTCGGGGCTGGACAGCCCCCGCAGGCTCAGGATGAACAGGACGCCGGAGACCAGATAGGCCAGGGCCGCGATGGATGCGTTCATGTGGTCAGGTCCCCCAGCAGTCGGTCGAAATCGGTGGTCTGGATGATTGGCAGGTCACGGCCGCCCCTCGGGCGGGCAGGCGGTGCGGGCCAGGCGCCACAGGGCGGCGGTGATGAACAGGGGGCCGACGAAGACCATGGCCCAGTCGAACACGCTCATGGCCCGCTCCTGCACCACGATCCGCGTCAGGATGGAGGCGAAGATCAGCACCACGCCGCAGTCACTGAAGCGCAGCCGCTTGATCGGATCCTTTTCGCGCACCCAGGTCCACAGCCACATGGCCATGCCCAGACCCGTGGCGATCCAAGAAGCGAACAGCGCGAGCTGGGCAGGCTGGAAACTCATGACGCGGGGGTGGCCTCGACCGGCTTGGCGGGCCGTTCCTTCTTCTTGTACATCGCCAGCATCCGCCGGGTGACCATGAAGCCACCGAAGATGTTGACCGAGGCCAGGGTGACCGCCGCCACACCGGCACCCTTGGCGATCCAGGCATTGGGCCCGGCCACATCCTGCGATACCGCCGCCGCCGCGATCAGCCCACCGACGATGATGACGCTGGAAATGGCATTGGTCACCGCCATCAGCGGCGTGTGCAGGGCGGGCGTCACGCTCCAGACGACATAATAGCCGACGAAGATCGCCAGCACGAAGATGGCCAGCCGGAAGATGGTGGGATCGACGTGTTCCATCACTGTGTTCCTTTCAATCCCTCATGCACCACCGCCCCGCCGTGGGTGACGACGGCGGCCTTCAGGATCTCGTCTTCCAGATCCAGGGCCACGGCGCCGTCCTTGATCAACAGGCCCGCAAAGGCGATCAGGTTCTTGGCATAGAGGGCGCTGGCATCGGCGGCGATCCGGCCAGGCAGGTTGGTATGGCCCACGATCTGGACGCCGTTCGGGGTGGTGACGACCTCACCCACCCTGGCCCCCTCGACATTGCCGCCCGCCTCGACCGCCAGGTCGATCAGGACCGAGCCCGGCTTCATCGTCGCCACCTGATCGGCGGTGACCAAGACGGGCGCGGCCCGGCCAGGGATCAGGGCCGTGGTGATGACGATGTCCTGCTTCTTGATGTGTTCGCCGGTCAGGGCCGCCTGCTTGGCCTGATATTCGGGGCTCATCGGTTTGGCATAGCCACCTGCGGTCTGGGCGTTCTTGAACTCCTCGTCCTCAACGGCCAGGAATTTCGCGCCGAGCGATTCGACCTGTTCCTTGGTCGCGGGCCGCACGTCGGTGGCGGTGACGACGGCCCCCAGACGCCGCGCCGTGGCGATGGCCTGAAGACCGGCAACGCCCACACCCATGATGAAGACCTTGGCCGGGGCGACCGTGCCCGCCGCCGTCATCATCATCGGGAACCCCTTGCCATAGGCATAGGCCCCCTCGATCACGGCCCGGTATCCGGCCAGATTGGCCTGGGACGACAGGGCGTCCATGACCTGGGCCCGGGTGATCCGGGGCACGAACTCCATGGCGAAGGCGGTGACGCCAGCCCCGGCCAGGGTCGCGACCGTCTCCTTGTCGCGCCAGGCGTCCAGCAGGGCGACCACGATCGCGCCGGGCTTCAGCCCACTGGTTTCCTGGGCCGTCGGCCCGCGCACCTTCAGCAGGATGTCCGCCCCAGACAGCACCGACTTGATGTCCGCCGCCACCGTCGCCCCGGCGGCGGCATAATCGGCGTCGGGGATGGACGATCCTGTCCCCGTACCGGCCTCGACCGTGACGGTCGCGCCCATTGACACGAATTTCTTCACCGTCTCCGGCGTGAGGGCACATCGCGTTTCGCCGTCACGGCGCTCGCGGGTCACGGCAATGGCAAAGGCCAAGCGAATCTCCCCGTTCCTGTCATCAGGATCGGATCGACGTTAGGCGGAGGTGTATGTCAGGTCAAAGCGGATAGGCGATGAAACGCCGTCGCAACTTCGGTCTCGGCACTCTTGGGTCAGGCCCGAGTGCCGGGCGTTCGTCCCGCACTATAGCCCGTCATCCTCGGACTTGATCCGAGGATCGGATTGTCCGCGACCAAGACGGGGGGCGAGGCGCAAGGTCCGAGCTTCATTCCCGGCTCAGATCTGGCTTTGCGTCCGATCCTCGGGTCAAGCCCGAGGATGACGGTGGTTGTTGCGCTAATGCGCGGCGGGCTTGGACTTCAGCGCGAAGAACCCGACCACGGCGAAGACGACGGCCGCACCGGCCCCCATCAAGAAGCTGCCGCCCGGCTGGAACCACAGCGTCAGGAACAACAGCACCGCTGCGGTCGCCAGCGAGCCCCACTTGGCCAGGTTCATGAACAGGGCATAGGTCGATTCCTGTTCGCCGATGGCCTGCGAACCACGCAGATAGGCTTCGGCGTCCTGATCGGCGGGCTTGTGCGGGTCGGCCATGGTAGAGGTTCCGGTCTGGGGAGGCGATAAGGTCGGCACGTCTTATAGCGATACGGGCCGAAGGCTCAAGCGGGGCTCAGCCCTCCACGAAACCTTGCAACAGCACGGCCAGCCGGTCGTGCATGGCCTCGCATTCCCTTGGGCTGAGTCCAAAGCCGCCGGTGACGTCGCGGCTGACGGCCACACCCATGATGACGCCCGCGCACAACCTGGCCCGGACCATGGCGTGCTCACCGCCCAGCCATTCGGCGAAGGGGGCAAAAAACTGTGCCGCAGAAGACTTCTGGATGGCCTCGGCGGCCTTGGCGGAGCCCATGGATCGCAGCATGATCAGAAGCCACTGCATCTTGGCTTCGTTCTTTTCGCCATAGACCAGTTCATGGGCCATCCGGCGGCCGAAGTCGGCGCGATCACCCTCCATCAGGTCTGACTTGTTGGTGCAGTTGTCCAGGACGGCCCCGAAAAGCTCTTCCTTGGATCCGAAATAGCGGGAGATCAGGGCCGGATCGACGCCGACGTCGCGGGCCACGTCGCGGATGCCGACCTCCTCATAGCTTTCAGCCGCGAACCTGCGGTTCGCGGCTTCGAGAATGGCTGTCCGCGTGGCGAGCGCGTTCCTGGGTCGCGAGCCGCAAACCGGCAACAATTCGATCTCCGTGGATAATGGCCCCAAACTTCATATGGCTTTGTCATCGGCTGTTGACAAGCTCGACCTTCATCACCATTAAGTCACCAAGCGTTGACTAACGGCCTCCTCCCCGATCGCCACGGTCTCGCTCGACAGGGAATCCGCCCGACAGGGAGTTGTACGCCGATGCGCGTGCTCAAGACATTCGCCGTGTCCGTCATGCTGACGGCCGCGCTTTACGGCTGTTCGCAATCGGAGGCTCAGGCCCCCGCACCCAGTGCGCCGCCGGTATCTGTGGCCACGCCACTGGTCCAGCAGGTCGTGGACTGGGACGATTTCGTCGGTCGGTTCGAGGCCACCCAGACGGTGGACGTCCGGGCCCGCGTCGGCGGCTATGTGCAACAGGTCCATTTCCGTGATGGCCAATATGTGCGTCGCGGCCAGCTGCTGTTCACCCTGGACCCGCGCCCGGCCCAGGCCGCCCTTGCTTCCGCCCGGGCCCAGTTGGCCCAGGCCCAGGCCCAGGTCGACCTGGCGCGCACCGAACTGGCGCGGTCAGAGGCCCTGTTCGCCTCCCAGGCCGTGTCCCAGGCCGAGGTGGATCAGAAGCGGGGTGCCGTCCTGACGGCCGAGGCCGCCATCGCCGGGGCCCAGGCCAACGTGCGCGCCCGCCAGCTGGATCTGGAGTTCACCCGCGTCACCGCCCCGGTGTCCGGCACCGTCTCGGATCGCCGCATCGATGCGGGCAATCTGGTCTCGGGCGGATCTTCGGCCGGGGACGTCCTGACCACCATCGTCTCGGCCGCCCCCATCTATTTCGTCTTCGAGGGCTCCGAGGCCCTGCTGCTGAAATATCAGCGCGACGCCCGCAACGGCGCCACAGCCCCGGTCCGCATCCGCCTGCAGGACGAGGGCGAGTATCGCTGGTCCGGCACGCTTGACTTCACCGACAACGCCCTGGACCCCGCCTCCGGCACCATCCGCCTGCGCGCCGTGGTGGCCAATGGCGACGGCTTCCTGAAGCCCGGCCTGTTCGGTCACGCCCGCGTCGCCGGCGGCACGCCCTATCAGGCCATGCTGGTCCCCGACGCCGCCATCGGCACGGATCAGGCGCGCAAGGTCGTCTATGTCGTCGCCGCAGACGGCAGCGTGACCCCCCGCCCCGTGGTCCTGGGCCCCCTGGCCGATGGTCTGCGGGTCATCCGCTCGGGCATCGCGCCGACGGACCGGGTCATCGTCAACGGCCTGCAACGGGTCATGCCGGGCCAGAAGGTCAATCCGACCGTGGTCCGCATCACGCCTCAGCCGCGCACGGATCAGGCGCCCGTGACCACCGCACCGCCTGCCGCCACCGCCACCGCGGCTGGCGCCCTGCCCTCGGGCGACTGATCGACAGGACCGGCGCAACGCCATGAACATTTCGCGCTTCTTCATCGACCGGCCGATCTTCGCGGCCGTGGTCGCGGTCTTCATCACCCTGATCGGGGTCTTCGCCTATCCGCTGCTGCCGCTGTCGCAGTATCCGGAGATTGCGCCGCCGACGATCACCATCACCACCGCCTATTCCGGCGCCTCGGCCGAGACCCTGGCCGAGACCGTCGCCGCCCCGATCGAGCAGGAGGTGAACGGCGTCGAGGGGATGCTCTACATCTCCTCCTCCTCGACCTCGGACGGGGTGGTGGCGATCACCGTGACCTTCCAGCCCGGCACCGATCTGGATGCCGCCCAGGTGCTGGTCCAGAACCGGGTCGCCCTGGCCGAGCCTCGCCTTCCAGCCCAGGTCCGCCAGGTCGGGGTGACCGTGAACAAGCAGGAGTCGGGCTTCCTGATGATCCTGGGGCTGACATCGCCCGACGGCAGCCTGAACAACGACTATGTCGGCAACTATGCCAACTCCACCCTGCGCGACCGCCTGCTGCGGATCGAGGGCGTGGGCAGTGTCCAGATCTTCGGCGGCGGCAACTATTCGATGCGCGTCTGGATCGACCCGGCCAAGGCCGCGGCACGCGGCCTGAACGCCTCGGACATCACCGGTGCCCTGGCGGCCCAGAACATCCAGGCCGCCGCCGGCTCCATCGGCCAGCCGCCCTTCACCACCAGCGCCTCCGCCTTCCAACAGCCGATTCAGGTTCAGGGCCGTCTGTCGACGCCCGAAGAGTTCGCCGACATCGTCATCAAGACCGATGCCGAGGGCCGCACGACCCGCATCCGCGACGTCGCCCGCGTCGAACTGGGGGCTCAGGACTATGGCATCGAAGGCTATTTCGACGGCGAACGCGGCGTCGGCATCGCCGTCGTCCAGCAACCGGGGGCCAATGCTCTGGGCACCGCCGAGCGCGTGCTGGAAGAGGTGGAGAATTTCAAGGCCGAGGCCCCGGTCGGGATGCAGATCTCGGTCCCCTACAACCCGACCGAATTCGTCGCCGCCTCGGTGGAGTCGGTCCAGCACACCCTGATCGAGGCCATCATACTGGTGGTTCTGGTGGTTCTGGTGTTCCTGCAAACCTGGCGGGCTGCAGTTATTCCAATCGTGGCCATACCGATCGCCCTGGTCGCCACCTTCGCGGTGCAACTGGCCCTGGGCTATTCGATCAACTCGCTTTCGCTGCTGGCCCTGGTGCTGGCCGTGGGCATCGTGGTCGATGACGCCATCGTCGTGGTCGAGAATGTGGAGCGCTATGTCCGCGAGGGCCTGACGCCCAAGGAGGCCGCCTACAAATCCATGCAGGAGGTGTCCGGTGCCCTGATCGCCATCGGCCTGGTGCTGGTTTCGGTGTTCATCCCGACCATGTTCGTGCCTGGTATTCCAGGGATTTTCTATCGTCAGTTCGCCGTGACGATCGCCTCTGCGACGGTGGTGTCCCTGTTCGTTTCCCTGACGCTGTCTCCGGCCATGGCCGCCCTGCTGCTGAAGCCGCACGTGCATCATGACGAGACGGCACCGCGCAAGACGGGCCTGTTCAACCAGGCGAAATACTATGGCGGCTGGGCCGGGCGGAAGTTCAACGAGGGCTTCGACTGGCTGGCCGATCGCTACGGTCGCCTGACCGCGCGCCTGGTCCGTATGGTGATGATGGTTCTGATCGTCTACGTCGGCCTTTTGGGGCTGACCGCCTGGCGCCTGATCGACACCCCGTCCGGCTTCATTCCGGACCAGGATCAGGGCTTCCTGATCGGCGTGGTCCAGCTGCCCGCCGGGTCTTCCCTGGAACGCACCAAGGCCGTGATGGAACGCGCCCGCGTCATCATCGAGGGCACCGAGGGCGTGGACGGCACCGTGGCCTTCGCGGGCCTGGACGGGACCAGCTTCTCGTTCGGGTCCAACGCGGCGACCCTCTTCGTGCGACTGAACGACTATAGCGACCGCGAAACCCGCGAGACCTCGGCCACGGCCCTGGCCGGTGCCATCACCGGTGCCACCGCCGGCATCGAGGACGCCAATATCTTCGTCATCGCCCCGCCTGCGGTTCAGGGTCTGGGCACCGGCAACGGCTTTGCCATGATGATCCAGGATCGCTCCGGCGCGGGCTATGTCCCGCTGGAGGGAGCCACCTTCGCCATGATGGGCGCCGCCGCCCAGGCTCCGGATCGGGTGCAGCAGGTCTTCTCGACCTACAACACCGCCTCGCCCCGCGTCGAAGCCGACGTGGACCGCGACCGCGCCCTGATGATGGGGGTCCAGCCCAGCGACATCTTCTCGACCATGGGGATCTATCTGGGCTCGTCCTACGTCAACGACTTCAACCTGCTGGGCCGGACGTTCCGCGTCACCGCCCAGGCCGAGCCCGCCTATCGCGACGACATGGCCGACATCGCCAATCTGAAGGTGCGCTC
>Ga0075012_10002004_pt1 | contig 20271 bp, 22 predicted proteins | sample All_14_2_FD_71474 | JGI IMG/M metagenome (GOLD analysis project Ga0075012, IMG submission 71474) | Freshwater microbial communities in response to fracking from Pennsylvania, USA - Allegheny Zone_MetaG_DW_15 | ecosystem: Environmental > Aquatic > Deep subsurface > Groundwater > Drilled... | reverse complement strand
TGCTACCAATTTGACTAACCACCATCCTTTTGGCATAGCTGTCCGGGATAAGGGGTCTTTTTTCGACCTTTTTCACGAACCAAGGCCAATTTGGGTTGAGAAGGGGGACAACGCCCATGCTGTCGGGTCAGATTCTCGATGCGATGATCACCTCGTGCGAGAATGCAAAAACCGTTCTGCGGCAAGCGGCGATAGATCCATCCGACAGGAAAACCCTCAATATTTCAATGGGGGCCTCGGTCGCCGCGGAGTTTCTGGGGAGGACGCCCGAAGCCCTGTCCAAGGCGGAAGCGCGTGGACGCCTTCCTGCGCCGAAGACGTCCGCCAACGGGCGCAGATATTACACGGTCGAGGATTTGATCGCGATTCGCGAAGCACTCGGTATCAAGATGGGCAAATTGCCGTCCGAGCGAGCGGTCGTCGTGGCCGTGCAGAATTTCAAGGGCGGTGTCAGCAAATCGACCACGGGCAAGCACCTTGCCGATTATCTTGCCCTGCGGGGTTACCGGGTTCTTGTCGTGGACTGCGATCCCCAGGCTTCGATGAGCGTGATGTTCGACGTCAATCTCGAGGCCTTGGTCGACGAGACCCATACGCTGTCGAATTTCCTGTCGCCGCGCATCGACGAAGCGGATTCGCTGCGCAAGACGATCCAGAAGACGGCCTGGCCCAATATCGACATCTGCCCGGCGAACCTCGGCCTGCAGGACACCGAATGGGAACTGACCGCGACGATCGAGGAAGGACCGACAGCGATCGCGGGCGCGTTCCGCATGCTGCGGATCGGACTGGAGGAAGTTCGTCACGACTATGACGTCGTCATTCTCGACCCTCCCCCGGCCATGGGGTTTCTCGGCGTGAACACGCTGACTGCGGCCGATGGCCTGTTGATCCCCGTCCCTGCCCGGCAGCTCGACTATCTGTCGACCATTCATTTCATGCAGACCTGCCGCGAGGCGATGGATCTCGTCTCCAAGTTCGACACGTCGATCGACTATGGCTTCATTCGGGTCGTCTGCACGATGTTCCAGCCCAGTCGCACGAACGAGGCGCAGATGCTCCAGGTCATGGAGAAGACCTACGCCGGACAAATGCTCTCGACACCGATTCTGCTCTCGGAAGAGATCAAGAATGCGGGACTTTCGATGTCTTCGATTTACGAGATCAACAAACCCTACGGCTCGCATCAGACCTATGTTCGCTGCCGCGACAATCTCAACATGGTCTTCCGCGAGGTAGAGAAAGACATCTGCAAGCAGTGGCCATCGCGGATGGCGCAGCTTGGCACCGATCGGTTGACGGAGGCCGCATGAGCAGCGCGGGGGGCAGACGGCGGAGTCTCTTGGCGAACGCCATCGAAAGCATCGGCACGACACCGCCCCCGACACGCGCGGCCGATGGTCCCGTCGCCGGGGATCACGCGGATCGAGAAAAGCCCGCCGAAGAACCGGCGACACCGTCCTTCCTCGAACGGCGCGGGGTTGCGTTCGATGAGATCACGCGCACCGTCAAGCGCCTCACCATTCGCCTGAAGCCATCGGAATGCTCGATCTGGCCAGGCAATGCGCGCGACTATGCGGCGCTCAGCTATGACCGCTGCGCCTCCCTGATTGAATCGATCAGGGAGGAAGGAACCAATCGCGAACCGGTGGTCGTCAGGCGAACCCCCAATGCCGAACGGCCCTATGAGCTGATCGTCGGCACACGTCGTCATTTTTCGATCTCCTGGCTCCATGCGAACAACCATAGCGAGATCGAACTCGTAGCCCGGATCGAAACGCTCGATGACGAAGGCGCCTTCCGTCTCGCGGACCTGGAAAACCGGGAGCGCGAGGACGTCACCGATCTCGAGCGGGCCCGAAATTATCGGCACGCGGTGGAAGCCTATTATAATGGCGTCAGGGCGCAGATGGCCGAGCGCCTGGCGATCCCCAAGCAGAATCTTCACAATTTGTTGCAACTCGCCGAACTCCCCGACGAGGTGGTGAGCGCATTTGCGGAACCAGGCGACCTGAAGGTCCGTCACGGCATGCGCCTGTCGCCGCTCATCAAGGATGAGCGCTATCGCGACGCCATTCTCGGTGAGGCGGCCATAATCGCCGCCGAGCAGAAAGAGCTGCTGGCCGCCGGCGCGGAAAAGATCGAGGGCAGCAAAGTCTGCGAACGCCTGGCCGCGGCCGTGACACCTTCCAGGCCTGCGCCTTCGCCAAAGGCGAAGCCGGCTCTGACGGCGGCTTCGGGCAAGGAGATCGGACAAGTTCTCGCCGATACCAAGGCGAAGGGCATCACGATCAACATCAATCCAAAAGGCCGCGCATCGGTCGATGAGATTCTGGACGCACTGCGTCCGGTCATCGAGAGCGCGAGATTCGCGCGATAATGAGAATCCACAATAAATCTTTTATTTTCAAATCTTTATGATGGAGTAAAACGCGTTTTACGCGCGTTGCAGGACATGAGATGCCACAGGACTACCGCGAAGACGGTCAAGTAGACCTCTTTCTGCCGCAACTGACGGCACTGCCGCTTCGCGACCAGCGCGAAACGATGGAGCGTCCATTCTTTTCCCTGTCCAAGCGCAAGCGCCTGAAGCCGATCGACTATGTCAGTCCGGACCGAAAAGTTACCGTCCATGTTTCGGCCAACTCGGAATATGGCCTCGCCACGATCTACGATCTCGACATTCTGATCTACTGCGCCTCGGTGCTCATCGAACATAAGCGCCGCGGTGCGAACGACATTCCGCAAACCTTGAACGTCGTGCCCTACGACATGCTCAGGACACTCAAACGCGAGGTCGGCGGGCGAGCCTATGACTTGCTGGGCAATGCGCTTGACCGTCTGCAGTCAACCACGGTGAAGACCAATATCCGCTCGGGCGACGCTGTCGAGACCACTTTCTCCTGGATCGACAGCTACAGTCAGCTCAAGGACCGCACGGGCAACGTGCGAGGTATGCGCATCACCCTCGCCAAATGGTTTTACGACGGCGTGCTGATGGAAGGCGGCGTCCTCGCGATCGATCCCGCCTATTTCTCGCTCACCGGGGGGAGAGAACGCTGGCTGTACCGGGTTGCGCGCAAGCACGCCGGCGGCGCCGGAACGGACGGCTTCGCGATCTCCATGCCGACGCTGTTCGAGAAATCGGGCGCGGAAGGAGACTATCGTCGCTTCAAATTCGAGATGACCAAGATCGTCCGGGAAAATGCGCTGCCGGGTTACGCGCTCGAACTGGAATTGCGCGCAGAGGCCGAACCGTTCCTGCGCATGGTCAGGCGCAACCTCACGAGCGAACCCGGAGCCCCCTCCCCTGCCCCGGTCCAGACTGCACCCACGCCTGGCCGGGCTACTCCTTCCGCACAAGACAAGGCGATCGACGAACCGCCGATCGCCTTCCCGGAATATGGACATATCGCCCATAGCGCCTTTGGCGCCATCGCACGGGCCAACCTGCCCGAACCGCAGCGTGACCACGGCATGGTCGCCGACGACTTTCGGTCATTCCTGAGGCAGCGCGAAATCGCATACGATGCCAGGAACATCACGCAGATCTTCGCAACATTCTGTTCGAAGCAACGCGCGGCGCTGTAGCGCGGTACAGCGCCGCTTCGAACAGCACGGTCTTTCAGGAACAACCTTCCGCCACCCGAGTTGCGCATGGTTCTTGCGTTCCTGAAGTACCGACGGACAAGGGCCGACAGTTGCGCGGCCTCTTCCCCATTGAGCACCCCGTCCTATCGGGACGCTATCCCATAGAATATGCGATCTCAGCCATGACGCGGGGCTCAGCGGCTTGGCGTTGCCGCCATTATCTTCGCCAATTACGCTGTGCGGACCGAAGTCGCAGCCACCTTGGCCAAGCCGTTACGTCCTTCCGGGCCACGCTCGGGCATCGATCATCCCACCAGTTGACCGGCGCCGGGTACATCAGGAACGCGGACACCCTTTCGATCATCGCACGTCGTTTCCAATCAACCAGGATATAAGCCGGACAAAGCAGATGGCGGGTCAATCTCGTGCCGGCGATTCCTGGAACCGGAGGGAAGGGAAGGGGGGAACGGTGCGATCGTTCATCGAGATCGGCTCCGCGGCAATCGATCAGGCGTTCCTGAAATACCGTGCGGAGGAAAACTCCGCCGCCTCGGTCCGCCATGGCAGACGAGATCAAACGGCCGAGCCCAACAGGCGGCCGTTCCCAAAGTACCGCGCCATCGGCGTGTATTCACGCCTCGCCAGGCCCGGAGATGATGGCCACGCGACCGCCGTTTCAAGCGCCCGGCAGCCAGTCATTGAAGTTCAAACCAGAGCGAAACTCCGCTCCAGAGGCTGGCCGCCTGTCTCGATCGGCCCCTTCGTTCCTAATATACCGTGGGAGAGTCGGGAGGCCTTGCCGATTTCCCGGCCAGCAAGTGCCCGAGGGTTATGATCGCGGCTACAAGAGTGGCTATCAACTGTGTCCGCCTGTGTCGTCAGGAAGCTCAAAACTCCGGGAAATCAGGGATGTAGCATCGAGTAAAACGCGTTTTACCGCCCTTTCCGCCCCGATCTCCAATGACCCGCCCACACGGTATTTCAGGAACGGCGCACGGTACATTGGGAACCGAATCACGGTCCAATGGGAACACCGCACAGGGTATTTCAGGAACGGTCGGACGGTATTACGGGAACGCGCTGAATTCCCCGACTCGTGATGAATCCATGAGTCGCGGCCGGCGCATCCACAGCCTAACTTTCTATCTTTATTTCTAAAGGAATTAACGGCGCCTGCGGCGCTTCTCCCTTTTATGAAAAGATTGAAGGGGCAGGGAAGGCCATCGGCAAGCACCGAACACAATGGCAAGGCCCAGTGCCCGATGTCGCACGAGCATAGAGCATCCAGAGGATGGCATTCAACATCCGCTGCCGAACCGTGCATCACTCGCCTCCCGATCAATCAGCGAGACAACATTCGACAATGCGCACCCGAAGCTGATCCCATCATCTTGGCTACCCGGGCTTGATCCCCGCGGACGATGGCGGACGAGATCCCGGTTCACCTCTTCCTGTCGCCTGACCTGCCTCATCACTGGGTCCCCCTCGACGCCTTCGAAGGAGTCGAATATCGGCGAGCGCAGATCGAAGTCCAAACTCTCGAGGGCCTGTTGGAAGCTTGGATCTACCTTGATGCTGAGCGTCTGCCATCGGACGGGCATCCAAACGGTATCTAGCTTTCCACAGCGATCAACCTCGCGGCGCTTATGGTCACACGTTCTGCTGGTGCAGCACTCGCGTGAAATCACCTCGTTCGATCAGCTTGTGAGATGTAGGGTACATACCGCCGAAGTCAGGGTGCTTTATATCCAGCATGTCCCTCAAAATCGGAACAAACCGAGAAATAGCCCTGAAACGCCGCCAGGGCCTCACCAGGCGCTTCTGGGCGTTCTGACATCCCTTACATCCCTTACTCATGAATAGCGTCAAATCGCTCTGTACGGGCTTCTGGCTGGGGCGCATTTTGGGTCAATTGCCACAAGTTTGTGATCAAAATCAGGGCGCACATGATTCTGAACGCCACTTGCTCCCACCGCAAATTCGCGTTTGATTCGCAGCACCTGTCATGGCGACGAAAGCTTTGTTCCGCGCGCGCTTGTAAGCAGCTTGTCGATGGCGGCCATTTCCTCATCAAATGCATCGAAAGCCACGGCGAGATTCCGGCTCGCGGGTAGGGGAGGGGGCTCCTTCGCCGGACGGCCACGCTTGGAGGCTGCATAGCCGAATTCGACCGCAAGGTCTGGTGGCAGAAACAGCCGCCAGCTGCGCCGCTGGGTAATCTCGACCAGAAGATCCGCAGCGACGGCCCGCTCCAGCAGCTTGCTCGCGCCGGCGACGCTGAGGGCCAGCGCATCGGCAACCCCCTGGGGCGATAGCAGCGGGCGATGATGCGTGAGCGCGAGCAGCCGGGGGAGGGCGCCCGGACGGAACGCGTCGACGATCGCGCGCTGGGCGTTGCGATGGTATTTCTCCAGCTCGTGAAGCCGTTCCAGACCCTCGCGCGCCGATCGTTCGAGCGCCCGCAACGCCGCCAGCCAATCATCGGTGTCGGGTTTCCGCTTCAGCCGGAACGCCTTGGCGCCGCCGGCGAGGCAGGGGAGGGCGCTCGCGGAGAGGCCGCCATCGCGCAGCGCGAACGGCAGGCCGAGCCAGGGCAGGATGCCGCCATCCGCCAGCGCGTGCTGGCGGACCTGGTCGAGTGCGCGGACGAGGGCAGGGTGCTGCGTGGCACCCGCCGGCGCGCCGATGGCGGTGGGCAGCGCATCGCGCCAGGCGAGCGGGTCGGGATCGGCGAGGGCCGCGGCCCACGCATCGAAGCGGTCGAACAGGTCGAGGGTGGTCGAGCGCAGCGGCCGGCCGGGGATCTGGAGCCCGCAGCCCCAGGAAAAAGCGTCGATCTCGTCGACCTCGGCGGATTGCAGTTGCAGTGCCCGCGCATAGCCCGACCAACTTGCCCGCCGGTTCCAGGCCGAGGCGACGGAACTGACGGAAATTCGGGCATCGAGGCGAGAAATGGACGCGGTGCAAGACGCTATGGCTGCCGCCATTTTTGGGGTATAATCGGGACCATAAGAGGCGGGCGAGGGCATGTCAGCCATGCCCAATAGTGAACTGAAAGCGAAGTTCAGTAAAGTATGCTCGTATGCCTAGTGTTGATAATGGATCGTTATCAACACTAGGCAAGGCGTGCTTGCACAGTAGCAGCACATTTGCTACGTGAGGAATTGACCGAATCCGAGCTAGAGGAGTGCCGTCGTGGCCGCCGCCCATCAACCGCCGCGTCGTAAGCAGCGCGCCATCACTATCCGCTCCGATCATGCCTTGAAGCGGCTGGAACTGCTCGCGCGCGACGGGCGTAGCCAGGTAGAAATCATCGAGGAGGCGCTCGATCGAATGCCGCTTCCACCCGCGAGCGATGGTGCGACCTTTCGTGCGGAAGTGGAGGCCATTCTCGCGGGAGTGCCCAAGCGTAAATATCCGACGATGGCCGAGATTGATGCGGAGATGTGGGATGAGAACGGTTTGCCCCGATGATCATTGACACGTCGGCATTGATCGCTGTGCTCACCGATGAGGACGGTAGGGACGCCTTGCTAGATGCGATCATTGCCGAGCGAGGTGGAATACCGGCACCCGCCTGTGTTGAGTTCTTGCGGGTCGCTAGCAATCAGCGCTTTGGCTTGCGGGAGAAAGCCAAGGAGATGCTCGCGAGTTTCGAGCGCGGCGGCTGCACGACGCTGGCGTTCACTGCGGACCACGCACAGATCGCTATCGAGGCCGAGCCGCGTTACGGCTCGGGCAACGGCAATGGTGGTCCGCTCAACCTGCTTGATCTCATGGTCTATGCGGTGGCCAAGGACAGCGGAGAGCCGCTGCTGTGCACGGGCAAGGATTTCGCGGCGACGGACATCGCGCTCCATGACGCGAGCCGGCCGTGGTGACCGACGTGTCAACTGGTGCGTGTTCCATGGTAACCTTGGAGGCAGGCGAGAGCATGGCTGAACCCATCCTCCGCCGCGCCATTGTCGAGGATGTCCCCGAAATCCGGGCGCTCGTCCAGCGTGCCTATGCTCGCTGGCTCGGCGTCACGCCCCGGCCGCCCAAGCCGCTCGCTGCCGATTATGATCGGGCCTTCGGTGCGCACCGTTTCGACGTGCTCGTGCACAAGGGCGAACTGGTCGCGCTGATCGAAACGGTCGCAGAAGGCAGGGAATTGCTGATCGTCAATGTCGCGGTGGATCCCGGCCGCCAGCGCGAGGGGTTGGGGCTGCGCCTGATGCGCCATGCCGAGGACATCGCGCGGGCCAGCGGGCTTCAGGGTACGCGCCTCTATACCAACGTACGCATGACCGCGAACATCGCGCTCTACGAACGGCTCGGCTATGTCCGCGAACGCGAAGTCGATCATGGCGACGGGATGGTCGCGGTCCATATGGTGCGGGTGCTGGACGCATGACGCCGGCATCGGCCTTGCAAGGCGGCTTGCCGGCGCTTGCGAGCGAGACCGCGGATCTGATCGAGGACGTGCGGGCATTGGTCGGAACGACTGCGTCGATCGATGAAAGCCTCCTCGATGCCGCGCTGCGGGGTTGGTCGGCCAATACACGGCGCGCGTTCCGCTCGGACCTGACACTCTGGGGCGCCTGGTGCCGCAAGCGCCGCGTTCCGGCGGCACAGGCAACGCCCGAACTCGCGGCGGCCTGGATACGCGCGCTGGCCGGCGTCGACGCCTCCGACGAGGCGGTTCGCGCCATGGCGACGATCGAACGCTATCTCGTCAATGTGGGCTGGGCGTACCGCATGGCCGGTCTTGACGATCCCACCGCGGCTCCGCTGGTCAAGCTGGAGAAGAAGGCTGCGCGCAAGAGTCTTGGCGTACGCCAGCGGCAGGCGAGGGCGATCCGGTTCAAGGGTGAGATTTCTGATTTCGACAGTCCGGCTTCCGGCGTGTGTCTTTCCCATCTGCTGCGGGCTTGCCGTCGCGATCTGCTGGGTCTGCGCGACGAGGCGCTGCTGCGCACGGCGTACGACAGCGCGGGCCGCCGCTCGGAACTCGTCGCGATCCATGTCGATCATGTCGACGGACCGGACGCAAATGGTGCAGGGGCGTTGTTCGTGCCTTCGAGCAAGACCGACCAGGAAGGGGAGGGGGCCTGGGCCTATCTTTCGCCCGCGACAATGAACGCGATTGCGCGCTGGCGTGACGCGGGCCATGTCGACCGCGGTGCCCTGTTCCGGAGGGTGGAGACCCATTTTGACGGTTCGGTGCGAAGCGTGGGGCGCGCCGGCCTGCATCCCAACAGCATCACCTTGATCTACAAGCGACTGATCAGGTCCGCCTTCGACAAGAAGCTCCTTGGTCCTTTGACCGACGCTGAGCTCAAACGCTGGCTTTCGGCGGTGTCGAGCCATTCGATCCGGGTGGGGGTGGCGCAGGACAATTTTGCGGCTGGCGAGAGTCTCCCCGCGATCATGCAGGCTTATCGTTGGCGCGATCCCAGGACTGTCATGCGCTATGGCGCCAGACTGGCGACGAAGAGTGGGGCAGGGGCGCGGATGGCAGCTCGGATGGCGGTTTCATCCCCAGAGGCAGGAGAAGGGTAAAGCGGCGAGATGATCTCCAAAATCGATCGTCTGGCCATGGTCGTAAAGCACGGCACCGGTGCTGGAGGCGCTGGGTGGAATGGCAGGGTAGCAGCATGTCTACCGAAACATGCGCTAACGCTTCGATGAAAGAAGATTGGCGTCCATCTGAAATTATAGCGTCGTCCAAATGAAATTAGAAATGAGGGTTCGAATTCAGAATATGGGAGCGGACAGCGCGCCGGCCTTCTTGACCTCCCTCGATCGGCGATGCTCATCGACAGGCGCTCGGTAAGATCGGGGAAGGGGTGGTGTGACAGGTTGGAGGCGTGCGCTTTTGTTCCGACCGGCATTTCCTCGCTCGGTGAGTACAGGCATCCACGATGGCATCGACCATGATTTCCGGCTCGTCATGGCGACCATCGGTATAATTGACGACGTGTGTCCACTAAGCGCGCTGCTTCGCGGGGCAGCGCGCTTAGTTGTCTGCACCTTCCGTCTGATCGACTACGACGTTTTTCATGGGCGTTTCCGGCAGTCTTACATCGACAGCGGGTCCGTCGGGGGCGGGAGCCCATTCGGTAGACTGGGCGGCCGTCTCGGGTGGCGGGGCCTGCTCGACCTTGCCGAGAGGGTTCGCAAACCAGACGATCGTCAGGATGAAGAGCGCGAGGAGTGCGAGAATCCAGAACCATTTTGAACTGGATCTGCTCGATGGCGTCGGCGGCGTCATGACCCTTTATCCTAATCTTCCCATTGCCGCATGTGAGGCAATCGGTTGTTGAGGCGCACACCAAGCATCTCAGGCGATCATCGGAAATCCGTAACTTTCCGGATCGATCGATTTGCTTCAGGCTTGCGGCGGAGACATCTTCACCCGACAAATGCAGTCTCTCGCGGAAACGCAGGGCGAGAAGAAGCTGGTGTTCGTCACCTTCGGCGGGGATATTGTGCAGCACGGCGACGGGCAGTTTCGCCAGCAGGTAGAGACCGGAGGAACGCCGCGCTATCTCTACTGGGATAGCCGTGCCGAATGGGACATTGCTAATCTGAGAATTGATCGAAGGCTTCGACAGCCTGCGCGGCATACATGAGGCTGGGACCGGCGCCCATGTAGAGGGCCATGCCCATCGTCTCCATGACCTCGTCGCGCGTCGCGCCCTGCTTAACTGCCGCCTTGGCATGGAAGGCCACGCAGCCGTCGCAGCGGATCGCGACCGAGATGGCGAGCGCGATCAGTTCCTTGGTTTTGGCGTCGAGCGTTCCTGCCTGGGTTGCCGCCGCCGCCATCGCGGAAAAGGCCTTCATCACTTCGGGTGTGCCGAGCCGCACTTCCTTGATGGCGACGTTCAATTCGTCGGCCATTTTCGGCCAGTCCTTGTGCATGTGTCCCTCTCCTGTTGAAGCTCAGCGCCCGATGAGGGCGAGCAGCCGGTAGGCGGCTACGATGCGATCACTTTGCGCCCTGGCCTCGCTGACGGCGGCCGCAGCTGCCTCCCGCTCCGCGTCGAGCAGGTCGAGCTGGGGTTTCATGCCGACACGGACCTCATGGCGAACGCTGTCGCGGGCCTGGGCGGCGGCAAGGGCTTGGCTGGCAGCGGCGGTTTCGACCAACATGGCGGACCGCACGCCCTGAAAGACACTGATCGTCTGTTCATCGACTGCGGAGCGCGCCGCGCGCACGCGGGCGTCGGCCGCTCTTACCGCGCTGTCGGATTCGGTGATTTTAGCCGAGACACGTCCGCCCGAGAACAACTGCCAGCGCGCGCGCACGCCGACTGTCGCGCCGTCGGCGCGATAATCGGGGAAGAACTGATCGCGGATCGTCGAGCCTTCGGCGAAGGCGCCGACCGTGGGCAGTCGTTCGGCCCGTGCGCCTCTCGCGCCAGCGCGCGCCGCTTCCAACGCTGCTTCGGCCTGGGCGAGAGCAGGATTGTTAGCCCGGGCGATGTTGAGCGCTTCATCGAGCGATCCCGGCATGGCCGGGTTCGCCGGGAGAGGCTGCAAATCCTGCGGCGCAAGGCCGGTCAGATTGGAGAACCGCGCATCGGCCGAGACGGCAACGCCCCGCGCCGCTTCAAGGGCAGCCTGTGCTTCGGCGAGCCGCGCCGCAGCCTGCGCAACATCGGTGCTGGGACTTTCCCCGGCTTTGTAGCGAAGACGGGCCTGGCGCTGGATCTCCTCCATCTGCCCGACCATCTGTTCGTAGAGCGCGACCATGCGCTGCGTGGTCAGCACATCGCCATAGGCCTGGACCGTTGCGACGATGATCTGGCTGCGCGTCATGTGTTCGCCCGCGTGCGCGGCCGCACTGCCTGCTTTCGCCTGCGCGACGCCTGCGCTGACCCTGCCGCCCATGAATAGCGGCTGTTCGATGGTGAGCTGTGCCGCGCGCGGGGTGACGTTCGCCGCCGGAAGCCCGAAATAGCCCTGCGGATCGAGCCGGCCATAGCCGATCGTTCCACTGAGCGTCGCGGTGGGAAGACCCTGGCCCCGTGCTTCCTTGATCCGGGCATCGGCGGCATCGGCATCGGCGCGCGCCGCTTCGATCTCGGGCGCATGGGTCATGGCGGCCGCGATCGCCTCTTCCAGCGTCGTCGCCTGCGCCGGCACGGCGGCGCTCGCGAGCAGGCAGGCCAGCAGGGGCAAGGGGATCGGCGCGGATCGCCTCATTTGAAGGCGGTCCCCGGACGAACGCCCAGCGCTTTGAACACCATCGCGGCGGGGCAGAAGCCGGTGAAGCTCGCCTGGATCATATTGAGACCGGCAAAAACAGTGAGCGCGAGCCACCAGGGATGCACGGTGAGCGAGAGGACGACGCTCAGCAGCACGACACTTCCGGCGAACGCCATCACGGCACGATCGAGAGTCATCTTGTGCACCCCTTCAGTCAAAAATCAGAAACGCAGCTTGCGGATACCCATCGCGTGCATGGCCAGCTTTTCGTAGAAAGGCTCGCTCTCGCCCTTGCGGATCTTGCGCAGGAAATATTTCTCGAAGCCGATCTTGGCCAAATGGACCCATTTGCCTTCCGACGCCCAGTTGACGTTGCGCGGTGGGAGCTGGGGTTGGGCGACGAAGGCTACGCCGCTATCGCCGAAATCGGCGAGGCAGACCGCGTTCCATGTCGCTTCGGCGGTCGGCGCCTTGCCTTCAAGGATCGACGCGAGATTGGCTGCGATCGCTGTAACCATGCTCTCGATCATGAAGCCGGTCTTGGGCACGCCCACGGGTACCGGGGTCGGGCCCGTGGGCGGGATCGCGACACACACACCGAGTGCGAAAATTTCCGGGAAGGCAGGATTGCGCTGGTGCTTGTCGACGATGATGAAGCCGCGCGGGTTGGTGAGGCCTTCGATGTCGCGGACAGCGGGAACGCCGCGAAAAGCGGGCAGCATCATCGAATAGGCAAAGGGTAGATCGTGCGTTTTCGTGACCGCGCCGTCCTCGCCCACTTCTTCCACATGCATCAGGCCTGGTTCGACCCTGGTCACGCGCGCATTGGTAATCCATTTGATATGGCGCTCGCGCATCTCGCTCTCGAGCAGCGACTTGGTGTCGCCAACGCCGTCGAGACCGAGATGGCCGATATAGGGCTCGGGCGTCACATAGATCATCGGCACCTTGTCGCGGATCTTGCGGCGGCGCAGTTCGGTGTCGAGGATCATCGTGAATTCGTAAGCCGGGCCGTAGCAGGACGCGCCCTGGACTGCGCCGACGATGATGGGACCGGGATTTTCCACGAAGGCGTCGAAGGCATCGGCCGCCTCGGCGGCATGGGCCGTCTGGCAGACCGAGACGGTATGGCCTTGCGGACCCAGGCCCTCGATCTCGTCGAATGCCAGATCGGGTCCAGTCGCAATTACAAGATAATCGTAATTGATTGATGTTCCGTCATTGAGTTCGAGTCGCTTTTCGCTCGCATGGACCCGCTTGGCGCCCACTGAGGTGAAGCCGATCTTCTTTTTCGCGAACACCGGGGGGAGATGGACCTGAATCGCTTCCGGCTCGCGCCAACGCACGGCGACCCACGGATTGGAAGGAATGAAGCTGTATGTATCAGTATCGGATACAGTCATCACTTCGGCGCGGCCCTTTACGGCGTCCTTGATCTCGTAGGAGGCGATGGTGCCTCCCAGTCCCGCACCCAACACAACGATCAACGGCTTGCCCATCTGCGATCCTTCCTGTCTCGACGCCGTTGACTAATATAATCATTACACGTTATATACAACCCACAAACTGAAAGGGGTTCTCATGTTCGGATTCAAGAAACGTGACGCGCACCGCGAGATCGGCCCCGCCGAGCTCGACGCCATGCTGAAGGACGGCAAGGCGCTGCTGATCGATGTGCGCGAAGTCGATGAGTTCAGGTCGGGGCATATTCCCGGCGCAATAAACCTGCCGCTGTCGGGCTTTTCACCTCGTAATATCCCTGATCCCGAGGGTCGGACCGTCGTGCTGCAATGCGCGGGCGGCAAGCGTTCGGGCAAGGCGCTCGACCAATGCGCGGCGGCGCAGAGCGTGATCGACACCCACCTCGCCGGCGGCATCGGCGCATGGAAGGATGCCGGAATGCCGGTGGTCGGCGGCTGAGAGCAGGTCAAAAGGGGTGAGCAGGATGAGCAAGTGGCTCTGGTTGGCGGGCGCTGCGCTGGCGTTATCGGGATGCGGAAGTCAGCCGGAGCGCGATTCTGCGGCGGCGACGCTGCCCGCCGGGGACAGCCTGCGGCTCACCGTGACCGAAATCCCCGCCATGAAGGCGGTCGGCGCGGAAATCGCCACGCGCGACCAGGCCGAAGTGCTCGCGCGCATTCCCGGCATCCTGACCTCCCTGTCGGTTACCGAGGGCGACATGGTGCAGAAGGGTCAGCGGATCGGCATGATCGTCGACTCGCGGACTGGCTATGAGACCAGCGCCTATGGCGCGCAGGTCGCCGCGGCAGAGGCCGAAGCCGCGCGCGCCAATGCGGACCTCGCGCGTATCCGCGATCTCTACAATAACGGCGTCTATGCGCAGGCACGGCTTGATCAGGCCGTGGCCGGCGCGCGCGCGGCCGACGCGCAGGTTGCCGCCGCCCGTGCCCAGCAGGGCGCGAGCGCAAGCGTTGCCGGGCAAGGCGCAGTGATCGCACCGGCAAGCGGGCGCGTGCTGCGGGCCGACATCCCGGCGGGCGCGCCGGTTGCGCCGGGCATGTCGATCGCGACCGTCACGGCTGGTCCCCCGGTCCTGCGCCTGATGTTGCCGGAATCGGTCGCAGGGCAGGTCCACCCCGGCGCGCGCGTGACAATCACAAGCGATGATATTTCCAACGGGTCCCGCGTGGGGCAGGTGACGCAAATCTATCCCGCGATCACCGGAGGCCAGGTTCGCGTTGACGCGACGCTGCCTGGCCTCACTACCCAATTCGTCGGCCGTCGCGTGAGCACATCGGTCGAGATCGGCACGCGCATGGCGCTGGTCGTGCCGCGCTCGTTCGTCACCACACGCTACGGCATGGATCAGGTTCAGATCGTAAGCGTTGAAACAAGAGGTGGGGGCAAGCGCCTCAGCATGGTGCCGGTGCAGATCGCACCGACAGCCGATCCCGCCAAGGTCGAGATCCTGAGCGGTGTGTCCGCCGGCGACACGCTGTTCGCGCCCCGCACGCCCGCCAAGGTTACCGGCCAATGAACCTCGGCATTTCCGGTCGCCTCACCAAGGCCACCATTGCCTCGCCCCTGACGCCGCTGTTCCTGCTCGCGGCGATCGCCGTCGGCCTGCTGGCCCTCTTCGCGATTCCCCGCGAGGAGGAGCCACAGATCAGCGTGCCGATGGTGGATATTCAGGTCATGGCGCCCGGCCTTTCCGCCGCCGACGCGACCGAGCTGGTCGGCATCCCTCTCGAAACCATCGTCAAGAGCGTCGACGGCGTGGAGCACGTCTACACCCAGGCACAGGACAACGGGGTGATGGTGACGGCGCGCTTCCTCGTCGGGTCGAATCCCGAGGACGCCGCTATCCGTATCGAGGAAAAGCTGCGCGCCAATTGGGACAGGAAGCCGGTCGGCATTCCCGATCCCATGGTGACGGTGCGCGGCATCAACGATGTCCCCACGGTCGTCCTGACTCTCACACCCAAGCCAGGAGCGGCGGGCCAGTGGAACGATGCCAGCCTCTACGAGCTGGCCTCAAAGCTGCGCACCGAGATCGCCAAGGTCGATGATGTCGGCATCACCTTCCTCGTTGGCGGACGCCCCGAGGAAATCCGTATCGCGCCGGACCCCGCGAAGCTGCGCCAATATGGCGTGCCGCTGGGCAGCGTGATCGAGGCCGCAAGCCAGGCCAACCGCAGCTTCCCGCTGGGCAATATCCGCGAGGATGGAAAGGCCGTCGGCGTGACCGCGGGCCGCACCTTGTCTTCGGCACAGGAAGTGGGACTATTGACGGTCCGGTCGGGCACCGGGTCGCCCGTCTATCTTCGCGACGTCGCGGCCGTCACACAGGGGCCGCGCGAGGAACAGGCCCGCGCATGGCGCTGGGCAAAGTCGGACAATGGGGCGGAGAACGGCAAGTGGGATAGCGCGCCTGCCGTCAGCATCGCGTTCGCCAAGCGTGCCGGGGCCAATGCCGTGGTCGTCTCCGATGCCATTCTTGAGCGCGTGGAAAGCCTGAAAGGCAAGCTGATCCCCGATGACGTCACGGTCGCCGTGACGCGCAACTATGGCGAGACGGCGAACGAAAAGGCGAACGAGTTGCTGTTCCACCTCGCGCTGGCGACCGTCTCGATCGTCGTGCTGATCGGCTTCGCGATCGGTTGGCGCGAGGCCGGCGTGACCGCCGTGGTCATCCCGACGACGATCCTGCTGACCATGTTCGCGTCGAACCTCATGGGCTACACGATCAACCGCGTCAGCCTGTTCGCGCTGATCTTCTCCATCGGCATCCTCGTGGACGACGCGATCGTCATGATCGAGAACATCGCCCGCCATTGGGCCATGGATGATGAACGGACGCGCACGCAGGCCGCGATCGAGGCTGTGGCCGAGGTCGGCAATCCGACCGTCGTCGCCACGCTCACCGTGGTCGCCGCGCTGCTCCCCATGCTGTTCGTCTCCGGCCTGATGGGGCCGTATATGGCGCCGATCCCGGTCAACGCATCGGCGGCGATGATCTTTTCCTTCTTCGTCGCGGTCGTGATCGCGCCGTGGCTGATGATCCGCTTCGCGCGCAAGACGCTGGCGGCGGGGCATGGCCATGACGAAAGCGGCGGCAAGCTCGGCCAGCTCTATGCGCGCGTCGCGCATCGCGTGATCGACACGCGCAAGTCGGCCCGAAACTTCCTGATCGGGGTCGGCGTGGCAACGCTGGTCGCCTGCTCGATGTTCTACTTCAAGGCCGTCACCGTGAAGCTGCTGCCCTTCGACAACAAGTCGGAGGTCCAAGTCGTGGTCGACATGCCCGAAGGGACTGCCCTCGAAAATACGGGCCGCGTGCTGGAGGATGTAGCCGGTATCGTGCGCGGTCTGCCCGAAGCGACGTCGATGGAGGCCTATGTCGGCACATCGGCGCCGTTCAACTTCAACGGCCTCGTCCGCCATTATTTTCTGCGCTCGCAGCCCGAACAGGGCGACGTGATGGTGACGCTGCTGCCCAAGGGCGACCGCGACCGTTCCAGCCACGAAATCGCGCTCGATCTGCGTGAGCGGCTGAAGGCGCTCACGCTGCCGGGCGGTGCGTCGCTCAAGGTTGTCGAGACGCCGCCGGGACCACCGGTGCTCGCGACACTGCTGGCCGAAGTCTATGGTCCGGATGCCGCAACCCGGCAGAAGACGGCTGTGGAGCTTGAGAAGATCTTCCGATCCGTCCCCTTCATCGTCGACGTCGACAACAGCTTCGGCGCGGCTCGGCCCAAGCTCCGCCTCGACCTGCAGCGCGACCGGCTTGATTATTATGGTCTGTCACAGCGGCAAGTCGCCGACGGCATCGGGATGCTGATGGGCAGCCAGACGGTTGGCTATGCGCCTCGCGGCGATGGCCGAACGCCACTCCCGATCACGATCGCACTTGAGCAGAAGGACCGGAGCTGGACGCAGGCCCTGTCGAGCACGCCCATCGGACAGACGCCGGGTGGCCAGCTCATCGACCTCGGCGCCGTGGTGGAAGCCCGCACCGAGACGGGCAGCCCGGCAATCTTCCGTCGCGACGGCCGCTATGCCGACATGGTGACGGCCGAGCTTGCCGGAGCCTATGAGGCGCCGATCTACGGCATGATCGAAGTCAATCGCGCGGTCGATGCCTATGACTGGGCCGCCAAGGGGCTGACGAAACCGGAAATCCTCCTCAACGGTCAGCCCGAGGATGAGAGCGTGTCGTCCGTGCTGTGGGACGGTGAATGGGAGATCACCTGGGTCACGTTCCGCGACATGGGCGGGGCCTTCATGGTGGCCCTGCTGGGGATCTATATTCTCGTCGTCGCGCAGTTCAGGAGCTTCCGCCTGCCGCTGGTCATCCTGACGCCGGTGCCGCTGACCCTCGTTGGTATCGTCATCGGGCACATGCTGTTCCGCGCGCCGTTCACGGCGACGTCGATGATCGGGTTCATCGCGCTGGCCGGGATCATCGTGCGCAATTCGATCCTGCTGGTCGATTTCATCAGGCATGCGGCTTCGCCCGACAAATCCCTGCGCGACGTGCTGCTGGAAGCCGGCACGATCCGGTTCAAGCCGATTGTCCTCACGGCGGCTGCGGCGATGATCGGCGCGGCGGTGATCTTGACCGATCCGATCTTCCAGGGCCTGGCGATTTCGTTGCTGTTCGGCCTTGCGTCCTCGACGCTGCTGACCGTGCTGGTTATTCCGGCCATTTACATTGTGCTCCGAGATGACGGGAAGCCTGCGACCAGATGATGCCCCTCGATACGCCTCTTGCTGCCCCCTTTGCCGAACTCGCCAGGCATGCCGCCCATGCAGCGAGCGTGTTGAAGCTGCTCGCCAATGAACAGCGCCTGCTGATCCTTTGCCGGCTGACCCAGGGTGAGTTCTCGGTGAACGCCATGGTGGAACTGTGCGGTCAGTCGCAGTCCAGCGTATCGCAACATCTCGGCAAGCTGCGCGAAGGTGGGCTGGTCAAGACCCGGCGCGAGGCCACGACCATCTACTACAGCCTGGCCGACGATGGCGTTCGCCAGTTGATCGACATGCTGTGCGATCGTTTCGGGCCATCCGGTGAAGGCTCCTGAACCCATGATCGCCCGCGCTTCCTTACCGTTTCTGGCCGTGCTGTTGCTCGGAGCCTGCGCGTCGGACAAGGCCGCCCCGGATCAGGGCATGATGGTCAGGGAAGCGCAGGCCCGTTCCGAGGTCCTGGCTGACCGCTTCCAGAAGGAGTTGCTGAGCGCCCTCACCACCGCGATGGCGACTGAAGGGCCGCAGGGGGCGATCGGCGTCTGTTCGAGCATCGCCCCGGCGCTCGCGGCGCAACTCTCGGAGGAAAGCGGTGCGAGCGTCAGGCGCACGGCGCTGCGCGCCCGCAATCGGGCAGCAAAGGCCGACGCAACCGAGCAGCGCGTCATGGAAGGCTGGGCGAACGCACCGCTGGGCGAGGACGGCAAGCCTCGGCGCTGGACGGCGCATGAAGGCGATCAATATCGCTATATGCGCGCCATCCCCACCATGCCGATGTGCCTTGCCTGTCATGGCGAGAATATCGCGCCCGAAGTGACGGCGGCGATCCGCGCGAATTATCCCGGGGATCAGGCGACGGGCTTTGCGCCGGGCCAGCTTCGCGGGGCCTTCTCGATTCGCTGGGATGAGGCGGCCTTGTCCCGCGCGATCCGGAAAGGAGAAACGGCCCAATGAGATCAGGCGCTCTTGTCCGCCTGCCGGCGCTTATCCTTGCCGGGCTTCCTGTGGCGGCCGCGGCCGAACCCACCGATCTTGTCATTCGCGTCATCAGCGAGGGTGGAAAGTTCGTTGGCACGTCGATGGGCGGAGCCGAGATCATCGTGCGGGATGTGCGCAGCGGAGAGGTGCTGGTGCACGGCCGCACGGCGGGATCGACCGGCGACACCGCCCGGATCATGAAAGGCGGCCCGCGCGGGACACCGCTTGCCGATGAAACAGCCGCCGCTTTCAGGACGACGATCGACATCGACGAACCGAGGCTGGTTGAGGTCGAAGCCTATGGCCCGCTCGCGCAGCCGCAGGCGGCGGTGCGCGTCACCTCGCAGCGATGGGTCTTGCCGGGGCGCGGCGCGACGCAGGGCGATGGCTGGTTGCTCGAGCTGCCGGGCCTCGTGGTTGATCTTGTCGAGCCGGCTGCGCACCAGCGCGGCACTGCAGGGGCCGCCATTCGGCTTGCGGCCAATGTCGCCTTGATGTGCGGTTGCCCGATCGAGCCCGGCGGTATCTGGGATGCGGCGCGCTACGATGTCAGGGCCAGCGCGAAGCGCGATGGTCAGCCCGCCGGCGAGGTCAGCCTGTCCTATGGCGGTCGCACCGGCTATTTCACCGGCACTTTGCCGGTCGACAAGGCCGGGGCGCATGTCATCACCGTGACGGCCGTCGATACAAAGACGGGTGCGACCGGCGTCGACGCCTCCAGCATCCTCATCCCCTGATCGCGCGGTCCGGCGTCAGCAACCGGCAGTCAGCGAGGAGCTATTTCACCCGCGCCCACGACCACCGCCGCGCTCGCGTTCGAGGCATCGCCTGAAGGCGGGTAGGTGACGTTCGCGCGAGGCGGCTTGCAGATTTTCCATCACCTGGCGCGCCGCCGGATCGTCGATCATCGGAATCAGCCGGTCATAAAGGGCGATGTTCTCGATCTCGCCCTGGACCGCGCTTTCGCAGGCCTGTGCGAGCGCGGCTGGCGCCGTCACTTTCCCGGCCCACGGGTTGGGCGGCACATCAATTCCCAATCGTGCGAGCTGGCGTTCGAGCGCCGCAGCGTGACGCTGTTCGGCCTCGATGATGTTGGAGAAGGGCCGGACCGGGCCGAACCTGTCGATCACCGCCGCATAGGTCGCCTCAGCCTTGCGCTCATCGTCGAGCGCATCGAGCAGGATCTTCGTCAGCTCTGCCGTGGCCATGGTCTTCTCCTTGATCAAAATTCTATTCCAGACCCCGTAATCCCGCGAGTAGGGCGGCACGCGAGATCTCGCCGACATGCAGCAC
>Ga0075012_10002001_pt1 | contig 20275 bp, 15 predicted proteins | sample All_14_2_FD_71474 | JGI IMG/M metagenome (GOLD analysis project Ga0075012, IMG submission 71474) | Freshwater microbial communities in response to fracking from Pennsylvania, USA - Allegheny Zone_MetaG_DW_15 | ecosystem: Environmental > Aquatic > Deep subsurface > Groundwater > Drilled... | reverse complement strand
TTGGCCCCCACCCCGCCGGCCACCACCAGGCGGCGCAGCCCGGTCTGGTCCAGCGCGGCCAGCGACTTCTTTACCAGCACCTCGACGATGGCCGCCTGCACACCGGCCGCCACGTCGGCCTTCTGCTGGGCAGACAGCGGATCGGCCAGATGGCTGGTGGCCGGGCCGTCGGGGTGCGCGTGGGCCAGGCGTTTGACCTGGGTGAGCACCGCCGTCTTCAGGCCGGCAAAAGAAAAATCCAGATCGCCGCTGTGCAGCAGCGGACGCGGAAAGCGGTAGACGGCAGGGTCGCCCTGCCGCGCCAGCTTCGACAGCGCCGGCCCGCCCGGGTAGCCCAGGCCGAGCAACTTGGCCGACTTGTCGAAGGCCTCGCCCGCCGCGTCGTCGATGGTTTCGCCCAGCAGCTCGTAGCGCCCCACCCCGTCCACCCGCATCAGCTGGGTGTGGCCACCGGAGACCAGCAGCGCCACGAAGGGAAACTGCGGCGGGTCGGCGCTGAGGAAGGGCGAGAGCAGGTGCCCTTCCAGGTGGTGCACACCGATCACCGGCCGGCCCAACGCCAGGCCCAGCGCGCAGGCCACGCCGGACCCCACCAGCAGGGCGCCGGCCAGGCCCGGGCCGCGGGTGTGCGCAATGGCATTCACCGCCGACAGTGGCAGCCCCGCCTGCGCCATGACGGTATCGGTCAGCGGCAGCACGCGGCGGATGTGGTCGCGGCTGGCCAGTTCGGGCACCACCCCGCCGTAGGCCTGGTGCATCTCGATCTGGCTGTGCAGGGCATGGCCGAGCAGGCGCGGCGTGGCCGCACCACTGGCATCGACCAGGGCGACGCCGGTTTCGTCACAGGAGGACTCGAATCCCAGGATCAGCATGGGGCGGGAGTGTACGGGGCGACGGTCCCATGCCGCCGGCCGATAACAGAATGTGCCGGGTTTCCGGTACGGTCGCGCGCCGGCTTTGCTAGGCTACGGCACACGCCAGAAACTGCCGCCAAGACGATGACAACGAAAGCCCCCCCACTCCAGCTGATCTCCTCCATGGCCACCAAGGCCCTGCTCGCCGACCTTGTGGTGGCGTTTTCACAGCATCGGCCGGACATCGCCATGGCCTTGACCTCGGTGGGCGGCGTCGATGCCGCCAGGCGCGTGCAGGCGGGCGAGGCCTTCGACGTGGTGGCACTGGCCTCAGACGCGATCGACCGGCTGGCAGTCAGCGGCCATGTGGTGGCGGCCACCCGGACCGATGTGGTCCGTTCCGCCGTCGCCGTGGCCGTCCGCGCCGACGCACCGGTGCCCGACATCTCGACCGAAGCCGCGCTCCGGACCGCGGTGCTGGCCGCGCCCACCCTGGGCTACTCCACCGGCCCCAGTGGCGTGCAGCTGGCGGCCCTGTTCGAGCGCTGGGGCATCACCCGGCAGATCGGTTCGCGCATCGTGGTGCCGCCCCCGGGCACCTCGGTCGCCTCGCTGGTGGCCTCGGGCCAGGTCGCGCTGGGCTTCCAGCAGCTGAGCGAGATGATGGGCGTGCCCGGCATCCAGGTCATCGGCGGCCTGCCCGAAGCGGTGCAGATCGTCACCACCTTCTCGGCGGCCCAGGCCGCCACCAGTGCGCAGCCGCAGGCCGTGCGGGATTTCCTGGCCTTTGCCGCCAGTCCGCAGACGGCCGATCTCAAGCGCCGCCACGGCATGTCGCCGGCCTGAGCTTCGGCACGATTGTTGCTGCCTGCCAGACAATGAAATCGGCTCTGAGCTTCCTCATGGCGGCCAAGCGGTGCGAAATCGCTGGCCTGCGGCAGCTGGCGCTGACCAGCGAGCTGGTCGGCGCCGTGGCGCAGCTGGTGCACGCCCTGCAACGCGAGCGGGGCCTGTCCAACCTCTACCTTGGATCGCAGGGCCTGCACTGGGCCAACGAGCGCAGCGAACAGGTGGCGCAAAGCCAGCTGTTCCAGACGGCGGTGCAAGCCTGCTTTGACCAGATGGACACCGAGGCGGCGCAAAGCGGCCATCGTGCACGCCTGTTCGGCCGCATCGCCTACGCCCTGCAAGGGCTGACCGCGCTGCCCCTTCTGCGCGAGCGCGTGCAGACGCAGGCCTGGAACGTGACCCAGACCACCAATGCCTACATCCGGCTCATCAGCGCGCTGCTGGCCGTGGTCTTTGAAGCCGCTGACAGCGCATGGGACCCAGGCATCTCGCGCCACCTGGTGGCCCTGTTCAACTTCATGCAGGGCAAAGAGTTTGCCGGGCAGGAACGCGCGACGGGCTCGGCCCTGTTCGCGGCCGGCCGTGCCCATGTCGACGGACAGCAACGCCTGCTGCACCTGATCGAGTCCCAGGAACGCTGCCTGCAAGTGTTCGCGGACTTCTCCAGCGACGAACTGCAACAGCTCTGGACACAGGCGCAGCGTCCGGATCTCATGGCCAGCCTGGAACGGCTGCGACGCATTCTCTGCACAACCCAGGACGGAGCTCCCCTGGACGCTGGCACCAGCCAGACCTGGTTCGACGCCTGCACCCGCCGGATCGACAGCATGAAATCGGTGGAGGATGCCCTGGCCGCCGAACTTCTGAGCTTGTGTGCCAAACGGGTGCGCGCGGCGGAGCAGGATCTGACCGCCTTCGAGCGCCTGAGGACGGCGGTGGCCTCCCCTGCCGACGGCGACAACCTGGCACGCGACGCCGATTTCTTTCAAGACGCCCCTGAACAGACACCATCGCTGCCGGTGACGCTGGGTCAGCCAGGCCAGCCCTATGGCCCCCAGGTGGAAAGGTCCATCCTCGAACTGGTGCGCGAACAGTCGCAACGCCTGCAGCTGATGGGCGACGAACTGGACACGGTGCGGGCCAGTCTGAACGAACGCAAGACGATCGAGCGCGCCAAGGGACTGCTGATGGCCCATCGCCACCTCAGCGAAGAGGCGGCACACAAAACGATGCGGCAGATGGCAATGAACCAGAACCGCCGGCTCATCGAAGTGGCCGAGGCCGTGCTGTCCATGGCCGAGGTTTTGCCCGACCGACCCTTTCGATAGCGGGGCCGGTGCGGTGCTGCGGCGCACAAGGAACGTGCCCGCCGCGCCCGGACAATGACCATCGCACCAAGATGGTGACCCACCACAGCGCATCAGCCACGAAAAGAAAATGGACTTTTCTCTTTAAAATCAATGAATTGAGAAACCAGCCCACCGACCAGGAAAGCTGGCACGGTCCCTGCATAGGGTTCAGCAGCAGAAGGGTGCCAATGGCGGCATCTTCCTGACAAGTCTTCCCAGACACGGACAACGGCGTCCATTGCCGACTTGCGAACAGCAGGTCAGGCGATGGACGCCGTTTTTGTTTTTGGGTCCCACATCTCTCAGCAAGGAGTTGGACATGTCTTCACACACCACCCCGGCCAGCCACCCCGTCAACGTGCCCGCGCAGGCAACCGATTCGTCGCGCCGCGACTTCATCAAGAAGGGCGCTGCAGCCGCCACCTTTTTCTCCACCCTGGGCCACAGCGGTGTCTGGGCGGCCGGCTCGGACGCACCCGAAAAGACCGAGGTCAAGATCGGCTTCATCCCGCTGACCGACTGCGCCAGCGTGGTGATGGCCAATGTGCTGGGCTTCGACAAGAAGTACGGCGTGACCATTGTTCCCACCAAGGAGGCCAGCTGGGCCGGCGTGCGCGACAAGCTGGTCAACGGCGAACTGGATCTGGCCCACGTGCTCTACGGCCTGATCTACGGCGTGCACCTGGGCACCGCCGGCCCCAAGAAGGACATGGCCGTGCTGATGAACCTCAACAACAACGGCCAGGCCATCACCCTGTCCAAGACCCTTGCCGACAAGGGTGCGGTGGACGGCCCCTCGCTGGCCAAGTTCATGGCCGCGAACAAGCGGGAATACACCTTCGCGGGCACCTTCCCCACCGGCACCCACGCCATGTGGATCCACTACTGGCTGGCCGCTGCCGGCATCAACCCGCTGTCGGGCGCCAAACTGATCACCGTGCCGCCGCCGCAGATGGTGGCCAACATGCGCGTGGGCAACATGGACGGCTTCTGCGTGGGTGAACCCTGGAACCACAGAGCCATCATGGACGGCATCGGAATCACGGCCAACACCACCCAGGACATCTGGAAGGACCACCCCGAAAAGGTGCTGGGCACCACGGCCGAGTTCACCAAGAAGTACCCCAACACCACGCGCGCCGTGATGATGGCCGTGCTCGAAGCCAGCAAGTGGATCGACGCCGGCCTGCAGAACAAGATGAAGATGGCCGAAACCGTGGCCCAAAAAGCCTACATCAACACCGGTGTGGACGCCATCAACCAGCGCATTCTTGGCCGCTACCAGAACGGCCTGGGCAAGACCTGGGACGACCCCAACCACATGAAGTTCTTCAACGACGGCAAGGTCAACTTCCCGTACCTGTCCGACGGCATGTGGTTCCTGACCCAGCACAAGCGCTGGGGTCTGATCAAGAACCACCCTGACTACCTGGGCATCGCCAAGCAGGTCAACCAGATCGATCTTTACAAGTCGGTCGCCAGTTCTATGGGTATCAGCGTGCCCAAGGACCCGATGCGCAGCAGCAAGCTGATGGACGGCGTGGTCTGGGACGGCAAGGACCCGGCCAAGTACGCCGACAGCTTCACCATCAAGGCCTGAGGCCGTCCAAAGGAGAACACCATGGTTGCCGCCGTATTTCACCTGCCGCTGGAAACCACCGGCACCAGCGCTGCCCCCGTCATCACCCAGGCACCCCAACCCATGAGCCACACCGCGCCCGCAAGCACTGCCGAACCCGCGCCCGCCCAGAAGAAGCAGGCACGCGACCTGCGCGGCTTCTGGATGGCGGTGCTGCCACCCGTGATGGGCCTGGCCCTCCTGGTGCTGGTCTGGCAAGCCATCGCATCCACCTCCAACAGCGGCATCCCCAAGCCGGCTGAAACCTGGGCGCAGGCGGTCACCGTGTTCTCCGACCCCTTCTACAGCAATGGCCCGAATGACCAGGGCATTGGCTGGAACATCCTGTCCTCGCTCAAACGCGTGGCCATCGGGTTCGGTCTGGCCGCTCTGGTGGGTATCCCTGCCGGCTTTGCGATTGGCCGCTCGGTCTTCCTCAGCCGCATGTTCAATCCGCTGATCAGCCTGCTGCGCCCGGTCTCGCCGCTGGCCTGGTTGCCGATCGGGCTGCTGGTCTTCAAGGGCGCCAATCCGGCGGCCATCTGGACCATCTTCATCTGCTCGATCTGGCCCATGATCATCAACACCGCGGTGGGCGTGCAGCGTGTGCCGCAGGACTACATGAACGTCGCCCGCGTGCTCAACCTCAGCGAATGGAAGATCTTCAGCAAGATCCTGTTCCCCGCCGTGCTGCCGTACCTGCTGACCGGTGTGCGCCTGGCCGTGGGCACCGCCTGGCTGGTGATTGTGGCCGCCGAAATGCTGACCGGTGGCGTGGGCATCGGCTTCTGGGTCTGGGACGAGTGGAACAACCTCAATGTCTCGTCCATCATCATCGCCATCTTCGTGATTGGCATCGTCGGCCTGCTGCTGGAGTTTGCGCTCATCAAGCTGGCCTCCCTGTTTACGTATGAAGAGGTGAAGGCATGAACACGAAATACATCGACATCCAGGCCGTCGAGCAGACCTTCAAGACCAAGAAGGGCCTGTTCCCTGCGCTGCGTGACATCAACCTGAGCGTCGCCAAAGGCGAGTTCGTCGCACTGATCGGCCACTCAGGCTGCGGCAAATCCACTCTGCTGAACCTGATCGCGGGCCTGACCACGCCCACCAGTGGTGTCCTGCTGTGTGCCGAGAAGGAAATCGCCGGCCCCGGTCCCGAGCGCGCGGTGGTGTTCCAGAACCATTCTCTGCTGCCCTGGCTGACCTGCTACGAGAACATCTACCTGGCGGTTGAGCGCGTGTTCGGACGCACGGAAACCCGCATTCAATTGAAGGTGCGCACCGATGCCGCGCTGGAACTGGTCGGACTCAAGCAGGCCGCCCAGAAGCGCCCCGGTGAAATCTCCGGCGGCATGAAGCAGCGCGTGGGCATTGCCCGCGCCCTGTCGATGGAGCCCAAAGTGCTGCTGATGGACGAACCCTTCGGTGCCCTGGACGCGCTCACCCGCGCCAAACTGCAGGACGAGTTGCTGGAGATCGTCGCCAAGACCCATGCCACGGTGGTGATGGTGACGCACGACGTCGACGAAGCGGTGCTGCTGTCCGACAAGATCGTGATGATGACCAACGGTCCCGCCGCCACCATCGGTGAAGTTCTCTCGGTCGAACTGCCGCGCCCGCGCAACCGCGTGGCGCTGGCCGACGACGCCCAGTACCAGCATTACCGCAAGGCGGTGATCGACTTCCTCTACACGCGCCAGGGGCACGTCGAGAAAGCCGCCTGAAGCACCTGCGGGTCTGCCGCTCGCCAGAATGGGGCGCACCTTCGGGTGCGCCCCATTTTTTTGCGCCATGGCGGCGCACGCACACCGGCGAAATACACATGTCTGGTGCGAAAACACCCCGGAATCAAGGCATGAAAATTGCAACGCTTCCGACAGGCTGACGATGGCCCCTTCTCCGCGTTCCGGCACCGCCCAGGTGCAGCGGACGCTTCCCCGCACTTGCCCACCAGCGCCGGTGGTTGCATGTCCGGGGTGTACCCTCCCTCCCGATTTTTCCCACCAGGACCACCACCATGGCCGGATTCCGCTCGTTCCTACAAAGTGGCCACACGCCCACGCTGTTCGCCGCGTTCTTCTACCTGACGTTTTCGTTCGTCATCTGGGTGATGAACGGCGCCATGGCGCCCTTCATCAGCGAAGAGTTCAACCTCACGCCCGCGCAGAAGGGCCTGCTGCTGTCCATTCCCATCGTGGCCGGCGCGATCATGCGCTTCCCGCTGGGGCTGCTGGCCCAGTACGTCGGGCGCAAGACCGCCACCCTGGTCGAACTGAGCCTGATCATGCTCACCATGGCCTTCGGCTACTTCTTCGTGCACAGCTACGACGACATGCTGAAGATGGCTCTGCTGCTGGGTGTGGCCGGCGCCAGCTTCGGCGTGGCGATGTCCCTCGGATCGGGCTGGTACCCGCCCAGATACAAGGGGCTGGCCATGGGCCTGGTGGGTGCAGGCAACGTGGGCACAGCGGTCGCCGCCCTGACCGCCCCCCCGCTGGCGCAGAAGTTCGGCTGGCAGACGGTGTATGGCTTCGCCGCCCTCGCCTCGCTCGTGCCGATGCTGGTGGTGGCCTTCATGGCCAAGGAGCCGCCCGATCGCGACGCGCACGCAAACCTCAAGGACCACCTGGCCTGCCTGATGGAAAAGGACGGCTGGGTGTTCAGCCTGATCTACGTCGTGACCTTTGGTGGTTTCATCGGGATCACCACCTTCCTGCCCACCTACTACCATGACCAGTTCGGCGTGAGCAAGGTGCAGGCGGGCCAGCTGACCATGCTGGCGGCCTTCATGGGCGCGGCGGTGCGCGTGTTCGGCGGCTGGATTTCCGACCACTGGGGCGGCGTCAACACACTGACCGTGGTGCTGGTGGTGGTGTCGGCGGCGCTGGTCGGCGTGGGCCTGTCGTCCCAGTCCATCGTGCTGACCACGCTGCTGCTGATCGTCTGTTTCGCGGCACTGGGGGCCGGCAACGGCGCGCTGTTCCAGCTGGTGCCGCTGCGCTGGCCCATGTCCACTGCTGTGGCCGGTTCCATGATCGGCGAGATCGGCGCGCTGGGCGGAGGGCTGGTGCCCATGCTCATGGGCCAGGCAAAGCAACGCACCGACAGCTTCTTCCCCGGCTTTGTCGTGCTGGCCGTGTTCTCGCTGCTGATGCTGGCCGTGATGCGCAAGATGCAGGTGCGCTGGACACGGACCTGGGCAGAAAAAGGCGGTCGCGCGCGAAGCGCCTGATCCGGACAGGCGGGTTCGCTCTCCGGGCAGCCCAGACCTCCAGCCGCCTCTGAAGCGACGAGCCCCCAAGGACCCTTCATGGACCGAGTCCTCCTGCAGGAAATCACCCGCATGCGCCGTCTGGCCAGCCAGCAAGGCAAGCCGTTCGACCTCATGCGCTTCACCATCGATTCCGCCTACGCCCGTGCCACGCTGGAGGCGGTGCTGGAAACCGGCGACGCGGAGGTCCGTCTTGTGGGCCAGTCGCTGATGGTGGCCATGTTCCCGCCCGCATCCGAGCCCGCGCCATTGCGGTCCACAGCACCGAACGGGGCATCGGGACGCCGTGTCAGCGCGGAAGGAAGGCCAGCCAGTACACCAGCAACAGGTTGAGCAGCACGCTCATCCCCAGCAGCAGCTTCCAGACCATGGTGGGGTCGCGCTGGATGAGCGGGGTGGCTGGCGGCGCGGTGAGCGGCCGTGAAGCGCCGCGTTCCAGCGCCAGCAGCAGCTCCTCGGCGGTCTCGAAGCGCTGTTTCTGGTCGCGGTTGACCGCCTTGAGCACGACGTGGTCGAGCCAGATCGGCACTTCCGGGTTGTATCGGCTGGGCGCGACCGGATCCCGGTAGTAGCGGCCGGCCTGGTAGGGCAGCACTTCGCCAAAGGGCAGCTTGCCGGTGAGCAGCTGGTAGACCGTGACCCCGAGCGCAAACAGGTCGCTTCGCGCGTCCGCAGGTTCCGGCGGCGCATCGGTGTCCACCCCACCGCCGCGCAGGCGAAAGCCCCACTGCTCGGGGTTGATGAAGCTGGGCGTGCCGGCATGCAGCGCGCGCGCCGAAGCCGGCTCGCGACCGCTGAGCGCCACCCCCAGGTCCAGCAGCCGCAGGATGCCGTCTTCCCCGTGGTGCAGGTTGGCGGGTTTGATGTCGCGGTGGATCACCCCCTGGCGGTGCAGATGCCCCAGCGCCTTGGTGGCCTGCGTGGCCGCAGCGATCGTCTGCGCCACACCCGGACGGTGCTGGCGGTCGAGCATCTGCTGCAGCGTCTCGCCGTGGTGCCAGTCGTAGAGCAGGTAAAAGCCGCCCGGGCCCTGCCCAGCCGGCAGCGCCGGTGACGTGTCGTGAATCGCCACCAGGTGTTCGGCCGCACGGCTGGTCGCCATGCGGCTCGCCAGCCAGGCCTCATGGGCGAGCATCGCCCGCTCTTCAGCGTCGTGGGCACGCTGGGGATGCAGGGTCTTGAGTGCGTAGAGCCTGCGGGTGGACGGATCCTGCACGCGATACACCAGATTGATGCCGTTGTCGGCAGCCACCTCGGTGACCACCAGGCCATCGATGGACTCACCGGGCCTGAGGCGCGGCGGAACGGGCAGCTGTTGCGCCTGCCGGTTGCGGTCCTCCAGTGTGGCCGGATCCAGGCCACGCACCCGCACCGCCAGCGCGGTTGCGTTGTCCTGGCTGCCGCGCTGCAGGGCCGCCCCCACCAAGGTCTCGCACAGGGCCTGAACCCCTGCGTCAGCGGGGTGTTCCTGCAGCAAGGCCTTCAGGCGGGCCTCGGACAGCACGTTGTGCACGCCGTCGGTCATCAGCAGGAACAGATCACCCACCATCAGGTCGCCCTGGGTGTAGTCGACCACCACGCGGTCCTCCATGCCGATGCAGCGCAGCAGCTGGTGGCTCAGGTCGGGGTGATCGGCCACATGGTCGTGTGTCAGCCGGATCAACTGGCCATCGCGCAACAGAGAGGCCCGCGTGTCGCCCACATGGGCCAGGGTGTAGCCCTGACCGCGCAGCACCAGCGCGGTCAGGGTGGTCAGGCCCATGGCCGGATGGCGCCGGCGGTTGATGCCGGCCAGCCACGTGTTCTGCGCACCAATGATCCGGTCCAGCGCCACCGTGGTGTCCCAGGTTTCCGGTGTGCCGTAATAGTCGCGCACCAGGCAGGTCACCGTGGTCTGCGCCGCCTCCCGCCCCATGCCCCCCGCACTCACCCCGTCGGCGATGGCGACGATCGAGCCCATGCCCGCCTGCCCCGGTGGCGGCAGCATGGCGGCGCAAAAGTCCTCGTTGCTGTCTTTGCGCCCCGCCTGGCTGGCGTAGCCGATATCGATCTCAAAAGCCATGCAGCTCCTCAAGCAAGAACAACGCCCAACTTTGGTGCAACGGCACAAAGCTTGACCCGGGGCGGTTTCCCGGAGGCCGTGGAACCGGCATCGGCCCCCTGGAGGATGGTGCGCCCAGCGCAGCGCAGGGGCGTCCAGCTCACCCCATCAGCATCTGCATGCTGCGCTCGTAATGGGTCGACAACTGTTCGAACCGGTCCAGCAGTGCTTCGCTGGCCTGCGCCACCGTCTCCAGCCGGGACACGCGGTCCCTGCCGGCCGGTCGCCGGTCCTGCGGGGTGGCGGCCAGCATCAGTTGCCAGCCCTGGGCCGCATCGTCGAGCGCCTGGCGGATATCGGACGTGGACAGGGGCAGGCTGTTCAGATAGGCCAGCGCCCGTTCAAATTCGCCCTGCAGCGCTGTCATGGCAGCGGTTCGGCCAGCGTCGTCCTCGGCAATGCCCAGCAGCGACATGAGGGTCAGTTTGGCAAAGCGCTGCGACAGCATGCGCTGGCGACCGGCCGCATTGAGCACCTGGAGCGAAGCCACGGAGCCGGCCGCCTGCAGGCTGGCGGTGAGCCGTTCGGCGTCCTGCAGCAGGCGCTCGGCCAGCCCGTCCAGCCGCGATACCGCCAGGCCGGAGGGACGCCCCTCGATAGCGCCCTTGAAATCTGCCCAGGTCGCGGCCAGGGCGCCCGTCAGGTCGCCGAACCCGGCGGGTGACAGGCCCTTGTCCAGCCAGGCCAGATTGGCATTGACCCGCTGCACCGAGTCGGCCAGCAGCTGCTGGGGCTGCCGCACCTGAACCTCGGCCAAACCGAGAAGGTAGAGCTTGACCAGGCGCTGCGAAAGCATGCGCAGCTGTCCGGCACGATTGACCGCTTCGGCCCAGTGGGCGGACTGGATGATCTGCTGCGAAACCTGGCCCAGGCGCTGGTTGGTGTGCATGGACGCGGCGCGCAGGATCTGGAAGGCATCGTCGTCCGACACCTCACGGGCGCGCATCAGAATGCCCTTGGCCCGCTCGATCACCTTGCGCTCTTCCAGCCGCTGCGTCACGTCGCGCAACTGTTCCTGCAGCGCGCGTTCGTGGGCATGGCGGGCCTGTGCCAGTTGCACCAGGGTGCGAAGGCGTCCGGCGCCGTAACCGTTGACCACCCAGGCATGCACGCCGGACCCGATGGCAAGCGCGGCATGCTGGGCATCCGTGTCACCGGTGAACAACAACACCGCACAAGGGGCCACCTCGCTCAAGGTCTGCATGACCTTGAAAAGGGCATCTCCTGGCATGCGCACCTCACCAACCACCACATCTGGTGCGTGGCGCACCGCGGCCTGCACCAGTTTGCTGCAGTCGTCCACCTCGGCCAGAACCGTCAGACCGGCCGCCTCCAGGTCGCTGCGCAAGGGATGCCCGCCCCGTTGACCATCCCGGAGAACCAGCAAAGATGCCATATGAATCAAAGACTTGCGATCAATTTAAGGGGCCGTGACAGGCATCGGGCACGGGGTCGGCATGACCAGTGACAGGCGCTGTCGATGGCGGGAAATGATATGGCACACGTCTTGCAAAGGACAACCCAAGACGTGACGAAGCGTCCAACCCCGACCGCAGCGTCGCGGGTCTGTGCACAACGACGTGCACAGGGCTGACATGGCAGCAGGCCAAGCGCCTGATGCATCCCGGTTCTCGACCGGGTTTTGAACCCCAACCCCTTACCCGGTGAACCGGTCCCTTTGAGCACGCGCTCGACCGCGCGTTCCTGCGGGTCCGTCCGCCCCAAACGCTTCGACCTTTGACAGGAGTGGTCACGATGAAAAAACTGAAACTGGTGATGGTGGGCAACGGCATGGCCGGCGTGCGCACGCTCGAAGAGCTGCTCAAGATCGCGCCGGACCTCTACGACATCACCGTCTTCGGCGCCGAGCCCCACCCCAACTACAACCGCATCCTGCTCTCGCCGGTGCTCGCGGGTGAGCAGACGCTGGAGGAAATCGTCCTGAACGACTGGTCCTGGTACACCGACAACGGCGTCACCCTGCACGCCGGCTACAAGGTGACCGAGGTGGACCGCGTCAAGCGCATCGTGCACGCCACCGGCCCCGATGGTGAACAGCTGTCGGCCGGGTACGACCGACTGATCATGGCCACCGGTTCCAACCCCTTCATCCTGCCGATCCCCGGCAAGGACCTGAAGGGCGTGCTGGCCTACCGCGACATCGCCGACACCCAGGCCATGATCGACGCCGCCGCGCAGTACAAGCACGCGGTCGTCATCGGCGGTGGTCTGCTGGGCCTGGAGGCCGCCAACGGTCTGATGAAGCGGGGCATGAGCGTGAGCGTGGTGCACGTCTCCCCCTGGCTGATGGAACGTCAGCTCGACGACGTGGCCGGCAAACTGCTGCAGAAGTCGCTGGAAGAGCGCGGCATGAAGTTCCTGATGGGAGCCAACACCCAGGAACTGGTCGGCGGCGAAGATGGCCGGGTCAAAGCGGTGAAGTTCAAGGACGGCAGCGAAGTGCCGGCCGATCTGGTGGTGATGGCCGTGGGCATCCGGCCCAACACGGCCCTGGCCGAGAGCATGCGCCTGCACGTCAACCGCGGCATCGTGGTCAGCGACACCATGCAGACCGTGACCGATGCCCGCATCTACGCGGTGGGCGAATGCGCGGCCCACCGGGGCATTGCCTATGGCCTGGTGGCGCCGCTGTTCGAGCAGGGCAAGGTGCTGGCGACGCACCTGGCCGAATTCGGCATCGGGCGCTACACCGGCTCACTCACGTCCACCAAGCTCAAGGTCACCGGCATCGACCTGTTCTCCGCCGGGGACTTCATGGGGGGCGAAGGTACGGAAGAGATCGTGATGAGCGATCCCTTCGGCGGTGTCTACAAGAAGCTGGTCATCAAGGACGACAAACTGGTGGGCGCCTGCCTGTACGGCGACACCGTGGACGGCAGCTGGTACTTCAAGCTGCTGCGCGAGGGCCGCAAAGTCCACGACATCCGCGACAAGCTGATGTTTGGCGAAAGCAACATCGGCGATGTCGGGCACCAGGGACACAACAAGGCTGCGGCCATGGCCGACAGCGACGAAGTCTGCGGCTGCAACGGCGTGACCAAGGGCACCATCTGCAAGGCCATCAAGGACAAGGGGCTGTTCACGCTGGACGAGGTGAAGAAGCACACCAAGGCCAGCGCCTCCTGCGGCTCCTGCACGGGCCTGGTCGAACAGATCCTGATGTTCACCGCCGGCGGCGACTATTCCGCAACGCCCAAGAAGAAGGCCATCTGCGGCTGCACCGACCACAGCCACCAGGACGTGCGGGATGCCATCCGCAACGAGAAGCTGCTGACCATCGCCGACACCTTCTCGGCACTGGGCTGGAAAACCCCCAACGGCTGCGCCACCTGCCGCCCGGCCATCAACTACTACCTCATCAGCACCTGGCCCAAGGAGGCCAAGGACGACCCGCAGAGCCGCTTCATCAACGAACGCTCGCACGCCAACATCCAGAAGGACGGCACCTACTCCGTCATCCCGCGCATGTGGGGCGGTGAGACCACGGCCGACGAGCTGCGCCGCATTGCCGACGCGGTGGACAAGTACAAGATCCCGACAGTCAAGGTCACCGGCGGCCAGCGCATCGACCTGCTGGGCGTGAAGAAGGAAGACCTGGTCGATGTCTGGAAAGACATCGGCATGCCCAGTGGCCACGCCTACGCCAAGGCCCTGCGCACGGTGAAGACCTGTGTGGGCAGCGAATGGTGCCGCATGGGCACGCAGGACAGCACCCAGATGGGCAAGGACCTGGAGCGGGCCATGTGGCGCATGTACGCGCCGCACAAGGTCAAGTTCGCCGTCAGCGGCTGCCCGCGCAACTGCGCCGAGGCCGGCATCAAGGACGTGGGCATCATTGGTGTCGATTCGGGCTGGGAGATGTATGTCGCCGGCAACGGCGGCATCAAGACCGAGGTCGCGCACTTCCTGGTCAAACTCAAGACCGCCGACGAAGTGATGGAGTACACCGGAGCCTTCATGCAGCTCTACCGCCTGGAAGGCTGGTACCTGGAGCGCACGGTGCACTACGTCAACCGGGTGGGCCTGGACTACGTCAAGCAGCGCATCCTGGACGACGCCGAGGGCCGCAAGGCGCTGTGGGAACAGCTGCAGTTCGCACTCGACGGCGAACCCGACCCCTGGTTCGACTTCAAGGAAGCGGCCGTCGACACCCGCCAGTTCGAGCCGGTGGCGCTCGTGAAGGCCTGAGGAGCGGGCATGAAACGACGCAATCTGCTCATCCTGGCCGGCGCAGCGCCGCTGGGTCTGCATGCCCAGGTGGCCGACATCACCGATGCCATCAACAAGGCGGGGCGCCAGCGCATGCTGTCCCAGCGCATGGGCAAGGCCTGGCTGGCCCTGGTGCACCAGACCGAGGGCCGGTCGGCCCAGGCGGTGCTGGACAGGTCCATGTCTCTGTTTGACCGTCAGCTGGCCGAACTCAAAGGCTTTGCGCCCAATCCCGCGATCCGGGACACCTACACCGAGCTCGAAAGCGCCTGGAGCGACTACAAGGGCGCGCTGGTGGGTGCCGTGCCGAACAGGGCGGCGGCGCACGCCGTGCTCAAGGCGGACAGCCGCGTGCTGGCCCTGGCCCACCAGGGCACCCTGCAGTACGAGGCGGTCATGGCCCGCCCGGTCGGCCGGCTGGTCAACGTCGCAGGCCGCCAGCGCATGCTGTCGCAGCGCATGGCCAAGTTCTACTACGCCGCCACGCTGCCGGTCGACCCGACGACGGCCATCGCTGAAATCGGCAAGGCCCGCGCCGAGTTCCAGAGTGCCATGACGCTGCTGCGGGATGCCCCGGAAGCGAACGCCCGCATCCGCGACGAGCTCACCCTGGCCGACAGCCAGTGGCTGTTCTTTGACCAGGCCCTGCAGCGCCTGCAATCCGGCGCCGCCGCATCCGCCAGGCCCATGTCGGACGTGTTCGTGACCAGCGAGAACCTGCTGAGCGTCATGGACCGCGTCACCGACCTCTATGCCAACCTGAAGTCCTGATCCCATCGAAAGCCCCATGAACATGAGCCAATGGACCCCCATCTGCCAGGTTGAAGACATCCCCGTGCTCGGCTCGCGCCGAGTGGCCCGCGAGCACGGCCTGGACGTCGCCATCTTCCGCAACGACAAGGACGAAGTGTTCGCCCTGCTCGACCGCTGCCCGCACAAAGGCGGACCGCTGTCGCAAGGCATCGTCTTCGGCACCCATGTCGCCTGTCCCCTGCACAACTGGACCATCGGCCTGTGCGATGGCCAGGCCTCTGCGCCGGACGAAGGCTGCACGCCCAGGTTCAGCGTCAGAGTGGAGAACGGCCACGTGTTCCTGGAAGCCGGGGAACTGGCCATGCACGCCACCGACCTGACGCGCCCCATCGCCGGCCCCGCCCGCCGACAGGTCAGGGACTGACGATGGCCGATACCCGCTCCACCTGCCCGTACTGCGGTGTGGGCTGCGGCGTCATCATCGAGTCCGATGGTGCGCAGATCACCGGCGTGCGCGGCGACCCTGCACACCCGGCCAACCACGGCAAACTCTGCACCAAGGGCACCACCCTGCACCTGACGGCCACGCCGGCCGTCACGCGGCAGACCCGGCTCCTGCAACCCATGATCCGTCCGGCCCGGGGGGAAGCACCGGCCACCGTATCCTGGGATGCGGCGCTGGGCCGCCTGGCCAGCGAATTCGGCCGCATCGTGCGCGATCACGGACCCGACGCCGTGGGCCTGTACATCAGCGGCCAGCTGCTGACAGAGGACTACTACGTCTTCAACAAACTGGCCAAGGGACTGATCGGCACCAACAACGTCGACACCAACTCGCGCCTTTGCATGAGCAGCGCGGTGGCCGGCTACAAGCTCACCCTGGGCGCCGACGCACCGCCGGCCTGCTACGACGACGTCAACCATGCCCAGTGCCTGTTCATTGTCGGCAGCAACGCCGCCTTTGCCCATCCCATCCTGTTCCGTCGCATCGAGGCCGCGCGGCAGAAGAACCCCGGCATGAAGGTGATCGTGGCCGACCCGCGCCGCACCGACACCGCCGAACTGGCCGACCTGTACCTCCCGCTGCAGCCGGGCACCGACGTCATGCTGTTTCACGGCCTGCTGCACATCATGCTGTGGGAGGGATGGACCGACAGTGCGTTCATCGAAGCCCAAACCCGCGGCTTTGACGAGCTCAAGACCCTGGTGCGGGAATACACACCCGAGCGGGTGGCCCAGACCTGTGGCCTTGGCAAGGAAGACCTGTTCAAGGCGGCGCGATGGTTCGCGGGGCTGGACACCGGGGGCGGCGCCGGTCGGGGCCCCACGCTCAGCCTCTATTGCCAGGGCCTGAACCAGAGCAGCAGCGGCACGGCCAAGAACGCCAGCCTGATCAACCTGCACCTGGCCACCGGCCAGATCGGCAAGCCCGGTGCCGGCCCCTTCAGCCTGACCGGCCAGCCCAACGCCATGGGCGGGCGCGAGGTGGGTGGGCTGGCCAACCTGCTGTCCGCCCACCGAGACCTCTCCAACCCGCAACACCGGGCCGAGGTCGCCACCCTCTGGGGCGTGGCCGATGTGCCTGCCAAGCCCGGCAAGACCGCGGTGGAGATGTTCGAAGCCGCGGCCGACGGCGAGATCAAGGCCCTGTGGATCGCCTGCACCAACCCCGCGCAGTCCATGCCCGACCAGGCCACGGTGCGACGCGCCTTGCAGCGGGCCGAATTCGTCGTGGTGCAGGAAGCCTTCGCCACCGCCGCCACCTGCCAGTTCGCCGATCTGCTGCTGCCCGCCAGCACCTGGGGCGAGAAAGATGGCACCGTCACCAACAGCGAGCGGCGCATCACCCGCGTGCTGCCGGCCGTACCGGCGCCCGGACTGGCCCAGCCGGACTGGCGCATCGTGGTCGATGTGGCCCACCGCCTCGAAGCGCAGCTGCGGCCAGGCCAGCCCACCCTGTTCCCCTACGAGACCGCCGAGTCCATCTGGCTGGAACACCGTGAATCCACCCGTGGACGCGACCTGGACATCACCGGCATGAGCTACGCCATGCTGGAGCGGGACGGGCCGCAGCAATGGCCCCTGCCCGAGGGCGTGTCCCAGGGCAAGACCCGCCTTTACGAAGATGGCATCTTCCCCACCGCCGATGGCAAGGCCCGCTTTGCTGCCGAACCCTACCGGCCGGTGGCCGAACCGCGCGAGTCGCGCTTTCCGTTCTCGCTGACCACCGGACGCCTGCGTGACCAGTGGCACGGCATGAGCCGCACCGGCACCATCGGGCGCCTGTTCGGGCACGTGGCCGAACCGGCCATCCAGCTGAACCCGCAGGACATGGAGCGCCGCGGCTTCAGGGAAGGCGATCTGGCCGTGGTGACCAGCAAGCGCGGCTCGATCGTGCTGCCGGTACAGGCCTCGGCCACCGTCGGCAACATGCAGGCGTTCATCGCCATGCACTGGGGCCCGGAGTATCTGAGCGGCCGCAGCAGCCACGGTGAGCCGCTGGCGGGCGTGAACGCGCTCACCACGTCGGCCTATTGCCCGACGTCCAAACAGCCCGAGCTCAAGCACGCGGCGGTCAAAGTCCTCAAGGCCGAACTCCCCTGGAGCCTGCTGGGCGTGGCCTGGCTGCCCGAGGACGCGGCCCAGGCGGCACTGGCGCAGTTGCGCCAGCTGATGCCCTCGTTCGACTTTGCCTCCTGCGTGCCGTTCGGCCGTGACCGCCAGGGCGTGCTGATGCGCGCCGCCGCCCACGACGCGCCGGACCCGGCCCTGATCGAACGCATCGAACACCTGCTGGGCCTGAACACCACCGACACCTTGCGCTATGCGGACAAGCGGCGCCAGCAGCGCCGCAGCGTGCGCCTCCAGCGCGGCCAGGCGGGTGAAGCCGATCCGGTCACGCTCCAGGCCTTCCTCCTGGCGGGCGACACCAGTGCCGAGCCCTGGATCAAGACCCTGCTGCAGGATGAACTGCCGGCCGAGACCTACGGCCGCCTGCTGCTGATGCCCGGGGCATCGGCACCGGTGGCGGTGGTGGCGCGCAGCCCCCAGGTCTGCACCTGCTTCAACGTCAGTGAAGAGGCCATCCGCGCCGAACTGCCCCGTTGCGGGGGTCAGGACGACCAGCGGCTGGCGGAACTGCAGGGCAAGCTGCGCTGCGGCACCAACTGCGGCTCGTGCATTCCGGAACTGCGTCGGCTGGTGAAGGCGGTGCCCGCCTCGCTGGTGGCCATATAACGCGAAGTCATCAGAACTCCATCAGAATTGCGGGCCATGGGTATCAGTCAGTACATCAAGGAGATCGGCCGCGGCAAAGACGGCGCCCGTTCGCTGTCGCGCGAACAGGCCGCCGACCTTCTGGGCCAGGTGCTTGACGGCCGCGTGAGCGATCTGGAGATCGGCGGCTTCTGCCTGGCCATGCGCATCAAGGGCGAGACGCCAGAGGAAATGGCCGGCTTTCTGGACGCGGTCCATGCGCGGCTGCAGCGCCTGCCCGACACCGGTGCCCCCACGGTGGTGCTGCCCAGTTACAACGGCGCCCGCAAACTGCCGGTGCTCACCCCGCTGCTGGCCCTGCTGCTGGCCCGCGAAGGGCTGGCGGTGCTGGTGCACGGCACCGCCACCGAAGACCGGCGCATCACCAGCGAAGCGGTGTTCGCGGCGCTGGACCAACCCGCCTGGACTTCGGTCGCGGCGCTGCCAGCCGGCCAGTGCGCCTTCCTCCCCACCGAGGTCCTGCACCCCGGCCTCAAGCGCCTGCTGGACGTTCGGCGGATGGTGGGCCTGCGCAACCCCGCACACAGCCTGGTCAAGCTGATGAACCCCTGCCTTGGCCCGGCCCTGATCGTGGGCAGCTACACCCACCCCGAATACGCGGTCTCGATGGCCGAGACCTTCGCCCTCGTCGGGGCGCACGCCCTGCTGCTGCGCGGCACCGAAGGCGAGCCGGTGGCCGATGCGCGCCGCACGCCGCAGATGGAGGCGTTCCGGGACGGCCAACGCCTGCTGCTGGAGCCCCAGCAGGAAGGTTCTCTCGTCAGTCTGCCCGATTTGCCGCGCGAGATCGACGCCGCCAGCACCGCCACCTACATCCGCGCCGTGCTCGACGGCCTGCTGCCTGTGCCCGCGGCGATAGCCCGGCAGGTGGCCCACATTCTGCTAGAGGTCCAGCACCATGCCCACCCGACCCATGCCCTCTGATTCCCGCACCGACTTCCGCCCCGGCACCGTCACACTCGTCGGCGCCGGCCCGGGTGATCCGGAGCTGCTCACCCTCAAGGCCGCCCGGGCGATTGCCTCGGCCACCGTGCTGCTGGTGGACGACCTGGTGAGCGACGCGGTGCTCGATCACGCCTCGCGCCGCGCGCGCATCGTGCACGTGGGCAAGCGCGGCGGCTGCAAGAGCACGCCGCAGGCCTTCATCGAGAAACTGATGATCATGGCCGCCCGCGAGGGTGAGGTGGTGGTCCGCCTCAAAGGCGGCGATCCCTTCATCTTCGGCCGCGGTGGCGAAGAGGTGCAGCACCTGCGCGAAGCCGGTATCGAGGTCCAGGTGCTCAACGGCATCACGTCGGGTCTGGCGGGTCTGACCTCCCTGGGCGCGCCGCTGACGCACCGCGACCATGCACACGGCGTCGTGTTCATCACCGGTCACGCCAAGCCCGGCGACGCCGGCACCGACTGGAAACAGCTGGCCGCCACCGCGCGCGACGCCAAGCTCACGCTGGTCATCTACATGGGCGTCTCCAGCGCGGTCCAGATCCAGGCCGACCTGCTCTGCGGCCTGCCGGCCGACACGCCGCTGGCCATCATCCAGCACGCCAGCCTGCCGCAGCAGCGCCACGCGGTGGCCACACTGGGCGATCTCACCGCCACCCTGGCCCGCGAAGGCCTGGGCAGTCCGTCGGTGATCGTGGTCGGCGACGTGGTGCGCGGCGTGGCCGCCGCCAGCGCGCCAGCCACGCTGCCGGTGCCGGGCGAGGTCCTGCGCGCCGCCTGAGCCCGCGCGGCAGCGCCGCATACACTGCGGGCCATGCAAAGTTTCGACGTGGTGGTGGTCGGCGCCGGTGCGGCCGGCCTGTTCTGTGCGGGCGTGGCCGGCCAGCGCGGCCTGAAAGTGCTGCTGCTGGACCACAGCGCCAAGGTGGCCGAGAAAGTGCGCATTTCGGGCGGCGGTCGCGCCAACTTCACCAACCGTGACATCGACCCGCGCCAGCCGCACAAGCACTTCGTCAGCGAGAACCCCCA